>JABAHQ010003869.1_pt1 | contig 11677 bp, 12 predicted proteins | sample 7062091 | NCBI WGS metagenome assembly JABAHQ01 (sample SAMN14534359, study PRJNA622989) | marine sediment metagenome | biome: marine biome [ENVO:00000428]; feature: marine pelagic biome [ENVO:01000023]; material: deep marine sediment [ENVO:00002113] | place: India: Gulf of Kutch | collected...
GTAGCCGAGGATGCCCTGGCAGTTGTTGTCCAGCTCCTGCTGCTTCTCCTCCGCGCTCCACTTGTCTTCGGCGACCACCGGGATGGTCAGCAGATCGTTGAGCAGCTGCTCGCGCTCGGCGGCCAGGTCGACCTTTTCCAGCTCGCTCTGCACGGCCTGCACGTTCACCTGGTGGTAATGCAGCGCATGCAGGGTGGCGGCGGTCGGCGACGGCACCCAGGCGGTGTTGGCGCCGGCCTTCGGGTGGCCGATCTTCTGCTCGAGCATCGCCGCCATCAGGTCCGGCATGGCCCACATGCCCTTGCCGATCTGCGCCTTGCCGCGCAGGCCGCAGGCCAGGCCGACCAGTACGTTGTTGCGCTCGTAGGACTGGATCCACGGGGTGGATTTCATGTCGCCCTTGCGCAGCACCGGCCCGGCTTCCATGCAGGTGTGCATCTCGTCGCCGGTACGGTCAAGGAAGCCCGTGTTGATGAACGCCACGCGGTGCTTGGCCGCGGCGATGCAGGCCTTGAGGTTGGCGCTGGTACGGCGCTCCTCGTCCATGATGCCCATCTTCAGGGTGTCGCGCGCCACGCCGAGGAGGTCCTCGACGCGACCGAACAGTTCGTTGGCGAAGGCGACTTCCTCCGGCCCGTGCATCTTCGGCTTGACGATGTAGACGCTGCCGGTGCGCGAGTTGCCCTTGCGCGCCAGATCATGCTTGGCGATCAGGCTGGTGAACACGCCGTCCATGATCCCTTCGGGAATCTCGCGGCCGTCTTCCAGCAGGATCGCCGGGTTGGTCATCAGGTGCCCGACGTTGCGAATGAACAGCAGCGAGCGGCCGTGCAGCTTCAGCTCGCCGCCGTTGGGCGCGCTGTATTCGCGGTCCGGATTCAGGCGGCGGACGAAGCTCGAGCTGCCCTTGGCCACTTCCTCGCTGAGGGTACCCTGCACGATGCCCAGCCAGTTGCGGTAGGCCAGCACCTTGTCGTCGGCATCCACCGCGGCGACCGAATCTTCGCAGTCGAGAATGGTGGAAACCGCGGACTCGATCAGCAGGTCCTTCACGCCGGCGGCATCGGTCTGGCCGATCGGGCTGTTCGGGTCGATCTGGATCTCGATGTGCAGGCCGTTGTTCTTCAGCAGCACGGCCTTCGGCTCGACCGCTTCGCCCTGGAAGCCGACGAACTTCTCTGGCTGCTTGAGGCCGGTGACACTGCCGTTCTCCAGGGTGACCTTCAGCTGGCCGTCCTGCACGCGATAGGCGGTGGCGTCGGCGTGGCTGCCTTCGGCCAGCGGCGCGGCCTGATCGAGGAAGGTGCGCGCATAGGCGATGACCTTGGCGCCACGGACTTCGTTGTAGCCCGGGCCCTTCTGCGCACCGCCCTCTTCGGAGATGGCGTCGGTGCCGTAGAGCGCATCGTAGAGCGAGCCCCAGCGGGCGTTGGCGGCGTTCAGCGCATAGCGCGCGTTCATGATCGGCACCACCAGCTGCGGGCCGGCCTGGGTGGCGATCTCGCTATCGACGTTGGCCGTCTCGATCTTCACCTCACCCGGCACCGGCAGCAGGTAGCCGATGGACTCGAGGAAGGCGCGGTAGGCCGCCATGTCCTTGATCGGGCCCGGATTGGCCTTGTGCCAGCTGTCCAGTTCGACCTGCATGCGATCGCGCTCGGCAAGCAGCTCACGGTTCTTCGGTGCCAGGTCGTGGACCAGGGTGTCCAGCCCCTGCCAGAAGGCGGCGGCTTCGATACCGGTGCCCGGCAGGACTTCGTCTTCGATGAATCGCTGCAGATTGGCCGCGACCTGCAGGCGGCCCAGGGTTACACGCTCGGTCATCTGTCGTTCTCCTTGTCTGTTCAGTTGGCCAGGGCGGCGACGCCGGCCTTGGCGATCTGGGCGTCCTGCGCGGCGGTCACGCCGGATACGCCGACCGAACCTATGACGTGGCCGTCGACCACCACCGGCACGCCACCCTCCAGCGAGCAGACCACCGGCGCGGAGAGGAAGGCAGTGCGGCCGTTGTTGACCATGTCTTCATAGCCCTTGGTTTCGCGGCGACCGAGGGCCGAGCTGCGGGCCTTCTCGGTGGCGATGTAGGAGGCGATCGGCGCGCAGCCGTCCAGACGCTCCAGCGCCAGCGGATGGCCGCCGTCGTCGGCGACGACGATGGTCACGGCCCAGCCGTTGGCCTGCGCTTCGGCACGGGCGGCGGCGAGGATGGTGGCGACTTCGGTCTGGCTCAGTACGGCTTTGCTTTTCATCTCGATTCTCCTGTCTTCGTATTTCGGTTGTTCGTTGGCCGCCCTGTCTGGGCGGCCGAACCATGAGGCATTGCTACTGCATCGATTCCTCGACCACTTCGATCCAGTGCTTGACCGGCGTGCGGCCGGCGCCATCGAGGTGGGTCTGGCAACCGATGTTGGCGGTGACGATCACTTCCGGCTTGCCGCTCTCCAGCGCGTTGAGCTTGTTGTCGCGCAGCTGGTGGGAAATCTCCGGCTGGGTGATCGAATAGCTGCCGGCCGAGCCGCAGCACAGGTGCGCATCGGGCACCGCAGTGAGCTGGTAGCCCAGACGGGTGAGCACGTCTTCGACCGCGCCGCCGAGCTTCTGTGCGTGCTGCAGGGTGCACGGGCAGTGGAAGGCCATGCGCTTGTCGGCACGCACGTCGAGTTTTTCCAGCTCAGCGCTGCGCAGCACTTCGACCAGGTCCTTGGCCAGCTCGCTGACACGGGCGGCCTTGGCCGCGTAGGCCGGGTCGTCCTTGAGCAGATGGCCGTACTCCTTGACGAAGGCGCCGCAGCCGCTGGCCGTCTGCACGATGGCTTCGGCACCGGCCTCGATGGCCGGCCACCAGGCGTCGATATTGCGCCGCGCGCGGTCCAGGCCGGCCTCCTGGGCGTTGAGGTGGTAGTCCACCGCACCGCAACAGCCGGCCTCACGCGCCGGGCTGACGCTGATGCCCAGGCGGTCGAGCACCCGTGCAGCGGCGGCGTTGGTGTTCGGCGACAGGCTCGGCTGCACGCAGCCTTCGAGCATCAGCACGCGGCGGCTGTGCAGCACCTGCGGGCGTGGCTTGGCCGGGCGGATCTCGCGCGGCAGGTGATCCTTCAGCGAGGCCGGCATCAACGGCTTGAGCGCATTGCCGGCACCCAGCAGTGCCTTGAACAGGCCCGGTCGCGGGATCACCGTGCGCAGGCCGCCGCGCACGACGCGCTCGCCCAACGGGCGCTGCACCTGCTGCTCGATGAAGTCGCGGCCGATGTCCAGCAGGTTGTGGTACTTCACCCCGGACGGGCAGGTGGTCTCGCAGGTGCGGCAGGTCAGGCAGCGGTCCAGGTGCAGTTGGGTGCTCTCGGTCACCTCACCGCCCTCGAGCATCTGCTTCATCAGGTAGATCCGCCCGCGCGGGCCGTCCAACTCGTCGCCCAGCAGCTGGTAGGTCGGGCAGGTGGCATTGCAGAAGCCACAGTGCACGCAGGAGCGCAGGATGCTTTCGGCTTCCTCGGCGCGCGGCAGTTTTTTCGCGGCTTCGCTCAGATTCGTTTGCATACGTCGTCAGACCTCGGAATACATGCGGCCGGGGTTGAAGATCCCCTGCGGATCCAGCGCGGCCTTGAGCTGGCGGTGATAGCGCAACAGCGGCGCTGACAGCGGCTGGAACGGATTGCTCGTGGCGCCTGCGGTAAAGCAGGTGGCGTGGCCGCCGACCTCGATGGCGATGCCGCGGATGGTCACCGCATCGGCGTCGGACTTCAGCCAGCGCTGGGCGCCGGCCCAGTCCACCAGCTGGTCGCCCGGCAACGCCACGGCTGGCGTGTTGTTCGGCAGCGACAGGCGCCACAGCGGGCGCGGGTCGGCGAAGAAGGCCAGGCGCTGCTCGCGCAGCTCGTTCCAGTAGCCAGGGTCGAGATCCTCGCCGCCGATGCGTTCGCGCGCGGCATTGACCGACCCTTCGCCACCTTCCAGGCGCAGGTAAAGGGCCTTGCCGTCATGGCTGGCGGCGCTGATCGGTACCGGCTGCTGGCCCCATTCGGCGAGCTTGAGCAGCGCACGTTCGAGATCGATTTCCAGACGCAGGCTGGTGCACAGGCGTGGCTTGGGCAGCACCTTGAGCGAGACTTCGGTGAGCACGCCGAGGCAGCCGAAGCTGCCGGCCATCAGGCGCGACAGGTCGTAACCGGCGACGTTCTTCATCACCTCGCCGCCGAAACGCAGGTGCTTGCCCTGGCCGGTGATGACCCGCGAGCCGAGCACGAAATCGCGCACCGAACCGCTCCACGGGCGACGCGGCCCGGACAGTCCGGCGGCGATCATGCCGCCGACGGTGGCGCCTTCGCCAAAGTGCGGCGGCTCGCAAGGCAACATTTGCCCGGCCTCGTCCAGCGTGGCCTCGAGTTCGGCGAGCGGCGTACCGGCACGCGCTGTCACTACCAGCTCGGTGGGGTCGTAGCTGACGATGCCGCGGTGCTCGCGCACGTCGAGCAGCTGACCCTCGACCGCACGGCCGAGGAAGGCCTTGCTGCCGCTGCCCTGGATGCGCAGCGGGGTCTTGGCGGCGAGCGCCTGGTTGACCTGGTCCAGCAACAGCGCGCTGGCGTCGTTGGCGATTACGGACATCAGAAACGCTCCAGTTCGGGGAAAGGCAGCTGGCCGTTGTGGATGTGCATGCGGCCGAGTTCGGCGCAGCGATGCAGGGTCGGGATGTTCTTGCCGGGGTTGAGCAGGCCGCTCGGGTCGAAGGCCGCCTTGACCGCATGGAACAGCGTCAGCTCGTCGGCGTTGAACTGCGAGCACATCTGATTGATCTTCTCGCGGCCGACGCCGTGTTCGCCGGTGATGCTGCCGCCCACCTTCACGCAGAGTTCGAGGATCTTGCCGCCCAGGTCTTCGGCGCGTTCCAGCTCACCGGGCTGGTTGGCATCGAACAGGATCAGCGGGTGCATGTTGCCGTCACCGGCGTGGAACACGTTGGCCACGCGCAGGCCGAACTGCTCGGACAGCTCGGAAATGCCCTTGAGCACGCCCGGCAGCTCGCGGCGCGGGATGGTGCCGTCCATGCAGTAGTAATCCGGCGAGATACGTCCAACCGCCGGGAAGGCATTCTTGCGCCCGGCCCAGAAGCGAACGCGCTCGGCTTCGTCCTTGGCCAGGCGCACTTCGGTGGCGCCGGCCAGCTTGAGCACTTCGCTGACGCGCGCGCAGTCGTCGTGCACGTCGGCTTCCACGCCATCCAGCTCGCAGAGCAGGATCGCCTCGGCATCCACCGGGTAGCCGGCGTGGATGAAGTCCTCGGCGGCGCGGATCGACAGGTTGTCCATCATTTCCAGGCCACCGGGGATGATGCCGGCGGCGATGATGTCGCCCACCGCACGACCGGCCTTTTCCACCGAGTCGAAGGCGGCCAGCAGCACCTTGGCCACCTGCGGCTTGGGCAGCAGTTTGACCGTGACTTCGGTGACGATGCCGAGCATGCCTTCGGAGCCGGTGAACAGCGCCAGCAGGTCGAAGCCCGGCGAGTCCAGGGCGTCGGAGCCGAGCGTCATGCGCTCGCCTTCGACGGTGAGGATGTCCACCTTGAGCAGGTTATGCACGGTCAGCCCGTATTTCAGGCAGTGCACGCCACCGGCGTTCTCGGCGACGTTGCCGCCGATGGAACAGGCGATCTGGGACGAGGGGTCCGGTGCGTAATACAGATCGAAGGGAGCCGCGGCCTGGGAGATCGCCAGGTTGCGTACACCGGGCTGGACGCGGGCGAAACGACCGGCCGGGTCCACTTCGAGAATCTTGTTGAAGCGCGCCATGACCAGCAGGATGCCCTGCTCCAGCGGCAGCGCACCGCCGGACAGCCCGGTACCGGCGCCGCGAGCGACTACCGGAACGCCGCGCTGATGGCAGAGCTTGAGCAGCGTCTCGACCTGCTCGATGCGCTCGGGCAGCACCACCAGCAGCGGCGTGGTGCGATAGGCGGACAGCCCATCGCACTCGTAGGGCTTGAGGTCCTCGCTGCGGTGGAGGATGTCCAGATCGGGCAACTGCGCCTGCAGCTCGGCCAGCAGGGCGGCCTTGTCGACCTTGGGCAACGCACCATCGACGCGTTCGTCGTAGAGAATGTTCATGGCAGGTTCCGCTTTCGTGAGTCACCGCCAGCGCGGGCAGCTGCGGTGGAATGACGCATCTTTAGCGCCGATGGCCGCGAGCCGTCCATGCCCGCACCAACTGGTCCTACCAGTTTTTTGTAGTCATCCCGTTAAAAGCACTACCTGAAGCCCCTCCAGACCGCGCCGTTAGGTGCTTTTCAGCATTCGCGGTAAACTGCCCGCCAACTGGTCCTACCAGCTGGAGAAGTGACATGTCGAACGAACCCAACAATGACCGCCGTCAAGTCGCCGACGTGGTGGCCGAGCGCATCGAACGGCTGATCGTCGACGGCGTGCTCAAGGTCGGCCAGGCGCTGCCCTCCGAGCGCCGCCTGTGCGAGAAGCTTGGCATCTCCCGCTCGGCACTGCGCGAAGGCCTGCGCGTTTTGCGCGGGCGCGGCATCATCGAGACCTCCCAGGGCCGCGGCTCCTTCGTCGCCGAGCTGTCCGGCAACCACGACGCCAGCCCATTGATGCACCTGTTCAACTCGCAGCCGCGCACCCTCTACGACCTGCTGGAAGTGCGCGCGCTGCTGGAAAGCGAATCGGCGCGTCTGGCGGCCTTGCGCGGTACCGACGCGGATTTCGTGCTGCTGCGACGCCGCTACGAGGAAATGCTCGCTGCTCACGCCAGCGAAGAGGGTGCCGACCCGCGCGAACATGCCCGCCTCGATCATGCCTTCCATCTGGCCATCTGCGAGGCCTCGCACAACCCGGTACTGGTGCATACGCTGCAGTCGCTGACCGACCTGATGCTCAGCACCGTGTTCGCCTCGGTGAACAACCTCTATCACCGGCCGGCGCAGAAACGACAGATCGACCGCCAGCACTCGCGGCTCTACCACGCGGTGATCGAACGCCTGCCCGAGCAGGCCCAGCGTGCCGCGCGCGACCATATCCACGGCATTCGCGACAATCTCAAGGAGATCGAGCAGGAAGAACAGCGCCTGGTGCGCGCCACCATGCGCCTGGAAGGCTGGACCTGACCCCCTGTAGCGTCCCGCCCGCGCTGCTACAGGCCGCGCGCCGGCACAGGGACGCATGCAGCCGCCCGCCAGCCAGGCGCATGCTAGACTCGCCGCTCTTTCCGTCATGCCCGAATCGCCGTGTCCCCGAATCCAGACTGGCTGAGCCCCGACCGCCTGCCCTTCCCGCTCGACCCCGCCCTGCACGACTGGCTTTACGTCGACAAGGGCTCACTGACCCGCCGCCTGACCGAGCTGGCCGATGGCGCCTTCAGTGTGATTCCCCTGCACCAGGCCTGGCAGCCCCTGCGCGCCGACGAGTGCGCCGCGCTCGGCGTGGACGAGGCGAGCGTGGGATGGGTGCGCGAGGTCTACCTGTGCGGGCATGAACAACCCTGGGTGTTCGCCCGCAGCGTCGCTGCGCGCGCCCAGCTGGACGCCGCCGGGCTGGACCTGCAAAGCCTGAGCCTGGGCAATCGCTCCCTGGGCGAACTGCTGTTCAGCGACCCCGCCTTCGCCCGCGGGCAGCTCGAAGCCTGTCACTACCCGGCGCAATGGCTGCCGCAAGCACAGCGTGTCGACGGCCTCTGGGCGCGGCGCTCGTGCTTCCGCCAGAATCGACTCGGCGTGCTGGTCGCCGAGGTGTTCCTGCCCGCGCTGTGGCAGGCCGCTGCCGTCACACCCTGAGCGAACCGCTGCATGTCCCCCTTCGCCAAGGAGAGCCGCTGATGTATTTGAAGTTGCTGCAATCGTGCAATCGCCTGCACCCGCGCGCCTGGGATTTCATCCAGCTGATGCGCCTGGACAAGCCCATCGGCACCTACCTGCTGCTGTGGCCGACGCTGTGGGCGCTGTGGCTGGCCGCCGAGGGCGTGCCCGNNCACTGTGGATCGCCGCCGAAGGCGTGCCCAGCGCGAAGAACCTGCTCATCTTCATCACCGGGGTGATCCTGATGCGCGCAGCCGGCTGCGTGGTCAACGATTTCGCCGATCGCAACTTCGATGGCCACGTGCAGCGCACCCAGGCGCGCCCCATGGCCGCCGGGCGGATCAGTTCGCGGGAGGCCTGGACGCTGTTCGCCATCCTGGTGGGACTGAGCTTCGTGCTGGTGCTGCTGACCAACGCAACCACTGTCTATCTGTCCTTCGGCGCGCTGGCGCTGGCCGCCTGCTACCCGTTCATGAAGCGCTACACCTTTTACCCTCAGGTGGTGCTCGGCGCGGCATTCTCGTGGGGCATGCCGATGGCCTTCACCGCCGAGACCGGCAGCCTGCCGCCGGAAGCCTGGCTGCTGTTCATCGCCAACCTGCTGNNCGACCTGAAGATCGGCATCAAGTCCACCGCCATCCTCTTCGGTGAAGCGGACCGCATCATCATCGTCACCCTGCAGGGGCTGGCGCTGTTCTGCCTGATCCTCGCCGGAGTGCGTTTCGAGCTGGGCCAGTGGTTCCACCTGGGGCTGGTGGTCGCAGCCGGCTGCTTCGCCTGGGAATACTGGAAGACCGCCTCGCGCAAGCCGCAAGCCTGCTTCAAGGCGTTCCTGCACAATCACTGGGCGGGCCTGGCGATTCTCGCCGGCATCGTGCTGGATTACGCGACGAAGGCCTGAGCAAAACGCCACTATCGAAGGCAATCTTTCTTGCTCCGGCTTGCCGTCTGCCTGTCACATGGCTGCAATATTTCCGTTATCTAATGCCGAGCGACAAGAACGGACCCGAGGCGTGACCATGAATGGCAAGAGCATACTGATCGTCGATGACGAGGCGCCGATTCGGGAGATGATCGTCGTCGCCCTGGAAATGGCCGGCTATGACTGTCTCGAAGCGGAAAACACCCAACAGGCCCACGCGCTGATCATCGACCGCAAACCGGACCTGATCCTGCTCGACTGGATGCTGCCCGGCACATCGGGCATCGAACTGGCGCGACGGCTCAAGCGCGACGAGCTGACCGCCGACACGCCGATCATCATGCTCACCGCCAAGGGCGAAGAGGACAACAAGATCCAGGGCCTGGAGGTCGGCGCCGACGACTACATCACCAAGCCCTTTTCGCCACGCGAACTGGTGGCCCGGCTGAAGGCCGTGCTGCGCCGCGCGACGCCGGTGGACAGCGAGGCGCCCATCGAGATCGGCGGCCTGCTGCTCGACCCGGTCAGCCACCGAGTCACCATCGACGGCAAACCGGCCGAGATGGGCCCGACCGAATACCGCCTGCTGCAGTTCTTCATGACCCACCAGGAGCGCGCCTACACCCGCGGCCAGCTGCTCGACCAGGTGTGGGGCGGCAACGTCTACGTCGAGGAGCGCACCGTGGACGTGCACATCCGCCGCCTGCGCAAGGCGCTGGGCGAGCCCCACCAGCAGCTGATCCAGACCGTCCGTGGCACCGGTTACCGGTTCTCCGCCAAGGGCTGACATGGGTCGCCTGTGGAGACGCGAAGGCGGGCGCCTGGCGGCCCTGGTCGCCGCCGGCGCCCTGCTCGGCTGGCCCTTCGACGCCATCCCCGGCGGCATCGCCGTCGGCCTCGCGCTCTGCCTGGCCTTCCACCTGCGCCAGCTCCACGCCCTGCACCAGTGGCTGACCCATCGCCCCCAGGAGGAGCCCCCCGCCGCCAGCGGCCTGTGGGGCGAGCTCTTCGACCGCCTCTACCGCTACCAGAAGAGCCAGCGCCTGACCCAGCAGCGCCTGCGCGACACCCTGCAGCGCATCCAGGAGTCCTCCGAGGCGATGCGCGACAGCGTGGTGATGCTCGACCGCCACGGCGACCTGGAGTGGTGGAACAGCGCCGCCGAGCAGATGCTGGGCCTCAAGCCCCAGCAGGACCGCGGCCAGCACATCACCAACCTGCTGCGCGACCCGCGCTTCGTCGACTACTTCCACGGCCGCGACTACCGTGAGCCGCTGACCCTGGCCTCGCCCATCGACGAGACGCGGATCCTGCAGTTCCAGATCACCCTCTACGGCGACGACGAGCGGCTGCTGATGGCCCGCGACATCACCCGCCTGCACCGCCTGGAGGAGATGCGCCGCGACTTCGTGGCCAACGTCTCCCACGAGCTGCGCACCCCGCTCACCGTGCTGTCGGGCTACCTGGAGACCTACGCCGACCAGGCCGAGCTGATGCCGCCACGCCTCGCCCGGGGCCTGGCCAGCATGCAGGAGCAGACCACCCGCATGCAGAACCTGGTGGCGGACCTGCTGCTGCTCTCGCGGCTGGAGATCGACCGCGGCGGTGCCGACCATGCCGCCCTGGACATGGCGGCGCTGCTGGAGGCGGTGCGGCGCGACGCCGAGGCGCTCTCCGGCGGTCGCCATGTCATCGCGGTGGAGCTCAGGGAGCCCCGCGCCCTGGTGGGCAGCGAGCAGGAGATCCGCAGCGCCCTCTCCAACCTCGCCTTCAACGCCGTGCGCTACACCCCCGAGGGCAGCCATATCACCCTGAGCTGGCGCCCCGCCGCGGACCACGGCGCCTGCCTGGAGGTGATCGACGACGGCGAGGGCATCGACCCGGTGCACCTCCCGCGCCTCACCGAGCGCTTCTACCGGGTCGACAAGGGGCGCAGCGCCGCCACCGGCGGCACCGGCCTGGGGCTGGCCATCGTCAAGCACGTGCTGCTGCGCCACGACGCCAGGCTCGAGATCGACTCCCGCCCCCGCCAGGGCGCCACCTTCCGCGGCCTCTTCCCGGCCGCGCGCCTCACCGAGGCCACGGCCGGCTGAGGCGAGTCAGCGCCTTGCCGGCAGGTTCCGGTAGTGGCCGTCCCACATCAGCACCCCGGCGGCCACCGCCCCGGGCAGCAGGAAGAGGTTGGCCAGCGGGATCCAGGTGATCAGGGTCACCCCGCCGCCGTAGGTGAGCGTCGGCCACCAGCGCGCCTTCAGCCGCCGACGCATGTCGGCGAAGCTCACCTTGTTGTTGTCCATGGGGTAGTCGAGGTAGGTGATCGCCATCATCCACGCCGAGAACAGCGCCCACAGCAGCGGGGCGACCAGGTTGACCACCGGGATCCAGCTGATCACGAACAGCGCCGCCATGCGCGGCAGGATGTAGGCGAGCTTGACCAGCTCGCGCCCCAGGGCGTCCACCGCCGTCTTCGCCAGGCCGCGGTCGTCCAGGGGCGGGCGCCCGGTCGCCTCGACCTCCACCCGCGCCGCCAGGAAGCCGTAGAAGGGCGCGGCGATCAGGTGGGTCACCAGGGTGAAGGTGAAGAACACCGCCAGCACCAGGCTGAGCACGAACAGCGGCCAGATCAGCCACTCCAGCCAGGCGAGCCAGCCGGGCACCATGCCCATCCAGTGGTCCAGCCAGCCACCGAAGTTGGCCAGCACGTAGCCGAGCATGGCGGCATAGACCAGCAGGTTGATGGCGATGGGAACGAAGACATAGCGGCGCAGGCCGGCACCGTAGACCAGGCGGGTCCCCCGGGCCAGGGCCGTGAAGGCATCGAGCATGGTGTGTCCTTGCGACAGGCGGAAACGAAACAGGCCGGCCACCGCGGGAGGCGGTGGCCGGCCACATTGACGATCAATCGCTCGCCGCGGTCAACCCTTGCGGGCGATCGCCTCGGCGTCGAGGTCGTC
>JABAHQ010009520.1_pt3 | contig 11666 bp, 10 predicted proteins | sample 7062091 | NCBI WGS metagenome assembly JABAHQ01 (sample SAMN14534359, study PRJNA622989) | marine sediment metagenome | biome: marine biome [ENVO:00000428]; feature: marine pelagic biome [ENVO:01000023]; material: deep marine sediment [ENVO:00002113] | place: India: Gulf of Kutch | collected...
ACTTCCTGGGCCGCCACCTCGAACGCCGAGCGAAAGGCCTTGGGCAGGGCGTCGAGCTTTTCCTTGTTGGCGAAGAAGGAGACATTGGCGCTGCCTTCCCAGAAGCCCGGCGCGTAGTAGTTCTTGGCCACCCGGTAGAAGCCGAGTTTCTCGTCGTCGTAAGGGCCCACCCATTCGGTGGCGTCGATGGTGCCTTTCTCCAGCGCGGTGTAGACATCACCGGCAGCCAGCGTTTGCGGCACCACGCCGAGCTTGCTGAGCACCTCACCGCCCATGCCGGGGATGCGCATGCGAAGACCCTTGAGGTCGTCCAGCGAATTGATCTGCTTGCGGAACCAACCGCCCATCTGGGCTGCGGTGTTCAGTCCCGGGAAGTTCACCATGTTCTGCTCGGCGTAGAAGTCCCGCAAGAGCTTCAGGCCACCGCCATAGAAAACCCAGGCGTTCTGTTGCCGCGCCGAGAGGCCAAAGGGCAGGGTGGTGTCGAAGGCGTGCGCCTTGTTCTGACCGACCCAGTAGTAGCTGGCGGTTTGACCTGCTTCCACGGTGCCGTTGCGAACACCTTCGAGCACCTGGAACGGGGGCACCAGTTCGCCCGCCGCGTAGACCTTGACGTCAAAGCGGCCATCGGTGAGTTCGGCGATGCGCTCCGAGAACATCGTGCAGGCACCGTAGAGGATCTCCAGGCTCTTGGGATAGCTCGACTGCAGGCGCCAGGTGACCGCTGCGGGTTGTGCCCGGACGGCGGGGCTGGCAAGCAGCGCGGCACTGGTGGCAGCGGCGCTGCCGACGAGGAACTTCCTTCGGCTCATTCAGTTGTCTCCATATCGGGCGCGCGAAGTCGCCCAGGGTCGCTGGACATTCAGCGCCACGCATGTTGCAGATCGTGGAATCGGAACAGGCGAACTCTTCTTCCCGTGCATGCAGCACTTTTCAGGGAAGCAGCAGTGACGGCGATGGCAGAGTTCGTGCCAGCTCATGTCGTCACATGGCAGATGTCGAAGTTCAGTCCGCGCGGGAATCCAAAGCCTTCCGTGAATTCGCTTGTCCGGTGTGGCGCCTGTCGATGAAATCCGGTCATCACCCGATCTGGAGGACGTCGCCATGCATCAACCGGTTGCAGAACCCACCGTATCCGTGCGGGCGCAGGTGGGCTACCTGGACGAATTCGCATCAAAGCCCGAGATCTACCTGTGTCAGCCGCCCCGAGGCGTGGAAGCCGAGAACTGCTCGACCGATCTCCGCTGGGTCGACATCGAAGACGTGCGATCGCGCGATGTCACACCCACGCTCGAGGAGGACGGCTTCATGTTCATGCGCGATGGGCTGCCGGCCATCGACTTTCACGACCCGGATCTGGTCAAAGCCCACTACTACCCACGGGTTGCACAGCTGGCACTGCAAGCCACCGGCGGACAGTCTGCGTTCGTCTTCGATCATCTGGTGCGCCAACGCGATCCAGGCGTGGATCTTCACCGTTTCGGCCAGCGTGGCGCGGAGGTCAAGGTAGGCGCCCTGGGTCGTGTCCACAACGACTACAGCGAAGAGTCCGGCAGACGGCGTCTGGCGTTGGTCATGGACAGCCTTGGGCTGGAGCAGCGCCCCAGGCGCTATTGCATCGTGAACCTTTGGCGCTCCATCGGTGGCGTGATCGAGGATTCGCCGCTGGCCTTCTGTGCGGCGCAGTCGGTATCGACCCAGGATCTGGTGCCCGCAAAGCTGGACTACGGACACCGCATCGGCGAGATCTACCTGCTCCGGTTCAATCCGGGCCACCGATGGCAGTACCTCGACGCGATGGACACGCACGACGTGGCTGTTTTCAAGCAGTTCGATTCTCGCGTCAGCGGCGTCTCGAGGTTTGTTCCCCATTCGGCGTTTGACCTGCCTCAAGCAAGGAGCGCCAGATCGCGCAGACGCAGTGTCGAGGCGCGTGTACTGGTTGTCATGGAGTGAAAGCGAGTCATTGAAGATGAAAACACTGGAAATCTGGTACGAGTTCGGCAGCAACTACAGCTACCTGAGCGTGCAAAGGGTGGGCGAGCTCGCCCGATCGCGCGGAGTGCCGTTGAAATGGGAGCCCTTTCTGCTGGGGCCCATCTTCAAGTCGTTCGGTTGGGACACATCCCCGTTCGTGCTGCAGGAGCAGAAGGGCCGCTACATGTGGCGTGACATGGAGCGCCAGTGCGAGAAGTACGGACTGCCCTGGAAGCGTCCGACGAGCTTTCCACGCCGGGCGCTACTGCCCATGCGCGTGGCGGTCCTCGGCAAGGACTCGGTGTGGATCGAGGCCTTTTCTCGACGGATGATGGCCTTGAACTTTGTCGAGGACCAGGAAATCGATTCGGTGGAAACAGTGTCGCGTGCGCTTGTGGAACTGGGCCTGAGCGCCAATGCGATCATTGAACAAGCGCAAGAATCACGGAACAAGGAGCGCTTGAAGGAGCAAACGCAGCGCGCCCAGGCACTGGGCGTCTTCGGTGGCCCCACCTTCTTCGTGGCAGGCGAGATGTTCTGGGGCAACGACCGCCTGGACGAAGCCATCGAGTGGGCCGCCAGAGCCTAGCTCATGGCCGGGAGAACAGCTCGTTGAACTGTTTTCCCGTCATTGCGCTTCCGGTCTGGTGGAAGGTCCCCGGACCCTGAAGCTCGCTGGCGGCTGCCATCATGGCCGAATAGGCAGCCCGTGCGAACGAGCCGCCGGTGCTGACGCGGCGCACACCGAGTCTCTCCAGGGTAGCGACGTCGAGCGTCGACCCCGCGAAACCCAGCATCACGCTGACCGGCTTGCTGACCGCGGCGACCACACAACGCACTTGCTCCTCCGTCTTGATCCACGGCGCAAAAAGCACGTCGGCACCGGCTTTCTCATAGGCCTGCAAGCGCAAGAGCGTGTCGTCCATCGAGGCATCGGGCTGCGTGAAGCACTCCGCCCGGGCGGTGAGCACGAAAGGGTGATCCAGCGCGCGTTTGGCTTCCACGGCGGCTTGCACGCGTTCCACGGCAAGCGACAGTGGCATCAAGGGCGCACCCGGGTCGCTGCCCGAATCCTGGATCGATGCGCCGACGATGCCGCAGGCGGCCGCCCGCTGCAGATTGCGGTACACGGCTTCAGGCGAGTCGGCGTACATCGCTTCCAGGTCAGCCGAGACCGGCAAGCTGGTGGAGGCGCACAGTTCTCGAAGGTGGCCCAGCACCTGCTCAAAGGACGGTGTTCCATCCGGCATGCCCTGGGAGAAGGCGAACCCGGCGCTGGTGCTGGCCAGGGCCTCGAAGCCCAGCTTCTCCAGCAGGACGGCGGATCCTTTGTCCCAAGGGTTGGGCATGAGAAAGATCTTCTGATGTGCGTGAAGATCGCGAAACGCCTCGCCGCGTTGGTGCTGTGTGCTGGTCATGGTCGCAAGCCGCTGGCGCGGTCAGGGTTGAACGATGGCATCGCAGGATCTCTCGGCGTGCAGCCGCGCGTGAGCGCTCTTCAGCCGCTGCACCCCTTCTCGAATCCGTTCGGTTGCGTTGGTGACGAAGCTCAACCGCAGTTCGCTGGCGCCGAGGTTGCCTTGCGCGTAGAAGGCGTTGCCCGGCACGAACATGACGTTGTCACGCAAGGCTTCGGTCAACAGAGCTCGGGTATGGGTCCCGTCGTTGAACCGCGCCCACAGGAACATGCCACCCGCGGCTTCGCCGATCGTCATCTGATCGCCAAACGCGTCCTCCAGCGCCTCTCGCATGACACGGTAGCGACTTTCGTAGGTGCCGCGCATGCGCTCCACTGCCGCGTCCATGAGACCCGACTGCAGGTAGGCTGCTGCGATCTCCTGTACCAGCGACGAGGTGTGCAGATCCATCGCCTGCTTGATGCGTATGCAGGCGTCAAGAACGCTGGCGGGTGCCATCATCCAGCCGATGCGAAGCCCGGGGGCCATGCATTTGGACAATGTGGACAAGTAGGCCACCCAACCATGCGTGCCGGGTTGATGACTGGCCAACTGATGGAGGGACGGCAAGGCGGGTGTTGCGGGAAAACGCAACTCACCGTAGGGGTCGTCCTCAATGACGAAGACTTTTTTGTCGGCAGCCCATTGCAACAGCTTGATCCGGGCTTCCAATGGCATTTGAGCGCCGCACGGGTTGCTGAACGTGGGCACGACGTACAACAGCTTGGGGCGCGCCTGACTGCTCACCAGTGCGTCCACATCCATGCCGCACGACGTGGTGGGAACCGTCAGAAAGCGCGGACGTGTCAACTCGAGGGCGTTGACGGCTGCGAGGTAGGTGGGCGACTCGATGGCGACCAGATCCCCTGGATTGACCAAGGCGCGAGCCAGCAGATCCAGCCCCTGCTGTGACCCCGTGGTGATCAACAGGTCGTCGAGCAAGGTGGGCACGCCGCGCCGGCGCATGAGTTCGGCCACGGCCGCCCGCAGGTTCGGTTGTCCTTCGGTGGCCCCGTACTGCAGTCCCCGCCGCAATGATCGACTCTGGATCAGGTCAATGGCCTGGTTGATACCGGCCAGATCGAAGAGATCCGCATCGGGCAACCCCCCAGCAAAGGAAATCATGCCCTCGCGTGAGGCGTGGTGCAGCAGGTCCCGGACGTCGGATCGCCTGGCGGAGGTGGCCACCAACGAGAGTCCTTCGAACTTGCCTGCATCCATCGTTTCTCCTTGAGGAGATCGATATGTAAGTCAATGGTGTACTCAACGCATGAAATGTGGTCCCCAACGTGTGTGTACGAATCGTGCGTGCGGCTGCAGGCACATGCGGTACTTCGGCGATCGATCAACTTCTTGGTTCCCGACCATGGAAACGTCGCCCACCCCCATCGAGCCCGATGCGCTTGATCCTCTCTATCGGACCGATCTGAAACAGATCATTGAGGCCATGCCGGCTGCGCGTCATCTCGGTGTCGTGGTGACGGGCTTCGACAAGGCTGGCCGCTCCCGCGTTGAACTGACCATACGTCGGGAGCACACGTTCAACGGACGCACGGTCCAGGCCGGCATCGTCGGCGCGCTGGCTGACTTTGCGGGTGTCAGCGCATCTGCTGCCGTGCTGGGCGAGGGCTGGATGGCGAGCACGACCGGCTTCGAGTTGCACAACCTCGCGCCGGCCAATGGCAGTCGCCTGATCGCCGTTGGCCGACCCCTGACTGCCAACCGGACACACGGTGTGGCCACCGTGACGGTTTTTTCCGTGGGTGTGCAGGACGAACCCATCGTGGTGGCCCATGCCACCACGATCTGCCGGCCGTTTCGACTCACCCAGGGTGGGTGACAGAAGCCTCCTCGACCGGGGCAGGGTGCGCGGCACCGGGGACGTTTGAAAGCAGGTCGTTCCAGCGCGCCTGTGCCGTCACCACCGAGGCGTGCTTCACATGCCCGAAGCCCCGGATTGATTCAGGCACGTTGGCGATCTTCACCCAGTGGTGGTAGTTGTCGCTGGTCAACGCGTCGAGGCCGCGTTCGACAATTTCTCGATATCGGTCGATCAGGCCACGCTCCATGCGGCGTTCGGCCGTCCAGCCAAAGGGGTCGAGCCGCGTGCCGCGCAGGAAGCGCAAGGCGGTGAGCACGCGCATGGCCGGGAACATCCAGCTGCCGTACTCCTGCTTGACGGGGTTGCCGTCGGCATCGCGCTTGGCGAACAGGGGCGGCGCCAGATTGAGCTTGACCTTGAAGTCACCTTCGAACTTGGCGTCGATCTTGTCCCAGAAGTCGGCAGCGGTGTACAGGCGGGCCACTTCGTATTCGTCCTTGTAAGCCATCAGCTTGAAAAGGTTGCGGGCGACCGCACGAGTCAGTGCCTGATCGGCCGACACGCCGAGCGCCACATCCCGCTGCCGCACCTTGTCGACCAGGTCGAGGTAACGGCGCGCATAGGCCTCGTTCTGGTAGTCGGTCAGCTCGGTGACCCGAAGATCGATCGTCTGCTGCAGGGTGCGGCGCGGAAGCACCTTGATGACCGACTGCTGGTTGACTTGTTCCTGAATGCTCTGCAGGTGCACGGCGGCGGCGCGCCCCCAGCGGAAGGCTTCGAGGTTCTTGTCGATCGCCACGCCGTTGAGTTCGATCGCGCGCTCAATGGATGCGGAGGTGAGGGGAACCAGGCCTCTCTGGAATGCGAAGCCGACCATGAACAGGTTGCTGCCGATGGAGTCGCCCAGGATGGCGAGGGCAAGTCGGGTGGCGTCGACAAAGTCCACCTTCTCACCCACCGCTTGCGTGATGAGCTGCCTGACCGTCTGCTCGGGGAAGGCCCAGTCGGGGTTCCTCGTGAACTGGCCTGTGGGTTGCTGGTGGGTGTTCACCAGGGCGTGCGTTCGGCCGTGGTGCATCTTGGAGACCACCTCTTTCGATCCCGCTGTGAGCATGTCGCAACCGAGGATGAGATCGGCCTCGCCAGTGGGAATGCGCTGCGCCATGATGGCCTCGGCGCTTCGGGCCAGGCGCACATGTGAAGTCACGGCGCCGTTCTTCTGGGACATGCCCGTCATGTCCAGGATGGACGCGGCCCTGCTCTCGAGGTGGGCGGCCATGCCCAGCAGGGCGCCGATGGTGATGACGCCTGTACCGCCGATGCCCGTCACCATGATGTTGTAGGCCGCATCGCACGGAGGCAACGTTGGTTCCGGCAGCGACTGCAGCATCGCGGCGAGATCCAGCCTGGCCTTGCCGGGTTTGCGCAGCTTGCCCCCTCGACGGTGACGAAGCTCGGGCAGAAGCCCTTGAGGCAGGAGAAGTCCTTGTTGCAGTTCGACTGGTCGATGCGGCGCTTGCGGCCGAACTCGGTTTCCAGCGGCAACAGTGACACGCAGTTCGACTGCTGGCCGCAATCGCCGCAGCCTTCGCACACCGCCTCGTGGATGTGCAGGTGCTTGGCCGGCGTGGGGTAGCTTCCTTTCTTGCGCCGGCGGCGCTTCTCGGCGGCGCAGGTCTGGTCGTAGATGATGACCGACGTGCCCCGTACCTCGCGCAACGCCTTCTGAACCCGTTCCAGCTCCGAGCGGTCGTGCACGGTGACGGCGGGAGCCAGCCCGAATCGGTTGGCGTAACGGGTTACATCCTCGGTGACCACGGCAATGCGCCGCACACCTTCGGCATGAACCTGTTGGGCAATCATGGGAACGGTGACCACGCCATCGTGTGGCTGGCCTCCCGTCATGGCCACGGCATCGTTGTAGAGAATCTTGTAGGTGATGTTCGTCTTGGCAGCGACGGCGGCGCGGATGGCCAGTAGGCCGGAATGGAAGTACGTGCCATCGCCAAGGTTGGCGAATACGTGCTTGACCTGGGAGAAGTGGTGCTGGCCGATCCAGGTGGCACCTTCCCCGCCCATGTGGGTGGTGGTCTTGTTGCCATCGGGGTAGATCGTGGTGGCCATGATGTGGCAACCGATTCCAGCCAGCGCGACTGAACCTTCAGGCACCTTGGTGGAGGTGTTGTGCGGGCAGCCCGAGCAGTAGTAGGCCGGCCTCGGGGGCGTCTTGTTGGCCTGTCCGAGCAAGGCCTCCTTGCTGCGGATCAGCTCCAGGCGGCGATCGATCGCGTCGCTGGAATGGAACCGACGGATCCGCGAAGCGATGACGGTGGCCACCTGGGCGACAGTGAAGTCGGCCTTGGGCGTGAGCAGCCATTCCCCGCGCGGATGTACCCATTCGCCCTGATCGTCGAACTTGCCGATCACCCGTGGGCGCACGTCGTCGCGCCAGTTGTAGAGCTGCTCCTTGAGTTGGTACTCGACCAGTTGACGCTTCTCCTCGACGACCAGGATCTCCTCGAGGCCGACCGCAAACTCGCGAATGCTGTCGGGCTCCAGCGGCCAGGGCATGGCCACTTTGAAAAGTCGCACGCCGATCTGATTCAGGCGCTCCTCGGTGAGGCCCAGTTCCTGAAGAGCCTCCAGCACGTCGCTGTAGGCTTTGCCCGATGCCACGATGCCCAGCCGATCGCGATCGGAACGTATAGTGGTGCGGTTGAGCCGGTTGGCACGACAGTAAGCCAGGGCCGCGTAGATCTTGTGATCGTGCATCAACGCTTCCTGCGCCCGGGCAACGATGCCCAGCGTCCCTGTCCACAGGCGCGAATGCAGGCCACCCGGTGGCATTTCGACGTCGGTTGGCAGGACGATCTTCGTTGCGAACGGATCGGCACCCACCGAACCGCTGGACTCGACCGTGTCGGCGATCGCCTTGAAGCCAACGAAACAGCCGGAATAGCGCGACATGGCCCAACCGTGAAGGCCGAGCTCGATGAACTCGTGCACGTTGGCCGGGTAGAGCACAGGCACCATGCTCGCGGCAAAGACGTGTTCGCTCTGGTGTGGCAGCGTCGAGGAGTAGCCGCCGTGGTCATCGCCCGCCACCAGCAGAACGCCACCCTTGGGGCTTGAGCCGGCGTGGTTCGCATGCTTGAGGACGTCGATCGAGCGGTCGACGCCCGGTCCCTTGGCGTACCAGAGGCTGAAAACCCCGTCATAGAGGCTGGGGCCCACCTGGTCGATGTGCTGACTGCCCCAGACGCTGGTCAACGCCAGATCCTCGTTCACACCTGGCTGGAACTTGATCTTGTTTGCCTCCAGGTGCTTCGACGCTTTCCAGAGAGTTTCATCCAGGCCCCCGATCGGCGATCCGCGGTAGCCCGACACGAAGCCCGCGGTGTTCAAACCCTCGGCCTCGTCCCGCCACTTCTGCACGAACAGCAGCCGCACGAGGGCTTGAATGCCACTCAAGTAGACGGCTCCGCTGCGCGCGGTGTACTTGTCGTCGAGGGTGACCTCGCGCAACTTGCATTCGTGGGCCAGCGCGTCTTTGGCGCGCGCGATGTCGTTCATCATGGAGTGGACGTCCAAAATTGTGTTCTGGGTCAACACCGCGGCCTGCATGCGGGTAGGCGTGCATCGGGTGCCATCTGCTGCACTGATGCAGCGGTGATCAACCCGCTGCAAGCGCGTGGGGGATGGTCTCAGAAGGCTGCAGCGCCTGGGGGCATGCAGCCATGAAAGGCGCGACTCGATCAGCCAAGACTTTGCGAACGACGGAGCCGACCAACGCGGTACACCTGCACCGCCACCCGAGCGACGACGCAGACGAGAACGTCCTGCTCGGGCTGCCATGCCCACCAGGCGCCGCGTGTTCGCGTTGCGGCGCGGAGAGTTCAGTGACCGAGCGGATCCGATCGCCCTACAACAACCAGTCCATCAGCTTCAAGCTGTTGCATCACTTCGTCGTCGTTTGCGAGGCCAGCTCGCTCAGCCGGGCGGCGCATGTGCTCAATGTCTGCCAGTCCAACCTCACCCTGCAGATGTCGGACCTGGAGCGACGCATGGGTGTGCAGTTGATGCACCGATCCTGGAGGGGCGTTGAGTTGACCGAGGCCGGACAGATCCTTCTGCCCGAGGCCCGCAGCATCCTGCGCCGGTTCGACAAGATCAAACTGCAGGTTCAACAGGCACATCTGCATGGGCGCGTCGATCTGGCGTGCGCCAGCTTTGCGGTGCCGGATTACCCGGCGGTTCCGCAGGCGGTGCGCATGCTGCGACGCAACGACGCGCGCTTCGAGGTCAAGCTGCTGGAGTTGCCCAGCAGTGCGCAGCCGATGGCCCTGGAGAACGGGCAGGTGCAGNNGTGCAGATGGCTGTCATGCTGGGCAAGCTGCCAAACATCCAGTTCCGCTTGACCAGGCTGCGCGAGTCCCGAATCGTTCTACTGGTCAGCACAGGTCATGCGCTGACGCGCGCCGGCGGCCCCGTTTCGCTAAGAGATCTGGGCGGTGAGATGTTCTGGATGGTGGATCGGGTTGTCGAGCCCGTCTTGCATCACGTGACCACCCGCGCGTTGGTCGACGCAGAGGTGCCGAACGGGATGATGAGATCCGCAGGTGGCCTGAAGGACGTGATTGCCCAGGTGGCTACGGGCAGTGGTATTGCTTTGGTGCCTGATTGCCTGCGTGGACTGGACGGTAGCGGGGTGTTGACCTGCGTGGACCTTGAGGAGTCACTTGCCATCGACGTCGTCGCGGTGCACAGGGGCTTGAAGGCCAACAAGGGAACCAAGGAGTTGCTGAACTGCCTTGCAGCGGCGAACGCGCATGGCAGCGATGCGTCAACCACCACTCAGACTTGAACCGTGCTTGTGCTGAACGCACGGAAATTCGAGGCGAATGCCCGTCGAGGCGAGATACTGGCCGTTTTGTGACTTTGGCTCGTATCGCGCATGGACTCGCCTCACGCTTCCGATCACCACCCTCAAGCTGTGCAGCAAGGCGTGCACGAGGCGGGCGGTTTCTCCGCGGAGTTCCAGCGGCTGAGGGCGGGCAGCGTGCTCTGCTGGTTGGCCACCGTTGATGCGCACGGTATGCCCAACGTGTCGCCCAAGGAGATCTTCTGCTGCCACGGTGAGCGCGAACTCCTGATAGCCAACATTGCCTCGCCGCAAAGTGTGCGCAACATCAAGGCTCATCCGAATGTCTGTGTGAGCTTCGTCGACGTTCTGATTCAGAAGGGGTTCAAGGTCAAGGGCGCCGCGGTGATCGTGGAACCCGTTCATCCCCGGTTCGGCGAGCTTGAGTTTCCCTTGCATCAGATCACCCGCGGCGCCTTCCCCATCCATTCGGTGATCTGCGTGCAGGTATTGAGCACGGAGCCGATCGTGGCACCGAGTTACCGTCTCGTGCCCGGCACCACGGAAGAGTCGCAGGCGCGTGCCGCACAGGCAAGCTACCGTTGGCCCAGGCTGTAGCCTGAGCGGGCCAGCCAGGCGACAAGGCGGCCAACGCGACTCAAAGGTGAATGGCGATGGTCGAAAAGGCCAGCAGGGCGCCCATGCTGCGGTTGAACAGCCGTGCATTGCGATCGTCCCCGAGCCAGCGCTTGAGGGCCACGCCCCCGAACATCCAGATGGCACAAGCCAACGTCGCCGCGACGGCGAAGGTCAGTGCGATGGCGAGTGAACGCTCGGCAACCGTTCCCGGGAGGGCGCTGCCGTAGCTGGCGGCCGCGCTTGCGCTCACCACCCAGGACTTCGGGTTTACCCACTGGAACGCCAGCGACTTCCAGAAGCCGATGACCTCACTCTGATCGTCCTGGCGCACGGCCGGCGCGTTGGCCACCTTCCAGGCCAGCCACAGCAGGAAGGCTGTGCCGAGCCACTTGAGCGCATCCAGCAGGATGGGGTGGGTGGCAATGACGCCACCCAAGCCGGCAACTGCCGCGCCCATCATGAGGGCCATGCCGGCGACGACGCCGAACAGGCACCACAAACCCCGTACGAGCCCGCCTTGCGCGCCGGCCGTCATCACCAGCATGTTGCTTGGCCCGGGTGTGACGGCGGCGGTGAATCCGAATACGAAGAAGGCGACCAATTCGGGGTGCGACATGAACCGAGGAAGTCGAATAGCAGTTGTCGCTGGTATAGCTCGCGCATTGAACTCACGCGTGAAAAGAATGACTTCGCCGAGCACCAATCTGCACAACAGTGGTTGTGAGGATCGCTTCGTACGAAGGCTGGGAGGCTAGTCCAGTTGACGTCCAACCTCAGAGGCGATTGCCAGGAAGGTCGAAATCAAGGGTGCGTGGCGCCGCTCCTGTCGGCAGATGAAGCACACATGCGTGGCCATGTCCGTGTCGTTGATTCGCAGCTTCACCAACCTCGGATCGGGAACGTATGCCGT
>JABAHQ010013918.1_pt1 | contig 11666 bp, 9 predicted proteins | sample 7062091 | NCBI WGS metagenome assembly JABAHQ01 (sample SAMN14534359, study PRJNA622989) | marine sediment metagenome | biome: marine biome [ENVO:00000428]; feature: marine pelagic biome [ENVO:01000023]; material: deep marine sediment [ENVO:00002113] | place: India: Gulf of Kutch | collected...
GGACCGGACCACCCCTCACCCCGCCCTCTCCCCATGAGGGGAGAGGGATTTTGGTTTTTCGCTGAACCGGGAAACACCGGGTTATGCAAAGCTCCCCCGCAAGGGGGCGAAGGTGCTCCGCCCCTCTCGCGAGGGAGGCAATTTGTTGACCGTGTCAGCAACTCATAATCCCTGAGCGCAATTATGAAACCGCCACCTGTTTACCGCCCCTTTTACGCCCGCACCGGGTTTGTGCTGTTCCTGTTGGCCGCCGGCGTGGTGGTTGCCTACGGCTGGCGGGTGACGCAGATTCAGCCCGGCCATCTGGTCAAGGATTTCCATCTGGTCAAACCGCTGGTTTCCGCCTTATTGCAACCGGATGTGATCACCCGGGAAACCGCCTCCGTCACCACCGAAACGGTTTTTCATATGGCGGACACCGCCGCTCCCGAACAAGCCATCCCCCCCTCGACCGATTCTTCCCCCTCCCTTAAACTGTCCCGGACCTCCGGACGGATCGGGGATGCGCTGACGGTGGAAGGTTTTCACCTGGAACCCGGACGCCAGGGACAACTTTACTGGGTGAACTCCATCGAGCAGGAATTTCCGCTGGCGGCCATCGAAACCGACGAAGCCGGACATTTTTACCAGGCCATCGTGGTGCCGCCCACCGCCCGCGGCGACCGGCAATTTTTACGGGCGGTGCTGACCTGGGAAACCGGCGGCTGGCAATTCAGCGGCACCCTGAAATTGACCGGGGAGAAAATCGTCGAAACCATTTTTCTGGGGTTGATGGCGACGCTGATGGCCCTCCTGCTCGCCGGGCCTCTGAGTTTTCTCGGCGCGCGCAACCTGATGACCGGCCACCCGGCCGGCACCTCCCTTTATCACCTGACACGCACGTTGTTTAATGTCCTGCGCGCCATTGAACCGTTGATCATGGCGATCCTGTTCGCGGTGTGGGTGGGCATCGGCCCGTTCGCCGGTGTGCTGGCGCTGGGCCTGCACTCCACCGCGGCGCTGGGCAAGCTGTTTTCCGAGCAGATTGAAAGCATCGATTCCGGGCCGGTGGAAGCCATTAAAGCGACCGGAGCGGCGCCTCTTTCCGTGGTGTTGTACGGCGTGCTTCCGCAGGTGCTCCCGCAATTTCTGGCGTTGGGAATTTACCGCTGGGACATCAATGTCCGCATGTCGACCATCATCGGATTCGTCGGCGGCGGGGGAATCGGATTTCTCCTGCAACAATGGATCAACCTGCTGAAATACCATCAGGCGGGTACCGCCCTGTGGGCGATCGCGGGGGTGGTGATTGCCCTGGATATCCTGAGCGCGCGCCTGCGGGCCAAAATAATCGGCCCGGCAACCTGAATCGGTTCCGGGCCGTTGACTTCTTTCAAACGATAGCGGGATTTATGGATTTAAATCCAAAGATGCCGCCCACCTCTTCACCATGCGGGTTGCGGCGTTTCCGGTTTTTTGGTTTTGGGAACGGCCTGCGGGGCGACGGTGCGCCGGGCAGCGGCGGTCGCGTTCTTCGCCAGCACTTTGGGTTTTTCCACCGCGTGGGGCGTCTTCTTATAGCTCAATTGAATTTTGCCTTTTCCCGGCGGCGGCGCCATCTTGTTTAAATAGTTGATGAACCGGCGGGAGGATTCGGGAAGGGTATGTATCTTTTTTCCCTTCAGGATTTCCTGAGCCGTCAGATCCTGCTGGTAAAAAGCCTTGTTGTAATTGAAATGGGTCTTAAACAGGGTGCCTTTCAGCGAAACTCCGCCGAATATTCCCTGACTGCGGGAATAAGAGTACATATCGCCCTGCAGGAGGACGTCCAGTCCGATTTCCGCATTGCGGCCGACAGGACCGGCGGTTACGGAAACATCGCCGCCCAGGGTGAAATTATGCTTGAGTAACGCTTTCAACCCCCGCTCGGACATCACCACCAATACCCGGTCCACCGCCTGAAAACCGAATTGAAAGCCAAAACTGCCTCCTGCCGTGGTGATAAAGGACGGCGGACCCCACTTCCCGGTTTTGATATCCCGGAGACAGACGATACCGGTACCGTAACTGGCCCCGACAAAGAAGCCGCCCTTGTATAGACTGGGAAATATGATAATCGCCTTGGCCTTGGTGATCAGCGCCGTGGGAATTTCCAGGTCCGGCGTACTCATGATCTCTTTGACCGCATGCTGGGCGTCGATTAACAATTCTTTCTGGCGCGAAATTTCAGCGTTGGCCGTCAACGGGATCAGCCACAGGACGGCCAGCAATGACGAAAGGTATTTCATGGTGAGGCTCCTTCAGATAAATGAATGAGGGGAAATGGCGGGAATATGTGAGCGGAAACTCATTCCCCCAGACGAATGACGGTCATCATCTTACAATGCCGAGGGCCTGAATTCAATCGATATGATCCATTTTTATCAAAATAACTCGCTAAAATTCAATGGGTTATGGGTCGGCGCCGGGGGCTTCCCGGCAAATTGATTGAAAAGCCGCCACTTGGAACGGGCTCCCGGGTGCGCTGTTTTTTTTCAGGGAACCTCCTGTTTTCAGGGGAAAATAGATCGCCTGTCCCGCGCTTTCCAAATATATCTTTACCCCCTGCGGTTTCCCGCTTAGTATGCGAGGCTATGGATGTTGCTGAGATGAAAACCTATTTCGAGGCGCAGGGGGTGCTGTCGCGCAAGCTGGCCGCCTTCGAGTTCCGTCCGCAGCAGGTGACGATGGCGGAAAAAGTGGCCTCGGCTCTGGAGCGGGGAAGCCATCTGATGGTGGAAGCCGGGACCGGGACCGGTAAAAGCCTGGCCTACCTGATTCCGGCGGTGCTGTGGGCGGTGCAGAACGATGCCAGGGTGGTGGTCTCCACTTACACCAAAACCCTGCAGGAACAGATTCTCCACCACGATCTGCCTTTTCTCCGGGACACGCTGGGTCTGAACTTCAGATACTCGCTGTGCCTGGGAAGCGAAAACTATCTTTCCCTGCGGCGGATGAAACGCGCCAGCCAGACCCGGCTGTTCGGCAATGTGGAGGAAGACGAGCAACTCAACGAGATTTTTCAATGGGCGGGCCGCACGGAATCCGGTTTTCGCAACGATCTGCCGTTCGAACCGATGCCCTCGGTGTGGGAGGAGGTGGGCCGGCAAAAGGACCTGTGCATGGGCAAGCACTGCGAGTCCTTCAACGCCTGTTTCTATTTCAAGGAACGGCGCAAATGGTTTGGAGCGCATCTGCTGATCGTCAACCACCATCTGTTTTTCGCCAACGTGGCCAACAACGGCGCGGTGCTCCCCCGGTTCGACGCGGTCGTGTTCGACGAGGCGCAGAATCTGGAGGAAGCCGCCACCTCGTTTCTGGGGCTGGAAGTGTCCAATTCCGGATTGATTTATTTTCTCGACCGGCTCTACAATCCGAAAACCAAACGGGGAACCCTGACCCGCCTGCGGGAGGATGTGACGGTGGAAATCCGCCAACAGGTGAGCAAGGTGCGGGTGGCGGCGGAAGGTTTCTTCCAGAACCTGCTGGACGAGTACGGCCGCAAGGAGCGCACCCTGCGCTTTTATCACCCGCCCACGCTGAACAATACGCTTTATATCCCGATGCAGGATTTGTATGAAGCGCTGAAAGCGCTGGAACACCGGGTGAACTCGGAAGAAGAACATCTGGAAATCACCGCCGCCGCCAACCGGGTGTTCGAATACAACAACACCCTGTCGGCCCTGCTGAACCACAATATGAAAGAATATGTGTATTGGCTGGAGGTCTCGCCGCGCAAGCGGTTCACCCGCGCCATGCTGCGCGGCGTGCCCATCAACATCGATGAAGAATTAAAGGAACAGGTCTTTTCCAAAATCGAACGGGTGGTCATGACGTCCGCGACCCTGACCACCGACCGCAAGTTTGACCACATCAAAGAACGCCTGGGCTGCGAACCGGAGGATGAAGCGGTGCTCGATTCACCGTTCGACTTTCAAAAACAGGCCCTCTTGTATATTCCGCGCGACCTGCCGGAACCCGGCGCCAAACTGGAGGCATACGTTTCCGCCCTCGCCGGCCGCACCCGGCAATTGATTCAAGCCACCGGCGGCAAAACGTTTGTCCTGTTCACCAGCTACGACCTGCTCAACCGTGTGTTTGAGATTCTGGACCCGCTGCTGCAACAATACCCGCTGTTCAGGCAGGGCGATATGGCGAACAGCCGGATGATCCAGCGTTTCAAGGAAAAACCTTCGGTTATTTTCGGAACCAGTTCGTTCTGGCAGGGGGTGGACATCCCGGGAGAAGCGCTGTCCAGCGTCATCATCACCAAACTGCCGTTCGACGTGCCGACCGAACCGCTGGTGGAGGCGCGGATCGAGGATTTGAAGAAACGCGCGATCAATCCCTTCCGGCATTACCAGGTTCCCCGGGCGATCATTCAACTGCGCCAGGGATTCGGCCGTCTCATCCGCAAACGCACGGACAAGGGTATCGTCGCTATTCTCGATTCCCGCATGACCAACCGCAATTACGGACGGCAGTTTTTGAATTCCCTGCCGGATTGCGCGCGCACGCAGGATCTGCAGGATGTGCAGGCGTTTCTGGCTAACGGGATCGAAAATAGTGAAGGGGATTAAGCAATGAAAAACATCATTTGAATTTTGAGGAGGAAATCTCCCGAATCTCGCCCTTTAAGATTTTGAGAACGGTCGGCCGGATGGCGTCGTAAGTGGGAGTCGTTTTGGAATTGAGGAATCCAAAGGTGCGGTGCATGCCGCCGCGGTAATAGCCGTCAAAGTGGTAAAGCCGCTCATCGTCCGGGGTGTCTCCCAGTTGCCTGGAAATCTCGTTGGTCCGCGGGTAACTGCCCAGTGAAATGTAAAAATCCTGCTTGCCTTCGGCATCCAATACCATAAAGCGGTAGAACTGCATCCATTCTCCGGAGGGATTGAAAAACTGGTACGCGAGTACTTCCCGCCCGTTGACCTTGAACTGCTCCCGGCAAAACAGGGGGATTTCCCTGAGTTCCGGATTGTCGGAGTTTTTCCAGAAAGCCCGCAGGGCATCGATCTCGGCGTCCCGCTCCTTAAAACGGCTCAACGCCTGATAGGCCTGGATCAACTTGGCGCGTCCGCGCCAATCCTCCGGACTGATCTGATGGTACTGTTTCCAATAGGTGAGAGCTTTTCCATGTTGTCCGGTTTTGGCCGAAGCGATGCCCAGATTCCACAGGACATTGGCGCTGCGGGGATACAGGCGTAAAGCTTTTTCAAAATAGGGAATGGCTTCCGCAAACTTGCCCTGCTTGGATAATTGGATGCCGTGCTCGAAAGGCTTGTCGTGGGCGGAGTCTATGACCGGGGCGGCCGGAACCAGAACAGAGAACAAAAGAATGCCGATCAGGGATTTCATAAACCTCCGGACATAGCGGGGCGGTTACTCAAACGTCCTGCCGGGGAACCCGCTCAAGCATTGGCGGCGGGTTTGGGTTCTTCGGAAACAGGCGGCTCCTTGCTTTCCGGTTCCATCTGGATATCTTTTTTCGGATTCTCAGGTTCGGCGGCGGGTTTCGCGGTAAGGAGATTCTTAAACCACTTGGATTCACGGACCGAAGTAAAGAGGACTTCACCGTTCAAGGTATCCGGATCGGGGAGCACTTCCCGTTCCTGGCAACGTTCCAGCCACTGACGGCACCCGGTTTCATTGGCCAGCTGGGCCTGCAGTCTCGCCATATTGTAACACCCGGCTCCGGGATGGCATTCCTCCGCCTTCTGAAGAACGCCTTTCGCCTCCGCCAGCAAAGGATGGGCGTTGATACCGCGCTTGTTCCGGGCCTGCTCCATGAGGGCTTCGCCCATCATGTTGAGCGCGTCCGGATTGTTTTCCTGGATTTCCACAGCAGAATTAAACGCATCTACGGCTTTCTTCAGCAGGGCATCGGCATGGTCACCGCCCTCCTTGCCCTCCTTTTTGGCCCGGTTCAACAGAATCGAACCAAAATTGGTGAGCGCGGTCGCGTCATTGGGATGAATCTTGAGGGCCTGCTCGTATTTTTTTTCCGCTTGATCGAAAAACTTATCTCCGGTGCCGTCCAGCTTTAAAGTTCCGATGCGGAACAGGGAATTGCCCCATAACATGATCGCCGGACTGTAATCCGGTTTGAGCTTGAGGGATTCCTGATATTTTTCAATGGCGGATTTAAGCAGGTTTTCCGCGGTGGAACCTTGGGCATTCATGGAAAGGTTGTAGTAAACGTTACCCACCTGCGATAAGGCTTCGAAGTTTTTAGGTTGCAGTTTGAGGACGGCATGAAATTTATCCATGGCATCGGAAAACAGTTTTTCCGCTTCCGGACCTTTGTGCAGATTTCCCAGTTCGGTATAAACCCGTCCCAGCCGGTTCAGGATCTCAATGTTTTTGGGATTCCGCTCCAGGGCCTTTAAAAACTTTTGAATGGATTGCTTAAGCAGGTCGATCGTTTCATGACCGTTTTTCTTCATGGCCATGTTATACAATCCCACACCCCACCGGAAATTGACCCGCGGCAAATCCGGCTTCAGGTTCAGGGCCAGCTCAAACTTTTCGAAAGCCTTGTGGAAAAACCGGTCCGAAGCCTCGTCCTTTTTAATATTGGCCCGTTCCATCAGGACATCCGCCCAGCCATACTGAGCCTCGGCCAGATCGTGATTGATTTGGACCGCCTGCTGAAATTTTTCTTCCGCCATTTGCAGGATACGGTCGGCTTCGTCCCCTTTTTTGGCTTTGGATAGAATAAAGAGCGATTGCCCCATCTCCAGAATCGCGTCGATCCGGTCGGGGTGACCGTGCAGGGCGATTTTAAACATTTCCACCGCCTGACCGTAGGCGCGCACCGCGTCCGCGCCTTTTTTTCTGCGGCCCAGAAGATACAGCACATGACCGCATCCGTAGGCGGCATCGGGATGATTGGGTTGAATGCGCAGGGCTTCCTGAAATTGTTTGACCGCGTTATTCAGCAAGCCTTCGGTTTCCTGGTCGGATTTGGTTGCCGCCAACTCATTGAATACCATTCCCAGGCTGTAACTGGCTTCATAATAATTGGGATCCAATTCAAGAGCCTTCAGGAAGGATTCCGCGCTTTGCGCAAGAAGGCCGGCCGGGTTCTGGTCGGATTGAACTTTGGCCTTCTCCACCAGCAGCCGTCCCATCTGATAATGCGTGGCGGGGGCGTCCGGACGGATCACCAGGGCCATCTCATAACTTTTCTGGGCGATTTCCAGTTTATCCCAGGCTTTTTTCCCAAAGAGTTTCAGGGATTCATCATAGCTGGCGTCTCCTTCGGCCTGATACGCCCAGTTCAAAAGATGACCCAGTTGCACCGAGGGGGTTTCTTCATATTGCCTGTGCTGTTCGATCACTTTTTGCGGATTCCCGGCCATCAACCCGGTGCGCGCCGCCTGAATCGCCTGCAACAGATCCGGATCGTCAACACCTCCGGCGGCTTCTTCATCATCGCCGAGGTCGCCGCCCCGGTCGGGTCCTTCATATTGCTGAATCGCGGCTCGGGTTTGTTTGAGAGAGATATCCGAAATATTCAAGCCTTCCCTCAGGCCGGGGGCGGGATAAGGGCTGACTTTGTTGAGCCACTGGCCCAAATAGGTAAAAGGATAAGCAATCAGGTCCGGAGAAGAAATTTTCATCGCCCGGATCAAATCCACCAGAAACGCGTCCGGACCCTCGGCATTGGTAAAGAAACTGTTTTCTTTGGATAAAATATGTTCTTTGATAAACCGTGGCGCGGGGGTGTTGCCGGAGAACACCCAGAGTAATCCTCTTTGGACCGAATCCATCCAGGCCAATTGCTCGTACACCGGGTCCTTGGGTTCCGGGTTGAATCCCAAAACCAACCAGGGGCCCCGGCCTCCGGCACCGGAAAACACATTCTCCAGGGGCCCGGGAGTCCCCCCGATCATCTGGCCGTTCAAATGAATAATCGCTTTCGGCGGGATCAAATCGGGTTTGGTGATGGTACCGACGGTGCAATCGTAAACCGCCGGAAATTCACCGATCAGGGTACAGGCTCTTTCCAGAAGCGGGTCCGGCGAGGTGGTCATTATGCGGGTGATATAACCTTCTTTCAGCAGCAGAGCGATGCATAAGTGAGCCCAACTGACTTTCGATTTGCGGACATAAAAGTCGAAGATTTCCGTTTTCTGCTGGGCGGTCAATTCCGCGGCACAGGCTTTCAGATTTTTTGAGGAGGCGTGTTCATAGGCCTGAGGGTAACTCTTGCGGATGGCTTCGACCAGCTCGGCGGAGGAGGGAATGCCCGCGCGGAGAGAACATTCCTCACCCATCAGCAACGTTCCTCCGCTTTTTTGAATTCGTCCTTCTACCAGAAAGTCGATGAATTTACTGACTGAATTCAAGGATTGCATGGAACCTTTAAATTAATATTGTTGCGGGTTAAAACTGCTTCCGAGGCCCCCTTTCAAGGCCGTCAAACACAGAGCCCATGGCCGGGTGAAGCGTCAGTCCAATCAACCCTCCAGGCCAATGAACGAGGATCTCCGCTCTAACATTTCTGGAGATTTCGCGGATCATTAACCGGATAACCAACGGGGTTTGACCAGTGTTACCTTTACTGCCATGGATAATATCTAGGATAACAGGAACATTATGAAATTCAAGTGGTTATATCGCTTCCGGTCCCTGCAACCTATTGAAGGATAGGTCCTTCCGGATTCCGTTTTTTCGCCGTAAGGAAGCGGTGATTCCCAAAGGGTTTTCCGGCGGCCTCCCCGTCCCCAAAGTGCAAACGGGCTGAAATCAGGGCTTTTCATAGATGGCAGGGGATCCCCTCCCCGGCAAAAGCGACTTTTTTTTGAAATAATCCGGCTCAAGGTGCATCATAAACCCATGAGCGACAAGGGTCAGCAGGCGCGGGAAAAAATCTTTAAGTTGCTGGAACTCAGCCAGTCCGAGAACGACGCGGAAGCCTTGAACGCCATCCGCAAGGCCAACGAAATCCGGGAAAAGGCGGGACTGCAGTGGGAAGACATTTTCGCCAAAAGTATTACCACCACCTATAAACCCAGCGACCTGCCGCCCGTCTTCAACCGGTTCCGCGACCAACCGCGTTTCCTGACGGTGGAAACCATGTTCCGCGAAATCCTGCGGCGCGACTTGAGCGATCTCACCCGTTCTAAAATCGAACAATTGAAATACGTTTACGAGTGGACCGAATCCCTCGACGGCGAAGAAGTCAGCACCCTCATCAACGCCTATAACCGGCATCTCACTTAAAAAAAGCTTTTCCCTTGCCTATTTTGCCTTACCCTGATTGAAAGCAATCCATTAGGAGAAAAAGGTGGGATACGCATTCCTGTGGCTGGAGGCGATGGCGGCGGCGCTGGTGTTCGTGGCACTGGTGTTCGCCCTGACCGCGCGATTCAAAAATGGTCTGCCCTGTGGCCGAGTATTGCCGCTCTCGTTCCTTTTCTGCTGGCGTGCGGGGCAACGGCGTTCTCCGGATACCTTTATTACCAAAACATTCATCCGCAGTGGCTGTTTCCCTACACACTTTGCTGGACCCTGATTTTCACCGCCGGAGGCATCGTCCTCATCCGGCGCGGGAAAAATTACGAAAATGAAAGGAAAAAGAGGAAAATAAAAAGAAGAAGTAATGGGTCCTTCGCCTGCCAACCTATTTCCCTCCTTATGATAAACTGGCGTCATGCAACCGAAACTTGTAGTGGTCGCCAGCTTTAACATGCCGCACCAGGCCCACCTCGCCAAAACCCGGCTGGAGGCCGCCGGCATCCCCGTGTTCATCCGGGATGAACATCTCATCAGCATCAACCAGCTGTATTCGCCTGCGCTGGGCGGGGTCAAACTGGAAGTGCCCGATGTGCACCTGCAGGAAGCGCTGAACATCCTCAACACCGAATCCGATTTTGAATTGCTGGATGAAGAAGCGCTGAACGCGGTCCCGATCGAAGAACCGGAATCGCTGCGCGCGGGGCGAAATCTAAAATCTTCCGAAGTGCGCCCAGGGGCCGCCGCCGGCGGGAGGCTGTCAGCAAATTCCCCCTCCGGGCAGAAGCCGCCGGAGATGATGGAGTGTTCGCATTGCGGCAGTCGGGGCTTCATTGAGGAAAACCCCTCCGGAGTCGAGCGGGTCGTCAACGGTCTCCTGCTGGGCCTGCCGTGGTGGTGGCTGGGCTGTCCCCTGCTTTGCCGCGCCTGCGGCCACCGCTTCCGCAGACAGTAAACCCGCGCTTCCCCAGTCCCGCATTTTGTCATACACTGGCCGCATGGAATCCCGATTCGTCACCATCGCCACCTATCAGGTGCCTTACGAGGCAGAGATCGCCGCGTCCATCCTGGAAGAAAGAAACATTCCCACAAACATTCTCGACGACAATATGAATATCCTGGTCGGCGGCCTGGTCGAGATTCGTCTGCAGGTGCCGGAAGAAAATGCCGAAGAGGCCCGCAGGATTCTGGAGTCTGCAATGGAAGAGGGCGTCGACCTGCTGGAGGATATGGGGGCGGTGGAGGAGGAAGAACCGGTGCCGGAGAAAACTTCTTCCTTGAAATATCAGCCGGAGGGGGATTACCCGATCGTCTGCCCGCGATGCGGCAGTCAGAACTCGCTTAAATCCGTGCCCAGCCCGGTGCCGATGTGGCTGAACGCGCTCCTGCTCGGCCTGCCCGGCCTGTTCTTCCCCGGCAAACTCCAATGCCGCGGCTGCGGCACGGTTTTCACCTGAACGCAACCCCTCCCATCAGAAAAGCTAAAACCCAGATCCTTCACTTCGTTCAGGATGACAAGACATACCTCTCTGTCATTCTGAGGAGCCGGAGGCGACGAAAAATCCGGGTTTGGATAGTGTCGTTGCCCCATTTATGAGGCTCTTTTAAAAACCGCCCGATGAATCGGGCAACTACAGAAATCAGGTTTTATTTTTTAAAAGGAATCATTACGTCGTGTATTCGGCGTTGATGCGGACGTAGTCGTAGGAGAGGTCGCAGGTGTAGGTATTGGCGGCGGCTTTGCCCATGCCGAGGCCGATGCGGATGGTGATCTCTTTACTCTTCATCTTCTTGCGGAGCGCGGCCAGTGACAACCCTTTCACCACCACTCCGTTTTTCACCAGGGTCACCTCGTTCAAGCCGATCGCCAGTTTTTCGGGTTTGATGGGCACCCCGGCACTGCCGACTGCGGCGATGATGCGGCCCCAGTTGGGATCCTCGCCGAACAGCGCGGTTTTCACCAGCAGGGAATTGGCGAGGCGTTTGCCCACCCGCGCCGCCTGTTTTTCGGTTTTCGCCCCCCTCACCTGAAAGGTGACGAATTTGGTGGCGCCTTCGCCGTCCTCCACAACATTGAACGCCAGCGTCTTACAAACCCGTGTCAGCGCTTCCACAAAGTGCCGGTACGCCGGGGTACCGGGTTTGACCGCGGACTCTCCGGCCTGGCCGTTGGCCATCAGCAGAACCATGTCGTTGGTGCTGGTTTCGCCGTCAACGGTGATGGAGTTGAACGTCGGGTCCACCGCCTCCTTCAACGCTTTGCGCAGGGTGCGCTTGTCCATCTTTACATTGGACGCGAGAAAGGCCAGCATGGTGGCCATGTCCGGCTGGATCATGCCGGACCCTTTGGCGATTCCGCCGACGATGATATTGCCGTATTTCACGGCGTGGGTTTTGGTCGCCAGATC
>JABAHQ010009643.1_pt3 | contig 11658 bp, 9 predicted proteins | sample 7062091 | NCBI WGS metagenome assembly JABAHQ01 (sample SAMN14534359, study PRJNA622989) | marine sediment metagenome | biome: marine biome [ENVO:00000428]; feature: marine pelagic biome [ENVO:01000023]; material: deep marine sediment [ENVO:00002113] | place: India: Gulf of Kutch | collected...
GTAAGACGACGCTGCTCAACGCCATCAGCCAGATGATCGATCACGGCGAGCGCATCGTGACCATCGAGGACGCGGCGGAGCTCCAGCTTCAGCAGATCCACGTGGCCCGCCTGGAGACGCGGCCGCCGAACATCGAAGGCAAGGGCGAGATCACGCAGCGCGAGCTGGTCAAGAACGCGCTGCGCATGCGGCCGGACCGGATCATCGTGGGCGAGGTCCGCGCCGGCGAGGCCTTCGACATGCTGCAGGCGATGAACACCGGCCACGAAGGGTCGATGACGACCATTCACGCCAACTCCTGCCGCGACGCGCTCAGCCGTCTCGAGCAGATGATCGGCATGGCCGGGTTCGACCTGCCGCCGCGCAGCGTGCGGGGCCAGATCGCCTCGGCATTGCACGTGGTCATCCAGCTCGATCGCATGAGCGACGGCAAGCGGCGGCTCGTCAGCCTGAACGAGATCACGGGCATGGAGGGCGACGTCGTCACCATGCACGAGATCTTCAAGTTCAAGCGCGTGCGCACCGATCCGGACGGAACGATCCACGGCCAGTTCGTTGCCACGGGCATCCGGCCGAAGTTCATGCACGAGTTCGAGACGCGCGGCATAGACGTCTCGGCGAACATTTTCGAGCCGAACCGGCCGCTCGGCTAGGGGATCAGGCGGAGGGACGCAGCCATGCCATTCGATGCTCTCTACCTGCTCTACGGGGCTGTCTTTCTGGCCGCTCTGCTGTTGGTGGAAGGCCTCTACTACCTGTACGTAGACAGCCGGGCCGGACGGGACGCCGCCAACCGCAGGATGCGGATGCTCGAGTCGGGCGCCTCGACGCGGCAGGTGTTCGAGACCTTGCGCCGCAAGCCCAAGGAAGACGTCGGCTTCCTCGGTCCCTTCGGCGACCTGGGGGGCAGGCTCGGCGACCTGATCCATCAAGCCGGTATGACGCTGAGCGTGCGCCGCCTGCTCCTTCTTATGCTGGCGCTGAGCGTCGTGACGTTCTTCGCCTTCGTGACCTTGACGCGCGGCAGCATTGCGCTTTCGGGTTTTGCCGGGACGGCCGCGGGCATGCTCATCGCCCTGGCCGTGGGCATCGGCGGACCCCTCGCCGCGCTCAAGTACATGAAGGACAAGAGGCTGCAGAAGTTCGCCGAGCAGCTTCCGGACGCGCTCGACGTCATGGTCCGCAGCCTGCAGGCCGGTCATCCGGTCAGCGCGGCGATGACCCTGGTCACCAAGGAGATGCCCGACCCGATCGGATCCGAGTTCGGAATCGCGGTCGACGAGATGACCTATGGCCTGGAGCTGCGTGAAGCGCTCGCGAACCTGGGCGATCGGGTCGACGTCGACGACTTTCAGTACGTCGTCGTGTCCATCAACATTCAGCACGAAACCGGCGGCAACCTCGCCGAGGTCCTGCACGGACTGTCCACGGTGATCCGTGCCCGGTTTCGCATGTTCAAGAAGATTCGGGCCCTGTCGGCCGAGGGCCGGCTGTCGGCGAAGATCCTCGCTGCGCTTCCCTTTATTTTCGGCGGCTTGATGTTCACCTCGAAGCCAAGCTTCTACTTGGACGTCGCCGAGGACCCGCTGTTCTTCCCGCTCCTGGCCGTGGCGCTCGGGCTGGAGCTGGTCGGCATCTACATCATGTACAAGCTGGTCAATTTCAAGGTCTGAGGCCGGCGGGAGAGAACGATGGAAGCACTTCAGGAACAGCTCAACCTCCTGATCCAGGCGGTGCCGGGCGGGCTGACCACGGTCTTGCTCGTGCTCATATTCGCCACCGTGTTTCTGGCCGTGGCTGGCGTGGCCGGGATGATCGGCGGGCGCAGCCCCGTGCAGCGGCGCTTGGCCGGCGGCGCCTCGGCGGGCGCCTCGGCGACGGTGGGTCATGAGCACGGCGAGACCCCGCGGCTGCGCGCGACGGTCAACAGGGAGAGCCGCTGGGACGAGCTCCTGAAGCCGCTGGAGAAGTATTTCGTCGACCAGAAGGAAGGCGCCGATTCGAGCCTGCGCTGGCGGCTGCTTCAGGCGGGCTACATCGGCCCGAACGTGGTGCGCAATTATTTCCTCATCCGCACCCTGCTGGCGGTCGGACTGCCCGTGGCGTGGCTGTTCATTGGCCCCATGCTCTCGCCGGACATGTCGGCCAAGAAGATGATCATCATGACCGCCATTCTGGCGCTCGGTGGCCTGTACCTGCCCGGCATCTTCATCTCCAGCCGCGTCGATCGGCGGGCGCACGCGATCCGGGCCAGCTTTCCCGACGCGCTCGACATGATGGTGGTCTGCGTCGAGGCCGGCCTCGGGCTCGACGCGGCCTTCACGCGCGTCGGCACGCAGATCGCGCAGGCGCACCCGATTCTGGCCTCCGAGCTTGGCCTGGTCGCGCTCGAGCTGCGGGCCGGCAAGAGCCGAGAGGAGTCCCTGCGCCACTTCGCCAAGCGCGTCGGGTTGCGCGAGGTGGGCTCCTTCGTGACCATGCTCATTCAGTCGGAGACCCTGGGCACGAGTATCGCCGATACCCTGCGCATCCACGCCGAAGAGATGCGGGCGGCGCGGATGCTGCGTGCCGAGGAGCTGGCCCACAAGCTCCCGGTCAAGCTCGTGATCCCCTTGGTCAGCTGCATCCTGCCGGCCATGTTCGCCGCCGTGCTGATGCCCGCGATGATTACGATCATCAGGGTCATCATGCCCGGCCTGGGAGGCTAGGAGCGCGTGGGGCGCGGCCGGTGAACCGGGAATATAACGAATACGCGGGTACAACGAATATTAAAGAGGGGAGTGGCACATGACGGTTGGGAAGACACTGCGCCTCACGGGGCTCGCCGTTTCGCTTGCGCTCGGCGGCTGTGCCGGCCTGGCGGGCGAGTTCGGGGCGGCTGGGGACAAGCTCGCCGGGATGACCTCCTACGAGCGCGGCAAGGTCCATTACAACACGGGCCGGTACGGGCTGGCGGTGAGGCACTTCCGGGTCGCGGTCGATCGGGAGCCCGGCTCCGTGGAGGCCCTCAACGGGCTGGCCGCGACTTACGACCGGCTCGGGCGCTATGACCTTTCGGCCCGCTACTACGAGCGGGCCCTTGCCCTCGATCCGGAGTCGAGCCAGACGCTGAACAACATCGGGTACTCCTACCTGCTTCAGAAGCGCTTCGACCTGGCTGTCGCCTATCTGCGCGAGGCCCAGTCGCAGGACGAGACGGATCCGGTGATCACGGCCAACCGCGGCGCGGCCGAGGTCGCGTTCCAGGAGGCCGACCTGAAGCGCGCGGCCGAGGACGCCGCCGCGCCCAGGGCCGCGAGCGCGCCCGCCGGCGTGGGCGAACGCGCGGCGCCGGCCCGGGTGGCCGAGGCGCCAGCCGCGCCCCCGGCCCGGCCTGCGCGCGACCAGGTCAGGCCGTGGATCGAGCGCACCGCTCCGCGCGTGCAGACCCTGGTGACCCGGCCGCAGACGGTGCTGGCCGGCACGGCGCACGACGTTGGGCTCGAGCCCAGTCTGGTGGCGTACCGGCCCAAGCAGCCGGAGGCGGCCGAGCTGCTGCCGGAGCCGCTGGCCGCGCCGCTCGTGCTCGACGAGCGGGCCTCGGCGGCGCTCAAGGGCGTGCCTCGCCCCGAGGTTACGGTGCTCGCCCTGGCGCCCATCGCCCCGGCCGAGCACCCGCCGCTGGCGAGCGGCGAGCCGGCGACCGCGCCCGCGGCGGGCCTGGTGCCGGCCGAGGTCACGGCGGCGAGCCTGAAACCGGTCGCCCCCGTGCAGGAGGAGCCGGGTCCGGGCGACGAGGCCGCGGCGGGCCTGGTGCCGGCCGAGGTCACGGTGGCGAGCTTGCAGCCGGTCCCACCGGTGCGCCAGGGCGCGCAGACCATCGCGGAGCCGGGCCGCCGGCCGCTCGTCGAGCTGTCCAACGGCACGGGGCGCCTGCGCATGGCGGCGCGCATTCGCGAGCACCTCGAATCCGAGGGCGTCACGGTCGGCCGCCTGACCAATGCGGACAGCTACACGCACATGGAGACGACGATCTTCTATCGCGATGGCTGGAGGGCCTACGCCGAGCGCCTGGCTCGCATGCTGCCGGCGGCGATCGACCTTGCGGATCGCGACGGGCAACCGGCCGACGTGCGGGTCGAGCTGGGCGGCGACCTCCTGGAGTTCGACGCGGGACTGTACTGGGCAAAGGTGGGGGCGAGGCGTGCGCGTTCCGGCTAGAGCCACCGCTCACCTCTGCGCTCGGCGCCGCCATCAGCGCCGCGCCGCGCTGATCGCGGCGCTCATGGTGGCGCTTGCCGGGTGCGAGACGATCTCCGCGGACTCGCCCGAGCTCACGCTGGAGAGCAAGCCGCTCGTCGAACCGGCGGCGCCGGGCACGCTGGACCTGGCGGAGCGGGCGCTGGCCGAAGAGCGCTACCGCGACGCCAAGCAGCTCCTCGAACGGGTCCTGATGGCCGAGCCGGACAACGCCCGGGCCAAGCTGGCGGCGGCGGAGCTGCGGCTGGCCACGGGCGCGCCCGCGCCGGCGGCCGAGGCCTTCGAGACCCTGATCGACGAGCCGCAGGTCAGGACCCGCGCGCTGCAGGGCCAGGGCATCGCGCTCATGCTCACGGGCAAGCGGGCCCAGGGTCTCGCCAGCCTGGAGCAGGCGGTGGCGGAGGATCCGACGCTTTGGCGAGCCTGGAACGCCCTCGGCTATTACCACGATTCGCGACGCGACTGGGCGGCGGCCGCGGAATGCTACGGCAAGGCCCTCGAGGGCAATCCGGACTCGGCGCTGATCTACAACAACCGCGGCTTCTCCATGCTCATGCAGGAGCGCACCGAGGAGTCCATCGCGGACCTCAACCGGGCGATCGAGCTCGATCCCGACTTCGAGGTGGCGCAGGAGAACCTGCGCCTTGCCCTGGCCTGGAGCGGGCGCTACATCCACGCCATGTCGGGCGCCTCGGAGCGGGACATGGCGCGGCTGCTCAACAACATCGGCTTCGTCGCCCTGATGCGCGGCGACTACGCGAACGCCGAGGCCTACCTGTTGCGCGCCATGGAGGTGGACGCCGGCTACAACGACGTCGCCTCGCGCAACCTGTCCTACCTGAGGCAGGTCCGCGAGCTGGACAAGGCCGAGTCCCAGGCGGCCGAGAACTAAGCGCCCGAGGCATCGCGAGCCAAGCGGAGCACGGCCGCCATGGACGAGTCTTACCTGTTGATCCTGTACGGCGCCTTCGGCCTGTACATCCTGCTGCTGTGCATCGCCGCGGTCTTCGATACCTGGAAGTTCATCATCCCCAACGGCGTCACGGTGGCGCTGGTGGTCTTGTTCGTCGCCACGGCGCTCCTGCTGCCCTTCGAGGTCGACTGGCTGTCCCATCTCGGGGCGGCGGTGGCGGTCTTCGTTGGCGGCAGCGTCCTTTATGCCATGGGTCGCCTCGGCGCCGGCGACGTCAAGCTGCTCGCCGCGGTGGCCCTGTGGGCCGGCTTCGAGCACATCGTCGAGCTCCTGCTCTACGTCACGCTGGCCGGCGGCGCGCTGGCCCTGGCGCTGATCATCGTGCGCCGGCTGCTCCTCGGCCTGCGGACGGCGCAGCCGGCGCTGGGCCGGGCCAGGCTGCCGCGCGTCTTGCTCGACGGCGAGGCCGTGCCCTATGCGCTGGCCATCGCGCCGAGCTCGATCTACCTCGGCCAGTCGCTGCCGCATCTCGGCGGCTACATCTAGGTGTGACGGGCGGCCTTGGCCGGGCCGCGGCCGCACGCTCGAGCGACGCCGCTGCCGGCGCCGCGCCCCCGTTTACCGCCTTGTAGGCGCCTGTCGGGGCCCGCTCGGGGCCGGCCGGCCCATGGCCTTCGGTTTACGAGCAGCTCGGGTGGTCGGGCTTGTCATCGCACGTCCACTTCCCGCCACCGCCGCCGCCGTTGCCGCTGCTCGAGCCGCCGTCGTTGGCGACCGTGATCGCGACCGCGTCGCTCTCGGTCCACTGGTCGGCCGTGTCCCAGGCCCGGACGCTCAACTGGTAGTCGCCGTCGGGGACGCTCTTGGAGTCCCAGCGGCACGAGCCGCCGTTCGAGCCGTCGTCATCGACGCAGATGACCTGCGGATTGGGGTCGCTCGAGGCGTCGGCGTCATCCAGCAAGAACTCGAACCGGGCGACCCCGTGATCGTCCTGCGCCTCGGCCTTGAGCTTGACCCGCTTGCCGCTGACCGTCGCGCCGTCATCCGGTTCGGTGACCCGCACGTCATAAGGCGGGTTGTCCGCGCCCGGCTCGGGACAGACCGCGTCCGTCAGGCCGACCGCCGCCCAGGCCTCGGTGGTCGACTGGGCGTAATCGCCGGCGACCGCTTCCGTCGCGAAACGGGCCTGGCACATGGTGGCGTCGGAGGCAAGCGCCGTGAAGCCGAGGAAGAAGATCGCCTCGGCATTCTCCAGGCCGATGCCGGCGACCGGGCTCTCGAAGCCCGTGCAATGCGCCGAGTCGTGGTCGGTTGGACTGGCGCAACTGGCGTTTTGGCCACCGTTCACCAGCAGGTAGAACGCGTGGTTGGGGATGCCGCTGTTGGTGTGCACGCCGCCGTTGTCGTCCATACCGGTGTAGCGCTCATCCCAGTGGTCCGGGTCGCCGTCCTCCTCGGGGTCGGCCATGTTGCGGATGCCCGGAACCGTGTCGTCGCGCAGGTCGAAGTCCTCGCCGACCAGCCAGTCGGGCGCCAGGCCGGCCGGTTCCAGAGCGTTCGCGTCTGCGAACCACTCGGCGCCGGCGCCCAGGATGTCGGAGAAGGCCTCGTTCAGGGCCCCGGACTCGTCCTGGTAGATGAGGTCGGAGGTGAAGTCGGTGACGCCGTGGGCGAGCTCGTGCGCCACCACGTCGAGCGAGGTGAACTCGCGATAGTCGACATGATCGCCGTCGCCGAAGGTGACGTAGCTGCCGTTCCAGAAGGCGTTGTTGTAGTCTTCCTTGTAGTGGGCGAGGACCACCATGGCGTCGAACTCGCCGGCGCCCACCGACTCCGCGACCCAGTCGTAGCCGTGCCGGTTCAGGAGGTACTGGTCGGTGACGTAGGCGTAGTAATGGGCGTCCACGAGCGCCGCCTGGCCCGGCGACTCGTGGCCCGGCTCGACCCACATGTCGTCGTCGTCCCGGGCCGTGTAGTTCGGCAGGAAGGGCCAGTTCGTCGAGCCCTGGTCGTAGGTTTCCTGGCGGCGATACGTGTTGCCGTTGATCGTGAGCGGCTCGGCCCACAGGCAGAAGGGGCCGTCGGGACAATAGGGCTCGTCAGGCGGCGAAGTCAGGAAAAACGTGCTGTCCGCGGCGAGCAGGTTCTCGACCTCGAGGTCCTTTATGTCGCTCGAGTCCCCGTGGTCGTATTCGACCCCGTAGCCGCACGGCGTGTCGGCGAGCGAGCCGCACGTCGCGCCCTGGTGCGCCAGCGCGTCGTACCTGTTGAGGATCCGGCCGGTCTCGGCGCCGATCCACAGGATCCAGCGGCTGTCGGGCCGGCGGGTCTCGACCCGGAAGAAATAGCGCCCGCTCGCCGGGTCGATCATCAGCTCGGTGATGCGCTCGCCCTCGGGGCCGATGTCGCGCTCGGCGATGCCGCGTGCCTCGGCCGCGCCGAGGCGCACCGTGTTGCTGGGCGTGATGTCGGGATAGTGGGCGCCGATCACGCTGGTGATCACGCCGTCGTCGTCCCGGTAGAGCGTGATCTGGCCGCCGAGGACCCGGGCCTCGCCGAAGACCTGCTGATAGCGCTCGTAGCTCAGGCCGTAGCGCGCCAGGCGCGTGCTGGTGACGAGCTCGACGTCAGCGGGAAGGACGAAGGCCTCGGCCGCCGCGCCGCTGAGCGCGCGAAAGCCGCCGCCGGCCGTCTCACCCGGGCCGGGCCGAGCGCCTTGGCCGTTGCCGGTCTGGGCCTGGACGCCGGTCGCGGCCAGGACCCCGAGCACGGCGAGCGAGAGGACAATCCGCTTGGACCAGGCCGCCATCGCGCCTCTCCCCTAGATGCCAGGCCAGCCGGTCGTGTTCAATCAACACAACTAGTTAACAAAATGTAATGCATCCGCGCCTCGGGCTCAATACTTGCCGGTCCCGTTAACCATAACTAACGGAGTACCCGGCAGTGACTGCGAGGTATTCTCAAGACTGTTCGCCCCGGGCAAAACGACTGCAAGATCGCAAGTCACAGGCGCTTGCAGGGCGGCGTTGGCCGCGGGCTGCAAGCGGCCCCGCTACGTGGCAAGCAGACCGCGCCGAATGTCAAGCGGGCCCGGCTGTGCCGCGGCGGCCGGGCCGTGCGCCGGGCACGGGCGCCCGTGCGGGGCATTTCACCCCGCGGCCGCCCGCGCCCGCTTTTCCGAATCCGGCTCAGTGGACCAGGCGGACCACCAGGTCGGCGCCGGTGGGCGGGATGTCGAAGCCCGTGCCGCAGCCGTCGAGGCTGGTCGTGAGCGCCGTGGTCCCGTTGAAGTAGATCTCGTCGGCGATCAGCACGGTGCATACCCCGGCGCCGCTGCCTTCGGGCATCTCGCCGCCGGCGATGCCCTTGAACTGCACGTCGGCCTCGGGGAAGTAGAGGATCCCCATCATGGCCCCGTCGGGCGTGCCCCTGAGCATGTGCTCGAGCGTGTTGGACGGGTCGGCGAAGATGAGGAAGCCCTCGAGCGGATCGTCCACGTCGAGCCCCTCATCGTGCCGGCCGGTCAGGGCCACCTCCGCGGTGCCGCCGAGGCTGGCCGTGCCGCCCCAGTTGATGTTGACGTACTCGTCGGCCAGGTAGTAGGCGACGTTGGTGCCCTCGATGGCCACCGCGGCGCGCACGTCGAACTCGTTGGCCTTGGGCCCGCTGGTGATGCCGGCCGCCTCCTTGCCCTTCAGCACGTAGTCGCCGTCCGTGAACACCACGGTCGACAAGGGTCCGCCTCTCACCTCGATGCCGCCGCAGTAGGCCCCCGGGTACATGGTGAACTCGAACCGGCCCTCGCCGGCGTTGTAGGTCGGGTCCGGGTTGTAGGTCCAGTCCCCCAGGTCGGTGGCGGCCAACCCGGTCGGGGTGATCGTGCACGTGCTCACGTCATCGCTGCATGCGCCGGAGCCGTCGTGCGTGACGATCTGCTGGCAGGTGTTGCCGGTGTCCAGGAACTCCCCGGGGTTGGCGCACGTGATTGTCTCCGTGGTCTCGACTCCATCCACGACGACTGTCACCGTCGTCTCCTTGATCGGGTTGCCGTCGGCATCGAGCTGCAACTGCACCGTGGTCTGGCCGTCGATCTTGAAGTTGCCGATTCCGGTGTGGCCCTCCGCCGCGGGGTCGAGGCTGTAGGAGGGGTCGGCGCTGTAGGCTTCGGCGAGGGTGCGACCGGTGCGATAGAGGGAGGTGTCGTCGTTGACGAACTCGTAGCCGCACTCGAGGCCCTGCACCGTGTCGAGTTGCGACCCGACCGTGGTGGCCGAATCGTGATAGTACGAATAGGGGTCCTCGAGGTAGTATTCCTCATCGACGTCGGGACAGTTCGCAACGTCGTCAGCGCAGTTGAACTCGACCTGCGTGCCGGCGGTGCAAACACCGTTTCCTTCGCCATCGCCCACGACGTAGATGCCGCCGCCCGTCGAGTCCGGATCGTCGGGGTTGGTCCCCACCGTGACCGACGGGTTGCCGTTGGCGTAGAGCGCGCAGGGATCGCTGGAATTCACGTTGATATCGCAGTTGAACGCGGTGACGTCGGCCGTGCCGAAGACGTGCAACGACTTGGGCTCCGTCTCGTTCAGCGACACGATGCAGCCGCTGGCACCGAACCTGTCGCCCGCGCCCACGGTGGCGACGGCGGGCGTGTTGATGTTGACCGTGGGCAGGCCCACGGCGCGCGCCAGGAACAGCCCGAGCGGGTTGTCGTTCGGGCCGGTGTCGGCGCGGCGCGTGATCGCCAGCACCGCGTTGAGCGGCGTGACCAGGTCGTTCGGCGGCCCGAAGGTCGCGCTCGCCGTGTCGAAGGTCGCCGGGTCCTGGGTGAAGATCTTCGTGTCCGGGTCCCAGGTCCCGGCCCGCGTGAAGGTCCGGCTGGTCGGCTCCCAGTTGCCGGGCAGCAGGTCGACCACGGCCAGGATGTCCTCGTTGGGGATGTTCTTCTCGGCGTAGAGCAGCGCCTCGTTCAGGACCACCGCGCCGTCCGGCACGCCGTCGAAATCGCTGTCGTCGTTGTCCGGCACGCCGTCGCCGTCCTTGTCCACGGTGGAGTAGACGATCGAATCGATGGTCGGATCATAGATCCCGTCGTCCATGAGCCGGCCCGCGCCCGCCAATGAGGAGGCCGAGGCGTCGACCTGCACCGTGTTGCGCTTCCAGTAGGCGTAGCCCATGTCGATGGCCAGCGCGGCGACCGCCACGAACACGGGCAGCAGGATGACGAAGATGATGGCGACGATGCCGTCCTCGTCCCTGAGGAAGCGGCGCAGCGATGTCCGCTCTTTCGCTTTCTTTTCCATGCTTTGCGACCTGCTTGCTTGGGTTCTACCTGAAACTCTCCTTGAGCGCCTGGTGCGCGTCTCGGGTTCGGCCGCTCAGGCGCAGGCTTCCTCGCGGCGCATGGTCACGTCCGCGGTCAGGTTGCCCTCGAAGAAGTCGAAGAGATCGACCACGAAGGCATCCGAGGCGGAGGTCGTGAGCACCACGCGCACGTCGCGGCCCGTCACGCATTCGAAGGCCTGCACGTTGAACGTGATCTGCCAGTCCTGCACGTAGTCGCAGGCGATCTCCTCGGCCGCCGTCTTGCCGGAGGCGGTGGCCGCGTCGATCAGCGTCTGGAGTTGGGCCGAGCCGCATTCCACCGGCGGCTGGCTGGTGGTCGCGGTGTTCGCGGCCACCACCGCGTCCTCGGCGACCGCTAGGCGGCGCACGGCCTCGCGCGCGGCGTTGACCATGTTGTTGTGCGTGTAGGTGACCAGCCCGAAGCCGATGATCCCGAACAGGAACAGGATCATCGGGAACAGGACGATGACGAACTCGACCGATGCGATGCCGCTGCGACAGCGAACGAACGCCCGGCCCGGGCCGGCCAGCCGCGCCACGCGTCGCCGGGCCGACGTGAGGGAACGCAAGGTCATGGGCATCCTTCCCCGATCCAACCGTCCTTCGTGCGGGCGGCTCGCCGTTCCATCGGGAAGGCCGGCGCCCCATCCCGTCTCGATTCGCGCGCCGCGCCGGCCGTGCGGGCGTTGCCGCCCGGCCTTGAAACGGACCTGCCCGATTGCCTTGGATTTCTAGCAAATCCGGCGTGATCCGAGCGTCATCCGGGGGGCGCTCCGGCAGTGGACCCGCGCTCGGCGAGCGGCCCGAGCCTTAACACCTCGTTAACCAAGAGGACCCGCAAAGACCTCTTGTGCGAAACATGAGCTTTGCGCCCGAACACGTTGTTATCACTGTTGATACGGGCCATCGGGTCCGCCGCGTTCGGGGCGCCCGACGGGCGGGACGTGGCGAGTCCGGTTCACGTTGGTTACCGCACATGGTTAACGCGGGCAACGCAGCTTAACCATTTCCGCGCGAAGGATGGCGGCGCCCGTGCTCGCGTCAGGCGTGCCGGCCTGGGGGCACCGCAAACAGCGGCCTCGCGGACGCGACCTCGAGGGGGCGCGCCCCGGGGTCGTCCTTGCGCCCTACTGTTATTTTCGATTGACCCCTATCCGCCA
>JABAHQ010002491.1_pt1 | contig 11652 bp, 10 predicted proteins | sample 7062091 | NCBI WGS metagenome assembly JABAHQ01 (sample SAMN14534359, study PRJNA622989) | marine sediment metagenome | biome: marine biome [ENVO:00000428]; feature: marine pelagic biome [ENVO:01000023]; material: deep marine sediment [ENVO:00002113] | place: India: Gulf of Kutch | collected...
GTCCCAATCTGAAGCGGGAGGGGGGCCGGGGTCCAGCCGGCGCGGGGCCGGTGGCGCCCCCCGCGGAGGGCCGTGTACCTTTCGAGCAGCGGGGACGACCGGCCCCCCGCGGCCCCGAGCGGGCCCGGGGGGCGCGGCGCGTTCGTAGGTCTGCCTGCGTGTACCCACGGTCAGAGATCGGAGAGACGCGAATGGAGGCGCCCACACCGATTCACGTCGTGGCCCCCGAGGGTCCGGAACGGGAACGCCTGGTCCGGACCGTCGGGGCCGTCCCCGGGAGGGTCCACGCCACGTGCGGCGCCCTCGAGGAGGCCGGCGTCGGCGAGCGGGCGGCGGTGGTGCTGGGCTCGGAGGTGCCCCTGGAGGACGCCTGGGCCCTGGGCCGCCGGGTGGCCGATCGGGAGCTGTGCTGGATCCTTCTCCGGGCCGAAGTGGGCGACGAGGGGGCCCCGCTCGTGCGCCCCTTCTCGGTGGGGTTTCCGGTCGGCTGCGAGGTCCTGGCCTCCCGGGCCTCCAGGGCCGGGGGAGAGGGTCCCCTCTTGGAGCTCCACGAGATCCTCCGCTTCCTCTCCCGGATTCGACACGACATCAACAACCCCCTCACCGCCGGCCTCGCCGAGACCCAGCTCCTCCTCATGGACAAGCCCGACGACGACGAGGACCGAGAGGCCCTGGAGACGATCGAGCGCCAGCTCCGCCGGATCCAGGCGATGGTGCGGGACGACCTCACCCGCCTGCGCCGACCCCGCTAGGGAGGGACCCCTGTTGCAAAATGCCAGGACTGGATCGTTGTACTCTGCAAATTCCGGGCGTATCTTCTAAGCCTAGGCGACGGCCGAGGCGCTCGCCCTCTCTCCCCAGGCATCCGTGAAGCTCACCCCGAGTGAAGTCGGTCCGTCCTTCAGCCGGAAGGACCTGCTGCGCTGGCTCTACCTGGGCCGGGTGGCCCTGGCGTCGGGGATCTTCCTGGGCGCGGTCCTGGTGTGGGGCCGGGTTCGTCCGGATCAGACCCTCGTCGCCACGGTTCTCCTCGTCCTCGCCCTGATCCTCACCGGGATATCCCTCTGGTGGACGCTGGTCCTGGAGCGGGAGCCGGGCGAGAACTTCTGTTACGCCCAGATCGTCTTCGACGTGCTCCTCGTCACCGGGGTCGTCCACGTCACCGGGGGTGGAGAGAGCGTCTTCGCGCCCCTCTACATCCTGGTGGTGACCGTCGGCGCCCTTCTGCTCCCTCTCCGGGGCGGCGTGCTCGTGGGCGGTCTGGCGTCGATCCTCTTCTTCGCCGACACGGTCTGGCTCCACGCCGAGACCCTGTCGGCGAGCGTGGGTCTTCAGATGGGCCTCTTCACCCTGGTCGCCCTGATCACCGGGTTCGTGGGAGACCGCCTGCGGCGGGCCGGGGTGGCCCTGGGGGAGGTGGAGTCGGAGCTGCGCCAGCTCCGCCTGGACACCAGCGACATCCTCGGCAACGTGAAGACCGGCGTGCTGACCGTGGACGGCACCGGCCGCCTCGCCTACCTCAACTCCGCCGCCGAGAAGCTCCTGGGCCTCGACGGGGCCCAGTGGACCGGTGCCCCCGTGATGGAGGCGGTGGACTCGGTGGCGCCGGGCCTGGGAGCCCTGATCGAGCGGACGATGCGTGAGCGCTCGCCCCTGAGCCGGTCCAAGGCGGTGGCCCGCCGAAACGGCCGAACCCTGACCCTCGGGGTGAGCACGACGATCCTCGAGCGGGAGGATCCGGGCGCCCCTCCTCCGGTGACCGCCCTCTTCCAGGACATCACCGACGCCGAGCGGCTGGAGGCCCTGAACCGGAGGAACGAGCGCCTGGAGGCGGTGGCCGAGCTCTCCGCCTCCCTGGCCCACGAGATCAAGAACCCCCTGGCCTCGATCCGGAGCGCCGTGGAGCAGCTCACCGAGTCCAGCCTCGAGGACCAGGACCGGTCCACCCTCCGAGGCCTGGTGGTGAAGGAGTCGGACCGCCTCTCCCGCCTCCTCTCCGAGTTCATCGAGTATTCCGCGGTCCGAATGGGGCAGGCCGAGGACGTGGACCTCGCCGCCCTCGTCCGCGAGGCCGTGGACCTGGTTCGTCAGCACCCCGAGGCCGAGGGGGAGGTGGAGGTCATGTGCGAGGGGACCGACGGGTCGCTGACGATCCCCGGAGACGAGGACCTCCTCCACCGGGCGGTCTTCAACCTCGTCCTGAACGCCGTCCAGTTCAGCGCTCCCGGTGGTGAGGTCCGGATCGAGGTGCTGGAGTGCGGCGACGGAGCGGGGCCCGGGGGCGTGGAGATACCGAGCCCGGTGCGCCTCTCGGTCCGGGATTCGGGGCCGGGGATCGACCGCGAGGACCTGGAGCGGATCTTCGATCCCTTCTACACGACGCGGAAGGGCGGCAGCGGCCTGGGCCTCGCCATGGTCCACCGGGCCGTGGAGGCCCACCGGGGAGCCGTCATCGTGGAGACCCCCGAAGGCGGGGGATCCGAGTTCGTCATCTACCTGCCCGGGGAGCGGGCGGGCGAGAACACGGAGGAAGCGTGAGCGAGCCCCGTCCCCGAGTCCTCCTGGTCGACGACGAGACCGGGATCCTGGATACCCTGAAGATCCTCCTCAAGGGCGAGGGATACGAGGTGTTGGTGGCCGACGGGGGTGGAGAGGGCCTCGAGTGCCTGGAGGACGAGCGCCCCGACATCGTGGTCACCGACATCCGGATGCCCGGCACCTCGGGAATGGATGTCCTCTCCAAGGCGAAGGAGGTCGATCCGGAGATCGCCGTGATCCTGATGACGGCCCAGGCCTCGCTCCAGTCGGCGGTGCGGGCGGTCAACGAGGGCGCCTTCTACTACATCCAGAAGCCCTTCGCCAACGAGGAGCTCCTGGCGATCTGCCGGCGGGCGGCGGAGACGAGGCAGCTCAAGGTGGAGAACCGGGCGCTCCGGAAGGAGATCCGACGCCGGGAGCGCACGACCGAGGACCGGCCGGTGGGGAAGAGCCGTCCCTTCGAGGAGGTCCTGCATCTGGCCGAGACCGTGGCCCCCACGGACTCGACGATCCTGATCAGCGGCGAGAGCGGGACCGGGAAGGAGGTCGTCTCGCGCTACATCCACGCCCTCTCGGAGCGCTCCGAAGGTCCCTTCTTCTCGATCAACTGCGGCGCCCTCCCCGAGAGCCTCCTGGAGAGCGAGCTCTTCGGGCACGTGAAGGGCTCGTTCACCGGGGCGGTGAAGGACAAGGAGGGCCTCCTGGTGGCGGCCGAGGGCGGGACCTTCTTCCTCGACGAGATCGGGGAGATGAGCCCCGCGACCCAGGTCAAGCTCCTGCGCGCGCTCCAGGAGCGGGAGGTGATCCCCGTGGGCTCCACCGAGGCGGTGCCCGTGGACGTCCGGATCATCGCGGCCACCAACCTGGATCTGGAGGAGGAGATCCGGCGGGGGGACTTCCGGAGCGACCTCTACTACCGGCTCAACGTCATCTCCCTCCACCTGCCCCCCCTGCGGGAGCGCAGGGACGACATCCCGCTCCTGGCCCGGCACTTCCTCGGGAAGCTGGCCGAGCGGGAGGGGCAGGGCTCCTACGAGCTCTCCGACGAGGCGATGGAGGTGCTCCTGGAGTACGACTGGCCCGGCAACGTCCGGGAGCTCGAGAACGCCCTCGAGCGCGCGGCGATCGTGTCCCAGGACTACGCGATCGGCGCCGAGCAGCTCCCCGAGCGGGTGAGGGAGGCTCCCCCGCCCCGGCTGGTGGAGGACGAGCTCCCCCCGAACCCCTCCATGGAAGTGATCGAGCGGGCCTACATCCAGTGGGTCCTGCACGCGGAAGGGGGCAACAAGACCCGGGCCGCCGAGGTGCTGGGGATCGATCCCTCGACCCTGTACCGGAAGCTGAACCGATACGGCCTCGACGACTCGTGAGGGGCGGTCACGACGGGCCCCGGGTCCGGTCTCCCGGGGCCGCGAACGGACGCACCCACGACTCGCTCGGGCTTCTAGAGAGGCGGCAGCGATGAGCGCGATCCAGAACCCCCAGACCCCGTTGCTCGCCGAGCGACGAGGCCGGGACCTCCCCTGGGAGCACGTGGTCGTCTCCGTGGTCATCCCCGTGTACAACGAGGTCGGGACCGCGGACACGCTCCTGCGCAAGGTGCGCGAAGTGCCGCTCCGGACCGAGGTGATCGTGGTGGACGACGGGTCCACGGACGGCACCCGGCCCCTCCTGGAGGAGGTCCGGGAAGAGGGACTGATCGAGAGCCTGGTCCTCCACGAGGAGAACCGCGGCAAGGGCGCGGCGCTCCGGACCGGCTTCGCCCGGGCAACCGGCGACGTCATCGTGGTCCAGGACGCGGACCTGGAGTACGACCCCATGGAGCTCCCCCTCCTCCTGAAGCCGATCCTCGAGGGGCAGGCCGACGCGGTCTACGGCTCCCGATTCCTCGGAGGCCCACACCGGGTCCTCCTCTTCTGGCACAGCGTGGGCAACAGGTTCCTCACCCTCCTGTCCAACATGTTCACCGACGTGAACCTCACGGACATGGAGACCTGCTACAAGATGATCCGGGCCCCCCTCCTCAAGAGCCTGCCCCTCCGGGCCGACCGCTTCGGGTTCGAGCCCGAGGTCACGGCCCGGCTCGCCCAGGCCGGAGCCCGGATCTACGAGCTTCCCATCAGCTACCACGGTCGGTCCTACGCCGAAGGCAAGAAGATCAACTGGAAGGACGGGGTGGCGGCCCTCTGGTACATCCTGCGCTCCAATCTCCTTCCGCCGAGGGCCGAGCCGTGGGAGCCTCCCGTCGAGGCGCCCTGGACCCGCCGGGCCCGGGAGGAGGCGGACTCCGACGTGGGCGAGGAGCGGGACGAGCCGGAGCCTGCGCCGCGATGAGCTCGGTCCGGGCCGTCCCGGGACGGATCCGGACGCTCTTCGACCCGTCGCGGGCCCGGTCGGCGACGATCGGGGCCGCGGTCGTCCTTCTCCTCGCCCTGGGCGCTTACGCGAGTTCCCTGGGAAACGGATTGGCCTACGACGACGTCCACATCGTCGAGAGGCATCCGGCCGTGGCTTCGGGAGACGTCAGGCGGGCGGCCGCCGTGAGCTACTGGCCCCCGGAGCGGCCCGAGGCCCGTGGGAACCTCTATCGTCCCCTGACGCTGGTGAGCTTCACCCTCGAGCGGCGCCTGTGGGGGCTGAATCCCCTTCCCTTCCACGCCGCCAACGTCGCGGCCCATGCCGCGGTCTCCCTCCTGGTCTTCCTCCTCCTGGCCCGGATCGGGATGGGAGGAGCAGCGAGCACGACGGGGGCGAGCCTCTTCGCCCTCCACCCGGTTCACACCGAAGCCGTGGCCAACGTGGTGGGTCGCGGCGAGCTCTTCTGCGCCCTCTTCGTCCTGGCGGCGTGTCTCCTCCACCTCCGGGGCCGGGAGTGGGGCCCCGGGGCCCGCTCGTCTCGGGTCCTGGGCGTGGCCGGGCTCTATCTCCTGGCCTTGGCGTCGAAGGAGATGGCGGTGACCCTTCCCGCCCTTCTCCTCCTCTTGGAGGCCCTGCGGGCCGACGAGCGCCCGTTTCTCGGGAGGCTCCTGGACGACGTTCCCCTCTATCTCCTGCTCGGGGCGACCCTGGCCGCGTTCTTCGGCCTCCGGCAGCAGGTCCTCGGGGTCTTCCTCGGGGACGAGGCGACCTCCGCCTTCCTCTCGCTCGGAACCGGTGAGCGTATCCTGACCGCCCTCGGCCTCTGGACCGAGTACATGAGGCTCCTGTTCTTCCCCCTGGACCTCTCGTCGAGCTATCACCCCGGGGTCCTCTTCCCGGCGACGTCCTGGGAGCCCCGGGTCTGGGCAGGACTCCTCACGGTGATCGGGCTGACTCTGGTGGCGGTGCGGACCCGGAGGAGCGAGCCGATGGTGACCGCCGGGATCGGCTGGTTCGCCGTGACGATCCTTCCGGTGTCGAACCTCCTCTTCCCGACCGGGGTCGTGCTCGCGGAGCGCACCCTCTACCTGCCCTCCGTGGCTCTGGCGTTCGTCGCGGCGGGCGGGGTCAGGGCGGCGAGGGCCCTTACCCCCCGACGCCGGGTCGCTCTGGGAGCGGCAGCCGCCGTGTTCGCCTGCCTCCTCTTCGTCCGGACGGTGGCGCGGAATCCGGCATGGGAGAGCACGGAGCGGGTGGTGAGAACCCTGGCCCGGGAGCATCCGGAGTCCCAGATCGCCATCCGGGCTCGGGCCCGGGGCCTCGTGGAGCGGGGGCGGACTGGAGAAGCCCGGGAGCTCTTCGAGACGGCCCTGGCGTTCGCCCCCGGAAGCTACAGCCTCATGGGCGAGGCGGCCGAGTTCTTCCTGGAAGAGGGCGACAGCGCCCGGGCCGAGACGCTCCTGCGGAGGGCGATCGAGCTTCGCCCCGGTCACTCGGCGCCCTACGAGTATCTGGCAGAGATGCTGGTTCGCCGGGGCCTGCCGGACGAGGCGATCCGGGTTGCGGGCCGGGGCCTCGGACGGGCCGGGTGGACCGCCGACCTGTGGGCTCTGGTCTCCGAGGCCCACATCCTGGCGGGGCGCATCCCGCCGGCCGAGTGGGCCCGGGAAGCGGCCGTGGCCACCGACCCCGGCTCCCTCCGGGACTGGCGTCGGCTGGAGGAGCTCCGGGAGAGGCGGGGAGACGAGGTCGGTGCCCGGGCGGCCCGGACCGGCCTTCGACGGGCGGGCTTCGAGCCCGACCGAAGGGAGGGCTGAAGCCCGTGGGCTTCTGGCGTTCGCCCCTGCGCTCCCCCCGGGCGGGGGCGCTTCTCTCGGCGGCCGTGGGCGCCCTCGTCTACGCGAACGCCCCGGGCAACGGCTTCGCCTACGACGACGTCCCGGTGATCGAGGAGAACGCCGCGATCCACGAGCTCTCCCGTCTGCCGGAGAGCCTGGGGCGTCCCTATTGGGCGAACCCCAGCGGTCGGGAGCTGGGGCTCTGGCGTCCGCTCACCACGGCCCTCTTCGGCTTCGAATGGGCGCTCTGGGGGGACGAGCCCGCGCTCTTCCACGCCGTGAACGTGGCGGGCCACGCGGCGGTCTCGGGGCTGACGGTGCTCCTCCTCGCGACCCTGGTTCCCGTGGGCGCCGCGTTCCTGGGTGGGCTTCTCTTCGCGGTCCACCCCGTGCACGTGGAGGCGGTCTCAAACGTGGTGGGGGTGGCCGAGATCGCCTCCGCGCTCTTCTATCTGGGGGCCTGTCTCCTCTTCGTCCGCTGGCGGCGCCGGGTGGGCCCGGGCCGCGTGGCGGCGCTGGGACTCCTCTTCGCCCTGGCGTTCCTGACGAAGGAGAGCGCGGTGACCCTCCCGGGCGCCCTCGTCCTCCTGGACCTCTGGCTCGACCGCTCCCGGATCTCCGACCTTCCGGGATACCTGAAGGAGAGGCTGGGCCTGCTCCTGACGCTCACGGCTGTGGCGGCGGCGATCCTCTGGGCCCGGGTGGGCGTCCTGGGGAGCGTCGCCAATCCCTATCCGCCCCTCGGGGCCGACATCCTGGAGGAGGTCCCCCGCATCTGGACGGTGGCCGCCGTCTGGCCCCACTACGTCCGGCTTCTCGTCTTTCCCCTCGAGCTGAGCCCCGACTATTCCCCGGCGGTCCTGGAGATCCTCCACGGGTGGAACGCGGCCAACGTCCTGGGCGTGGGCCTGGTCCTGGCCGTTCTGGGCCTCGCCTGGGTGACGTGGCGCGCCGACGCCTCCGACCCGGAACGGGAGAGGTGGGGGGGATCGGCCGCCCTCACCCTGGGAATCCTCTGGTTCGCGGTCACGATCTCCCCGGTCTCGAACGTGTTCTTCCTCTCCGGCGTGCTCCTCGCCGAGCGGACCCTCTACGTCCCGTCCCTGGGCTTCACCGTCGCCGCGGGATGGCTCCTCTGGGCGGTGGGACGCCGGACGCCCCGAGGAGCGGTGGCCGTGACCGCGGTCGCCGTGGCCCTCCTGGCGGCGCGCACCTGGACGATGACCCCGGTCTGGAGGAGCACCGCCACCGTCTTCGAGCACCTCCTCCAGAACCACTACGAGTCGGGGCGCCTCCAGTGGGTCCTGGCGGATCACCTCATGGAGGATCGGGACGACCCGGACCGCGCCCTGGACGTGTTCCGCCTGGCGGTGGGGCTGAACGGGCGGAGCTACCCGCTGNNCCCCAGGCCGAGGCGCTGGCCCGGTGGACGTGGAGGGACCATCCGGGCCTTCCCCAGGCTCCCGGGCTCCTGGCGGTCACCCTGGCCGAGCAGGGGAGGTACGCGGCGGCCCTGGAGCCGGGGCGGGCGGCCCTGGAATCCGATCACCCCGGCCTGGGGGGTCCGGAGAGCGAGGCCCTCATCCACCACATCCTGGCCCGGGCGTACGGCGAGCTCGAGCGGTGGGACGACGCGGTGCGCCACCGGAAGGCCACGATCGAGGGCGGCGAGGGCTACCACTGGATGCAGTGGCGCTGGCTCGCGGAGCTGGAGGCTCGCCGGGGAGACACCGCCGCGGCCCTGTCCGCCCTGGACTCCGCCCGCGCGCGCGCTGGAGAGCGAAGAGGGCCCGCGGCCGTCCTGGACAGCCTCCAGGGCCGGTGGCGAAGCGGCCGGGGAGGTCTGTGATCCTGCAAGTCATTTGCAGAATCCAAGAGTATGCGTGGGTTCTCCCGCCCCGGCCCGAGATGTGGAAAACTCTCTAACTACAGTCTGTGAATGTATTTAACTCGATCTGGCATCGAATGGAACCGGGATTGCACCATCTAGGGGGCGGATTAGTCTGTCCCAGGCAGTTCACCTCGACAGGAGTCATATCCATGCGGGACACCAAGGGTTTCACCCTCATCNNATTCTGGCCGCGATCGCGATCCCGAAGTTCAGCTCGGCGAGGGAGAAGGCGTACTTCGCCGCCATGAAGTCGGACCTGAAGAACCTGGCCAGCCAGCAGGAGATCTACTACGCGGACAACTACAAGTACTCGAAGACTCCCTCCGAGCTCTCGTTCGTGGAGTCCGAGGGCGTCAACGTGACGATCGACGCCGTCACCAACGGTTGGTCCGCCACCGCCACCCACGACGCGCTCTCCACCACTCTGGGCTGCGCGCTCTACTACGGCGATGGAGCCACGGCTCCCGGTTCGCCGATCACGCCCACCGAGCAGGGTGAGGTCGCCTGTAAGACGAACTGACCCTCGCTGGCTCACGCGCGGGAAACCCGCGTGATTGCCGAAAGCGTGGCCCGGGTCCTCCCGGGCCACGCTTTCCTTTTGGCACTGCTCGACGCACGCTATCGTCATCCCGGCTCGCCCCCTCGACGGGGAGGATGCGACCATGTCTGGACGAACGGAAAGCGGGTTCACCCTGGTCGAGCTCCTGATCGTCACGGTGATTCTCGGCGTGCTGGCCGCCATCGGGATTCCCCGGTACAACCAGATGCGGGCCCGGTCGTTCATGACCACCGTGGCCTCGGATTTGCGGAATCTGGCGCACCAGCAGGAGATCTACTACAACACGCAGTACACGTTCGCGTCCGACCTCTCGGAGCTCGGGGGCGTGGAGAGCGAGGGCGTGACGATCACGATCAACGAAGCCGACCAGGACGGTTGGGCGGCGACGGCGACCCACGCGGGGATCCCGGTGGAGCAGTGCGGCATCTACCACGGGGCCGCCGATCCGTCGAACGGCGACCCCGCGGGGACCCAGAGCCTCGTCCAGTGCACCCGGTGAGGTGCTGACGGCCCGGCTCCGGGACACCGAACGCGGCGCGGGGCGGTGAGAGGGGACGTTGCCTCGCCGCCGGCACGGGCCGCATCTTTCTGCCGTCGCACAGGCGCGACCACCCGAGCCCGGACAGATGTCCGACACAAGCACATCGCTCAGGAGGGAGCTCCTCCTCGCCTTCGCCGTCCTCTTCGCCGGCGGGGTGCTGGTGGCGGGGGTCGGGATCATCCTCGCCTATCCCCTACTGGACTCGCCCCGGGAGTCCACCCTCTACCTGGTCGCTCTCCTCCTGGGGGACCTGGCGATCGTCTTCTTCTTCGGACGGGCCTTCCTCCGCCGCTTCCTGCTGGAGCCGATCGACGCCCTGGTCCACGACACGCGGCGGATCGCCGAGGGCGACTACCGACACCGGGCCCGTCTCTCCGACGCCCAGGAGCTCCGCAGCCTCGCGGAGAGCGTGAACGCCATGGCGGACCGCCTGATCGAGGACCAGACGCTCCTGGCCGAGAACGTGGCCTCCCTCGAGCGCACGAACCGCGAGCTGGTCGAGGCCCGGGACGAGGTGATACGCGCGGCTCGCCTGGCGTCGGTCGGTTCCCTGGCGGCGGGGATCGCCCACGAGGTCGGAAATCCTCTCGGCGCCATGCTGGGCTACGTGGACGTGGCCCGGCGACGAGCCCGGTCCGACGGGAGGGATCCCGAGCTCCTGGACCAGATCCGGGAGGAAGCGCAGCGGATCGACCGGATCGTGCGGGGCCTCCTGGACTACGCCCGTCCCAAGGTCAGGGAGCCGGGCCCCACCGAGCTGAAGGGGGTGATCCATCGGGTTCGGGATCTCCTCGAGAGACAGGGACGGCTGGAGGGAATCGACGCCATCTGGGAGGTGGAGGAGGACGTGCCTCCCGTGATCATGGACGCCCAGCGGATGGAGCAGGTCCTCGTGAACCTTCTTCTCAACGCCACAGACGCCCTCGAAGGGGCTTTGGACGCCCGGGTCGCGGTCCGGCTCGCCACCGAGCCGGGAGGCGCGGCCCGACTGCCGATCCGGCGGGAGAGCGACCCGGCCGGGATCAACTACGCCCACCGCCGCCGGGTCGCGCCCGAGGCGGCCGGCCAGCCCCACGACCCGCTCTGGACCGCGCCGGAGGTGGTGGTCGTAACGGTGGAGGACAACGGGCACGGGATCCCACCCGACGACCTGGACCGGATCTTCGACCCCTTCTTCACCACGAAGGAGCCGGGGAAGGGAACCGGCCTGGGGCTCTCCGTGTGCGACCGCCTGGTCGAGGGGATCGGAGGGCGCATCGTCGTGGAGAACCGGAAAGAGGGCGGAGCCCGCTTCCGGGTCCGCCTGCCGGCGGCCGCCGAGGTGTCGGCACCCGACGCGACCCCAGCCACCACCGCGGCCGGCGGTTCCGGAGAGGAGCGCTGAGATGCCCGAGATGAAGGTCTTGGTGGTGGACGACGATCCGGGCCTGCGGAAGTCCGCGACCCTCATCCTGGAAGAGGCGGGATACGACGTGCTCACGGCGTCGGGGGGCGACGAGGGCCTGAGCAAGGCCGTGGAGGTCGATCCCGACTTGATCCTCTGCGACGTGCGCATGCCCGGGATCGGCGGGCTCGAGTTCCTCGAGAAGTACCGGGAGGAGGGGGGCGACGCGCTCGTTCTCGTCACCACCGCCTACGGCAGCTTCGATCTGGCGGTGGAGGCGATGAAGAAGGGCGCCTACGACTATCTCCCCAAGCCCTTCGGGGCAGACGAGCTCCTCCTCACGATCCGGAAGGCCGAGGAGCGGGAAGAGCTCCGCAAGGAGGTCGGACGCCTCAGGACCGAGGTGCGGGCCGACCGGAAGTTCGGCGAGATCGTGGCGCGCTCGCCCGCGATGATCGAGGCATTGGAGATGGCCACGAAGGTGGCGGCCCACCCCTCGCCGGTTCTGATCAGCGGCGCCAGCGGCACGGGGAAGGAGCTGGT
>JABAHQ010017712.1_pt1 | contig 11647 bp, 7 predicted proteins | sample 7062091 | NCBI WGS metagenome assembly JABAHQ01 (sample SAMN14534359, study PRJNA622989) | marine sediment metagenome | biome: marine biome [ENVO:00000428]; feature: marine pelagic biome [ENVO:01000023]; material: deep marine sediment [ENVO:00002113] | place: India: Gulf of Kutch | collected...
TCGGGCCGGGACAACTGGCGCGCCTCGTACAGAAGAATTTCCGCGTACCCGAGAATGCCGTTCAGAGGGGTGCGGAATTCGTGGCTGATGTTGGCGATGAATTCGCTTTTCACCCGGGCGGCCGCTTCGGCTTCTTCCTTGGCGACCATCAGCGATTCTTCCGCCAGCCGCCGGTAGGCGATCTCTTCCTTCAACTCCCGGGTCTGTTCCTCCAAGGCCTTCGTGCGTTGGCGGACGATTTCCTCCAGATTTTTGTTCTGCTCGGAAATCATCTGGTACAGCGCCGCCCCTTCCAGGGCGTTGGCGGTATTCTGGAGAATGATCGACAGGGGATAAAGAACCGTCTCGTTCAACTTCCTGGCCCCCGGAGCCAGCACCCCCGCGAACATCCCGCGGACCCGTTTCTTGGTGGCCAGGACGTGGAGAATCAGGGACTGACCGTACACGCTCGACCGGAGGACGACCGGCTGGTTCTGGTTGATGGCATAGGCGAAACTGTCATTTTCGATCTGCAGGTCGATTTCCTTCTGGATGTTCTCTTTTTGGTCGGGAGGCTCCACCTGGGCCAGGACGAATTCCGAGCTCTCTTCGTCAACCCTGAAATAGGCCAGCACCTGGAAATCCAGAAGACGCTGCAAATGGTCCGCAGAGACGGAAAGAATGCGGGAGGGGTCCCCGGCGAGGCTGGCATCGTGCTGCAACTCCCCCAAGGAGGCCAACAGCCCCAGGCTGTACAAGTTCGACCGGGCGAGTTTTTCCAGGTACTCGATTCGAACTTCTCTTTTTTTCCGTGGTCCCCGGGGATCCAACTTTTTCGGCATAACCACCTTAGAGAAACGTTTGCACCGCGTCGGCCACCTGCCGGTCCACCTGCGCCAACACCGAAGACAACAAACTCGACGGCAAAGTGATCCGGTCCCATGCCCGCGCATCCAAAGACGGGACATAACGCTCGCCGCTGGTTCCCAGCTCCATGGAGTGGGCGATGATATCGGCCACGTGCGCGATGGAAGCCTCCAGGGGATATTGCGGCGCTTCCGAAGGACGGTGATGGAACCGGACCGCCTCCACCAACCGGGGAGGCAGTTTCCATTTTTTCAACAGCGCCCCTCCCACTTCGGCGTGGTCGACGCCCAGCACGTCCCGTTCCGCCTCGTAAAGGAATCCGCCTCGCTCATAACGCAGGAGGGCCTCTTTCATCTCCTGGGAAAGATTCAGATACAATAACAGGCGGCCCAAGTCATGTAAAAGCCCGATCACATAAAAGCGTTCCGGGTTGGGCTCCTTCCGGTAAATCGCCAGGACGCGGCTGGTCAGCCCCGAAGCGATGCTGTGGTACCAAAAAGCTTCCATATTGACGAGCTTCCGGGGCAAGCCGCGAAAAAAATTGACGACGGTGGTGGCCAAAACCAGATCCCGCAATTGCACCATGCCCACAATCGTGATGGCGTGAGGAATGGTCTCAATCCGGGAAGAAAACCCGTAAAAAGAACTGTTCACAATTTTTAGAAGCCGGGCCGACAGGCTGGAATCCTTGCCGATGATCTGGGCAATATCGGCGAAAGACGTTTCCGGATCTTCGATGGCTTCGGTCAACTGGTAAAAAATAACGGGGAGAGAGGAAACCTGCACCGCTCCCTCCACCAGACTTTCAGGATCTCGGACCATCCCTTTCCTCTTTTTCCTTCAAGGCTTCCAGCTTGCGCAACAGACACAACTCGAAGAGCTCGCTGATCGCCGGATGGCGGAGGTCGGTGTAGCGGAACAATTCTTTCGCTTCCTGACGGCAGGATTCGGGCACCTGGGGAACGGGGTTATTCAAAGAAATTTGGGCGGCGGCCACCCCCTGGGGATCCTCCACCTCGATTTCGGTCACCCCCCAGGCTTTGAAATTTTGAATGTGCCTCGGGGTAATCCTTTTGCCGGCCCCCAGAATCAATCGTCCCATCCGGTCGCGCACCTCTTTGGCGGGAACCATGCCTTCCTTCAAATCCTTGATCCGGACGGTGGTCATTTTAAAACTTTTCAAGCCTACGGTTTCCATCTGGGAAAACTCCCCCTTCCCGCCCCACCGAGCCTCCTTTGGGGAACCAAAACTCAATAGAAATCAATAAGTAACATTATATCCAATTTGGGCTTGAATTGCTTGATCTTTATCCGGAAACCCTCCCCGACATCGGGGTAGGGCCCAATTTCTCAATTTCCTTGGGGGGACGGAAAATGGGTTGCCCCCCCTCCCCCAATAAAAGGACACCCGCTGTAATTCTATACCAATTAGAAGCCCCAAACAACCCGCTCAACCCCTCTAAGCTACACCGGCTTTCCTTCGGAAAACGGTTCCGGTGACGGGTTTTTCCGCAAGAGTTTTCAGGTTTCCCCCAGTTGGGCCGATGAATCTCTTGTTTACAGAAAGAAAGACAACTGGCAAAATAACCCGTGTTGTCCCGTCCACGGTCGCAAGACCCGGGCCCCCAGACCCCCGAGGAGATGAAAAGGAAACCCGTTTCCCTGATCCAACCGCTTTTGTTTTTCCTTTTTGCAGCCTCCTGTTCCCAGCATCATTCCATTACCATCGACCCCCTGGTTCCGGTCAAACTATCGACCACGGGAAACCCGCAGGCCCTGGTCCTAAAAGTGGTCGATTCCCGGTCCAGCAACGTGATTTCCAAGTGGAAAGGGAGGTTGAACATACGCGGATTCACCATCACCCCAAAATCCGACATCACCGATACCCTCCACGCCAAAATCAGCGAAGGATTGGAAAAATCCGGGTTCAACCCCAAACCCATCGGGCCCAAAGAGGCGCCGAGATTGCGGGTGGATTTGCTGGAGCTGCGAAGCGCTTACGCCAGCCGCACCCCGCACCTGGGAGTCAAGATCCGGGCCTCGTTGAAAGTCACGTGCCTCACCCCCACCACAGGATACAAAAACATCTATACGGAAACCAAAGGCCGGAAGCCCCTGGCCCCCGGTTCTTTCCCCAATGAGAAATTGGTCAATGCCACTCTTTCCGAGGCTTTGAGGAAAATGTTTTTGGATCAAAAACTGATGCGTTGCCTGGCTTTGTCCTGAGCTCCTCCGGGACCGAATCGAGCCGCTTCCCGGGAAAAGANNTTTAATGCGCTTTTATTCAACCCGTTTCTCAGGTCGGAACCCGGCCGTCCCAGGCCAATCGTTTTCCTTGCCCCGGTGCCCGGAGAAAGGGGGACCTTAATTATTCCGCAAATCCGCTTTTCCCCGATCCCGACGCAAGGTATAAGATTAGGGCGCTCCGGCGCCCGGGGCGAATTTTTCTTCAACCCTTCGACTGTTCCCGAGGGACAGGGCCTTTGGGACCTGCGACGAGGGAGCGCAAAACCCTTTGTTTCTGAAAAAAAATTTTGCAAAAGCTCGGGCAAGGAACTCATTCAGAACCCCTTTTGTTTCCACCCATTGAGTCGATAAGAAAACGAAGCCGGGGGTCCTCTTGATTTGGGAGATTCAGCGGACCGCGCCCACGGGTTGAGGGGAACCGGTTTCCCGCTCAGCGGGTGAGAACAAATCCACCCTTGGAGGAGGAAGCCATGGAAGAAGGATTGAAAGCTCTCGGCAACAGCGGTGATGTCCTGTTCATGATGTTGGGTGCGGTGATGGTGTTCGCCATGCACGGCGGTTTCGCTTTCCTGGAGGTGGGCACGGTTCGGCGGAAAAACCAGGTCAACGCCCTGGTCAAAATCATTTCCGATTTTTCCGTGTCCACCGTTTTGTATTTTCTGATCGGGTACTTCATCGCTTACGGCGTTTCATTTTTCCACCCCGCTCAGAACCTGATGGCGGACAACCAGGGCTACGAACTGGTGCATTTTTTCTTTTTGCTGACCTTCGCTGCGGCCATTCCTGCCATCATTTCCGGAGGCATCGCGGAACGGGCCAAATTCTGGACCCAGGCCGCGGCGGCCGGGATTTTCGTCGCCTTCGCCTATCCCCTGTTTGAGGGCATGGTTTGGGGCCGGATCCCTTTCCTGGGGCAGGACGACTCCTGGTTGGCCGGGTTGACCGACGGCATCGTTTTCCATGATTACGCCGGCTCCGTGGTCGTTCACTCCGTCGGCGGATGGATTGCTCTGGCGGGGGTGATGGTTCTGGGGCCCCGGATCGGTCGCTGGGACACGCAGGGCCGAAGCCGCCCTATTCCCATCAGCAGCGTCCCTTTCCTGGCTTTGGGAAGCTGGATGCTCTGCATCGGTTGGTTCGGATTCAACGTCATGTCCGCCGCCACCCTGGACGGGATCTCCGGTCTGGTGGCCATGAATTCCCTCTTCGCCATGGTGGGGGGCATCCTATTCGCGCTCATCCTCTCCCGCAACGACCCCGGATTCATCCACAACGGGGCGCTCGCCGGCCTGGTGGCCATTTGTGCGGGCTCGGACAAGGTGCACCCCATCGGCGCATTTTTTATCGGCGGCATCGCCGCGATCATCTTCGTCAAAGGGTTCACTTGGGAACAGGAGAAACTGAAGATCGACGACGTGCTCGGCGTTTGGCCCTTGCACGGAATTTCCGGGACCTGGGGCGGCATTGCCTGCGGCATCTTTGGCCAGGAGGCCTTGGGCGGACTGGGCGGCGTGAGCGTGGTCGCTCAAACCCTCGGCTCCCTGGTGGCCATCGTCATTTCCCTGGGATTCGGATTCGCGGTCTACAAAATTCTCGACGTCTTGTTCGGGATCCGGCTGAGCCGGGAGGAGGAAATGCGAGGGTCCGACCTGACCATCCACCGGTTGGAATCCAATCCCGAAGAGGTCACTTCTCGCTTCCTATAAGCCGGGAGATGAAATTTTTTCGCCAACAGGCATGGGGTTTCGTGGTGGGGGCCGCCTTTCTGGGTTGGAGCGCCCTCGCCGGGGCCTATGTCGACGAAATCCAGAAATACAAAGATGCGATCGAGGCGGATCCCCGGGATTACGCACCTCATTTTCGCCTGGCCCGCGCCTACCAGTCCATGGGGCTGTACGAGGCGGCGATCCGTGAATACCGGCGTACGCTCCAACTCGAGCCGCTGTTCGCCGCGGCGTATCACGGCCTGGGCGGGACCTACGGGGAAATGGGCCGGTACCGGGACGCCGCGGCGGCTTACCTGGAAGCGGTGCGTCTCGATCCCAATTTCCCGCAGGCTCAATACGGCCTCGGTTGGGCCTACCTGCGTCAGCAGAAATATCGCAAGGCACTGTCCCCGCTGAAGACCGCCGTCCGGTTGGACCCGGAGCTGGCGGCGGCCCACTTCACCCTGGGGCAGTGCCAGGCGGCGCTGGGTCAGCATAAAAAGGCCTTGCGACATTTCCTGGAAGCCCTGCGCCTGACTCCGGCGTATCCGGAAGCCTATTTGGCCCTGGGGGAAAGTTACACGGCCCTGGGACGGTACGAAAAAGCGATCGAGGCCTTTCGTCAAACCATCGATCTCAACCCCAATTATCATGAAGCGTTCCGGGGAATCGGCCGGGCGCGCCTGAAATCCGGTCACTACCGGCAGGCGCTCGACCCTCTCAAAACCGCGCTTCTCATCAATCCCCGGGACACCGCCTCCCTGGAATTTCTTGGCACGACGTATCAAAAACTGGGGCTTCATAAAAAAGCCTTGGCCCCCTTTCAGAAACGGGCCCGCCTCCGGGTGCGGGATCCCCGAGCCCAATTCCGCCTTGCCCTCGCCTACGTCAACCTGGGGCGGCTGACCGAAGCCCTGAAAAGCTTGAAAGAAGCGATGCGGCTGAACCCCAAGTTCGTGCGCGCCCATTACCGGATGGCCCGCGTGTACCAAAAGAAGAAACAGTTTCCGCAGGCCGTTCAAAGCTATCAAACCACGATTCGGCTCGACCCCAAGCACCTGCGCGCGCATTACGAACTGGGCCTTCTCTATGAAACGTTGAATGAATACACCCAGGCGACGGAAGCCTTCCAAAAAGTGATCGAGTTGAATCCGGGGCATCGATCCGCCTATGCCCGGCTGGGACGCAACCTGCTTCGCCTGGAGCGGGCGGAGGAAGCGCGGCAAGCCTTTCAAAAGGCCTTGAATTCGGGAGAGCCGTCGGCGGAAATTTTTCACCTGCTGGGGCTGGCCCTGAGCGAAATGGAGCAATACGCCAAGGCCCTGATCCCGCTTCAACAAGCCCTCGAGCTGGACCCCGAATTGACGTCCGCCCAGCACGCCTTGGCGGACGTTTACCTTCACCTCGGCCGGTTCCGGGAGGCTGTCCCGATCCTCAAGAAAGTCGTCCAGGCCGAACCCAAGAACGTCATGGCCCGGTTCAGCCTGGGCCTGGCTTACAGCGAACTGGGAAACCACGAGAAGGCCCTGCTCCACTTGAAGGAATCCGTCCACGTGGCCCCCAACCTTTCCCGGGCCCATTACTTCCTCGGGCTGGGATATTTGAAACGGGGGGACCCCGAAAAAGCGGTCGAGTCCCTGGAACAGGCGATCGCCCGGGCGCCGGAATTTCTGGAGGCCTACAGTCCCCTGGCCGAAGCCTACCTGGAGCTCGATCGGCCCGAGGCCGCCATACGAATTCTCAAGGCCCTGACGAAAATGAGTCCCAAGAACATTGCCGCCTTCAACCAATTGGGAGCCATTCACACCCTGCTCAAACGCTACGAGGAAGCCATTGAATTTTTTAAAAAATCCATTGCGGTGGAGGCGGAGGACGAAGAAGCCCATTACAAGCTGGGTTTGGTCTATGAAGTCCTGGGGCGCTTCGACGAAGCGATTCAGCAATACCGGCACGTGATCCGCATCAACCCCCGCCACGCCGAGGCCCACGCCAGCCTGGGCTGGGCCCTGGTGGAAACCCGGCGTTACCGGGAAGCCCTTCCTCCTCTGGAGCAACTGACCCGACTGCGCCCGGAAAACGCGGATGCCTATTACGGCCTGGGCTGGGTTTACGTCGAACTGAACCGGTTTCCGAAAGCCATGAAGCGGCTGAAACAAGCGCTCGCTCTGGATCCTCAACACACCGGCGCCCGGGTCCGATTGAGGATGGCCGAGCAGAAAATGAAAGAAAACCACCCGCCGCGGGAAAACATTCTCATCCAAACTCCGGATCCCCCCATTTCGGAATCCCCTCGCTGAACGTCCGGGTGTATCGTCCCGTGCCGGAATTGCACCGGTTGCCCGCCGCCCCGGCCGATTTTGGAAATCTCCTATGGCCCTGGAAACCAACGGTTTTCGGCTCTTTTCCCGAACGATAACAAATTGACTTGAAAGGTTTTGAGCCGGCCGGCGGCTTTGGCGGAAGCCCCCCGGAGGCCGTTCGCCGGACTTTCCCAAGGGGAGCCAAATCTTTGGCCAGGAGAATGCATCCTTAATCGAAGAAAGCGGTTTCAAAACAAGGAGGTTTTCCCGAAAACTCCGAAATACAATTGGGTTGACGGTAAAATTATGAATGGATATACTTCCACCTTCACCCTTGAGGGGAAGGATCCGAATAAACCTTTTCCCCGCAACCCGAGCTTGCGGAAACGGAATTTCCGGTTGCAACAGTTTTTCCCCACCGAAGAAATTCCTACAATAACCAGAGTGGTGCTTAGATCGGTCGCGGTTTATCGATAACCTTGTTAAAGGTCTCTTTTCATGGAAACCAATGAACCCCAAGTCGAGACGGAAGAAAACTTTCCGGAAGAAAAACCCATCGATCCGGGTCCCGGCCAGGACATTCTGGATCGCCTGCCGAACCAGAGCCGGCGATATTTGATTCCCACTCTTCAGAAGATTCAGGAGGTCTATCGATACCTGCCGGCATCGATCATGGAAATGGTGATGCGGAAAATGAAGATCACCCGCTCAGAATTGTACGGAGTGATCTCCTTTTATCCCCAACTGCGCATCACCGAACCGGGCAAATATATTATTAAACTTTGTTACGGCACCGCGTGTTTCGTCAAGGGAGCCCCGATCATCGGCGATAAAATCTACGATTCCTATCACATTCGTCCCGGAGAAACGGACGAATCCAAGTTGTTCACGCTTCAAACAGCCTCCTGTTTGGGAAACTGTGGAGCGGCGCCGATGGCCATCATCGGGGAAGACACCCATGGATGCATCGACCCCGAAAAAACCAAGGAAATTCTTTCGGCGTACAAGAAAGACGAAGAGGATGACGAAACCCCGGTGGCCGCTGAGGAGAATAAATCTGAATGAGTACCGCAGTAAAAAAGACCGTTCATTTCAAAATCGATGGGAAAGACGCCTCCGCCCCGGAAGGCACCGTGCTCCTGGAAGCCTGCAAACAGCATGGGGTTCCGGTCACCAATCTGTGTTACAACCGCAAACTGAAACCCTTCGCCGCCTGCCGGACCTGCATGGTGGAAACGTGGGCGGACGGGAAGAAAGAACTGGTTTATTCCTGCACCGAGCCGGTGGCGGAGGGAATCGAGGTGCGGACCAATACGGAGGAAACCGACCGTTACAATAAGGCCTGCCTGGAAATGCTCCTGGTGGAGCACCCGCTGGACTGCCCCATTTGCGACAAATCCGGGGTCTGCCCGCTGCAGGACAACACCGAAGCGCTTCACCTGCAAAACGGACGATTCGAAATCCAGCGCCGCAACGAGCCCAGCATCAAAACCAATCCCATCATCGAGTTTTACTTGAACCGGTGCATCATGTGCGGTCTTTGCGTCCGGGCCTGCGATGAAATCCAGGGCGTTCAGGCGTTGGATTTTCACAAGCGAGGAATGAAAGTCGGCATCGGCACCGCCAACGACGAACCGCTCGATTGCGAATTTTGCGGCCAATGCATCACCGTCTGCCCCACGGGGGCCTTGATGGACATGACGTCCGAAGCCCGCGGCCTGGCGGCCCTGTTCAACAACACCTACACGACCTGCACCTACTGTTCCTGGGGCTGCACGATCAATCTGGAATCCAAAAAGGGGCGCGTCCTCCGGATCGAAGCCGACGAAGATTACGACGTCGGCATCAACGAGGGAAATTTATGCGCCAAGGGGCGGTTCGGGCACGGAATCATCCATAACGAAGAGCGGATCCGAACCCCGATGATGAATTACGGCGGCACCTTCAAGGAGGTTTCCTGGGAGGAAGCCCTCAAAACCATCGCCGAGAGAATGCAGACCACCGTCAACCGCAGCGGTCCGGAAAGCATCGCGGGGATTGGCGGAGAAAAGTTGACCAACGAGGAAAACTACCTGTTCCAAAAGCTGTTCCGAAACCATTTCGGGTCCAACCAGATCACCAACCTGCAGCATTTGCGGGCCCCTTACGTCAATGAGTTCATGCTCCGCTGTTTTCGTAACGGAATCGTCTCCCAACCCGCCACCGAGCTGCCGCATTCCGACGTGGTCCTGATCTTCAACTCGGATTTGCCCTCGGAATATCCGGTGGGAGGCAACTCGATCCGCAAGGGAGCGATCTTCACCCGCACCGACATCCTGATCGCCAATCCGAGGGACGTGGTGTTCAAACACGAATCCGAAGTCGACGTCCGCCTGAACTTCAAACTGGGAAGCGATGCCGCGGTGGCGAACCGGCTGTCCCGGATTCTCATCGACCGCCAATGGGTCGATCTGCAGAAAGTCAAAAACGCCGTGCCCAACTACGACGATCTCGTTCGCTCCCTGGAACCCTACACGGCGGAGGCGGCGACCCGGATGACCGGGGTGAGCGATGAGGTTTTCACCCTGGCGGCGGAACGGTTTGCCCGGCAAGCCGACCGGACCGTTTTGATCGGAAACGACATCCTCGACTCCGGGCAAGGGGAAAACACGCTGAAAGCCTTGTTGAACCTGGCCCTCCTGGTCCATACCGGCGGGGAAGGCAGCGTCAGCCTCTACCCGCCCCGGGAACACTGCAATTCCCAGGGGGTCAACGACATGGGGGTGACGCCGGACTTTCTGCCCGGCTACCGGTCGGTGGAGGACCCCGCCGCCCGGGAGGCTTTGGCAAAAGAGTGGGGGTTGTCTTCGCTCCAGTTGGATCAAGACAACCTGGTGGGGGATTTGTTTGGCAACTGCGTGAACGGGAAGCTCAAGTTTCTCTACATCGCGGGGGAAGATCCCCTGCAATCCTTCCCCAACCGGGACCTGGTGAAAAACGCCCTGCGCACGGTGCCCTTTCTGGTCGTCCAGGATGTGTTCATGACGGATTCGGCGCGGATGGCGGACATCGTTCTTCCAACCTCCTCCTTCGCCGAACGCGAAGGAACCTTCACCAACCTCACCCGGCACGTGCAGCGGGTGGCCCCGGCCACTCTGCCGCAAGGGATGTCCAAACCGGACTACGATATTTTTATCGAGCTCGCGGAAGAGCTGAACCAGCCGTTCGCCCACACCTATGTTCCCGACCTTCAGGAAGAAATCGCACGCGTGGCGCCTTCTTATGCCGGGACCTTTCCGGGAACGGAATCCAAACAATGGAATCCCGCGGGCGTCACTTCGCAACCCGGCTTCTGGATCGGGGAACCTTTGGAAGAGCCCCCGGCCCCGGACGGATACCCTTTTCGGCTGGTGAGCAACAACCACATGTTCCACATCGGCGGTTATTCCCAATACGCCAAGGCCCTGGTCGATATCGGACCGGAATGCATCGCCGAGCTGCACCCGGACGATGCGGAACGGCTTCAGATCGAGCCCGGGGACCGCATCCGGGTGGAATCGCCCGCCGGCGCCGTGGACGTGAAGGCGGGGGTCAGTTGGGTCACCTGCCCCGGTCAGGTTTATATTCCCAAAAACTGGCCCGAGGTTCCCGTGAACACGTTGCGGAACGGGCAGGAAGGCCCCGTTCCGGTGAAAATATTTAAGGCCGAATGATCCCGGTGTCGCTCAATCTGATCTGTGAACGCTTGAAACTATTTCCTTAAATCCCATGGCTGACCTCAAAGAAAAACTGCATACCGACCATATGGTCCTGAATATGGGCCCTTCGCATCCCGCCACCCATGGAACCGTCAAGTTTCTCCTGACGCTGGACGGGGAAACGGTGGTGGAAATGGACGTGGAAGTGGGTTACCTGCACCGCGGGTTTGAAAAAATGTGCGAAAGCGTGACCTATTCCAACGTTTTCCCTTACACCGACCGGCTGAATTACTGCTCGGCCATCATGAACAATATCGGCTATGCCTTGGCGGTGGAAAAGTTGTGCGGCATCGACGTTTCCGAACGGTGCAAGTATATCCGGGTGGTGACCAACGAGCTGGCCCGCATCTCGGACCATTACACCAATATCGCCGCGGCGGCTCTGGAACTGGGAGCCTTGACGGCCTTCATTTATTTCGTCGAGGCTCGAGAAATCGTTTGGGACTTGTTGGAAAAAGTCTGTGGGGCCCGGCTCACGTCCAACTACATCCGCATCGGCGGGTTGATGTGCGACCTGCCCCCCGGCTTCGACGACGACCTGAAGGCCGTCTATCCGAAACTCGACCATTTATTCAACGATGTCGACAAGTTGCTGACCAAGAACCGAATTTTCCTCGACCGAATGCGCGACACCGGGGCGATCTCCCGCGAAGACGCCATCTCCTGGGGATTCACCGGCCCCTGCCTGCGCGCGTGCGGCGTGGACTACGACGTGCGCAAAAAAGAACCCTACCTGGTTTACGACCGCATGGATTTCGACATTCCCCTCGGGACGACGGGAGACAACTTCGACCGGTACCTGGTGCGCATG
>JABAHQ010004553.1_pt1 | contig 11646 bp, 15 predicted proteins | sample 7062091 | NCBI WGS metagenome assembly JABAHQ01 (sample SAMN14534359, study PRJNA622989) | marine sediment metagenome | biome: marine biome [ENVO:00000428]; feature: marine pelagic biome [ENVO:01000023]; material: deep marine sediment [ENVO:00002113] | place: India: Gulf of Kutch | collected...
GCCGGGCAGGTACCGGTAGGAAAGAAGATCCGCGGACACGGGCACATGAACGCGATGGTAATCTCTCGGCGACAGATAGATTGTTACGAAGCTCCCGTCGGCGAACCGCGATACAGTTGTGTCCCCCGTCAGCTTTTCGAGTGAGTAATACAGACCCTTGGCTTGCAGGATCTGATTGCCCGCGAGTCGCCCCGCCGCCGAAACGGTGCCGTCGGCGGGTGAGCATAGCCGGCCCATGACCGGTCTGACGCCGCCTCTCAGCCGGCGAGTGAAAAACGCGTTGAAATGTTCATAGTCGTCGGGTCGCTCGCTTTCCGCTTCGGTCATGTTGACGTCGAAGACGCGAATGAACAATCGGATCGCGGCATTCTTGAACCATTTCGCCTTGATCTCAGCCAGATAGCCGACGAATCTGGAGAGGCCATGCTGCGGCAATAACCGTTGAAGAATGACGAAGGCGGCCGTTTTCATCCTGTTTCGACGGGTGTATCCGGATCGTTGCCCCATTCGGACCAGGAACCGTCATAGGCTCGAATACGGTAACCCAGTGCCTTGCCGATGATATAGGTCAGGCCGGAACGGTGATGGGTCTGGCAGTGCGTGATGACTTCCTTGTCTTTGGTGATGCCGCGGGCCTGGAGCAGCTGCTCGACATCGGAACGAATCCTGAGATGATTGTTGCGATCCATGGTATCCAGCCAGTCGAGATTCACGGCACCCGGAACATGACCGGCCCTGGCTGCCACCTTCCGACGGCCCGCGTATTCCTCCGCGGATCGCNNAGATGACAGTGTCCGGATCGCCGACGCTGTCGAGCACCTGTTGGAGGCTTGCGATGACGTCATCATTGACCTCGATGGTCACCTCGGTGTAGCTGCTGTCAGGAATATCGGCGTCGACGGGAAAACCTTCGGCCATCCAGGCCACCAGACCGCCGTTCAGGTAAGAACTCCTTTCATGGCCGATGACGTCCAGCGTCCACAGGAATCTTCCCGCCCAGCCGCCGCCCTCGTCGTCGTAAGCTACGATATGGCGCGCCGGCGAGTAACCGAGACGCGAAAACAACGCGGCAAGGCGCTCGTTGTCCGGCAGCTTGCCGGTGGCGGGTTTTATGCCCGAAACCAGCTCGGCCGGTTGTACATGGCGGGCGCCCGGAATATGCACACGCCCGTAAGTTTCCGGCTTGCAGAGATCGACGATCAACAGGGTATCGTCTCCCAGATGAGCGTTGAGCTCAGCAGGTTCTACGATGAAGGGAAGCAATGCTGATTCCGGTTCGGTCAATGAAAGGGCCTATTCTACTTCAGCCATGAATACACTGTCAGGACTCTCATAAAAGCTACCGAAGGCGCCCGGCCCGCGGCGTTCTTCCATGTTAACATTAGGCACTCCCTCTTGTTGCCGTCGGAAAACAGTCGTGTCTTTTTCTGAGAATATGGTATGGATAGACCTCGAGATGACGGGCCTCGACCCGGAGAAGGACCGGATTCTCGAAATCGCGACCGTGATCACCGACTCTTCGTTGAATATCCTCGAACAAGGGCCCGCCCTTGCCATTCGCCAGAGCGAAGAGCTTCTGGCCGGTATGGATGAGTGGAACACGACGCATCACACGGAGACGGGGCTGATCGATCGTGTTCGAAACGAAGGGGTCAGCGAAGCGGAGGCGGAAGAGCGCACCCTCGCTTTCATCAAGAAGTACGTGGGTGCACGCGAATCACCGTTGTGCGGAAACAGTATCGGGCAGGATCGCAGGTTCCTCAACCGCTACATGCCCCGTTTGGTTGCCTGGCTCCACTATCGCAGCGTGGACGTCAGCGCCATCAAGGAACTTGCGTTGCGGTGGCGTCCTGATGTCTACCAGGGTGTCAAGAAACGGGGTGCGCACAGGGCGATGGACGATGTCCTTGAATCCATCGCCGAGTTGCGGTATTACCGCGACAATTTTTTCAAGCTCTCCTGATTCGCCCGGGCAGCCCGCTACGGAGGAGCGGGTATCCGGTTTCTTTTCGCGTATTGTTCGGTGATGGCCCAGTTGATGTGCTCGGCGACCATTTCGGGGACCTTGGTGAGCCTGGCGTGCAATGCCTGGACGATGCGCGGGTCCCACGGGGCATTGCCGAGCGCGATCGCCAGATTGCGCAGCCAGCCGTCGTACCCCGCCCGCCTGACGGCCGAGCCTTCCGTCTTGCGCAGGTATTCGTCCTCGGACCAGTCGAACAGGTTCAACAACTGTTCGCTGTCGAGCTTGTGCCGCGGTTCGAAATCGGCTTCGCCGGTCGTCTGTGCATAGCGGTTCCACGGGCAGACCAGTTGGCAATCGTCGCAGCCGAATACACGGTTTCCGATGGCGCGGCGCAGATGAACGGGAATCGAAGCCCGATGTTCGATCGTCAGATAGGAAATACACCGCCGGGCATCGAGCTGGTAAGGACCGACGATCGCCCGGGTGGGGCAGACGTCGATGCATGCCCGGCAGGACCCGCAGTGGTTGGTTGCCTCGACGTTCCCGGTAACGAGCGGAATGTCCGTGTAGATCTCCCCGAGGAAGAACCACGAACCGGCGGACCGGTTCAGGAGCAAGGTGTTCTTGCCGATCCAGNNCCGAGCCCCGCTTTTTCGGCCACCGCCTTTTCGAGTACGGGGGCGCTGTCCGTGAATACCCGCGCATTGAATCCCGGAAGTCCGTGATCCGCGAGCCAGTCCAGCATTCGTCGTCTTAGTGTCGCCAGGCGTTTGCGGAGGACTTTGTGGTAATCCCTTCCGACCGCATAGCGCGAGACGTATCCCTTGTTCGGGTCATTGAGCGTCTTTGTCACGGTGCCTTCCGGAAGGTAATCCATCCGGACGCTGACGATCCTTAGGGTGCCGGGAATCAGGTCCGCCGGCCGGCTTCGCCGCGTGCCGTGGCGCGACATATATTCCATGTCGCCGTGATAGCCCGCCTCGAGCCATCGCTGAAGGTGTCGTTCGTGTTCGGCGAGGTCGGTATCGGTGATGCCGACCTGTTGAAATCCCAGCTCGAGACCCCATTGCCTGACTTTCGCGGTCAGGTCACGATAGCCCGCTTCTGACATGTCGAGATTAAAGTCAAATGGGTGATATACCTTATAATCGGTGGCCTGGGAATGCCAACAGGGGAATCAAGTTCGTGGACCCCGATCTTCTGCCCGATTCACTGTACACGACCGCACAGGTGCGAGAACTCGACCGGCTTGCCATCGAAGAGGAAGGCATCCCCGGCTTGACCTTGATGCGCCGGGCGGCGCAGGCCTGTCTTGAAACGATCGAGGCCACCTGGGCGAGAACGAAAACGGTTACCGTCTTTTGTGGCAGCGGCAACAATGCCGGAGACGGCTACATTCTCGCCGGCATGCTGACGGAGAGGGGTCGCGACGTGCAGGTCGTCGTGGTTGGCGATCCCGACAAGCTCGGTGACGATGCGAGCGCCGCCTGGGAGTATTGCCGGGCAAGCGGCGCGCGTATCGAGACGTTCGAGGCCGAAACACGCGTCACGGGCGAACTGTTGATCGACGCATTGCTGGGCACAGGGCTGAGCGGGGAGGTGCGCGAGCGGTACAGGCATGCGATCGAACGGATCAACGACAGTGGCCACCCGGTCGTCTCCATCGATATTCCCTCGGGCCTGTCGGCCGATACCGGCAGCGAACTGGGTGCCGCGGTACGGGCGACCGCGACGGTCACTTTCATTGGGATCAAACGGGGATTGCTGACCAATCAGGGGCCGGAAGCCGTGGGCCGATTGATTTTTGCACGGCTGGGTGTTCCCGACACCGTCTACGCCGGGGTACCGGCCGACACGATCAAGCTGGCCCGCGACAGAAACCTGCCGCGTCTGCCTCGAAGGCGGCGAAATGCGCACAAGGGTGACTTCGGCCATGTGCTGATCGTGGGCGGCGACGCCGGCATGGGTGGGGCCGTGGCCATGGCCGGAGAGGCGGCGCTCCGGACGGGCGCCGGGCTGGTGAGCATTGCGACCCATCCGGTGCATGCCGGCAACATGATAGCCCGTCGCCCCGAGTTGATGATCCGCGGCGTCGAGTCGCCGGCGGCTGTCGAACCGTTGCTGGCGCGTGCCACGACCCTGGTGCTGGGGCCCGGCCTGGGCACGAGCGACTGGTCCCGCGCCATGTTCGACCGGATGATGGAAGCGGGTTTGCCCATGATCGTCGATGCCGACGGGCTCAATTTGTTGTCTTCGAGAGACATGAGCAGGCAGGACTGGATACTGACGCCGCATCCGGGAGAGGCATCACGGCTCCTCGAAGGGGCAGATGTCGTCAGCGACCGGTTTTACGCGGTGCGGGAACTCCAGGCCCGGTATGGCGGCGTGGTATTGTTGAAAGGCGCGGGCACGCTCATTTGTGGCGGCGACAGGATTCTGCTTTGCCCTTGGGGCAACCCCGGCATGTCGACGGCTGGTATGGGCGATATCCTGAGCGGCATTCTGGGCGGCTTGCGGGCGCAGGGCCTTGGCCTCGAGGGTGCCGCCGCGCTGGGGGCGGCGGTCCATGCCATGGCGGGTGACCTGGAAGCCGAAAAGAAAGGAGAACATGGCATGATCGCAACCGACCTGATCCCGGTCGTGCGGCAGTTGCTCAATGAATGCCACTAGCCCGGCTTTCGAATGCGACCTGCCGGACGAAGCCGCGACACTGCGTCTGGGACGTGAACTGGCGCATTCGCTCGACCCGGGCGCCGTCGTTTTCATCCAGGGCGAGTTGGGTGCCGGCAAAACGACGCTCTGCCGGGGTATCCTGCGCGCCATGGGCGTCAAGGGCGCGGTCAAAAGCCCGACGTTCACGCTGGTAGAGCCCTATGAACTGGCCGGCCGACAGATATTTCATTTCGATCTGTATCGTCTGGCAGATCCAAACGAGTTAGAATATATCGGCATTGACGACTATTTCGGTGATGGGCGGCTCTGTCTGGTAGAATGGGCCGAGCGAGGAGAGGGCTTCCTGCCGGACTGTGATCTAAGGGTAACGCTGGAGCTGGCAGATGGCGGCCGCAAGGTCACGATCGAGCCACGGACGGAACGAGGTGGACGCGTCTGCCAAAAGCTTGAAAGAAGAAAGGGCGAGTTGCAGGCCAGATGACAGTGAGGCGGTTGGTTTCAGGTTCCGTTGGCCTGATGATTCAGGTAGCGTTGGTCTGCTCCCTGAGTTACGTCGAGTTGGCGCGGGCCAATCCGGCCGGCATCGAGAGTGTCAGAATCCGCCCGTCTCCCGAGCGAACGCGTATCGTGTTCGACCTGGGTAGCCCCGTGGAACACAAGATCTTCTCCCTGACGAATCCCGACCGGCTGGTCATCGATATCCCCGATGCGACGCTGAAGACCGGGCTCGCGGGTCTGACATTGAAGAATACGCCCATCCGCAAGATTCGTTCCGGCGTCAGAAACACAAACGACGTGCGCGTCGTGCTGGACCTCGCGGACCCCGTCAAGCCCCGCAGCTTCATTCTGAAGCCGATCCTGCAGTACGGCGACCGTCTGGTGGTCGATCTGTACACGGAGGAGCAGCGACGGCCGGTCAAATCGACCCGGATCGCCCGTCAAATGCGTGATGTCCTCGTCGCGATCGATGCCGGGCATGGGGGCGATGACCCCGGTGCCATGGGTCGTGGCGGACTGATGGAAAAAGACGTGGTGCTGGCGATCGCCAGGCGTCTGTCGACCTTGTTCGAGCGGGAACCGGGTTACAGGCCGTATCTGGTGCGCCGTGACGATTATTATATCGGCCTGCGCCGTCGTACGGAGCTGGCCCGGCAGAAGGAGGCGGATCTGCTCCTGTCGATTCACGCGGATGCCTTCAAGACCGCCGAGGCGAGGGGCGCTTCCGTGTATGCGATTTCGCAGCAGGGCGCGACCAGCGAAACGGCGCGCTGGCTGGCGGAAAAAGAAAACCGGGCCGACCTGATCGGTGGAGTCGGCGGTGTCAGCCTGGACGACAAGGACGACCTGCTGGCAGGTGTGCTGCTGGACCTCTCGATTACGGCGAGCCTGGCGGCCAGTCTCGAAATGGGCGAAAGCGTGCTGCGTTCCATGAAAAGCGTCAGCCGCCTGCACAAAACGCGTGTGGAACAGGCGGGTTTCGCAGTACTCAAGTCCCCGGATATTCCCTCGCTGTTGATCGAGACGGGTTATATATCCAATCCCGCCGAGGCAGCCTCCCTCGGGACGCGAAATCATCAGACCAGACTGGCGAGGGCGATCTTCTACGGCGTGAAGCGATACGTCGAGCAGAGTCCCCCGCCCGGCTCGTTTCTGGCCTGGAAGAAACAGGGTGGAGATGAGAAACTGGTCAAACACGTCATCGAACGTGGCGATACGCTGTCGGGTATCGCGGACAAATATCGCGTGAGTGCCGAGAGCCTGAAAAAGATCAACGGTCTGAGCAGTGACCTCATCAGAATCGGTCAGGTGTTGAAAATCCCAACGAGCTGACAACGGCCCATGAATCGAATCAAGACATTGAACGCTCGCCTGGCAAACCAGATCGCGGCTGGCGAGGTCGTGGAGCGGCCCGCGTCAGTGGTCAAGGAACTGCTGGAAAACAGCCTGGATGCCGAGAGTAATCGAATCGACATCGATCTGGAAGGCGGAGGTGTGCGCCGCATTCGCATTCGCGACAACGGACACGGAATTCATCGCGAAGATCTCACGCTTGCGCTCAGCCCGCATGCGACCAGCAAGATTGCCGAGGTTTCGGATCTCGAGGCGGTCGCCACGCTGGGCTTTCGAGGAGAGGCGCTTGCCAGCATCGCTTCCGTGTCCCGCCTCATGCTGACGAGCAATCACGGTGGTGAGCGAGACGGAGGGTGGCAGGCCAGTATCGCCGGCGAGAGCATGTCGCCCGAAATCGTACCCGCACCGCACCCTCGCNNGCGGCGATTGCGCTGTCCCATAACGGCCGCCAGACAAAGCGGTACGAGGCGATCGCGCAAGGGCAGGACGCCGGGAGGCGGATAGCGGCCGTTTTCGGTCGGACGTTCATGGACAATGCCGTCTACATCGAGGAAGAGAATCATGGCCTCAAGCTGAGCGGTTGGATCGGCTTGCCGGTATATTCGCGCAGTCAGGCCGACAAGCAGTTTTTCTACGTGAATGGACGGTCGATACGCGACAAGCTGATCGCGCATGCGGTTCGGCAGGCGTACCAGGACGTTCTTTACCACGGTCGCAATCCGGTGTTCGCGCTGTTTCTCGACGTGGATCCGCGACAGGTGGACGTCAATGTGCATCCCACCAAGCACGAGGTTCGCTTTCGCGAAAGCCGCGAGGTTCACGACTTCGTGTTCCGGGCAATCCACCGCGCCCTGGGAAATGTCCGGCCGTCGACGGAGGAGCGGGCACCCGCGGGGGAGTCGTCACCGCTGCAAGCGCCGCCGGTGCAGGCGCACATCGGATTCCCGGCGGGACCGGCGAGCCACGGTGGGGCACGGGTCGCCGAGCAGATGGGTTATTACGCGGATTTGATTGCGGGTGAACCCGCCGGAAGCGGCGACGACACAAGACCGCCGCTCGGCTATGCGATCGCCCAGCTGCACGGCGTTTATATTCTGGCAGAAAATGACCGTGGACTGGTCATCGTCGACATGCACGCGGCGCACGAGCGAATCACGTACGAGCGCATGAAGCAGGCGGCCGACAGCGAAGGGATCAGATCGCAGCCGCTTCTGGTACCCGTAACGCTTTCGCTCGGCGAACGAGAGTGCGAGATTGCCGAGGAATTTCAGGGACAGCTGGCCGAGTTCGGTCTGGATATTCAAAGGGCTTCCGACGATTCGATCATGGTGCGATCGGTGCCCGCTCTTGTGGACAAGGACGAGGCGGAGCAACTGGTCCGGGACGTGCTCTCCGATCTCGTCGAGCACGGCTCGCCCGAGCGCGTGAAACAGCATCGGGACGAAATCCTCTCGACCATGGCATGTCACGGCAGTATCCGGGCCAACCGCAAGCTGACGATCCCGGAAATGAACGCGTTGCTCAGGGATATGGAAGCCACGGAACGGAGCGGTCAGTGCAACCACGGCCGGCCCACCTGGACGGAACAGACGATTGCAGAACTCGATGGACTCTTTATGCGAGGTCGTTGATTGGCCGCACCGCCGGTAGTGGTATGCCTGATGGGCCCGACGGCGTCGGGCAAGTCGGCCCTCGCCATCGAGCTGGCGACCCGATACCCGTTCGAAATCGTCAATGTGGATTCGGCGCAGGTCTATCGGGGCATGGATATCGGGACGGCGAAGCCGGACGCGGCGACCCGGGCCGCCGTGCCGCATCACCTGATCGATATTCGTGATCCGGCCGAGCCATACTCGGCGGCCGACTTCAGGGAGGATGCCCTGGCCGCTATTGCGGATATCCTATCGAGGCGGCGGCTACCCTTGCTGGTGGGTGGCACGATGTTGTACTTCAGGGCCTTGAAAAAAGGTCTGGCGGGTATGCCGCCGGCCGACCCCGCCATCAGGAAGAAAATAAGCGCCATGGCGGAGCGCGACGGTTGGCCGGCGGTCCATGGGCGGCTCGAAGCAGTCGATCCGGAGACGGCGGCCCGTGTTCACCGCAATGATCCGCAACGGCTGCAGCGCGCCCTGGAAATCTACGAGATCAGTGGACGACCGATGAGCCGATGGCACGACGCCGAGCATGACCGGTTCCCGTACGATCTTTGCGAGATCGCTATCGTGCCGATGGACCGGGACGCGCTTCACCGGCGGATCAGGGAGAGATTCGAACGGATGCTGGATGACGGCTTCATCGATGAGGTGAGAGTGCTCCACGAACGCCGCGATCTGCACGAGGAACTACCTTCCATCAAGGCAGTCGGATACCGTCAGATATGGCAATATCTGGGCGGCAAACTGGACTTCGACGCCATGTGGGAAAAGGCGATCACGGCCACGCGGCAACTGGCCAAGCGTCAGCTCACGTGGTTGAGAAGCTGGGAAGACCTCCAAAAAATTGACGGACCTCAAGTGGATGAGGCCTTGAAACTTTTACAATCAATCCGCATATTAAATGACTTCTAGCCATGTGTCGGCATCTGCCGACCAGTCCCTGGTTATTACAGGGCACGAAAAAGGAGAATGAAATGTCAAAAGGGCAATCCTTACAAGACCCTTTCCTGAATGCCTTGAGGAAGGACCGAGTGCCTGTATCAATATATCTGGTGAGTGGTATCAAACTCCAAGGACAAATCGAATCGTTCGATCAATTCGTTATTTTGCTGCGAAATACCGTGAGCCAGATGATCTATAAATCAGCTATATCCACCGTGGTACCTTCACGAAATGTACGCATTCCGTCAACGGCTGGCGAGGACCAGACGGAGTGAGGACGGCGACGTCACTTGTTCTTTGAAAGACCGCAAGCCGGCGGCCGGGCGTTACTCGTTCACGTAGAACACAATGACGGTCACAGCGGAACCGTCGGCGAACTTCAGGAACTTGCGTTATCCGCCGGTCTCGAACCTGTGGGTTGCGTGACGGCCAGGCGCCGACACCCCGATCCGAAAACGTGGATCGGTTCGGGCAAGATGGACGAGGTACAGTGTTCCTCCGAGTCGCTCGATGCCGAGTTGGTGTTGTTCGATCAGGAACTGACGCCGACTCAGGAAAGGAACCTCGAGAAGACCCTTAAACGGCGGGTGCTTGGGCGGACCGGCCTGATTCTGCATATATTTGCGCAGCGGGCCAGGACCCATGAAGGCAAGTTACAGGTTGAACTGGCCCAGTTGGAACATGCATCCACGCGTCTGGTTCGGGGATGGACACACCTTGACCGCCAGAGAGGCGCGTCCGGGCGAGGTCAGGGCGCCGCCATCGGTGTCGGCGGGGCCGGGGAAACCCAACTCGAGGTGGACCAACGCATGATTCGGACCCGGATTCGGCAGATCAACCAACGTCTGGCCAGGGTGAGAAATCAACGGAGTCAGAACCGGCGAGCCCGAATGCGCGCAGATGTCAAGACGATCTCGCTGGCAGGGTACACCAATGCGGGCAAGTCGACGTTATTCAATCGCCTGTGCGACGCGGACGTGCACGAGGCGGATCAGCTGTTTGCCACGCTCGATCCGACGCTGCGCAGGCTCGAAATCCCGGTGACGGGCAAAGTGGTCCTGACCGACACGGTGGGTTTTATCCGCGATCTTCCGCATACGCTGATCGACGCGTTTCGGGCGACGCTGGAAGAAGTACGGCAGGCCGATCTCGTCTTGCACGTTGTCGATGCATCTTCGCCGGATCACCTGGATCATGTCTCGGAAGTGAATCGCGTCCTCGCAGAGATCGATGCGCAGGAAATCCCTCAATTGCTTGTTTACAATAAGATCGATCTTGTCGATAAAGCGGCCCGGGTGGATCGGGACGAAACCGGCAAACCGGTCCGGGTCTGGGCATCCGCGACGCGCGGGGACGGGATCGATGCGCTCCTCGAAGCCATCGGAGAGCGATTGTCGACGGACGTCATTGAAACCACGCTGTGTCTGCGTCCCCATCAGGGCCAATTGCGGGCGCGTCTGTTCGCGCTCGGCGCGGTAATGGACGAGCAGATCGGTCCTGACGGCACGATGACCCTGCGGCTGCGTATCGAGGAGCGCGAACTCCATCGCCTGGCACGTCATGCCGGTGAGGATTTGAACGCGTTCGGATATGACTATGCTGATCAATAATGTGAAAATAGGAACTTTCCCTTCGGGAAAATTTGACGGAGACAACTATGGGTTGGAATGAGCCAGGCGGCGGCCGCGACAAGGACCCTTGGGGAAATCGCGGGGATCAGGGGCCGCCCGACCTCGATGAAGCGTTTCGCAAGCTGCAAAGTAACTTGACAAGCATTTTCAGGGGCGGCGGCGGGGGCGGCGCCGGCGGAGGCGGTACCTGGATGACAGGNNGGTGTTCTGCTGCTGATCTGGTTTGTGATGGGCGTGTATACGGTGGACCAGCAGGAACGAGGCGTCGTGCTGCGGTTTGGCGATGCGTTGAACGAGATCGTTCAGCCGGGCTTGCATTGGAACCCGCCCTTGATCGATCAAGTACTGATCGCGAATGTGACGCGGGTTCGGTCCTGGCCGCATGAATCGGAAATGCTGACCGAGGACGAGAACATCGTGAAAGCCAAGCTGACGATTCAGTATGTGGTGGACGACGTCAGACAATATCTGTTGCGCGTTCGCCAACCCGATATCAGTCTGCAGCATGCGACGGAGAGCGCGCTTCGTCATTGTGGTCGGTTCATCCGAGATGCATTCGGTGCTGACCGAGGGTCGCGCCCAGCTTGCCCAATCGGTAAAGGAACGAGTGCAGAGCTACATGAATCTCTACACGACGGGTATTCTGGTGAGCCAGGTGAATATCGACGAGACGGCCCCGCCCGATGCGGTGCGGGCGGCGTTCGATGACGTCATCAAGGCGCGTGAGGACGAGGTGCGTTTCCGCAACGAGGCCAATGCGTACGCCAATCAGGTGATCCCGGAGGCCCGCGGTGAGGCCCAACGATTGAGGGAAGAGGCGCAGGCCTACAAGCAGCGCGTGATCAATCGGGCGCAGGGTGAAGCCGAGCGATTCAACGAGCTTTACAAGGAATATAGCCTGGCACCGGAAGTCACCCGGGAGCGCATG
>JABAHQ010019095.1_pt2 | contig 11646 bp, 11 predicted proteins | sample 7062091 | NCBI WGS metagenome assembly JABAHQ01 (sample SAMN14534359, study PRJNA622989) | marine sediment metagenome | biome: marine biome [ENVO:00000428]; feature: marine pelagic biome [ENVO:01000023]; material: deep marine sediment [ENVO:00002113] | place: India: Gulf of Kutch | collected...
CAGTACGGGCTGTTCCTGATCTTTAACGTCAAGGACCCCGGAACCCACGGCCCTAAAGTGGCGCGGACCGGCGCGGCGTTTGCCGATCTTCTGAGCTCGGTCGGGCAAAAAGATCCGAAGGCGGGGTTGGTGGGTTCCCTCAGTTTCGGGTCCGCGTTCTGGGACGCGCGGTCCCCCGGGAAACGGCCGCGGGAGTTGAGGCCGTTTCAAGCCCTGGGCTCCGGAACCCTGTCCGCCCCCGCCACCGGCGGGGATCTCCTGATTCACCTGACCTCCCACCGCCTGGACCTCAATTTCGAGGCCGGGCGCGCCGTGGTTTTACAATTGGAAGATGCGGTGGAGGTGCTGGACGAGGTGCACGGGTTCACCTACCTCGACGGGCGAGACCTGACCGGATTCATCGACGGCACGGCCAATCCCAAGCCGGACGAACGGTCCGAGGTGGCGCTCATCGGAGACGAGGATCCCGATTTCGCCGGGGGCAGTTACGTCCTCGTCCAGCGTTACGTGCACGATCTGGAAGCCTGGGCGGCGCTGCCGGAAAAGGACCAGGAGCGGGTGATCGGCCGCACCAAGCCGGACAGCGAGGAATTGACGGATAAACCCGAAACCGCGCATATTTCCCGGGTGGAAATCGAGGAACAGGGGAAGGAGCTCCAGATCGTCCGGCACAGCTACCCGTACGGGAAGGTGGCGGGGGATTCGGGACTCCTGTTCATCGCCTACGCGAGGGATCTGGGGATTTTTGAGAAGATGCTGGGGCGGATGTTCGGTGTCGCCGGCGACTCTCAGCACGATCGCCTCATGGACTACACCCGGGCGGTCTCCGGCGCGTTCTTCTTCACTCCCTCCCTGGAGAGGCTGAAGCGAATGGCCTGAAAAAACCCGCCCGCAACCGGGAGAGCCGGCTCGGCTGTCGAGGGCCGGTGGGAACGCCGGGTGTTCGTGCCAATCGGCCTGGTGCCGTGGGCCTCACACGTTGAAGCGGAAGTGGACGATGTCGCCGTCCTGGATGGCGTAGTCCTTGCCTTCCACGCGCAGTTTGCCCGCCTCTTTCACACCCGACTCGGATCCGAGCTTGACCAGGTCGTCGTAATGATAGATTTCGGCCCGGATGAATCCCTTTTCGAAATCGCTGTGGATGGTCCCTGCCGCCATCGGCGCCCGGGTGTTCCGCTTGACGGTCCAGGCCCGGTTTTCCTTGCCGCCCACGGTGAAGAACGTGATGAGGTCCAGAAGCTCGTAGGCGGCGCGGATCATCGGGTGCAGGCCGGGTTCCTTGAACCCCATTTCCACCAGGTAGCTCTGCCGTTCCTCCGGGTCCTCGATTTCCATGATCTCGGATTCCAGTTTCCCCACCAGCACCACCACCTGGGCGTTTTCGGCGGCCGCGTGGTCCCGGACGGTGCGCACGTGGGGGTTCCCCGCCTCCGCCAGGTCGGCGATGTTGCAGATGTAGAGCACGGGTTTTCCGGTCAGCAGGTTGAGCGACTGGAGGAACCGGAGCTCGTCCTCGGTGGAGCCGGGGAGGGTGCGGGCCGGCTGCCCGGAGTTCAGGTGGTCGAGGACTTTTTCGATCAGGCCCTGTTGGAACCGCGCCTCCGGGTGACGGCTTTTGGCCGCCTTCTCGATTTTCCCTTTCCGCCGCTCCAGGGAATCCATGTCGGCGAGCAGGAGTTCCGTATGGATGACCTCGATGTCGGATCCCGGGTCCACCCGGTGGTGCACGTGTGGGATCCCGGTGTCCTCGAAACAGCGGACGATATGCGCGACGGCATCCACCTCGCGGATGTGCCCGAGAAACTGGTTGCCCAGACCTTCGCCCTTCGAGGCGCCCTGGACCAGTCCGGCGATGTCGACAAACTGGAGAGCGGTGGGCACGGTTTTGGCCGTCGGCACCAGGCGCGAGATCTCGTCGAGGCGCGGGTCCGGCACCGGCGTCACCCCGGAGTTGGGTTCGATGGTGGTGAACGCGTAATTGCCCGACTCCGCCCCGGCGCGGGTGAGGGCGTTGAAGAGGGTGGATTTGCCCACATTGGGCAGGCCGACGAGGCCGCAACTGATTCCCATGATGCTCCCTGGTTCGGGTTGGTGATTTAGGGGGAAACGATCCAAAAATAAAAAAATTGCGGAACCCGACTTTGGGGCCGACCTCGCCCCGGTTCCGCAATGGGTGAGACCCTGGGTTTCCAGCTTCGTGGGATTCGAAGCCAAAGAGTTTAATTTCTACTTGAAAGGCGGGAAGAAATCAATCTCAAATTTCTTTTTTCCTCTTTTGGGGTTCCGGGGACATCGAAAGGTCCCCCGGGGTAGAATGAGGCCATGGCCAAGACGAGTGCGGGGCTTTTAATGTATCGCATCCGCGGGGGACGGCTCGAGGTGTTCCTGGTCCATCCGGGCGGTCCGTTCTGGAGCCGAAAAGATCGCGGTGCCTGGTCCATTCCCAAGGGAGAGCCTGCGGCCGGCGAGGACCCGCTGCAGGCGGCCCGGCGGGAATTCCGGGAAGAGACGGGGTGGGAGGCCAAAGGGGATTTCCGGCCCCTCCGCCCGGTCCGCCAGAAAGGCGGCAAACGGGTATGGGCCTGGGCGTTCGAAGGCGACGGGGACCCGGAAAACCTCCGAAGCCACACGTTCACCCTGGAATGGCCGCCCCGCTCGGGAAAACAAAGAGAGTTCCCCGAAGTCGACCGCGCCGGATGGTTCGATCTGCCGACGGCTCGGGAAAAAATCCTTTCCGGTCAGGCGGATCTTCTCCAGGAACTGGAAGCGTGGCTCCGGGACCGGGATTCCGGATCGGGCCTTTAGGGGACGACGGCCTTCCCCGTCCGGCTGCCGGGTCGCCCAGGGGAGGGCGCGTGGGTTCCCGGGCTTTTTTCAAGGTTGAAACCGGAAATGGGCGATGTCTCCATCCTGCATGAGGTAATCCTTTCCCACCACCCGCAGCTTTCCCGCTTCCTTGACGGCGTGCTCGGAGCCGTATTTCACGAGATCGTCGTAATGCATGATTTCGGCCTTGATGAAGCCTTTTTCGAAATCCGTGTGAATGACGCCGGCGGCCCGGGGAGCGGGGGTGTTCCGCTTCACCGTCCAGGCTTGGTTTTGCTTGTGCACCACGGTGAAGAAGGTGATGAGGTCGAGCAGCTCGTATCCCGCCCGGATCATCTTGTGGAGACCGGTGTCTTCCAGCCCCAGGTCCTGGAGAAACGCCTTTTGTTCCTCGGGATCGTCGATCTCGGTGATTTCGCTTTGCAGCTTGCCGGCGAGCACCACAACCCCCGAGCTTTCCGCGTCCGCCACCTGCCGCACCGTTTTCACCCGATCGCTTTCCAATTCCGCCGGATCGGCGATATTGCAGACGTAGAGGACCGGTTTGGACGTCAGCAGGTTGAGGGAGTTCAGAATCCGGTGTTCCTCCTCATTGTGGGCTTCTAGAAGGCGGGCGGGGCGACCCTCGTCGAGGAGGGCGGTCAGCCGCCGGAGCAATTCGAATTCGGTTTTCGCCTCCGGGAGACCCGATTGCGCCGCTTTCTGGACCTTGCTGGTGCGCCGGGCGACCGTTTCCAGGTCGGCGAGCAGCAATTCGGTCTGCACCACCTGGATATCGGTTTCCGGGTCGATCGGGCCGCTCGGGTGCGGGATGTCGGGGTTTTCAAAACAGCGGACGATGTGCGCGACGGCGTCGACCTCGCGGATGTGACCCAGGAATTTGTTGCCGAGACCTTCGCCTTTCGACGCACCCTGGACGAGTCCGGCAATGTCGACGAACCGGAGCGTCGTGGGGACGGTCTTCTCCGCCTGGACCAGCCGGGTGATGACGTCCAGTCGCGGGTCGGGAACGGGCACCACTCCGGTATGGGGCTCGATGGTGGTGAAGGGGTAGTTCGCCGTTTCCGCCCCGGCGCGGGTCAGAGCGTTGAAGAGGGTGGATTTGCCGGCGTTGGGCAGCCCGACAAGGCCGCAGGTGAATCCCATGGAACGTCCCGGATCTTTGGAGAATGGCAAAAGGGTTCCGCCCAGAAGGATGCCATGAAACCGGCCGCGCGGCAAGCCGAAGGACGGAACCGGAACCTCAGTTCGGCGCCCGTTCCGCCGGGGTGGCCGAGGGTTCGAACGAGGCGTGCAGCGTCCGGAACGATTTGAGAAACGCCAGGCTGAGGAGCACGGCGAAAGCGTACCAGCCGATGGCGCTGAAAAACGTCTGCGCGTCGACGAAACTGAAGAGGGTGAGGAAAAACACGGCGCCGACGTTGCCGTAGGCGCCGGCGATGCCGGCCATCTTGCCGGTGAGGTCCTTGCGGATGAGCGGCACCATGGCGAAACAGGCGCCGTTGCCCGCCTGGATAAAAATCGAGCAGACGATCGCCAGAGTCACCGCCGCCCACAGCGGCCAGGCGGGGGTGATCCCTCCCATCCCCCAATAACAGACCATGGAACCGAGGACGAGCAGGACCATGGTGCGGCGCCTTCCCAGGAGGTCCGAGAGCCAGCCGCCGCTCGGCCGCGTCACGAGGTTCAAAATCGCGAAGCTGGAACCCAGGACTCCGGCCACCGTGACCGACAGGCCGAACGTCGATTCCAAAAACTCGGGGAACATCGATACCACCGCCAGCTCCGACCCGAACGTGAGCGCGTACACCAGGCTGAGGATGGCGATCTGGCTGAAGGCATAGCGTTGGTCTTCGGGGATGGGCCGGGCGAGTCGCTGCCTGTTCACCCGCAGGCATTGCCTCATGCTGGCCCCGTACAAGGCGACCACGGTTGCCGCCAGGATCCATCCCGCCGCCGGGGACAGGAGGTAGAGGGGATGCCCCGCCAGTTTCCACACCACGGCGAGCATGGCGACGTAAACGGGGACCATCAAGAGCAGTTGCAGGGCCAGGTCCCGGCGGGACGTCACCTCGATGGAATTGATGAGCCCGATTTTAAAGAGATCCCCACGGTCGGGGACTTCTTCCGCGAAGCGGTGGTAAACCCACGCCCAGATCAGGCACAACAGGCCCGAGAAGGCGCAGGCGATACGCCAGCCCGTCTCTTCCGGAAACAAGGCGGCGAGGGGAGGCAGGGAAAACGCCGCCGCCGCAGCGCCGAAATTGCCCCAGCCCGCGTAGATTCCCTGCGCGGTGCCCATCCGGTTCGGCGGGAACCATTCGGCGATCATCTTGATGCCGACGACGAACCCGCCCCCGACAACGCTCATCAGCAGCCGCGCCACCAGGAATTCTGTGAAGGCCGTGGCCTGGGAAAAGTAAAAGCAGATTCCGGCACTGAACACCAGCATCCCCGTGAAAACCCGGCGCGGGCCGTGCCGGTCGACCAGGGACCCGATGGCGATGCGGGCGGGAATGGTGAGCGCCACGTTGCAGATCATCAGAATGTTGATCTGATCCGCCGAAAGCCCCGTCGTGCGCATGAGCGTGGTGTTGAACGGGGCCATGTTGAACCAGNNGATCCAGGTCAGGTGCAGGATGCGTTGCTGCTTTCCGCTGAAATCGAACATCCGGAGGTGCGGCCGGACGGTTCCCGGCTTACTGGGAAGCCTGGCTGGTCATAAACTGATGGCTTCGGACGACGCCGTCCTTGTCGAACTTGATGATGATGTCCTTGGACTCGTCCCGGCCGAGCATCTGGTACTTGTTGTATTCGTAGATCCAGACGGGTTTGTCGTTTTCCCATCCTTTTTTGAAGGGCGGGCCCAGCAGGCGCTCCACCTCGGCTTGGGTGGTGGTGCCGTTGACGATCTTGTCTAACGCCTCGGCATCGAAGGGTTTGCCCGCGGTTCCGCAACCGGTGAACGTCCAAAGAATCCCGACCCATAATCCCAGGCGCATGAAATGCTTCATGGTTTTCCCTCCTCTGGTTTGCGGAAGCCTCCCCAGCCGACCCGTTAAACCGGATCGCTCGACCTTAAGGTAATCCATTTAAAAACACACGACCGGGTCCGGCACGCACGGCGCCGTGTCCCCGACGCGGGATGACCAGCCAGTGTTCCCAAGGGTTAGTCATTGGGATTCTCCGGGATCTTATCACGGTCAGAAAGGAAAGCAAAGCGTGGAGGGGGGCGGTTCGGTATGACGGAGTTACAGGACGTCGATGAGGTATTTTTCCTGGTGCAGCTTGGGGTTCACCTGGAAGTTGATTTCGATGTTGTACTGCTTTTCCAATTCCTCGATGGAGGCACTTTCTTCTTCGAACAGCTGGTCGTAAATGAAGGGGTGCACTTCCACCCGCACGCATTTTTTGTCCACGTGGGTGCTGCCCATTCGCTGGATGCCGCGGATGATTTCGTAGCTCACCGAAGTGGGGGATTTGATGTAGCCCCGGCCTTCGCAGTAGGAACAGGGATCGCAAAGCGTCTGCACCAAATTTTCGCGGACCCGTTTGCGCGTCATCTCCACCAGGCCCAGTTCCGAAACTTTCAGGATCTTGGTCCGGGACCGGTCGGCTTTGAGCGCCTGGCTCAAGGCGTTCCAAATGATTTCCTTGCTTTCCTCCTGCGTCATGTCGATGAAATCGACGATGATGATTCCCCCGATGTTTCTGAGCCGGAGCTGGTACACGATTTCCTTGACCGCTTCCAGGTTGGTTTTCAGGATGGTTTCCTCCGGATCGGAATGGCCGACGAATTTTCCGGTGTTCACGTCGATGGCCACCAGGGCTTCGGTCTGGTCGATGGAGATGTAACCTCCCGATTTCAACCACACCTTTTGATCCAACGCCCGGCTGATGTCGACCTCGATGCCGTAGTGGTCGAAGATGGGCATCGGCGGGTCGTGGAATTCGATTTTATCCACCTGGTCGGGAAGGTAAATGGAACAGAACTTGAGGCATTTCTCGTAATCCTCGTGGGAATCGATGACCAGTTGGTTCACCTCTTTGGTGAATAGGTCGCGGAGCGAGCGGAGGATGAGATCCAGGTCCTCATACAGCAGTTGCGGGGCTCCGGTCTTGTCGGCGCTTTTGCGCACGTTGTCCCAGAGCCGGTGGAGGAAATTCAGGTCCGATTCGAAATCCTCCTTTTCGCAATTCTGCCCCGCCGTGCGCACGATGTAGCCTTCTCCCGGTCGACCGATCTCGGCGACCAGATTTTTCAATCGCTCTTTTTCCTCCTCTTCCTCGATGCGGCGGGAAACATTGATGTGGTGAGCGGTGGGCATATATACCAGATAGCGTCCCGGCAAAGTGATGTAAGTGGTGATGCGGGCGCCTTTGGTGCCCAGCGGATTCTTCGCCACCTGCACCATGATCTCCTGTCCCTCTTTCAATATGTCCTGGATGGGGATCGACTGGTTGAGGGCCCGAACGGGTTTGTCCTGGTCTTCCCGATCCTGCGCTTCGGTCAGGGGCACGCCGTTGTCCTCCGGCTCGTCCAGGTCCAAGAGGTCCAGGACGTCGATATCCCCCACGTAAAGGAACCCCGCCTTTTCCAACCCGATGTCCACAAACGCCACCTGCATGCCGGGAAGGATTTTGGTGACCCGGCCTTTGTAGATATTTCCAACGATGCCCTTGCTGGCCTTGTGCTCGATATAAAGTTCTACGAGTTGATCGTTCTCGAGGAGAGCGACCCGGGTTTCCCGCGAACTGGAATTGATCAGGATTTTGGAGGACATAGCGGCCTGGTTTCGCGATCCGTTTTTGCGTCGACCCAACGCCCGGTCTGGCCCCGGAGGGGCTTCCCAAACACCAGGGGGAATCTGGAATTATACCACGGGACTTTTCCCGGGCCGGCGCGGGGGCAACTTTTCGGATCGGCCGTCGAGGAAAGAGTGCGGGTCTAATGGATCGTCCGGCGCATTTCGACGTTCAAAAGAAGTCCGATGGCGATGAAGTTGGTGATCAGCGACGACCCCCCGTAGCTCAGGAACGGAAGCGGCAGCCCGGTGATGGGGAACAACCCGATGGTCATTCCGATATTAAAAATGACGTAAAAAGTGAGAAAACCGACCAGCCCCAGCGACAGAAAAAAACCGAACCGGTCGGCGGCCCGAAAAGCGATGTTCAATCCCTTGAGAATGAGAATGAGGTACAGCGTGAAGAGCACCGCCACGCCGATAAACCCCATCTCCTCGGCGAAGACGGAAAAAATGAAATCTGTATGTTTTTCCGGTAAAAAATTCAAACGGCTCTGGGTTCCCGCCAGCAGCCCTTTCCCCCAAAATCCCCCGGAACCAATGGCGATTTTCGATTGAATCGAGTGATAGCCCGCGCCCAGGGGATCCAGGTCGGGGTTGAACAAGGTGAGCAGCCGGGTTTTCTGGTAATCCTTGAGAAAAAACCAGAGCATGGGCGCCAGCACGAGCCCCGACCCCAAAAGTTTCAGCAGGGTTTTGGTGTTGATCTCGATGGCCAGCAGAAACACCAGGAAGATCATGAACGTGGCGATGGCCGTTCCCAGGTCGGGTTGGATGGCGATCAGTCCGCCGACGATTCCGGTCAACACCGCCGGCGCGAGGAGGTCCCGAAACTGATATTGTCCTTGAAGTTTTCCCATCTCGAAATATTTCGCCAGAATGATGATGAGGGCGATTTTGGCGAACTCCGATATCTGAATGCTCAACGAACCCAGGTGAATCCAGCGCCGGGCGCCGGAGGCCACGGAGCCATAAAACACCACGTAGAGCAGCGCCAGCACGGTGATCCCGTAAATCAGATAAGCGTACCGGCTGAGCAGCCGGTAATCCACTGAAATCACTAAAAACATGGCCACGAGACCATAAAGGAGCCAATAGATTTGCTTGAGATAAAGCCCCCGGAAAAAGGCCTCCGGCCGTCCGTGGTTGGCGCTGTAAATAATCACCACCCCCAGAAGGGAGATCCCCAGGGTGAGGAGAAAAAACCACCAGTTGAAATTGGATATCAATCTTCGGTCGATCATGCCGGTTGAAATCTTAACACACCCCTCTTTAAGATTNNGATTCGGCGGGGTTTTTCCGTCTCTTGAACTTCTTAATTAAAAAAAGATCCTCCTTGCGGAAATTCGGGGGACCCTTAGAGGAAAAACTAGACGCAAAATTAGATCAAATACATTATGGGAAAATTTCCTAGGGCTGTTAGGAGAACCTTTAAAATCAAGGGCCATTATTTTTGCGTATTTTCTAATCGTTTTTATTAAATCCTCAAATATTTTTAACTTAAAAAATTTATCCCCGGTTTTTTCCACAGGTTTTTAACAAAAGGTGTGGAAAAGGCAAGTTTCGATTAAACAGGGGCTTGGACCCCCGCGTCTTTCCGGGTTGTGCGCCGGGGGCCGGGTCTCCCGGCCCCGTTTTTTGGGCCCGTGCCGACCGAGAGGGGCTCCGAGGCCCGTATTTTGCGGCCCCCAAACCCTCCCGGGGTTCCCGGGGGGCCGCGGTGCCCCTTGAAAAGCGGCCGATAGAAAGGTGTCAAAAGTTTGAACCCTCACGGAAAGCCAAAAGACCGGATCCTCCCTCGATTCCAACCCTCCCCCCACCGTCGGAAATGGTCCGCCCCGTGCGAATTCCGGGAAATTCTCCCTGCCAAATTTTTGATCCCGGATAAAGCCCCATTTTTAGGCAGGCCTCCGGGACCGAGCCTCTGGCGCTTAAATTGTGGAAAAAAGGAAATCTGTCAATAGGAAACCTCTTAATTTTCCAAACGAAACTCTAATTTTTTATAACATGTTGAATTATATGAGCTTATAATAATTTTAGCCCGATTTCATCCTCTGGGAGAGGAGAGGGATTTTTTTCGGTCGATTTTTGGCGGTCGGGGTATTCACAAGTTATCCACAAGTGGGAACCCTCCCCCCGATGCGAAGGGGCCTATTTAAAATCAATCTGATATCGGCTTATCGATGAGGAGGGGTTAGGCATGGGATATTAACTCCGGACCCCCGTTCGGGCCGTTTCCAGATAGGCGGTCATGTCGGGGGGCAGGGGGGCTTCGACGGTGAACCGTCGATTCGAAACCGGGTGATCCAGGGTCAGTTGATGAGCATGAAGGGCCTGCCGGGCCATCCGCGGATGTTTGGATTCTTCTTTGCCTCCGTACAGGCGGTCCCCGAGGATGGGATGCCCGAGGGAAGCTAAATGGACGCGGATCTGGTGGGTCCGGCCGGTCCGCGGGATCAGGCGAAGCAAGGCGAACGCCTCGAATTGTTCCAGGACCTGGTACTCGGTTTGCGCCTCCCGTCCCTCCGGGATCCGCGTGGTCATTTTTTTTCGATGAATTTGGTGACGCCCGATGGGCGCATCGATCTGGCCCCGGGACCGAGGCATCCGGCCGCGGACGAAGGCCAGGTAAACTTTGTGGATGGAACGCTCCTTGAACTGACGGGTCAAGGATCGATGGGCGAGTTCGTTTTTGGCCACCAGCAGGACGCCGGAAGTGGCTTTGTCCAGTCGGTGCACGATCCCGGGCCGTTCCACGCCGCCGATCCCCACCAGGGGAGGGCAGTGGTGCAACAGGGCGTTGACGAGGGTCCCGGTGTAATGGCCGGGGGCGGGATGAATCACCATCCCGGGAGGTTTGTCCACCACGATCAGGGACTCGTCTTCGAAAACGATGGTCAGGGCAATGGGTTCGGGGGGCAGGGTCAACGGCACCGGCTCGGGAACCTCCAGCCGGACTTGGTCGCCCGCACGCAGCCGGGTGCCCGCCCGACAGGGCGACCCGTTGACGGTGACCCGCTCCTGGTCGATCAGTTTCCGGAGGCGGGAGCGGGTGAGCTCGGTCTGGACTTCGGCCAGAAACACGTCCAGCCGTTTTTTTTCATGGACGGCATCCACATCGAATCGGTAGCGCTGCATCGTTGGGTTCCCGGAAGTTGGCCCGGTTTCAGAATGTACCACAGTTTTTCCGGCCGGCAGGGGGCCGCCGGAAAACCAGGTCTTGGGGGGAAGAGAGAGGAGGTTCGGATGAGGTTTCAGGATTGGAAAAAACTCGGGGCCCTGCTGGGGCTGGCATGGGGAATTTTGGGGGTGGGGAATCCGGCGTGGGCCGCCGAGGCCCGTGTGCTCGTGGGCGAGGTGACCGACTCCCGCTCCACCAAAGATTTTTTCTCCAAGTGCGAACTGGAGCTCATCGTGATGGGACGAGCCGTCAAGCGCGCGCTGGGCATCCGTTCCATCCGGGTCAGCTANNCACCGGGGGCCTGCTCCACGACCCGGATTCCAAAACCGCTCCCGGCCTGTTCCAGTTCAATGACCAGGGCGACCACAAGATGTCGCGGAAAGTGACCCTCAAGACCCCCGCCCGGGAAGCGAAATACATTCAGACGGTGAGAGGGGAGATCGAGCTGTTTCAGCCCGAGGCCGAAAACGGCAGCCGCATCGTCCTCGATCGGTTCATGCGCCAGGCGGGGATTCCGCTCGAACATCCGGCTTTGGAACGACAGCAGGTGACGCTCACCTACATCACCCGAGCGCTGTACGAGGCCCGGAAAAAGCAGGAGTGGGATCAAGCGCCCAAAGGAGATCTCGAAAAAGTGGGGAAGGAATTCGGAAAAGCTCTGGTGAAAATGATGGAAAGAATGTTCTCGGGCTTCATGCCCGACTCCAAAAACAGCGTGCACCTGGTGGTGGAGGATCCGCGAAACCGGGTGGTGGCGCTGGATTTCCTGGATGCCCGGGGCAACAGGGTTTCGACCGTGTCCCGCTCCCACATGGGCCGGTTGCGGTCGTTCGG
>JABAHQ010008126.1_pt1 | contig 11643 bp, 10 predicted proteins | sample 7062091 | NCBI WGS metagenome assembly JABAHQ01 (sample SAMN14534359, study PRJNA622989) | marine sediment metagenome | biome: marine biome [ENVO:00000428]; feature: marine pelagic biome [ENVO:01000023]; material: deep marine sediment [ENVO:00002113] | place: India: Gulf of Kutch | collected...
CGCCGCCGCCGGCATCGGCCGGGCCATCGCCGAGGCATTCCGGGCCCACGGCGCCAGGGTGCACGTCTGCGACATCGACGAGGCGCGCCTGTCCGCCCTCGCCCGGGAATCCCCGGCCATCGGCCGCAGCCTGGCCGACGTGGCCGAGCCGGGACAGGTGGAGCGCCTGTTCGACGAGGCCCTGGCCGCGCTCGGCGGCCTCGACGTGCTGGTCAACAACGCCGGGATCGCCGGCCCGGTCGGGCCGCTCGAGGACTGCGCGCCCGCGGCCTGGCGCCGTACCCTGGCCGTCGACCTGGACGGCGCGTTCTATTGCCTGCGCCACGCCGTTGCGCCGATGAAGCGGGCGCGATCCGGCTCGATCGTCAACATCTCCTCCACCGCGGGTCTGTTCGGCTATCCGCTCCGGGCGCCCTACGTCGCGGCCAAGTGGGGGCTCATCGGACTGAGCAAGACGCTCGCGGCCGAGCTCGGGCCCTGGGGCATCCGGGTCAACGCCGTCTGCCCGGGGAGCGTCGAAGGAGCGCGCATGGATCGGGTGATCGCCGCCGAAGCGGCGGCCCGCGGCGCGAGCCCGGACGCGGTGCGCGAGGCCTACACGCGGACCACATCGCTGCGCGGCTTCGTGCGGGCTCAGGACATCGCCCATATGGTGCTCTTCCTCTGCTCGGATGCGGGCGCCAGGATCTCCGGCCAAGCGCTCGCCGTCGACGGCAACACCGAAAGCCTGGCCGGCTGAGCCGGCCGCTCGCGCCCTCGCAGCCTCGGGTCTCGCCATGACGGGGGCTCGCCGCGGATCGAGTGAGACCGCTAACTGCGGGGCTCGAGGCCGAGTTTCTCGCGCGCCTCGGCGGGCGCGAGGACGCGCGCGCCCATGAGCTCGATGATCCGCACGGCCTTCTCCACCAGCTGCGCGTTGCTCGCGAACACGCCGCGCTCGAGGTAGAGGTTGTCCTCCAGGCCGACGCGGACGTGGCCGCCGAGCAGCACCGCCTGCGCCACCATGGGCATCTCCATGGCCGAGATCCCGAAGCCGGCCCAGATCGCGCCCGCCGGCAGCATGTCGACCATGGCCTTCATGGTCCCGGTCTCGGCCGGCGCGCCCCAGGGTATGCCCAGGCAGATCTGGTAAAGAGGCGGCGCCTCCACGAGGCCCTCGGCGACCAGCGTGTTGGCCAGGCGGACATGCCCGGTGTCGAAGCATTCCAGCTCCGGCTTGACGCCGTACTCCTTGATCTTCCCGGCCATGACCCGCAGATACGGCGCGGTGCTCACGTAGGCGCCGTCGCCGAAATTGAGGGTGCCGCAGTCGAGGCTGCAGATCTCCGGGCGCAGCCTGGCGACATGGACCAGGCGCTCCTCGGGGCCGACCATGTCGGTCCCCGGGCCGCCCTTTGCCGGGTCGTCGTCGCTCGGGACGAAGTCGCCGCCCATGCCGGCGGTCAGGTTGATCACCACGTCGGTGCCGCTGGCGCGGACCCGCTCGACGGCCTCCTCGTAAAGCGCCGTGCGCCGGCTCGGCTGACCGCTCTGCGGCTCGCGCACGTGGATGTGGGCGACCGCCGCGCCGGCCCTGGCGGCCTCGACCGCCGCCTCGGCGATCTGCTGCGGCGTCACCGGGACGGCCGGGTGCCGGCCGACGGTGTCGCCGGCGCCGGTGACGGCGCAGGTGACGATCACCTCGCGGTTCATGGCGCGGCCCCTCTCCTCCAGCTCGAACGGACGCGGTCGACGCCGGCGGGCGACCGCGCCAGACAGGCACGCTAGCGAAGTTGCGGGCGAAGACTTGCAGTAGATCGGCGCGAATTTGCCCTGCTGCGCCAATACGCTGTGGCGCCGGCCGTGCCGCCGGCGGCGCCCGACCGCCGGCTCGGGCGCCTGGCGCCGCGTGGCGCCCGCGGGCTCAAAGTCCTCGGCGAGCGCGGCGGGGCGAGCGCCCAGGGTTGTGCCACAGTAGCGGCGCGATGCTTTTTCGCACACGGATACAACTGATTTCCGACAAACCGCACGAAATCAAGAGTATCTTGTATATTTGTGATTTCTACTTAGTGGTTTCAAATACGGCTCAATGCGCAAAATGCGAGACAAATCTTTATTAGATCATTTCTCTGTTAATTCAGTTTTAACTGTTCCAAGCTATTTTTCGTGTTGCTGTGGACAACTGTCTATCCGGTTGACGCGGTGCAAGAAAACGGCGCGTGAAAGTGCGGCGGACGCAACGCAAGTCTCCGGCCGGCGGTGCCGGCGCGGTGGGCGCGCGGGCGGTGGGCAGAGACGACGAGCAGGAGCGCTGGACGTATGCGGGTCATGGCCTTCGCCTCCCAGAAAGGCGGGTCCGGGAAGACCACCCTGGCCGGCCACATGGCCGTACAGGCCGAGCGCGCCGGGGCGGGGCCCGTTGCGATCATCGACACCGACCCGCAAGGCAGCCTGTCCGACTGGTGGAACGCGCGCCGGGCGCAAACACCGGTGTTCGCCCAGACCTTCATCTCGCGCCTCGGCGACGACCTCAAGAAGATGCGCGACGTCGGTGTCGAGTTGATGATCTTCGACACCCCGCCGGCGATCACCGCCACCATCGGGCACGTCATTCGCGTCTGCGACCTGGTGGTCATTCCGACCCGCCCGAGCCCGCACGACCTGCGCGCCGCCGGCGCCACGGTGGACCTGGTCCAGGACCTCGGGAAATCGCTGGTGTTCGTGCTCAACGGCGCCACGCCGCGCGCGCGCATCACCGCGGAGGCGGCGATCGCGCTGTCTCAGCACGGCACGGTGGCGCCGGTGACGATCCACCACCGCACCGAGTTCGCCGCCAGCATGATCGACGGCCGGACGGTCATGGAGCTTGCCGGAGCCGAGCGCTCGTCCGAGGAGGTCACGCTGCTCTGGGACTACCTGGCCGAGCGGCTCGAGCGCTGCAGCCCGCCGTTCGGGGCGGAGCGCCGTCCGGCCCTGGGCGTTCGCGAGGCGCCGCCCGCGGCCTGCGCCGGCGCGGTCGAAGAAAGCGCGTGAGCGCCATGAAACCGGCCCGCCGCCTGACCAGCCCGTTGCTGAGCCGCAAGGGCACGGCCGCGCCGAGCGCGGCGCCGGCCTCGCGCCTCAACATGGTCAAACCGCCGCACGCGCACGCGGCCGCCGCGAGCCCGGCGGCGGCGAGCCGGCGCGCCGAGCCGGCGGCGCAGCGGCTCCGCGTTTCGCTGCGCCTGGACAGGGACCGGCATGTGCGCCTGAAGCGAGTAGCCCGGGATCTGGAGCGGACCATGCAGAGCATCTTCACCCAGGCGATCGACGAGTTCCTCGAGCGCCACGACCTGGACGCAATCGACCCCGCCGCACTCCGGCACATTGCCAAAGGCGGGGACGGGACCGACGCGAAGTGAGAGCCGAGCCAAACATGGAGACCATGGATGGGCCGTAACGATCGCGATAGCTGGACGGCCGCAGACCCGGCAAACGAGGACGACGCGAACGGGCCGGACGCCGGCGACGCGGCCGGCTCTCTCATGTCCGTGCAGATCCGGCGCTCGCGCCCCGCGCGCAAGCGCGGCGCCGAGGCACCGCCGCCGGGCGCCGATGCCGAGGAGACGACCCAGGCCCGGCTGTCCTCGGAAAAGGCGGCGCACAGCGCCGGCCCGGCCGGAACCGCAGCCGGCGACACCGAGCCATCGCACGGGCCGGGCCAGCCCGAGGAAATCCTCGCCTACTGGTCGCGTCTGCGCGGCAGCCGGCTCTACCCGTCCTTTGCCGATCTGGACATGGACCGGATCACCGCCGACTGGCCCAACAGCGTCCTGTTCCGCTGCCGTGCAGGCAGCCGCGCGCTCGAGCCGGACCGGACCTTTGGACCCAAGGGAGGCGGTACGGCGCTGACGCTCGGGTCGGAGCCGGGAAGGATCGAGCTCTCGCCGATGATGCTGCAGTGGTTGCTCTCGCTGGCCGGCGAGGCCGTGTACAACCGCGGGCCCGTGGAGGACAGCGAAGCTTTCCCTGCGGCGAAGCAGAGCATCGGCTACCGCGCGATCGCGTTGCCAATGGGCGAGAGCCAAGGCGCAGTCGATCATGTGTTGTGCCATGTCCGACAGGCCTAGCCCCATCGGAACAGGATGCGTCGTCGGCGGGGACACCGCCGGCACCCCTGACCCGGGCGAGCGGTCGGGCGGGAGCGAACAAGAGGAATGACAACGTTCGTGAGTGCAAAGGGCAGTGACCATGAAACCGAATAATTCCGGAAGGCGTCCGACCCAAATCGCCGCGGCCTTCGGCGCCATTCTGCTGACCGCCGGCTGCGCGAGCGCGGCGCGGGATACGGTGCAGGCGAGCCTGCCGAGCCACATGGACCGCGGCGTCGGACAGCTCCTGCAGTATTGCACCAAGTTCCAGGAGTCCGGTGACTTGACGATGGCCGCCGGCCTGTGCGAGCGGGCCCACCGCTTGGACCCCGCGGACCCGGCGCCGCTCACGCAGCTGGCGGAAATCCTGGTGGCCATGGGCCGGACGGAACAGGCGATCAATGCCTACCGCAGGATCCTCGAGACCTCGCCGGACAACGCGCAGGCCCGTCTCGCCCTGGGCAAGCTTTACGTCTCGCTGGGCCAACACGACCTGGCCGTCGCCGAGCTGAGGACGGCCGTGCAAGACAAACCCGGCGACCCGCGCATCTACAATGCGCTCGGCGTGGCGCACGGGTTGCAGGGCGCGCACGAGGCGGCGCTGCACGCCTTCGAGGCCGGCCTGCGAGCCGCGCCCGAGGACATGTCCCTGCGCAGCAACCAGGGCCTGTCGCTCGTCCTCAACGGACGCTACGAGGAAGGCATCCAGGTGCTCGAGGCGCTCGCCGCGGATCCCCATGCGAAGGAGACCAGCCGGCACAACCTGCAGCTCGCGTACAACATGGTCAACGCCGCCCACAGCGACGAAGCGACGGCCGAGAAATCATCGTCCGACGGCCTGGCGCCAGAGGGCGCGGGCATGGTGGAGCGGACCCCGGTGGCCTCGGCCGAGCCGCCGCCCGCGCCGGTGGCGCACGTCGAGGAGGTCTCCTCGCCCCTCGCGCTGAGCGAGGCGCCGGCGCCGGAGGCCGGGCCGGAGGGCCTCGGCTCCGCCGAGACGGAAGCCGGCGAACCGGCGAGCCGAGCCCAGGCAGAGGACGCGGCGCCGGTCGCGAGCGCGCGCACCGATCCGCCGCGGCGCTGGCCCCGGCGCATGCAGACGGCCCGGGTCGGCTCGGCCGGGACCGCGGACAGCGACGCACCGAGCGCCTTCATGGGCGAGTACATGTCGGCCGACGCCGGGTTGGAGCCGGCCCCGGAGGAGCCGGATGCGCCGGAGCCCGAGGTCGCCGCGCGCCAGCCCGACGCGCCGACAACGGCCGCCCCCGGCGGGCAGGACTATTCCGTGCAGCTCGCCTCCTACCGCAGCGAGGCGCGCGCCGAGCGCGGCTGGGCGGAGCTCGTCGCCTCGGCGCCGGATCTGCTGGAGTCGCTTGAGCCGGTGATCCGCCGGGCCGACCTCGGCGAAGGCCGGGGCACCTTCTACCGTCTGCGCACCGCCCCCACGACCAGGGACGACGCCGACGCCCTTTGCACGGCGCTGCAATCGCGCGGCCTCGAGTGCCTGATCATCAAGCAGCTGTCCCCGCACGGCGACGGCGGCGCGCGGCGCGGATAGCCGGAGGCCGGAGCATAGGCGTCGGCTGCACCGGCCTTGGCGAGGGTCCGGCGGATCCGCCCGTGCCGCCCCATGAGGTCGGGCCCGGGCATGCGGCGCTTAGACAGATTGTTAACGGGATGTCGCTAAACACGCCGTTGCGGAAGCGGTGCGGGCCGCGCTTCGGCGACGAGCCGGATCCGGCGCACGGTGCGGAACGAAGGACGGCAGCGTGAACGAGACCTGGCGCGAGGCACCTGACGAGCAAGGGCCGGGCCCCGCCCCGTCCGAGGGCACCGCGTCCACTGGCCCGGGCGACTTCGGCCCAGGTGCGTCCGTGCGCGACGTCGAGCCCACCTACGGGTTCGCCCATCCCGGGACGTCCGACGCCAACTATGGCGACCTGGCGACCATCATCCGGCTGCAGTCCACCCAGCTGGAGCGGCTGGCCGCGGAAAACGAGCGGCTCATGGCGCGGCTCGAGGCCTTCTTCCGGGTGCACGAGCACGAGCAGAAGCTGCGCCAACAGCTGGAGCGCCAGATCGAGCACCTGAGCCAACGGGTCGCGGCGCCGCAGCCGGCCTGCGACCTCGGCGAGATCCGCCGCGAGGCGCGCGAAAGCGTGACCGCGGAGATCAAGCCGGTGCTGGTCACCATGGTGGACCTGCTCGAGCGCACGCTGAAACAGCAGGACGCCGAGGCCGAGCCGGCGCCGGGCGCGCCGGAGGCGAATCCGGGCGCGCCCGAGGCGAATCCCGGCCCGCCCGGGCAAACGGCGCCGGACCCGCTTGCCTGCGAGGGCTTCCTGCGCCTTCCGGAGATCCTGACCCGGCCGCTCGAAGACCTGACGACTGCCGCGCGAGAGGGCCCGGGCCGCGCCAACGGCGCGGCGGCGCCGCGCGGCCGGCCCCCGCGCGAGTCGCGCAGCCCGGCGCTGCCCGCCGTGTTCTCCTGGACGAACTTTTTCACCTGAGCCGCGCGGCCCAGGGGTGCGCCGGCTCAACCGCCCGCCGGGCGCACGGCGAACAGCTTGAAGTGCCCGGAGAGCGGCGCCGGCAAGGCCACTTGCTCGAGAAACGGCGGCGGATCGCCGCTGCGCAGCGCCTCGTTGAGGGTGCGGGCGCTGGTGTCGGTGTCGTAGAACCAGGCCTCGGCCGAGTCGGGGCAGATCAGCACCAGGTCGATGCCGGCCGCCCGCACGCGGGTCTGCGCGGCCGCAAAATCGCTTTCGCTCATGATCCGGTAGCCGGTGGCAAAGCCGGGCTGCAGGCGGTGGTTGGGAATGGCGAGGACCGAGTGCGGGGTGCGGTACAGCAGCTCCGGGCCGAAGTCGATGAGCGCCAGCACCGTCTTCGGCGCCGCGCCGAGGCCGTGCGGATCGTTGAGCACCGGGGCCAGGGAACGGAGCGGGCAGCTGGCCGCGTTGCGGATGCCGGCGCTCGGCTGCGGCCCGGACTGGGAGGCCGCGGCCGGCACGTAGTACCAGACACACAGCGCAACGACCAGAAGCGGCCGCAGCACGCCGAGCGCCGGCTGCGGCAGCCGCTCGGCGGCCCGCTCCAGCGCGGTGCCGGCCAGCGCGGCATAGGGGATCAGCAGGAAGATCTCCGGATAGAAGGCCCAGCGCATCTGATGCGCGGCCAGGGGCAGGAACACGAGCGCGCCGAGCGCCAGGTACGCCCAGGCCATGCGCTCGCGCCCGCGCGTGACGATCAGCCGGTACACCAACCATGGGCCGGCCGGGAGCGCGAGTCCGAGCCACACGAGCGGCCTCACGGCAGCCTCGGGCCACGACGTGCGCGACAGGGCGACGAGGGGCTGGAGCTCCTCGATGTGGGCCATGTGCTTGGCCATGTAGAGCGCGTCACCGTTCGCCATGGGGTCGGCGAACAGGGCCGGCTGCAGGAGCCAGAGCAAGGCCGCGGCCGCGCCGGCGCCCAACCCGGCGGCGCCGCCGCGCGCCGCGGCGCCCCGCTCCAGGAGGCCGCGCTCCTGCAGCAGCGCCATCGACAGCCAGAACGCCAGGTTGAGGACGAAGGCCGTCAGGTGCGCCAAGGAGATCCTGTCCACCTCGGTCTCGCTCACCGCGCCCGGGCCGCGCTCGATCAGCAGCACCGCGACCAGCGCCAGGCAGACGGTGAGCGCGTGGCGCAGGAGATCGCCGAGGGCGCGCCGCTCGCCGGCGAGCCAGGACAGGCCGAGGGCCGCGACCGTCAGCGCCACGATCAGGCCCGACTCGACGCTGACCCAGAGCGCCAGCGCCGAGAGCAGGCCCGCCCGCATCGCGGCGCGCGGCTGCCCCGGCGCCTCCAGCAGGCGCAGCGTCCAGCCGAGCAGCAGGATGAACAGCAGGGTCTGCACGCCATGATGGTCGGGCCGGGCGAGCGCGAAACCGCCGAAGATGCCCGGCTGGGCGATGAAGAAGAAGGGCAGAAGGCACAGCCAAGCCCGGCGCAGCAGCGGCGCCGCGGCCCAGACGAGCGCGACCAGAGAGGCGAGCTGCAGGAGCGGGCCGAGCGCGACGCTCCACCAGTAGAGCCCCGCCTTGAAGCCGAGCAGCGGGCTCAAGCCGAGCGCACCCGCCAGCAGCAGCACGTCGAACGGCCGCGTCCAGTGCATGGCCAGCCCCTCGGGCGGGCTGATCCGCGGGAAGACGGGCTCGAACCAAGCGCCGGCCCGCCACAGGTGCTCGACGCGCGCCAGGCGCATGTAGCCGTCGGGATCGATCAGCACTCCGTCGAGAACCGGCGCGTTGCCCTTGAGCACCAGGCCCGCCTGGATGATCAGCATGACCAGGACGGCGGTGCCCACGGCAGGCGCCAGGCTGCCGCCCCCGGCGGGCGCCGGCCCGCGGCCCAGCCCCGCGCCGGTCAAGGCTATGCCATCGCTCGCAACCAAGACGGTCCTTATCCCTTGCAGGGTGCAGGGGCGCAGCGCCCGCACGCCCCCCGCACGCCCCAGGTATGCCCGATCCGCGTTAACGCTTCCTTAGGGACACGGCGCGCCCCGCCGAGGGCGGAGCCCGGGACCGCACGGCGCACAGGCGAACAAGACGTAGCGGGAAGCGAGGCGCCGCCGGTCGGGCCCGCAGGAGTGGCGAGGTGATCCCTGGTCGCCGGTCGCGACGGGTCGGCGACGCCTCTTCGAAGTGGCCGGGTCGAGACGTACTTCTCGGCGCGTACGGAGCAGGCCATGCTCGGCGCGGCCGCTTCCGCCGCGGGTCGGCTCGCGCCTCGGTGCAGGCAGGCGTGCGAAATGGAGGCGGAGGTAAAGTTTTGCCTAAGTGCAATAGCCTTAAAGTAAATCATATGTCATCGCTAAAATTTATTACAAAGTGTTTATTTGTATATACGAGTCCTTAACCCCCTACTCCGCATAATCGGCGGACCGAGCCCNNGGAGGCGTGCATGACCGCCGTGCCGAGCCAGCACCGAAGGCGCGCAGCATTGAGGGCCGCGGGCCGCCGCCTGTTGGGCAAGCTGCGCCGAGGATGGCGCGAGCGCGCCGGCGGCGTGTTCATCTACACCGCGATCGCCGCGCCGGTGGCCATCGGCTTCGCCGGCCTGTCCATCGACGTTGGCATGTGGTACGCGAACAAGCGCCTGGCGCAGTCGGCCGCCGATTCGGCCGCCATGGCCGCCTCGCTGGAGGCGCTGCGCTCGGACGGCGACTCCGACGCCATCGAGGCCGCCGCGATCCTCGACGCCGCCAACCACGGCTACAGCGCCGGCAACGGCGACACGGTCACGGTCAACCCGCTGTCGGGCAGTCGCGTCGAGGTCGTCGTCAGCCGCCCCTCGCCGGGCCTGCTCAGCCAGGTCGTGTTCAGCGAGCCGACCACGGTCGCGGCGCGCGCGGTGGCGCGTTCGGCGGTCAACGACAGCTGCGTGTGGTCGCTCAACCCGACCATCGAAGAAGCGGTCTCGGTCAACGGCGCCGCCAACGTGGAGCTCGGCTGCGGCGTGATCGCCAACTCCGGCGACGCCGACGGCCTGCACCAGGAGGGCAGCGGCTGCCTGTCCGCCTCCTCGCTCAAGGTCGTCGGCGACTACACCGCCGACTGCACCCTGGACCCGCCGCCCGTAACGGGCGTCCCCCCGGTCGACGACCCGCTCGCCGCGCTCGAATCGCCGAGCGTCGGGACCTGCGACTACAACGGCAACGACGCCGTGTTCAACAGCAACACCGGGGGTCCCATCGTCCTCAATCCCGGCGTCTACTGCGGCAACGGCATCAAGGTCAACACGACCCGGCCGGTGACCTTCAATCCGGGCCTGTACATCCTCGACAACGCGCCGTTCACCATCAACGGCCAGGCCGACGTGAGCGGCACCGATGTGAGCTTCTATCTGACCCCCGGCGGGTCGCCGAACGACGATATCACCATCGCCGGCGGCGCGAGCGTCACCCTCAGCGCGCCGAGCGACGGGCCCCTGCCCGGCATTCTCTTTTATCACGACCGGGTCGCGGGCAGTAACATCACCCACAATTTGACCGGCGGCTCCGACATGCAGCTCGAGGGAATTGTCTACTTCCCGAGCACGGACGTCCAGTTCAGCGGCGGCTCGACCGTGCAAAGCTCCGGCGCGGTGATCATCGCCGACGAGGTCGGCTTCTCCGGCGACGCCTTCCTGGGCGGCTTCGACACCTCGCCGATCCTCGGCAACCCGCTGCTGATCCGGGCGGAACTCGTGGAGTAGCCGGTATGGCGCGCCGTTCGGATCCCGAGGTCACCGGAGCCGGCCGGGCGACGCGGCGCGGCCGGGCACGTCGTTTTGCCCGAGTCCCCGGGCCGCTGCGCGGCCTGCTGCGCGGCGCGGCCGGCAACGTGACCATCGAGTTCGGCTTCGTGATCCTGTTCATGGCCAGCCTGGCGCTCGGTGCCGTGGACTTCGGCCGCCTCGGCCTGCGCAAGATCGCCGTCACCAACGCGGCGCGCGCCGGCGCCCAGTACGGCACCCAGGACATGGTCACGGCGCAGGACGTGGCCGGGATGATTCAGGCCGCGCGCAACGACATCGGAGACGACGAGGACGAGCTCGATATCACGGCGCGCAACTACTACTTCTGTCCGGGCCAGGGCGAGGTCGCGAAAAGCGCCATGTGCGACGACGGCAGCTTTTCTCTGATGTACGTCGACGTGACCGTCGAGGACGAGGTCGACCTGTTCTTCTTCTATCCCGGCGTCAGCTCGCCGCGCACGATCACCTCCGCCAGCCCCATGCGGGTGCGCTGAGGCGAGCCGCACGAGCAGTTGTCCACACGCGAATGAGCCCCGTGAGCCCGACCCGATGTTGACAAAGGCCGCCAGGTGGCTGGGACTGCTCAAGGATCGCCGCGGCACCGCGTTCGTGGAGTTCGGGCTCATCGCGCCGATCCTCTTCCTGGTCGTGCTCGGCATCATCGACTTCGGCCGCCTGCTGTGGCTGTCCAATACCGTGGAGCACGCGGCCGTCGAAGGGGCACGCTATGCGGCGGTGCACGGCGCGGGCAAGCCGACCGTCGCGAGCGCCGATCAGATCATCGATTACGTCCGCGCGCGGGCCGACGGCATCCGGCCCTCGGACCTGACCATCGCCGTGACCTGGGACCCGGACAATACCGACGGCAGCACGGTCACGATCCAGGCCAGCTACGATTTCGACTTCTTCATGGTCGGGTTCCTGCCGCTCGACCCCATGCAACTGAACGGCTCCTCCACCATGGTGATCAACTAGAGTGCGGCTTCGACGCCTTCAGCCGCGCCCCCGGCCTGGACCTTCGCGCAAGGGCCCTCACGACGTCTCCTCGTAGGTCAAAGGCGTGAGCCCCGTGACTTTGCAACCGGCTTTCCCCGATGGCCGGCCCAGGGAGCGGCCCGCGGGCGAGAGCCGCGCGCGTAAGCGGCCAGACCCGTGCGCCGCCTGGCCGGCGGCGCCAGCGCGCTCGGGGGGCGTGCTCTGGGCGCGCGCCGACCAAGCGGCAAAGCGGCGGCGGCGCCCGTGGAGCGGCGAAACG
>JABAHQ010000826.1_pt5 | contig 11636 bp, 9 predicted proteins | sample 7062091 | NCBI WGS metagenome assembly JABAHQ01 (sample SAMN14534359, study PRJNA622989) | marine sediment metagenome | biome: marine biome [ENVO:00000428]; feature: marine pelagic biome [ENVO:01000023]; material: deep marine sediment [ENVO:00002113] | place: India: Gulf of Kutch | collected...
CCTTTCGCAAGGACCGTTTTGATTTCATTAAACAAGACCTCGACCGCCTCCACCGCTTCCTGGCGGGTAAACCCGACTTTTTCATACACCCGGTCCACCAAATCCGACTTGACTATTGTGGTTTTCGATTCTTGGTTGTTCAATATCCTCCTCCTTATGATGGTAGTGACCCTGGCACAAAGACGCAGAAACCCCGACGGTCAATGCTTCTGCTCCTCGTACGCCTTATTGGCCGCATCCACAATTTTCTGGCTGAGGTGTTCCGGGACTTCTTCGTAATGATCGAATTCCATGGCAAACACCCCGCGGCCACTGGTCAAGGAGCGAAGATCCGCCGCGTAATTCAAAACTTCCGACATGGGGATCAGGACGGTGATGCGTTGATTGTCCTCATCGGCATCGATGCCCTGGATCTTTCCCCGTTTGGAATTCAGGTCTCCCATGACATCCCCCACATAATCGCTGGGGACCACCACTTCCATCTTCATAATGGGTTCCAGAAGCGCGGGTTTGCAATCCATCACGCCTTTTTTGAATCCCAGGGACCCCGCGATCTTGAACGCCATTTCCGAAGAGTCCACGTCGTGGAACGAGCCATCATAGAGCTTCACCTTCACATCCACCATGGGATAATGGGCCAAAACGCCCTGCGCCATCGCTTCCTGGATGCCTTTTTCCACGGCGGGGATGTAGGTTTTGGGAATGGCACCGCCGACGATCTTGTCCTCGAAAACGAACCCCTGGCCCCGGGGGAGCGGCGAGATTTCCAACCACGTATCGCCGTACTGGCCGCGGCCGCCGGTTTGTTTCTTGTACTTGCCCTGAACCTTGGTGCCCCCGCGAATCGTTTCCCGGTAGGGGACTTTCGGCGGCTTGACGTTGACTTCCACGCCGAAGCGGCGTTTCAGCCGATCGATGATCACATCCAGGTGCATTTCGCCCAACCCGGACACCAGGAGCTCGTTCGTCTGCGAATTCCGCTCCGTTCGCAGGGAAGGATCCTCCTCCACCAGGCGGGCCAGGGCGTTGCTGATTTTTTCCTCATCGGCCCGGGTTTTGGGGAGGATGGCCCGGGAGAGCACGGGCTTGGGGAATTCGATTTTTTCGAAAAGAACGCCTTTGGAGGGCTCCGAAAGGGTGTCCCCCGTGGTGGTCATCTTGAGCTTGGCCACGGCTCCGATATCGCCGGCGGACAACTCGGAGGCGGCCACCTGTTTCTTTCCCAGCAGGTAAAAAAGCTGACCCACCCGCTCGTTTGCCTCCTGTGTGGCATTATAAACGCTGGAATCGGCCTTCAAGGTTCCAGAAAACACCCGGAACAAGGTCATTTTCCCGGCGTAGGGATCGGCGATGGTTTTGAACACCAGGCCCGCAAACGGTTGATCGGGTTTGGGCTTGACCTCGATTTCCGAATCCCCCTTCAGCGCCTGGGCCCGGACAGGGGGCCGGAGCGGCGGCGAGGGAAGATATTCCACCAGGGCGTTGAGCAGTCGGTCCACCCCAATATTGAACGTCGCGGAGCCGCAAAGCACGGGGATTAACTCGCCGCTTTGGATGCCGTTTTTCAATCCGGTGTGGAATTCCTCTTCGGTCAACTCCCCCTTCTCCAGGTAGGTTTCCAGAAGGTCATCGTTCACTTCCGCCACCGACTCGGTGAGTTCCGCCCGGATGTTTTCGACCTCGTCCTTCAAAGAGGCGGGAATCTCCTGTTCCTTCCCCTTCCCCGAACCGCCTTTATCGTAGGCGAAGTATTTGTTGTGGATCAAATCCACCACCCCGGAGAAACTTTCCCCGGTGCCGTCGGGCATCTGAAGCAGGATGGGGCTTTTCTTGAACTTGCGCTTGATGGCCTCCAGAATGGAGGGGATCTGGGCCCGCTCGTGGTCCATCTTGTTGATGAAAATGATGCGGGAAAGGGATTCCTCGTCGGCCCACTGCCATCCCTTTTCCGTGTAAAACTGAACGCCGGCATCCCCATCGATCACCACCACCACTCCATCCATCACCCGAATGCAAGCCGGGGTGTCCGCGATGAAATTGTTGTCTCCGGGAGTATCGATCAAATTGATTTTCTTTTTCTGCCATTCACAAAAGGCCATCGAGGCATTGATGGAATGGCCGCGCTTCATTTCATCCGAATCATAGTCCAACACGGAGGACGTTTCTCCGACTTTGCCCAAGCGGTCGGTTGCCCCGGAGAGGTAAAGCATCGCCTCTGCGAGGGANNGTCCGATCAACCCCACGTTCCTGATGTCTTCGATTTTCACCTGCTTCATCTCAAATCTCCCGGAATGGTGTGCCGGCCCTGGACACGTCTGAATCGTTGAGCACCGTTATCTCGCCCGAGAAAACGATTGCGACAGAATTCCTCCTTGATCGAATGCCATATCCCGGTTGGGGGATGGGGGATCGGTCCCTGCGCCCGATTTTTTGTCCGATTTCCCAAAAGGTAAACCAATCGGGCCGCCGCAAGCAAATAATTTGTCAGTCCGCGATCGCGGCCAGGAGCCGTTCCCGGCTTTCCCCGTCATAATTCCTTCCTATTTTATAAAATTCATGGTGGATTTCCGGCACGTGGAACTTCTTATACAAGGTGCGGGGGATGGCCAGCAGGACCAGGGAAGACCGGGCCTTGACCAGGGGCCGGCCCGACCCCATCTGCAGCGGAAACCCGGGCCCCCCCAGGGTTTTACCGGATTCATAAACGGCAAAGGGTTTCCCGTCCACAAAAAGCTCCGCCCGCCCTTTCAAGATGAAGTAAAAGTCTTTCTCCCCTTCCCCGGAAGCCGATACCACTTCGTCCGAGGCAAAACAAATCACCCGGGACCGGGTGAGGATCCGGGCGACGTCGTTTTTCCGTGCCCCTTCCGGATTTGCGGAAACCCCCGGTCGATTCGTCTCGGTCTCCCCTTCGGGCCGGGAAAGGATCTCCAGGGATTCCCCTTCCTGGGCAAACCGGTAGCGGGTTCCGGTTCGGGGTTCCTCATGCTGGTGGACCAGCACCAATCGTTCGGCGATGGAATCGGGAAGGGGATCCAAGGCTTTCAACTTGGTATGCAAAGTGCCGCCCCCCACATCGTGGAGGATGAGATCGGCGTCCCAGATGAATCCCAGCACCCCCTCCCGACGCTTGCGGGACAAGACTCCCTGCCGGTACCAATTCTCGATCTTCTCCGCATCGTAAGGGGCGTCCCCGGAGTGACTGATCACGCGTTCCCGCCCTTGGTGATCCGGGCACGTCAGCCGGAATCGTCCCGAGGGAATGGAATGGAGTGAATAATCGAAGGTGAATCGGGTCCGTTCAAACCCGGGCAGGCGGGTCTTTTTCAGGGGTTCCACTTCGTAAAAATCCAACCATTCCTCAATCTGCTCTTTCGGGAACCCCGTGATCGCTTCCAATTTTCTCAAAAAACTCTCGAAAATGATCCGGGTGGTGACAATCCGCGTCCTCAAGCCGGAAAGAATCCGCTCGATCAACCCCGCATCGTGGTCCGAATGCACATGCGTAAGGAACAGGTAAAGCACCTCGTTTTCCTCCACTCCGTAATGCTCCAACAGACGAGCGCTTTCGGTGACCACATCCACCATAAGGGCCCGGCCCTCGGACCACGCCAGCAGACAGCTGTTCCGTCGCCGGGCGGAAAACCCGGACCCCACGCCGAGAAACGTGACCCCAAACCAAGGTTTACGGACGGGTTTCAGATGGGCCAGGTTTTCCGGAGGATCGAGCCGACTGAGATCCACGGTGCAAAGCTTGTGATCCTTTTTAATCACCTCGAACACGGAAGACCGGCTCTGAATCACCTGGAGCTTTTCACCGCGGCGGTTGCCGGCGGCGATCGACACCGAATGATTCTTGTCGAACAGGTGGAAATCGATGATTCGGTCGATCAGGCGGCTCCGTCCCGTTTCGCCGGTCAGGGAAAACAGGTCCATTTCCTTTTTCAATTGGGCGCATTGAATGTAATTGCGGGCCAGCCGGGATTCCAGGCGCGGAATGTTTTTTCGCGCCAACCATTTTTGTTTTTTCAGGATCCTCTGGAAATATTCGGCGATCCGTTTGCCGATCGTCCGGTCGCCGGCATGGGCCTTCAGAAGGTCGCTGTAAAGGCGGAAAAGGGTCTTGTCCGCTGCCCAGTCTTCCAGGAGCCCGGCAAACCGTTCCCGGTCGGAGGCCTTGAACCGGGGATGAGCCCCCAGCTTGCGGAACTGGGCCTGGAGCAGGTGTTGGAAACTGGGTCCGAAAAGCGTTTCGTTGAGGATGGCCTTGAAGCGGGCCTTCTGACTTCGGGTGCAGTAGACCGAGGCTTTGACGGGGCCGCCTTTCATGAACAGAAAACTGTAAATGATGAATTCAAAATCGAAATGGTTCCGCCCCTGGACAATGGTCTGGGTGGGGAGAACATAATGATGCGGCAGGGGCCGGTGTTGGCCGGCGAAATCCTTGACCAATCCCGGCGGACATCCAAAAACAACGGGAGGAAATCCGTCCACCTCCAGCACCCGGAAATTATGTCCCCCGATGATTTTTGCGGATGCGGCGCGGGTCATGACGTCAAGGCTCCCCCCGGCGACGGCTGAAGATCAACCGAACCGGTGTCCCGGAAAACCCGAAGGCCTTCCTCAAACTGTTGATCAGGTATCGCTGGTAGGAGAAATGGATGCCTTCGGGATAATTGACGAAACAGCGGAAGGTGGGCGGGGCGCTTTTGATCTGCGTGGTGTAGAACATTTTCAGAAATTTCCCCCGGTAACTGCTCATGGGATTTTTCTCGACCGCCTGGTTCATGGCTTCGTTCAGCCGGGCGGTGGGGACCTTCCGGGTGTATTCCCGGTACACCTCCTCCACTTTCGACAACAAATCCGGCACGCCCCACCCGGTTTTTGCGGATACGGGGTGAATGGGGACGAACTCGAGGAACCGGATTTTGTTCCGGGCCTGCTGCTCCCACTCCTTGAAGCTCCCTATTTGCTTTTGGGCGAGGTCCCACTTATTGGACACCAGGAGGCATCCCCGCCCTCGTTCATAGGCGTACCCGGCGATGGTGGCGTCCTGTTCGGCGACTCCCTCCGCCGCGTCCAGCACCAGGACCGCGATATCACAGCGGTCGAGGGCCTTGAGCGCCATGATCACGCTGTATTTGTCGAGCAAGGCCCGGGTTCGCCCCTTGCGGCGGATGCCGGCCGTGTCGATCAAAACAAAATCCCGGTCCTGGTAGGTCAGGCGGGTGTCGATCGCGTCCCGGGTGGTCCCGGGGGTCTCAGAAACAATACAGCGCTCGGACTGAAGCAGCCGGTTGACCAGCGACGACTTGCCCACGTTGGGCTTGCCGATGAGGGCCACCTTGATGGCTTCCGGCTCTTCTTCGGGTTCCGCAGGCTCCGGCAGGCTGTCCGCCACCGCCTCCATCAACTCATACAGCCCGTATCCGTGCTCGGCGGAAATGGGGTAAAGGGCTTCCACCCCGAGTTCGCTGAATTCGTACATCAAATCTTCGTGCTTGGGATGATCGACCTTGTTGACAGCCAGGTACCAGGGTTTTCCGGATTTTCGAATCCGATCGATCACGTCGCGGTCCTGGGGGGTCAGCCCTTGCGCGTTGTCCACCACAAAAATGATCCGGTCGGCCTCGTCCTGCGCGAACCGCGCCTGCTCGGTCACTTGGTGTTCGATGTCGCCCCGGGCTTCGAAATCGATGCCGCCCGTATCCACCACCCTCACGGGTTTGCCCATCCACTCGGTGCGGGCGTACAAGCGGTCGCGGGTGACCCCGGGCACATCGTTGACGATGGCGGTTCGTTTCTGGGTCAATTTGTTGAACAGGGTAGACTTGCCCACATTCGCCCTGCCAATAATGACAATGAGCGGAATCGACACAAACCTTCTCCAGGGCTAAATGGTCGGGCCCCTGTCCTTTAAGAAATCCTTAATTCCCCGGGCGATGGAGGAGGCCAGAGATTCCAGGTAATTCGAGTTCTTCAAGCGGCGCTCTTCCCGGGAATTGGTGATGAAACCCACCTCAACGAGCACGCTCGGCATATTGGTATCGTGAAGAACAAAAAAAGGCCCCTCTTTGACGCCCAGATCCTTCACGCCCTTGTATTTCCCCTTCATGCTGGTGTAAAGCCGCGTCTGGACATGGCTGGCCAACTGGGCGGAATCGTTGATCTTGGTGGTGCTGATGAGGCTGGCCAGAATTTGCTGGACCTGGTCGTCACTGACCGAGTGGACCAGGTCCCCGTTTTCGCGGGCGGCGGTTTCCCGGGCTTGGTCGCTGTGGCCGATGCCCAGGTAATACGTTTCGATGCCATGGGCCGACCGCCGCTTGGCGGCATTGACGTGGACGGAAACGAACAGATCTCCCTCGACCCGGTTGGCGATTTCCCCCCGTTCCTTCAGGGAAATGAAGGTATCGTCGGTCCGGGTCAAGACGACTCGATAGTGATAGTCCTTTTCCAAAATCCGTTTCAACCGGTTGCAGATATCCAGGTTGATCTCCTTTTCGTAAAGCCCGTGGCTCCCCACCGCGCCGAAATCTTTTCCTCCGTGGCCCGCGTCGATCACGATCAGAGGTTTTTTGGACGGGGTTTTTTTGACCGGCGAGGCGCGGGCGACGGTGGAGCCCGTCTTTTCCGGTTTTTTCGCCACCCGTTTTTCCGGGGCCCTGGGGGGCCCTCCCGGCTTCAACAGGTCGATAATCACCCGGGACTCCTCCTGCCGGGTGACGATTTTCAATTTCTTCTGGGACTGGAGATCGAGCACCAAACGGCTGGTCTCGGGATCGAACTGGCTGGCCCGGAGACGCTGCACCAGCTCTCCGTCCACTTCAATCTTCTTGTCGAAATTTTCGCCCAGCCGGGNNCGGGAATTACGGAAATTGAAATACACCCGCTCCGGATCCGACAGCCGGTTCTGGGAGACTTCCGCCGGCCCACTCGTGTAGGCCACCACCCGCGTGGAATTGGGGGTGTGGAGATAGCTGACTTTTTTGAGAATGACCGGGGAGTCCTCCGGTCTTTCCGTTTTCAGGGATTTCACCCGAGGAGCAATTTGCCGGGCCTGTTCCCGGGCCCGACGGACCTGGTCGCCTTGGGGATATTCCCGAGTCACCCGGCGAAACGCCCCCAGCGCGGCGGGGTAATCCTCTTTCTCCACCAACAGCTCTCCCTGGTAACACAAGGCATCGTCGGTGAGCCGGCCCGCTTCAAACTCCGTCACCACCTGGTTGTAAAAATGAATGGCCCGATCCAAATCGGACGAACTTCGGGTGACGCGGTACAGCTTGTGGTAGAGGCGGCCGACCGTGAACACGGCTTTATAGGCCTGGTCCGACTGGGGATAATTTTCGTAAATCGATAGAAACCGATGGATCACCTTCATCCAGTAATGGCGGTAAGCCTGCTTTTTCCGGGACCCCATCAATTCATGAAACCCGTGCCGGGCTTTCTGGTAAAGAAATTCCGGATTGGAAGAGGCGGGGTGGGCGGGATCTTCGGCCAGGAAAGAAAAAACGAAAACCAGGACCAGAACGAAAACCGTTTGAGGTTTAACGACGGTGGATCGGACCATTCAAGCGTTCCATCGGATTAAGGAAGGAAACTTTCCATTAAGGCTTGGTGTTTTAAGGGAAAATCTGTCGCATCACTTCATAAGCAATTCATTTCATTGCGCTTTTAATGGCTTAAGACTATATCACTTTTTAAAAGGGGGGTCAAGGCGGGGGTAAGAGCAAAAGCGATTCAAAATCCGTGACTTAACCGCTCTGCCAGGGGCGCGGGTAACCCCCGGTCCAGGATCTTCCGCTGCGTTTGCGACCAATCGTACGCGTAGCGGTGAAATTCCACCGTCCCCGCCTCGGTATCGTAGAGGACGAAACAGGGGTCGGGATTGCCGTCCCGGGGCTGCCCCAGGCTGCCCACATTGAAGATGTAACGATGCCCGTCTTCCACATCCCAAATGGGAGAAAGATAATCCCAGATTTCTCCTTTGGGCGTCTGGTCCAGGATCAAAGGCCGGTGCGAATGGCCGACAAAACAAGTCCGCGCCGTAAAGGCATCGAAATTTTCCGGCCCGTCCTGCCGCGACACCACATAATGCCAGGCCTCGGGCTCATAAGGGGAGGCGTGGACCCAGTGGATGCCGTTGGATTCGTCCTGGAGCGGCAACGATTCCAGGAATTTCCGGTTTTTGTCCGTCAATTCCTTGCGCGTCCACAGGCAGGCCTGATAGGCATACGGATTAAAATAAGAGGTGTCGATTTTCCCCACCACCGCATAATCGTGGTTGCCGCCGAGGGTCAGATCCGCGTGTTCCCGAACCCAATCCACCACCGGATTGGGATCGGCGTTGTACCCCACGATGTCTCCGAGGCAGATTTTCTTATCGTGATCGAGAGGTTCGATCACCTTCTGAAACGCTTCCAGAGATTCCAGATTGCTGTGCAGGTCGGAAAAAATCAGGTACCTCATAAGCCTCCGGGAAAAAATTATCCGACGGAAGGCTGGGCCAGATCCTTGGAGGTTTCCTTGTAGATGCGGTCGAGGACTCCGTTGATGAAGTCGGGGGATTCCTGGTTGCCGTATTTTTTGGCGATTTCCACCGCCTCGTTGATGGCCACCTTGGGAGGAACGGACCGCTGGTACAGCAGTTCGCACGCTCCAATGCGGAGGATGTTGCGATCAATCACGGACATCCGGTCGAGCGTCCAGTGTTCGCTGTACTTGTTCAGAAGCTCGTCCACTTCGTCCCGGCGCTCCCGCACCAAGTCCACCAGTTCTCGCATAAACCGCTTCACCTCGTCCTTGCCCGGAATCCGATCGCAGAACTGATCCAGCTGGGCGTCGAATCCCTCAGGGTTGAACTCGGCCTGGTACAGGAACTTCAGTGCCAATTCGCGGGAGGATCGTCGTTTTCCCATGTATCGGAAAAAGTTTTTTACAACTTTTTATAAAGGTGGACCATTTCCATCGCGGCCAGGGCGGTTTCCCAGCCCTTGTTCCCCAACTTGGATCCGGCCCTTTCGATCGCCTGTTCCAGAGTGTCGGTGGTTAATATGCCGTACAAGACGGGGATCGGGGCCTCCAGGGCCACGGCCCCCACGCCTTTGCTGGTCTCCGCTGCCACGTAATTGAAATGGGGCGTGGCCCCCCGGATGACGGCTCCCAGGCACAAAAGGGCGTCGTACTTGTTCCGGGCCACGAGTTTTCGAGCCATCATGGGAANNGAATCTCGAAAGCCCCGGGAACCCGGATCACTTCGATATCTTTTTCTCCGGCACCGTGCCGAACCAGCGCATCCACCGCTCCGTCCGTCAACCGGTCGGTGATGACGTTGTTGAACCGGCTGACCACGATCCCGAATTTGAATCCCTTGGCGTTGAGCTCGCCTTCGATGAACTGAACCATTCTCCTCCCCGGTGCCTTCGCCTCTTCAGGAAATATTTTTCATCAGATGGCCCAGCTTTTTCTGCTTGGTTTGCAGGTACTTGATGTTGTCTTTTTGGGGATGGATTTCGATGGCCACGCGTTCCACGATCCGCAGCCCGTAGCCTTCCAGCCCAACGATTTTNNTTGGTCAACAGCCGAATTTTCCCCAACCCCAATTTTCTTAAAATCTGGGCCCCGATGCCGTACTCCCGCAAGTCGGGGTTGAAGCCCAACGCCTCGTTGGCCTGAACCGTGTCCTGACCCTTGTCTTGAAGCCCGTAGGCTTTCAGTTTGTTGATGATGCCGATGCCGCGTCCTTCCTGGTACAAGTAGAGCAAAACCCCCAGACCCTCGTTCTGGATCATTTCCATGGAATTTTTCAATTGCTCGCCGCAATCGCACCGGAACGAGCCGAACACGTCTCCCGTGAGGCATTGGGAATGAACCCGGACCAGAGTGGGCACTTTGGGATCGATCTCTCCCTTAACCAAGGCAATGTGCACCTGATCGATCAACACGTTCCGAAAAGCCACGGCCTTGAATTCGCCCAAGGCGGTGGGCAACCGGGTGACGACCTCTTCTTCCACCAGGGTTTCCCGCTGCAGCCGGTATTCCGCGAGATCCTTGGTGGTAATCATTTTGATGTCGAATTTTTTGGTGAATTTTTCCAGTTGGGGCACCCGCGCCATGGTGCCGTCTTCGTTCATGATTTCGCAAATGACCCCGGCCGGATACAACCCGGCCATCCGAGCCATGTCCACCGACGCCTCCGTCTGACCCATGCGAACCAGCACCCCTCCCTTTTTCGCCCGCAGGGGAAAGATGTGGCCGGGTTTGACGAGATCGGATTTCTTGGTTTGGGGATCGATGGCCACCTTGATGGTTTGCGCCCGGTCCGCCGCGGAAATCCCCGTCGTCACCCCTTCCTGAGCATCGATGGACACCGTAAACGGGGTTTGGAAATGGGATTGATTGTCCTCCACCATCATGTTCAGGCCCAGCTCCGCGGTGCGTTCCTCGGTCAACGACAGGCAAATCAATCCCCGCCCGTGTTTGGCCATGAAATTGATGGCTTCCGGGCTCACTTGATCCGCAGCCACCATGAGGTCGCCTTCGTTTTCCCGGTCCTCATCATCCACGATGATGATAATTTTGCCCCTTCGGACGTCCTCCAGGGCCTCTTCGATGGAACTGAATTTTTTCTTCATCTTCGATCCACTCTAAGGAAACCTCACAGGAATCCTTGCTGCCGTAAAAGTTCGAGGGAAATTCCTTTCTCGCTCGGGGAAGCCTTGAGCAACGTTTCGCAGGCTTTAAAAACGTATTTTCCAATCATATCACATTCGATATTGACCGGGTCGCCAATTTTTCGAGATTTCATATTGGTGTGGCTATAGGTATAAGGAATTATGGAAACCGAAAACCGGTTCTCGGCGCAGGAAAAAACCGTCAAACTGATGCCGTCCAGCGCGATGGAGCCTTTTTCGATGATAAAGGGTGCCAATTCGGGCGGATGCTCGAACCGAAAGAGAATCTCGCCCGGTTTTTTTTGGATGTCCACCACCCGCCCCACGGCATCCACATGGCCGGCGACAAAATGGCCGCTGATTTTTTGGGACGGCATCACGGAGCGTTCCAGGTTGACCGGGTCATTCGTCTGGAGTTTCCGGAAACGGGTTCGATTCAAGGTTTCCGTGCCCACGTCCACGGCAAAACTCCTTTCACTCGCTTCCTTCACCGTCAAACACACCCCGTCGACGGCGATGCTCTCGCCGATTTCGAAATGAGTGAAATCCGGACTCGTTCGAACCGTCAGTTCCGCGTGGTCGCTGCGATGGTGAATTTTTTCCACGGTTCCCAGGCTTTGAATGATTCCGCTAAACATGATTACAAGGTCCCTTCCAGCATGAGGTCTTCGCCGACCTGGCTGAGCTTAAGATTCTTAATTTTAAAGGCTCGTTTCAATTTCCGGATGCCTTCTCCCCCCACCATGCCCGGGGCGTCCCGTCCCCCGATCAGGATAGGCGCGTAAAACAGCACCAGCTTGTCGACCATTCCCGCGTGGAGAAAGCTCGCGTTTACCTCGCCGCCTCCCTCGACCAAAAGCGAGATTATTTCTTCCTCTCCCAGCTTTTGCAAAAGTCGCCGGAGATCGAAGCCCCCGTCCCGTTCCGGGAACGTCCAGACTTGAACGCCCAAACGGGTCAACC
>JABAHQ010016293.1_pt1 | contig 11629 bp, 9 predicted proteins | sample 7062091 | NCBI WGS metagenome assembly JABAHQ01 (sample SAMN14534359, study PRJNA622989) | marine sediment metagenome | biome: marine biome [ENVO:00000428]; feature: marine pelagic biome [ENVO:01000023]; material: deep marine sediment [ENVO:00002113] | place: India: Gulf of Kutch | collected...
CATCGCGCCACCGTCCGTCTCCGAGAGGTATGCGTCGAGTGGCTTCAGCTCGCTCTCGTCGGGAGGCAACCAGTCGACCTTCTGGCCGGCGCCGAAGGGCTGGCCGGGCGCGTCCTTCATCCCCGCGCCGATGAGGTCCTTGCGGAGGCGCTGAACGACCGCCGTGTCGACACCGGAGGCGATCGCCTGCGCGACCAAGCCGGGGAAGAACGTGGCGCTGTCGAACGCCAGCATGCGCAGCACCCGCGGACCCGGCTGCCAGGAGAGCCAGGGCAGATCGTCGCTGAACATGGGGTGCGCGTAGAGACCGATCGCGTTGCCGCTCGTGTCCTTCGCGACAGCGAAGAACCACGGGTTCGGTGCCCCCGCTCTCCCGGTGATCCCCGTCTCGAACGATGCCGCCTTCAAATCGGCGTGGACACTGTCGTCGGCGTCGGCACGCGCGAGGAGGGCGAGGAGGACGTCGCTCGCTCGGATCCCGGACTGCTGAACCGCGTGGAGGCTCGTCCGAGGCGCTTGGGTCTTCTCATCCGTCGCGAACTGCTTCGGTGCGTCCGCGAGGTGTTGGAGCTCCGTGGCTTTGACGGTGCCTCCGTAACCGGGTCGCGTGGACACCACGCGGACCTTCATACCTATCGCGGGCACGAACGCCTTGCAGGAGGTGCCGCCAAAGCGAACTCGGTCGCCGTTTTCCATCTCGATCCAGCCGAGTCCGTCCTCGGGCTCGATCTCGACGATCGTTCCAGTGTCACTCATCGGGGGCATCGTACATGTACCAGCGCGCGATGGCGCGCCCTATTTCGTGGGGCGCATCCTCCTGGAGGTAGTGAACGCCCTCGCCGATGTCGACGGTCGAGAGGTTCGAGAAGTCGCGTTCGGCGCGCTGGCGAACCTCGTCGGTGACGATCCCGCCCGGGTGGGCGTAGATGAGCAGCTTGGGGATCTCGGTCTCGGCGAGCCACGCGCGATTGTCCGTCACGATCCGGTGCGTGTCCGCCGGGTGGCCGTCGATGGGGATCTCCTTCGGCCAGACCGCCACCGGCTTGCGGCTCGCGAAGGTCGGGAAAGGCTCCGCGTACGCGCGCTTCTCGGCGCTCGTCAGCTTCCGGACGATCGCCGAAGGCAGGATGCCTTTCACGAACGCGTTCGCCCCCATCGTCATGGCGGTGCCCGTGAAAGGAGCGCGCATCAGACGAAACGCGAGACCGTAACCCGGCGGAAAATCCGCCCATCGAAAGGGCTCGAGGATCGCCTCCATGAAGCAGAGCGCCTTCACCCTCCCGGGATGTCGCTTCGCCCAATGGAACCCGAGCGCCGACCCCCAATCGTGAAGCACGAACGTGATGCGATCGCCGAGGTCGAGGTTCTCGAAGAGCGTATCCAGATACCGCGCGTGGTCGACGAAGCGGTAGCCGATATCGGGCTTGTCGCTCTTGCCGAAGCCGATGAGGTCGGGCGCGATGCATCGCGCTCGGCCGGACACGTGAGGGATCACGTTACGCCACAGGTAGCTCGACGTGGGGTTGCCGTGCAAGAACACGACCGGATCGCCTTCCCCTTCGTCGACGTAGTGCATGCGCGAGCCGAGAACGTCCGAGAAGTGGGGTTCGTAGGGGAAGTCGGCGCTGATCGACTCTGACACGGCGGGCACGCTAGATCGGTCCGCGGGCTCACCGCAAACCCGGAACCGTTCGGGGACGCGTTCTGGCATAGTAGGGCCGTGTCCACGGTGGCTCCACCGGACGTGGAGGTCCTCATCATCCGCCAGGCGCTGGAGGAAGCCGTCAGCCCTCAGCGGGCGACGCGCATCATGTTCGAAGCGCTGATGGCGCACGGCGCCGTGCCGGACGACGAGGCCGGCACGCAGCGATTCATCGATGACGCCCTGTTGCCCACGCTGCAAGCCACGGCCGGCGAGGACATCCGCAGTCGAGTCGCCCAGCGTCTCGAGGCGCTCCTGGCGGAGAGCCCGGAACCCGGAGAAGAGCACTGGTCCGGGCTCGACCGTGGGAGCCGGGAGCCCACGGTGACGACCACGCTGGCGGTGTCGGGCGAAGACGAGCTCGTACCCGTCACGATCCTGGCGAGGACGGAGCGCCTCGGGCGCACCCTGGTCATCGCCCTCGGCAGCGAGCTCGCCGAGGTGTCGCACGTACCGAGCATCAAGACGCTCCGGGCCGCCGTCGAAGAAAAGAAGCCGCTGGTCGTCGTGGTCGATGGCTACGACCCCTGCCTGATGCCACCGTCGAACGTCGCCGCTGCCCTCGCCGCCCTCCCCGCCGAGATCGTCCGCGTCATCTGGGGCGCCGACCAACCCTACGGGCGCGCGCTCTCCGCGGGCATGGGTGACGCGCGAATGATCGCGCTGAGCGGCGGCGAGGGAATCGGCCCGCTCCTCGACGTCGTCACCTCCCGTCGCGCTCAGGTCTAGCGCCCACGAGGCCGCGTGAGCGGTCGACGACGTGCGATACTCGGCTCCGAGCGGATGAACGTCTGGACCGAATCGCTCCTCGCCCACCTCGAGACCTTTCGAGCGGTCGACGAGCGAATCCCCTGCGTCAGCTTCCGGGAGTCGCTCACCGGGATCCTCGAGTTCACCAGCAGCCCGCTCTCGTTGGCACGCCGGCGATACGCGAAGTACGGCCCCATCTACAACGGCCGGGCCTTCGGCCGAAACGTCGTCGTGATGCTCGGGCCCGACGCCTCCGAGTTCGTGCTGATGGATCGTCAGAACGCATTCTCCTCGCGCAAGGCGTGGATGGCCGGGCCCATGGGCCTCTACTTTCCGAACGGCCTGCTCCTGTTGGATCCGCCCGAGCACATGCAGCACCGGCGGGTCATGCAGATGGCGTTCACCTCGGAGGCGCTGAGCCGGCACCTCGCGCTGATGAGCCCGATCATCGAAGAATCGGTGGAGCGGCTCGTGCCACCGACGGAGGGGAGCACCGAGAGGATCCGGATCTTTCCGACCATCAAGGAGCTCGCCCTCACCTTCTCCGCCAAGGTCTTCCTCGGCGAAGACCTCGGACCGAAGACCGAGGCCCTGAACGCGGCCTTCCTCGACGTGGTCGAGGCCAGCGGTCCCCTGAACCTGATCCCCCACGTTCCCATCCCGTTCACCCTCGCCGCGCGCGGTCGCAAGGCGCGCAAGCTCCTCGAGGACTACTTCTTCGAGACCCTCCCGCGAAAGCGACGGAGCGACGAGGACGACTTCTTCAGCCTGATGTGTCGCGCCGAGACCCCGGAGGGCGACCGCTTCACCGATCGCGAGATCGTCGACCACATGATCTTCCTCATGATGGCGGCCCACGATACGTCCACGATCACCGCCACCAACATGGCGTACCACCTGGCCAAGCATCCCGAGTGGCAGGAGCGGCTCCGGGACGAGGTGATGCGCCTGCCCGATGGACATCCCTCCCGCGAAGACCTCGACGCGATGACCGACATGGACCTGGTCATCAAGGAGGCGCTGCGCCTCATGCCGCCCCTGAGCCTCTACCCCCGGATGGCGGTCGAGGACGTCGAGTACGGGGGCTACACGATCAAGAAGGGCAACGGCGTCCTGCTGGTTCCGTCCTTCACCCACCGCATGCCCGAGCTCTGGACCCACCCGGACCGCTTCGATCCGGAGCGCTTCTCCCCCGAGCGCGCCGAGGACAAATCCCACCGTTTCGCGTGGATGCCCTTCGGCGGCGGCTACCACAAGTGCCTCGGGATGCGCTTCGGGCCGATGGAGGTGAAGAGCATCTACATCCACCTCCTGCGGCGATACCGCTGGACGATCAGGAAGGGCTACCGGATCCGCTACAACAACATGTCCCTCGGCAAGCCCTGGGATGGGCTGCCCGTCGAGATGACGCGCATTCGCTGACGCGCGCCATGCCCTCCGCGGCTGCGTCTCAGGGCGCCGCGAAGGCGCCGATCGTGGGCGGGTCTCCGTAACACGTCCCGTCGAAGTCGGCGGGCAGTCCCCCCGGCACGTCGCGTCCCGCTGCGTTGGCGGGGCTCCCAGCCGTCGGGCGGTAGTCGCCGGCTCCCGCCATCGCCGGATCGGCGATGATGGTCCCGCTCTCGGCCGGGATCGGCCCCAGGTCGGGACCGCCCCATCCCGGATCGTCGGTGGCGAAGTAGAGGTTGTTGCCGAAGACGAAGGTCTCGGGGGCCGTGCCACCGCCGATGTTCACCCACGTGCGAACGTCGGAGGTGCGGTGGACCACGATGTTGTTGATGAACTGTCCGTTGCGTGAGGGCACGAAGCGTCCGTCGGTGTTCTCCTGAAGGATGCGAACGACCCAGACCTGCGGGTCGACGATCGTGTTGTTGGCGGCGACGCAGGTATCGCAGCCGACGTAGGCGACGGCCGCGCCGCCCTCCGCGCCGTTGCCGATGAACAGGTTGGAGACGATTCGGATGCGCGAGGCCTCGGCGGTGGCGTCGGCGGGGCGGATGTAGTCCAGGCCGGTCGAGCCCCCGGCGTTCACTGCGCGGCCCGGGATGTTCTCGAAGACGTTGCCGTGAATGATGGTGTCCGCGCTGCCGCCCTTGGTCTGCACGCCGTTCTGCACCGTGTCGTGGAAGTAGTTCCCGTGGATGACGCCGCGGTGACAGCCGACCATGTCGATGATCTCGCCGCGATTGCAACCGGCGATGTCGGAGTCGAGGACCCAGAAGTCGTCGACGCCGCTCATCTTGATGCAGTCGTTGTTCCCTCCGGATCCGGCCGATGCGATGCGGATGTTGCGGAGGATCAGGTGGTGCGAGGGCGAGTCGTAGGAGCCGCCGTCATCGATGTTCATGCCATGGATGCCGATGTTCTCGATGGTGAACCCGTCGAACACCACCCAGCTGGCCTCGCTCATCCGCACGCCGAGGTCGCCACCCGCGTCGACGACGACGTCGCCGTCGGCGACGACCGCGATGGGTCGGCCCTCTTCGCCCGTGAGGCTGCCGAGATCGACGCGACCGTAGGTCCCCGGCGCCACGAGGACGCGCGTCCCCGGCGTCGCTGCGCGCACCGCCGCGTCGATCGTGTCGAAGGGGCTGCCCTCGGAGCCGTCCCCGCCCGGCGAGCCACCGGTCGAGACGTGGAGGGTGCGCTCGTAGACCACACCGTCGTCGAACGGAACGGGGAGCGTGCAAGCGGGATCGGTGGGCCAGGCGCCACCTCCTCCGTCGTCTCCGCCGCCGCCGCCGCCCGCGCCGTCGTCGCCGCCGCCGCCTCCGCCGCCGCCCGCGTCGTTNNCCCACGCCGGCGTCACCGCCTCCTGCGCCGCCGCCACCGCCCGTGTCCGTGTGGCCGGAGCTCACCTGCCCCACGCACCCGCCGAGGGCGAGCACGATGGAGAGGGTCGCGATGCGGAGCAGAGAGCCGAGTGTGGCGAAGGGGCGGTGGTAGTGCGTCATGCTCTCACCCTAGAGAGCGACCCTCCGCCGCCCCACCAACTTCGACTATATCCGTCAACTGCTCGCGATCTCAGACCTTTTCGTGTCAGATTTCGCTCGTGCGCATCGTCGTCACGCTCGTCGTCGTCGCTCTGGCCGGGGCCTGCAGCCTCGAGCCCATCGACGTGTCGGACAAGAGCTGCCCCTGCGCGCCGGGGTTCGTCTGCGACGAGGCGCTCGACCGCTGCCGGGCCGTCGCGGTGATGGATGGGGGAATGGACTGCGAGCCCCTGGTGACCGCGACGGACTTTCAGGCGTCCTGGGCCACGTCCAACGTCATCCGCTGGCGCTGGAGCCCGAGCGGCACGGCCACCGACCTGCTCCGCTACGAGATCCACGTCGCGACGAGCCCCGACGAGCTCGGTACGCCGAGCGCGCAGGTCTTCGGACCGGATGACAACGCGGAGCTCGGGGGCTACGTGCTGCCGCGCACCGGTGGCCCCGACGACGTGGTCGACGCGACGATGACCTTCGGGCTCGATCCGATGACCGACTACGTCGGGCAGCTCGTGGCCGTCGATACGAGCCTCTGCGAATTCCGCTCCGCCCCGGCGGCGATCAGCACCACGCTCTTTCCTCCGGAGTCGCTTCTCCTCTTCGGGGACACGCCGACCCCGGGTGGGCCGTTCCCGGGCACCATCCGCGTCGTCGAGGAGGGGTCCGAGCGCTACCTCGAGCACGTCCCCGACGACGACGCCGAGTGCATCATGTCGGGCGAGGGCGTGTGCTCTCAGAACCTGCGCTGGACGGGGATCGGCCTCGACGCTTCGGACGTGTCGGAAGGCGAGTTCGTGAACCTCGCCTATCTCGAGGCGGTCGTCGAGAACGACTCCGACGTCTCGTCCTTCTACTCCCGACTCTGGCTCACGGTCTCCGAGCGCATCTATCGCTTGGAGCCCTTCACGTATCGCGCCGGCGCCGACCGCCGCACCTATCAGGTCCCGCTCCGCGTCCTCGACAGCGACGGCACCAGGCTCTCCCATGCGGAGCTCTCGACGAACCCCATCGACGAGGTGAACGTGGGGGGCCAGTGGTCACGCACGGGCGCCGGCGGAGGCCAGGGCCGCGTGCGGATCCACTCGTTGACCATCCGCTACTGATTCAGCGAACGAGCCCGACGACCTCCGAGCCGGTGACGTAGGCGCCGGCCGGGATGGCCTCGGCGGTGTCGCCGTCGCCGTCCAGATCCTCGAGGTCGACACCCACCGTCCGCGCCCCCGAACCGTCGGAGAGCCGATAGTCCCCGGATGCGGGATCGAGGAACCCGGGATCGACATTCTCCGTTCCGTCGCCGTATCCCATCGAACGCCACGTCGCGAGGCCGCCCACGTTCTCGTTGGCGATGACGAAGTCCACGTAGTCGTGAACGACATCGTGATGCTCCCCGAAGGTTCCGGGCTCGGCCTCGCAGTAGACCGGATTCGCCACCTCCGAGAACACGTTGTTGAAGACGCTGACGCCGTGGATCGCGAACCAGTTGTAGAGGCCCCACTCGGAGCGATGCACCGTGTTGTTGAAGAAACGGATCCGGTCGTTCTCTTCGGCCCCCTGGAGCGCCATCTGCACGTCGTGGATGACGTTTCCGTAGATCGTCACGTCGTCGTGGTAGCTGACGCGGATGGCCTTCTCGCAATCGTGGATCTCGTTGTACCGAATCACGTGACCGCCGTACTCGCCCTTCGGGAAGATCCCGGTGTAGGAGTCGTAGATCTCGTTGTTCTCGATCACCAGGTCGTCGCTCAGGTAGATCATGATGGCCGCGTGGTTCTGCGGGTTGTTGCGGCCCACGTCGATCGGCTCTACGCCGTGGATCCTGTTGTTCCTGACCACCGCGCGGGTGCTGCCGTTGATGCGCACCGCGTTGTGGTTGTCGAAGAGGTGCTCGGCGCTCGCCCCGACGTCGCAGTTCAGGAGGGCCACGTCGGTCGAGTCCCAGAGCACGACCGGTCCGGTGTCCGGGTGATAGGCGTTCTGCTCGCGCACGATGAAGCCGTCCCAGACGACGTGCTCTCGTCCGTTGGTCCCGAGGATCGGCCCGTTCCGCACCAGCTCGTACTCGCTGGTCGCGTCCGGAACGACGTCCCAGTTGCCCGAGCCGGCGCCGTCCACGTTGATCCACGCCGTCCGAGTCGCCCCGTCGTAGGACGTGCGGGCGAGGTCATCGAAGTCGCGAAGGATCATCCGCGACTGGCCGGCTCCCGTCCCGCTGACGATGCGCACGTGGTGGTCGGCGAAAGCCTGGTCCTCCGACGGCGCGTCCCCGGCGAGGACGATGTTCTCGGGGCTGCCCCCCCGCGCCGTGCCGCGCGCGACGACGGCCGGCCGGACGACCACCGCGCCATCGGCCTTGAGGATCACCGGCGCGGCGGCGCTTCCCGAGTTGGCGGGGTTGAGCGCGGGCTCGTAGCGAGAGCCGGTCGTCGCGACCGGATAGGTGCCCTCGCGGACGACCAGGATCTGACCGCCGACCACCGTGGCCACGCCGTGCTCGATCGTCGCCCAGGGCGCGTCGGCGGTGCCGGGATTTTCGTCGCTGGCGGCGGCGTGACCGGGGTCGACGTACCGATACGCGTCGGCACCGGGGCATCCTCCGACGAGCGTCTCGTAGTACGGATCGAACCAGAGATCGTTGCAGCAAAAGCCCGACTCGTGGTCGGCACCACCGCAAGCGCAGAGACCGGCGATCGGCCCCTCGTCGCACGGTGCGCCGGTGGGCGGCGGCGTCGAGGTGTCGGGGGTCGAGGATCCATCGTCGATGGTGGAGCCGTCCGGAGTGGCCCCCGCGTCCGGATCCGTCATCGACCCGTCGGACAGGGACGAGTCGTCCCCGCAACCGAGCGCGAAGAGAGACGACGTGAGTGCGAGTGCGAGCGCGAGTGCGAGACGAGACATCCGTGACCTCCTCTTTGCACCGTGGCCCTCGGCACGCCCCGTCTCGACGAAACTCGTCTATATTCCGGATATCGTCTCGATATCGGTGAGTTACGGTCGCCGCTCGGCGATTCGCACGACCCCCGCGAGGCCATAACCGTCCTCGAGCGTCACCAGGCGTGTGGGGCTCGACGGATCGTCCTCGATCACCTCGCGGAGCTTCCGCACGGACATGTGGAGACGGGGATCGTGGCGCCCCGGGTGGTAACCCCGCTCCTCCCACACGCCGAGGACCAGCGCCTCTTTCGACGCCTCGCCTTCGGCACCGACGAGGAACTCGAGGATCCGCCACGCCAAAGCTCTCTTCGACAGGTCGAAGACCCTTCCGTCCTCCAGCCACACGTGCTTGTGGCGTCGGTCCAACCCCCAACCTCCTCGCCATGTGGACGACGCGACGTCGCCCAGGGCGGTCGTGATCGCGAGGTCGGGAGCGCGGGCACGCAGCGTCGTGAGGACGAGTTGATCCACGCGGTCGAGGGCGCCGTGGCCCCCGAGGAGCGCGCGGGCCCGACGCGCCGAGGCCGGCGACACGTGGAGGTATCCCGCGATGCGCTCGAGCGCCGCCGGCTCGGGTGCGCGCTCGTGAAGCTCGACGCTGAGGCGCCCCCGCGCCGAGCTCAAGGCACGGGACACCTCGTCGAGACCGCGCAGGCCGGCGGCGTAGCTCTCGGCCGAGCCCGCCACGGAGAGCACGTCGACCAGGGTGAGCCTCGCCTCGAGCTCCAGCAGGCGCCGCCCGGCGCGGGCGGCATCGTGAACCGCGCGCTCGGCGGCCTCGATGGCGAACGCGTGACGGCCCGCGAGGAGCTCGCGATCGGCCTCGAGGAGCGACGCCTCGATTCCGCCGGCCACGGACGAAGGCGGCACTCCTTCCGGCTCCCGGCGATCACCCCCATAGCGCAGACCGCGTCGCGCTCGAACCAGTCGGAGCGCGTCGTCGTCGAGGATCGGCGCGGTCGGATCGATGAACGGCGAGGACTTGTAGCGATCGGGCGTCCGGCTCTCCACCATCGCCAAGCGCTCCCGGAGGACGGCGATACGATGCGTCGCCGGTCGGTCGATGCCGGTGGCTTCGCGCTCCGCGCCTTCGAGGACGCCGGAGAGACCCTCCAGGTCCCCCACCGCCAGCCGGCGCGCTCCATCGCACTCCAGGACGAAGGGGCGCAGCAGCGAGCTTGAACGAACGTACGGACGAACCGAGTCGAGGAGATCACCGGCCTCGACCAGGTCACCGTTCATCTCGCGGCCGACTTCCGCGACGGCCTCCGCGCCGCGGCCGCCGCCCGCAACCTCTGCTGATCGGGGACGGACCTCGGAAACTCGGTTTCGATCACTCGTCGTAGAAGATCGGCTCGCGGATGCTCGTGAACTCCTTGATCGCGGCGAGCGCTTCGTCGCTCAGCTTCGTGAAGCGAATCCCCATCCCCGCGCGCAGGTCGCTGTCGAAGGCGTAGCCCTCCCGCGTCCAGGCGACGTCCCCTTCGGCCTCGACCTCGATCCCGCCGGGGAACGCGAAGGAGCACGTGACGGACGTGCCGATCGGCAGGATCGTCACCGTGGTCACGAAGATGCCGCCTTCGGAGATGTCACCGGAGAACCCCACGAAGAAATTCGTCTCGGTCTGCAGCCCGATCTCGACCTCGATCCTCTTGCGGGGCGTCGCGCGCCGCTCCTGTGGGGCCGGCTCGCTTCGGACGTCCTCTTCATCGACCTCCGATGACTCCTCGCCGTACCACTTCCGGTAGAAGCTCACGAGGGCGGTCTTCTTCTTCTTGCGCTTGCCGCCGGCGATCCCCAGGCGCCGAAGCTCGGCGAGCATCTCCTTCTTGCTCAAGCGAGCGAAGTCGTCGGGGGTCGGCCGGTGCGGCTCGCTCGCGTGGCTGCTCTCGGTCGCGGCGGCTTCGGTACTCATGGCTCGGCGCAGGTTACCCGATCTCGATGGCCCTCAGTGCATGTGGAGCACGAGCGTAGCGAGGTCCGGCGCGCGGTTGCCTCAGGTGTCGCGCGACTTCGCGGCCTCCTCCTCGCGGAGGAGGGAGGCGAGCTGGGCGGTGATCGCGTCCATCTGTCTCTGGCGATACTTCGGACCGATCTCGCTCTCCTCGAACATGCGCTCGATCTCGGCGGCCTGCTCGAGGAGGTCGGCCTTCTGGATCTTGCGCGACCGGGCGGCGTGAGCGCGGTCGTCCGCGCCGCCGCGGTAGGCGAAGAGCAGCCCCATGGCCAGGAGCACGAGCGCCGCGCCGAGCGCGACCCAGCGCTCGGGGCCTGGGCCTTCGATGCCGTCGAGGTGGATGACGATCTCCTCGAGAGCGGGGTCGGTGGGCTCGCGCTGCATCTCGGTGATCAGGAGCCGGTGACCCTCGGTCTCGCGCACCTCGGGCTCGGGCATGCCCTCCACGTTCAGGCGCATGTCGGGCGAGGCCAGCGCTTCGACGCGCACGGCGAAGGTGCGAAAGGGGACCGGGGCGCGGAAGTCGAGCTCCGTTCCGTCGAGCTCGAGATCGTAGGCGTAGACCAGGTTGGTCCGTCCGGGCGGCAGCGAGCCCTTCAGAGTGAAGCTCCCCTCACCTTCGGTGAAGCGCTGGTCGGTCATCACCTCCTGCGCCTGAAAGGCCGTCGCTCCCTCGGGGAGCGCGACCTCGAAGCCTTCCGTCGGGAAGACGTAGGTCTGTCGGGCGAGGTTCACGAACTGCAGTTGGTGCACCACGTGGAGGCGCTGGGCGCGGAGCTCGAGAAAGGTGCGGTGAAGCATCAGGAGCACGGCGCGCGCCGAGCGCGTCGTGGGGAGCTTGATGATCGAGACGTGGTAGCCCTGGTCCGGGGGGAGCTGGAAAGGGTTCGAGCTGAGGCGTGCCCCGTCCGCGTAGACGTTGACGCGGTAGGCCTGCGCTTGACCGGTGGGCAGATCGGAGAAGACGGTCAGGCCGGCGTCGTCGGTCTGCTGGCGGTTCCGATCGCGCTCGCCGTCCTGCTGCATCACCGCAAGCTCGACGTCGATGCCTTCGACCGGCAGGCCGTTTTCGTCCACGACCATCACGCGGATGGCGCCCACCGGGACCTCGCGGCTCGGCAGCGCGGAGGAGATCTCCGGCGTCTCGCCCGAGAGCGCCTGGCGGACGTGCTCCTCGGGCACGCCGGGCTCGTCGCGCTCTTCGCGCGCTTCCTGATCGCTCTGCTCCTGCTCGTCGGCGATCTGTCCGCGGGCGTCGACGGGGCCAGCGGGCGGCGGGTGGCCGGGTGGGAGCTGTTG
>JABAHQ010020530.1_pt1 | contig 11629 bp, 12 predicted proteins | sample 7062091 | NCBI WGS metagenome assembly JABAHQ01 (sample SAMN14534359, study PRJNA622989) | marine sediment metagenome | biome: marine biome [ENVO:00000428]; feature: marine pelagic biome [ENVO:01000023]; material: deep marine sediment [ENVO:00002113] | place: India: Gulf of Kutch | collected...
TGCCTTCCTTGTCCACGCCGGTAGACATCATTGCCTTCCTTGTCCACGGCGGTGGACATTACGGCCTCAGGCCCTGGAGGGGCGACTTCAGTCGCACAACTACTTCGTCGGCTCCAAATTAATAAACGTCTTCAACAACTCCCACTGCCAGGAGTGGGGAAAGCCGTAGACATCCTCTTCCGACGGCCAGCCGGTCCAGTTTTCCGTGCTCATGGGGTAGCGGATGATCAACTGGGCCACATATACATCAGGCATCTCCCCGATCCAAATATCCATGGCCTGCAGGAAGAGCTCCATGGTCTGAGGATCATCGACCTCAAGGGGCGCAATTTGCTCCACAATCTGGTCGTATTCCTCATTTTGCCAGCGCGAGGTGGCCCACCAGATGGGGGCTGGCTCGCCGGTCGGCCGGAAATACTGGGCGGTGTAGATGGAGAGCATGAAGTAGGGATCCATGCCCAGCACACCACTGGGGCCTTTGCAGTTGAAGAACACTTTTTGTTCCCCAGTTTGTACCAGCGAAGAAAGCCCAGGGGAGGTATCAAAGGTGGCGTCAAAGCCGGCGTCCCTCAGTTGCTGGGTCAGCGGAGGGCCATAAGCCTTCAGAAACTCCGGTACGTGGATATTCATTTCGAAGCGGTTGCCATCCGCGTCTACCCATAACCCCTCGTCGTCTTTGGTGTAGCCCTTGCCCTCCATGATCTCGACCACCTTTTCCGGGTGGGGCTGCGTATCATAGTCATACTTGGCATAGATATCTTGCAGCGCTTCGTCAAAAGGCTCAAACCAGCCGTAAGGGGTGAACTGGTGCAGAGCCGGAACGCCGGCCCCAGACTCCGCCAGGGCCACCAACCTTTCGCGGTCGATGGCGTAACTCAAGGCCCAGCGGATGTCCTTGTCGTTATAGGGCGGCTCGCTGGAGTTAAAGCCCAGCTCTATGGGACACCAGTCCAGATAGCCATAGGGCGGCTCCTGCCCGGTGAAGGTGACCACCTTGGGGTTTTGAGCGAAGACGCTCTTCAGGGTCGAAACCTGCATGATTGGGCCCATATCGAGCTGGTTGGTAATCAACAACTGCGCCGCCTGGCTCTCGTCCTGGCTCGGCAAGTAGATGATCCGCTCCGCCTTAGGCTGGCGCTTGAAGCCCGTTTCGGCCCCCCACCAATCACTTCTCAGGTCGTAGACCTTCTGCTGGGGCGAGGCAAAAACCAGCTTATAGGGGCCGGTCCCCACGGGCAACCCCTGCTCAATGTCGTGGTTGGTGAACTCAAGCGGGTTTTGGCCCTCCCAGATGTGCTTGGGTAAGACGTGGATGCCGTGGTTGGTGGTCAAGGTGGTCGCCCAGAAGGCCGGGTTCGGTTTAGTCAACACCAAACGTACCGTGGCCTCGTCAATGACCTCAGCCATGTCCAGAAACTCGGGCAAATCGGCCAGATGGACCATCTGTTCGGCGTTCTCTTTGAGCATATTGAAGGTCCAGGCCACATCCTCAGCGGTGAAAGGGGTGCCGTCGTTCCATTTTACCCCTGGCCGCAGATTCAGGGTGATCTCAGTGAAGTCGTCGTTATATTCCCAACTCTCGGCCAGCCAGTTCTCATGCTCGCCGGTGAGCACGTTGAACATAATCAACGGCTCGTACACTGCGGGCAGAGTCCCCATGTGAAACCCCGCATCAGAGCCCGGCACGTACGGATTTTGGTTGTCAAAGAGGGTGTATTGATTCGGCCCGCCGTTCATAATAATCAGGGTCCGTTCGCGAGGCACCTCCGGGAGTTCTGCCTCAGCTTCCGCCTCGGCCGCCGGCTCCTCGGCAGCGGCCTCTTCGGCCGCCTCTTCCTCGACAACGGCCTCTTCAGCCGCCGCCTCTTCCTCGCCCGCTTCCGGAGCGGCTGGTTGGGCCGGCGCGGTCGCACAAGCCACTAACAGCAGGCTAACCAGCCCAATCACCAGCAGGCTCCAAAGACTTCGATAACTAAGCTTACCTGTTTTCACGGTTCTTCCTCCTTTACTAAGTTTACCCAAATAAGATTTGTCCTGCGCCCGAGCATGATCCGCCACATATGGCATACGACGTAATGGGTATTTACGTGCTATGTAATAATCTAGTGGCATATAATTTTTACGTATTACGCATTACGATAATCTGGATCACGCTCATCTGGCGGCGGCTCCGCCGCCGCCCTCAGTTTATCTCCCCGATCACCTCCTTCCTTGAAAATAGGTCGTGGATTGTCACATAGACTGTGGATTGTCACCCTGAGCGGTAGTGAAGGGTCTCCAATCGGCTAGGTGGAGATTCTTCGCTTCGTTCACGAAAAGTGTGACAGATCAGACGTCGTTATTTTCATTCCCTGGTCGTGAGCTTGACTCGTGTTGGCTCTCCTGCCTAATCGCCCAATGGTTTAGGCCACCTGCTCCTCCGCCAGCGCCGGTGAGGTCTCGTAGAGATAACAGGACACGATATGGCTCTCACCCGTCTGGAAAAGGGGAGGCGGATCCTCATGGCAGATAGACATGACCTGCGGACACCGATCCGCGAACTTGCAACCTCGGCTTACCACTGAGTTTGTTTTTTCCGCCGCCGCCGCAGCCGGCGTTTCACGCCATTTCCGCTCCAGATCAGGCCAGGGGATTGAGTTCACTAAAAGCTGGGTGTACGGGTGTTGCGGACTTTTGATAACTCGGTCCACATCGCCGGCCTCGGTGATGGAACCCCCATAGAGAATCAAAATATCATTACCCACATGATAGGCCGTGGTCAGGTCGTGGGTAATGTACAAAATGGAGATGCCAAACTCCTGGTTTAACTTGCGCAGGCTTTCCAGGATGGTGGCCCGCAGAGAAGCGTCAATCATAGAGACCGGTTCGTCGGCAATAATCAGACGTGGTTTCATCAGCAGAGCCCGGGCGACCATAACCCGCTGTCGCTGCCCGCCGCTCAACTGGTGCGGATATTGCCCCAGGGTTTCTTCGGGCCGCAGACCCACCCCGGCCAGGGCCTCCTCCATCAGCTTACGCGCTTCCGGTCGTGATTTAGCCAGCTTGAACTTGGCAATTGGCACGCTTAGCACATGGTCAATCTTATAGAAAGGATTGTAGACCGAGAAAGGGTCTTGAAAGACTGCCTGCACCTCGCGTCGAAACATCTGCCGCTCACTGTGCGTCAACTTGCGCAAGTCCTTCCCTTTATAAAGCACCTCCCCCGCCGTGGGGGTCAGGAAGCCCATCAGGATCAATCCCAGGGTTGACTTGCCGCTGCCACTCTCGCCGGCAATGGCTTTCACCCTCGGCGGTTCCGTATTTATCGTAAGCGAAATATCATCCAGGGCAATGGTATGCTTCTTCCGAAAAAGACCACCGCCAAATACTTTAGTAACGTGGCGTAGTTCCAAAAACGCTGTCATCGTTTACGCTTTCTCTGTCTCGTATAAGTGGCAGGCCACCGGGTGACCTGAGTCCATTTCCCGTAGGGCCGGGACCTCCTGGTTGCAAATATCGATGGCCTGGGAACACCTGGGGTGAAAAACGCATCCCGGCGGCGCATTCAACAACGAGGGGGCGATGCCGGGAATCCCCTGCAGCACACCCTTGGCCTCCAACGTGGGCAGGCTGCCGATCAGAGCCTGGGTGTAAGGATGCAACGGCTCCTGGAAGATGTTTCGGATCGTCCCCATCTCAGCCACTTTACCTGCATACATGACTACCAGGCGATCCACAAACTGCACCATCAAGCCCATATCGTGCCCGATCAAAATCACCGACGCCCCCAGTTCCTCCTGCAAGCGGGCAATTGTTTCCATCACCTGCTTCTGCACTACCACATCCAAGGCGCTGGTGGGCTCATCGGCAATGATCAGTTTCGGCCGTAGGGAGATGGCAATGGCGATGCAGACTCGCTGCTTCATGCCCCCGCTCAATTCGTGGGGATACATCCTGGCCACATCCCGCTCCAAATCGACCCACTCCAACACCTCGTGGACCCGCTTTTCCAGGGCCTTGCTGGACATGGTCTTATCGTGGGCCCGGATGCCATCAATGATCTGATCTCTGATGCGGACCACCGGGTTGAGGGAGTTCATGGCCCCCTGCGGAATCAGGCTGATCTGGTTCAGGCGAATGCGTTGCATCGCCTTTTCGGAAAGTTGGGCTAAGTCCAGGCCATCGAGCAACATCTGCCCGCCGACAATGCGCGCCGGCGGTTTCAGCAGCCGCAGCAGCGCCAGGGCCGTCGTGGTTTTGCCGGACCCAGATTCTCCCACCAGCCCCAATCGAGCATGCGCCTCAAGGTTGAAGCTGACCCCGTTCACCGCCTTCACCGGGCCTCGGTCGGTATAGTAATGGACATGCAGGTCCTTTACCTGGAGCAATGGCTCACTCATGCCGTCCTCCTGAGTTTTGGGTTGGCAATTTGATCCAGGCCCATCGAAATCAAGAATAAGCCCACAAAGATCAGGATAATGGTCACAATCGGCGGCCCCCACCACCACCACATGCCGCGCAAAACTGAGGTGTAGTAGAGGGACCAGTAAATAGTCATCCCCAAGGTCGGTTCGTTTTGGGGGCCCAGCCCCAGCGCCTCCAACCCGATGGTGGCCAAAATGGCCGCGCCCACCGCCGTCACAAAACTGGCCGCCAGGTAAGGCAGCAGATTGGGCATCAGTTCCCTGACGATAATCTCCAATCCGTTCATTCCTGACAGCCGGGCCACCATAATGAAATCGCGTTCGCGCAAAGTAAGTACCTGGGAACGAATGGTCCGGGTCGGCCACATCCACGATAGTGAGGCCACCACCAGGGCCATCATATTAACATTAACCGCCCCCTGAATCGTCGTGGCCAAAACCACCAGAAAGAGGAGGCCGGGGACGGTCAGCAAAACATCGGCCGCCCCTTTGATCAGGTTATCAACAATACCCCCGAAGTAACCGGCGGTGAAACCAAGAATAATACCCACTCCCAGGCCAATACCGCCGGCGATCAGTCCAATGCGTAACGTCAGCGGTGTGCCGGCCACGATAACGGCCAGCATCTCCCGTCCCACGGTATCAGTGCCCAAGAGGTACTCCTGAGAAGGGCGTAGATCTGGCAGAGCAGAGCCAACTTTAGCCCGCTCAGGGTCTACAAAGAGTTTACCGATCGGGCCGACCAGGACGATGATCAAGATGATAACCAGGCCGGCTAATAAGAAAGGATGGCGACGCAAACGAGATAAGGGCTTCATTTATTTCTATTTCCCCTGATAGACAATTCGCGGATCCAGCAACGGATAAATTAGGTCCATAATCAACGTGGCCAGGCCAATGGCCAGGATGAGCATGATCACCACCCCGTAAATGACAAAATAATCAAAAGTTTGAATAGACCGATAGAGAACAGTGCCCACCCCGGGGTAGCCGAAGACAACCTCGACCAGCACCGCCCCCGAAACCACATAGCCCATCGACAGGGCCAGGGCCGTCGTTTGGGGCAACAGTGCGTTGCGTACGGCATATTTCATAAAAATCTGCTGCTCCGGCAGCCCCTTAGCTTCGGCGAAGGTGATGTAGTCCTCCCCCCAGCCGCTGATCATCATGCCCCGCATCCCTAAGGCCCAGGTCCCCAGCGAGGCCAAGACAATGGACAACGCCGGCAGAATGGAATGATAGGCGGCGTCGAGCAAAAAATTCATATTGAATTTGGGGATGGAACCGAGCGTATAGCCGCCGCTGAGAGGAAACCAGCGTAAGATGAAGGCCAGGAAGTAGATCAGAATAAGGCCCAGCAGGTAATAGGGCACGGCCGATAAGGTCAGCAAGGGGCCAACCAAAAATTGAAGTGAGCCCGGTGCTTTGGGCCAAGCAATCAGCGCCCCCAAGAGTGTCCCCACAGCAAAGGCGAGTAGGGTGGACAAGGCCAGCAGGCTAATGGTCCAGGGTAAGGCCCTGAGAATAATATCGGTGACTTTAGCCGGGAAATTGGCAATGGAGACGCCGAAGTCCAGGCGGGCCACATCTCTCATATAACTCAGATATTGCTTCCACAGGGGCTGATTCAAACCAAAACGGGCCTCATAGGAAGCCACGACCTTCTCCATATCCGTCTTCCCCGCCCCCCCAAATGACACCGCCTGGAGCAAGCGCTCCCGCACAGGGTCGACCGGAGCCATACGGGGTATTAAGAAATTGACCGTCGCCGCAACCCAGATGACAATCAGAAAAACACCCAGGCGTTTCACTATGTAAATCAGATGCATCTTCGCTTCCTATTTAATCCTAAAGACTTACTCAGCATGTTGAGGTGATAGGCTACTTCAAAAAGAGGATTGTATGTTTAAGACTGATTACCTGCGATTATACTTGAGGGATATATATTCTGCAAATATGTCCTTAACCAAATCCGGCCAGAACCCCTTTGACTCCGCCACCCTGGCAGAACTACATGACGAATAGGAAAAACAGGCAGGCTACAGGTTAAGTTGACACTTTTGCCCAAACGGCATAGCATGGGGGGACTTGTAAACCGTACAACGCTTCACCATAATTCGAGGCAAACCATGCATCAAAAATCATTGGCACCACCCAAAAAGAAATCGAGGGAAGCCAGCAGCCCCCAAAACTCCCGGCCAAAGCTGACAATCAGGACAACCCAAGAGACGGATAGACGCTTGCTCCCTCCAGTTCCCCCCAGTTCCCCCCAGTTCCCACGAGTATCTCTTTTTCGGAGGGCGCCAGCCCCTCGTTTGCCCTTGACCGTCGGCCTCCTCATCACAGCCCTATGCCTGGCCCTCCTCCTGGCCGCCTGCACCACCCCGCCCGTCACCATCGTCATCGCCAGCCCCACCCCGACCCACACCCCGGTCATCGGCGAGGCCGAGGTTGTGCCAACGGCAACCCCCCTGGTCGCAGCAACCCAACCGACATTACCCCCGACTGGGCCGGCTGCCACGTCCACCCCCGTGCCGGTTGACACAACCCCCAGAGTCACCGCCAATAACAGCGCCGTTAACCTACGTCTGGGGCCTGGCACCCATTACGAGGTGGTGAGTGTCTTACCGCAGGGACAAAGCCTGGAAATCGTGGGGCGTAGCGCCGATTCCGCCTGGTGGCAAGTCATCAGCCCCGCTGGCCTGCTATGGATAGCCGCCGGCGTGACCACCGCCAGCAACATCACGCCTGACATCCCCATCGTGTCCGCACCACCCCCGCCGACTAATACGCCAACACCGACCCCGCCGCCGCTGCCGACCCCTACCCCCACTCCAACCCAACAGCCCTACCAGTACACCATCCGCAACATCTTCGGCCAGGTCAACGAGGCCATCACGCAAATTCGGGGAAATATCCAAGACCGCAATGGCAATCCTGTCAATGGCGTACGCGTCCGGGTGCGCTCCGGCTCCTTCTGTACCGTCTCCTACCCCTCCGGCCCCCAAGGGGGCTATCCGAACGGCGTCTACGACATCCTCCTCGACGATCACGCCAAGGTAGGTCAGTGGCTAGTTGCCGTGGTCAACGGCCCCGCCAACCCGACCGATACCCAATGCAACTCCGGCTTGGCCGTCCTCTCCGAAGAAGTCACCGTCCCCACCGACACTCGGGAAGGGGTGGTCTTCGTCGAATGGTGGAAGAACTATTAAGGGGAATACGAACCATGAGAAAATCAGACCAGGCTCTTTGGATTTTTATGATCGTCGTGGCCGTGATTTTACTGATGACTGGCCGCATCGTAGAAGGGTTCGGCGCTCTACTGATACTCGCCTTCGCCTGGTGGTATCAACAACGCAACAGCCGTAACCGGTAATCCATCAAAATTTGCAATTTTGGGTAAATTGTAGTACACTTGTTCTAATAAAAGTTGTAACTAGACTCATCAGAGGACGGGTGGTAGGTGGCAGGACTGATCTGTCGGTTTTTTACCCTGACCCGGAAGGGAGGATGTTAAAGAAAATGCGCAAGTCAAACTGGCGACAAACTGGGCTGTGCATCCTCAGTTGGCCCGGTAGGGCGAAATTTGTGCTACATTTTTCCACCACCCCCGCTTTTCACCCCTTCAACCCTGATCATTTTGACCTTACCAAGTAATGAAGGAGGGACACAAGCAAGAACAAGCCGAGCAAAGCTGAAAATTTCGTTTATAAGGTAATTCATAGTCGTTCTTAACAGATATTAGGTTATTCGTGACACGTTAGGTATGCGTTAAGAATGTGCAAGAGGTAAAAAATGTCAGTCTTTAACATGGTCAAAGACCATTACGATTTGGCTGCCCATGTCGAAAGTGACCTGGGTCGGCCGGCCAGACAGAGCGGCAAATGGCGCTTCTGGCTTTGCCCTTTTCACCGCGAAACGGTCCCCTCCTTTGGTGTCAACATCGAGAATAATTCCTTTCATTGCTATGGCTGTGGGTGTTACGGCAGCATCATCGACTACCACATGCAGCGTCAGGCCCTGCCTGATCCCCTGACTGCCGCCAAGGAATTGGCTGCCCTGGCCGGCTTGGCGGTCGAGGGTAATGATAACCACGCCCAATCCTCCCTCCCCAAACCCGCCTCCAAACCCAAACCACTTCCCTCTCCATCGGAGGTGAACATCCACGCCGAACCCCCGCCGGACGACTGGCAGGCTAAAGCCCGGGCCGCCCTGGTTGAGGTGCTGTGTCCCACCCTATGGAAACCCGAGGGGGACAAGGCCCGAGCCTGGCTCAAGGCCAGAGGCATTGACGAAGAAGCCATGACCCGCTATCACCTGGGCTATACCCCAGGGGGCGAGGTCGGCGGACTTCGATTTGCTATGGGCCGGGGGATCGTCATCCCCCACTACTATTATCATCAGGGCATCGAAGCGATCTACGCCTTGAAGGTACGCCGTCCGGTTCCATCCGGCATACCCAATAAATATTATTGTGCCACCGGCAGCAAACCAGGAGCCAGCCTCTACAACGCCCCTTCTCTGCTGGACCGGGACATCTGCTTTGTCGTCGAGGGAGAATTAGATTGTCTGGCCCTCCACAGTCAGATCGCCGACCTGGCCGCGGTCATCACCCTGGGAAGCAAAAGCGCCCGCATCGCCGACTTTTGGCTGGCGCACCTGTTACATATCGACCGGTTTTACATCGCCACCGATGCCCATGAGGATGAAGCTGCGGCCGAATATTGGCTTGAATTGGTGGGCCACAGAGGGGTCAGGGTCCTGCCCCCTGGCGGCTGTAAGGATGTTTGCCAGGCGGCTGAGCAGGGCTATGATCTACGCCAGTGGGCCATGAAGGTCATGGGGCTCACTCCCTCCCCAAACGTTGTTCCCGAAAGGTTTCTGGATCTAAGGTCAAATCCCCCAGCCGTAAGGCATCGACCTCAGCCAGCGAGGTTAAGGGCGTATGCAGGGTTACTTGCCGGGTTTGCCGGTCAGAGTCTTTGACCAGGCCCAAACCCAGGGTCAAGCTACGCTCATCTTCCAGAGCAACCAGGCGATTGAGGGGGAAGCGCGGGCCGGGGAAGACGGCTAACCGTGGCCAGACCACTTTCAAGGGCCGGGCAGCGGTAAAATAACGGGCGAATTGCGCCGCCCGATGGGCCTGACGTGTGGCAACGTCGCGGGAACGCACAGCGGGAGAGGGGCGCAATTCCACCAGCCGCAGTCGTCGCCGGCGTCGCAGCGGAGTCAAGAGCGATTCCAGTTCGCCCTGACTTTGGATGGCATAGATCCACACCGGCTGCAACAGATCAATCTTGGCCAGCTTCAGAGCCATGCCTCCGTGAGCCGGATCAACCAGACCGCAGGTATCGTAGATAATAATCTCCGCCCCGGCTCTGTGAGCTGCTTGAACCAGCCGTGCCGCGCCGACCACCAGGGGCAACATGTGGCCACGCGGCGAGGTCGCGCCGACAAAGCTGCGCCAACACTGGTCTGAGGGAGGAAAGGTCTCATCGTCGTTGATTGCGCCAATCGTAACCGTCATCGTCGTCGGCGGGCCTAACGTACTCTGGCCTGGGTCACCATCCAGGTAGGCTACATGGCGCGACGCGGCCGAGAGACGGCGATAAAGGTACTGCGCAAATACACTTTTCCCCACGTCGGGCGCGCCAATGACTAGTACAGGGCCGCGCAGGCGGCCCAAATTAAGCTGCTGCCACGCCTGGGGGACATCCATTTCCTGCTCTGTCAGCCACATAAACCCATTCCTTTAAGCTCTTTATCCGGTATTTTACCTCAGATTGCGTGAGCAGGCGATTACTTTAATGTTCGGCACCGTGACGACTGAGAACCTAAAAACAATACGGCCACTTTGCGACAAAGTGACCGTATACACGAATCAGAGAATTAAAATTCGGAGGCAATAACTGGGGGTAGTCTCACAATTTAACTGTCAGACCCTCTGCCAACAGGTGGCCCTTGCTTTAACTTTATACTGGGTTATTAATTAGCAAAAGCGAGCCATTACCTGGTAACTAGAGCGTACACCCCTCTGGCCACCATCGCCAACCCTAACAGTAAGGCCAACGTAGCTGTTATCGACAAAGATGTCCCCGGCACAACGCCGGTCACAGGTAATAATGCCCCTAAATCGACGTTGCCAACTGCAAACGTATTGTAGTAATACTGCATCACATTGCCGTTAACGGTAAATTGTTCGCCCCGAACAAAATAACGTCCATCGGCGATGTCGGTGGGGACGGTAAGTGTCGCACTAAAGGTCCCATCGGCCGCAGGCGTCACTGTTTCCGTCGCCAAAGCTCCTTCAGCCGTATCGGGTCGAGACGAGAGGGTTATAATCACGGGTTGGCTGGGATCAGCCCCACTCCCCGAAACAGAAATCGTATCACCCCCAACCCCCGAAAAGGGGCTAATAGTGATACGAATATCTCGCGGGACATCATCGCCCTCTCCAGCGTAGACGGGACCGGCCATCAAGGCCACCAGGCACAAAAGCAACACGGAAATGATTAGGCGTTTCATCAGACCACCTCCACAGTTGGGCAGGTAAGAAATTCTAAGTCCATTATATGGTCTGATTTATAATATGTCAAGTCATTATGGAAAGTGGAGATATTTTTAAGACACAGGACAGTAAGAAAACAGCCGCTCTAGTCGGACCACCCTATCTAACCTTCGGCCCTCGCTCCCAGGATCTTCGACAGTCCGACGACCTGGAACGCGGACTGTGGTCAACTCAGAGCCAAAAAGCACTTGCCTGATACAATAAAAAAGCGCTACCAGTGGCAGTAAGTAGCACTTTTAGAGAGGAGGGCTTTTTCGGTTTAAGCTTCAAGACGCTTATGGAATAAGCGCTTATCCTCTATCCTCGTCGTCATTCAGGGAGATAGATCCGGGGGTTTTTGCCACGCCTTGCTGAGCCTTAGCGTATCCCACAAAAATAAGCATAATGGCCAGCAAGATCATAAAAAAGATTTCCATTGTTTAAACTCCTGAACTCGCAAAAGGCTGATGTTTCGATTGCGTCAATCTATGGCGGTTCAGAAACAGATTTTGAATTACCTTTAACGGATATCTGTCCTTTGACCCACGGGCTAGTATACTCCACCCTGGAGCTTAAAGCAACCGCAAACCGACGAAAAACCGACGATTTACATACGCCAAATTGCCTATTTTGTTTAATTATTGTTAAGTTAACCCAAGTTGCTACCCGTTGGTTGCCC
>JABAHQ010025754.1_pt3 | contig 11624 bp, 10 predicted proteins | sample 7062091 | NCBI WGS metagenome assembly JABAHQ01 (sample SAMN14534359, study PRJNA622989) | marine sediment metagenome | biome: marine biome [ENVO:00000428]; feature: marine pelagic biome [ENVO:01000023]; material: deep marine sediment [ENVO:00002113] | place: India: Gulf of Kutch | collected...
GTTTCTGTTAATGGCGGAATCCTGGCAGGACTTTGCCGACAGTCCCGAGCGCCAGCGCCGCCTGCAGGTTCTGGTGGACATGGCTCACGACTGGGGGCTGGCGGTGGGCATCGACGCTCCTATCGTGTTCCGGCAGCAACACGCCTGGACCATGGTGCGGGAACCCGGCAACGAAACGCAGCAGATTCATCAGGCCATCGACTGGCTGCACCAGGCAGGCTTCGATTATTTCGAAATCGAGATGGGCACCAGCGAGTTCACTCACCCTGATGATGAATCCATGCTGGCCTGGATGAACGAGGTGGCCCGCTACAGTTGGCAGCAGTACGGCAAGCGCAGTTATGTGAAAGTCCATTGCACCCAAAAACAGAGGGCGGACCACTACACCGATCCCCGTAACGGTGAGCCGTTGAATTTCAATTTTCTGCCCTACTACGCCGATCCGCTTTTGGGAGTTATGCCACACACGGTTCAATATTACGATTTGCAGGGCCCCGCCTACACCTACGACAATGACAACTTTCAGTTTATGTATGACTATCTGCGGCTGGAGGCAGGCCGCCGCGAAGTGCTCTATTATCCTGAAACCGCCTACTGGGTCAGTTACGATATTGATGTGCCGCTGTTTCTGCCCATCTATGCTGATCGAAGGCTGTACGATCTACGACTGATTGCACGGGACGATGCCCTGGGTACACCGATCGACGGCCAGGTGAATTTTTCCAGCGGCTGGGAATGGGGTTATTGGCTCAACGATGTCATCACCGCTCGAGCCGCGTGGGATCCGTTGCTGGAACTGGATGATCACGATGCCGCATTGGAACAAGCACTAAAGCCCGTCGTGAAACCATTTGGTGCCGCCTCCAGTGAGGTCAATCAACTATTGCGACAATGGATTGCGGTACAAGATGCCCTGTTTATCCATGGCGAAGTCGACGGTGTGCCCCCACCAGATCCAACCTTACGTAACGCCCAGGCTTATCTGCAAGGCTGGGAAGCCTGGGACGATGTGGCCAAACTGTTAGGCATGTTGGAAACCCAGCCCCGCAACATGGGAATGTTGGAAATGATAGCGCCATTGCAACCGGCTTCCCGTAAAATCGATTTCCCAACAGAACTGCAACCACTCCTGCACCACACCCACGCTAAGTTAAGTGTAATTCTGCAACGGATGGAGAAACTTGAAAGCCGTATCCCCGGTTCCGGCCAACTGCTTTACGATGAATTGCGGGACGCCATGGNNGATCAGGTATTGAATCTGTATGCCACTGTACATGCCCAGTCCGTAAATCGCGATCTTAACCAAGCCAATCAACACTTGAATCAGGCAAGAAACGCGTTGGATCAGGCTCAGAATATTGTCGCCCGTCGCGAAAGTCACTACCGCGCCGACCCGGATCGTATCGCCGGCTGGGATTACAACCCCACCGCCTATCATTTTGGTTATCTGTGGTCGGTTCGAACCCTGCATTACTGGTGGCGGGATGAAGGCAAGGTGGTGGATCGCCCGGTCAACCCCGGCTATTTGAACATCATGGACACCGTGGATCTGGCCAACGGCGAAGGGGACTGGGTAGAATTCGGCGTTAATCTCAGTCGGCTGCGACACTGGATTTCTCTGCTGTCGACCGATCGCAGCTGGTTCAATACGCTGATGTTCGAACCGGAAAACGAATACAACTATCCACAGGATGATCTGCGCTCGCGCCCCGACTGGTACTACCCTCTGGTACCCTCATCAGCAGAAACGTTCTAAACTCAATCCAATTGAGTATAAGATCGTTTAGACTTGAATTTTCGATTCATGTTATGGTGGATTATAAGCTGTACACACATCATCGGACAAAAGGATTGCTATTATGTCTGATCATCACACGTACAAGAAAATTGAAGTCGTCGGCTCTTCCAAAATCGGCGTGGACGACGCGATCAAAAATGCCATTCAGGAATGCAGTAAGTCTGTTAAAAACCTGGACTGGTTTGAAGTGGTGGACACCCGCGGACACATCGTCAACGGCGAAGTAGCACACTTTCAAGTTACTCTGAAAATCGGCTTTCGTATTGAAAACAGTTAGCCATTATTCAGCCAACGGCTTCCTGATCCCGTTTACCCCGTGCGCCCATCACCTGTTGCGTCACTTTCTCTGCAGAGCGGCCCGCAACATAACCACCCAGACCAATCTGCAGTAACAGCCAGGCTTCATCCGATAACCGATTGGAGAGAATGCCGAAGCTGTCCAACACCACCAACACCAGAAATGTGAGCATGGTGATGGGACGCCAACTGCGTTGGATCCAGGATTTCCCCGTTGCTTCAGCCTTGATGATGGCTGCCTGATTTTCCATGAGCTTGGTTTCGTATTCCAGCACTTTCCCAANNAATTTTTCGACGCAGATTGAGGCGCTCTTCATCGCTGGTGTGGATCTCGTCCACCAGATCTACTGCTGGTTTGAATATACTGCTGATAAAAGATAGTACGTTCATGACAAGCTCCCTGTGCCTGGTTGGCACTGATTAGTGGGCGACGCGCTTAAACAGGGTGTAGTATTTTTTCAGTAGACCGCCGTAATACTCCTTTTGTCCGCTGCCGTTGTACAACGCGGCAAAGCCTTCGAAGTCACGATTGCGTAGGCGCAGCAACATGGTATCGCTTAGAAACTCGAACAAACCATGTATCTGTGGGCCGATCCCACTGCTGAAATCATTGAACATGTCCAGCGGTGAGGCATAGCCCAGCCCCTTATAATGAAAGCCCATGATCTGCGGGGCGCCCATGCTGATGGACTGCAGGGCAGCGGGTTCGTCCAGAGAACGAGCAAAGTCGAGCACTTCCCATTCGGCAGCCTGGTTACCGTGAAATGTGGCCCAGTCGTTGAATTCAGTTTTGCGCCAGCGATGCCCTTTCCAGGCCTGGCCCCGTTTATATTGGAAATGATCATGAAACTGTTCGGGATGCTGTCGCCCCCAGTATTTCCAGAATTTGTGATTTTCAAAGCGGATGATCATGCGATCCCGGTTGGCGGGCTCAAACCCTTTACCGGAACTTTCCACACAGAGCACTGATATGCTGCAGGCCACGTCAATATCTTTATTGCCGCTTAAGTGGGTCAACAACCCTCCAAACCGGTTCCAGGTTGAAGCCAGCTGACGTTCTGTCGCATCACCCTGTACCGGCAATTGATAGTCCGGCGCCAGTTCGTCGGTGCGGTCTTGGGAGATAGGAGTCGCCGGTTCAGGCGTGTCGGTCAGCTCGTTGGCTGCGATGGAGATATCCGTTTCCACTTCTGCATCAGGTTGCCGTTTCACATACGCCGACGCTACATAAGCACGGCTATTGTTGAAGGTAAGCTGAAGCCATTCCCCCAAATCGGCTTCCACCGTAATGCGCGTATTACCGGTGAGTTGACCGATGATCTCGCCATCTGTAGAGGGCAACGATCGAACGTTCAGCCGACTGGCGGCCACTGTGCCCGGCATGGTTCCACTGTGTTCGAACACGGTAACAAAGCGCTCGGCTACAAAGCCAACACCATCTGCATACTCTATTTCCAGCCAGCCCGGCTCTTTTCCCAGAATAGCAACGGTGGTACCTCTGGGCAGCAAACCCAGCACGGCACTGCTGGTGGTGGGCTGTGAACGCACGTTAAGGCGGGATGCATCCACAATACCCACTTGATTAGGCGCCTGATCCCGGACATCAATAAAGGCCGCACTGACAAAGGCAGGTTGATTTTTGTACTGAATTTCATACCAGGCCAGCTTCTGACCCAGCAGGGACAGCACTGTCCCTTCGTTCACAATACCCAGTTTTCGCCCATGCTGATTCGGCATTGCACGCACATTTAGCGCGCTGGCAGTGACCACACCAATCATGTAGTCATCTCCTTATGAGCTGTTGGTTATAGTCTCTATTGCACCACACTTCGTAAATTATATTTATTACTTATTACCACCAATGAGCCGCATTTGTACAGCTACGAATCAGTCTGCGGCCTCACATCACTTCCGACCAAGGCCCCGATAATACAGNNTGCTTATGGGTGACATGGGAGGCAGCACCACGCTGTCTTCATCCCGAACCGAACGGATCGGCATCAAGCCATGCGTACGCAAAGCCGCTGCCGTAGTATCCAGCATATTGATCTCCGCGCAGGGCTTTACCTGGCTTTGACCATGCTCTTTATACACATGTAATGGTAATTGGGTGACTTTGCTGCCTTGGGCGGCGGCATCGGACCAGCCACCCTGGCTGTAATAGTTGCCCAACTGCGCCGCCAACAACCAGGCGCCGTTGCCCCACAGGTAATAGGCGTGTTGTCCGTCTTTAGGCAGCTCTTCAAAATTGAACGCTTCCAACGGACTGGTATTGGCACCGTAGGGCAAGCGCAACATAAAACGGGGGCAGGCCAGTACCGCATACCGGCTGTAGTCCTGTTCCCGGATCGCCTGCCACATCAGGGTAAAATCGTGTTCCCCTTCGCGATGCAGATACCAATGCTCAGGGTCCGGCACCTGGGTCAGGTTAGGACACCCTGCAATGCGCTCGGAACCACCACTCACCAGCACCGCATGGGAATCGGCTGCGGTGCTGGCCAGGTTCGCCAACGCCTCACAATGACTGACTTCGTCTTTAAACTGATAATCCGCCACCACCACACTGAATGGCACCGAGCCTTCACCCACACGGTTTTCCAACAGCAGTTTGTGCAGTTGAGTGGTGCTGTCCTCGTTGGCTTCATTGTCTTCAATAATTTCCTGCAGGCTGACATCCGCCACAAACAGACGCAGATCATTATCCGTTTCCAGTTGCTTCAGCAACCAATACAGGCCCCGCCAGGAGGACTCTATGTCCTGAAATGCGCTGCTGTGCAAAATTTTACGCAGCAGATGACTGGCCGCCTGATCCACCGTGTCCATCAATTCCGCCTGTCGGGGATCCGGGCTGGGAATAACATAAGGGGCTACGATCTGCTGAATCAGCCCTTTCACCGAATGAGACGCTTCCGCCTGGGCGCGGGTGCTGTGCAACAGCATATCCAGCACGTCTTCGGTTTCCGACGTGGTTTCTGTTTCCGCTGGTTGTTCCGGTNNTGGACCAACTCTGAATTTCCGCGGCAGCTGCATCAAAACTGTCACGCTTCTTCAGTTTGCGCTTGAGAGCTCGAAACTGGCTGAACAGGTCCACCCGCTCGTAGATAAAATCAGGGTGCAGGTCATCCATTTCCAGGAACTTGATGGGCTGGTCGGCGATGGCAAGATCCAGCGTCACCCCCATACGCACAAAGACATCGTCCAGGTTGTCCCGGGTGAGTTCAAATATTTTGCGCTGTGCCAAGCTAGGGGCGTCATTCTCATCACGGTGATGCCGACCACTGAAATCCGCCAGCACCAGGATATGGCAGGGTTTGTTGCGCACCAGGGTCGGCTGATCGCTGTCTGATGCGGTGGCGAAGGGAATGCCGCCGGAGTTGATGGTTGCCCTGCTCATGGTTGGCTCCTTGTTGTCTGATGGTTTCCAATAACACCGAGGTTAGAAAATTGCTCTTATCTCAAGCAAGCCAGTGGTTTTCAAAACACGCCGTAGACCCATCCCTGGGGGCTTCACAGCGGCGTCCATGCCGCTGAGAGTTTTGCAAACCACTGGCTCACTTGAGACGCAATTTTCAGTCGATTACAGTGGTTCCACTATCAGCTCACCTGATATGTGAAGTCCCCTTCCTCGGTCACACCCACCTGGATATTCTTGACCGGCTCATCATCGGCCATGTGATGCAAACATTCGCTGGCCAGTTCCGGCAACAAGGTTTTGTTGAGAATGTTTTCGATATTACGGGCACCGGTTTCTGATTCCTGACAACGCGCCACAATGTGCAGCAATACGTCTTCATCGTAACCGAAGGCCGCTCCGTAATGTCCCATCACCCGTTTTTCGATACGGCGCATATTAATAGCGGCGATCTTCATCAGGTCTTCATCATCCAGCGGGTTATAGGCAATCAGGGTAGTACGCCCCAAAAACGCCGGTTTGAAATGCTGCAACAGATGGGGGCGAATGTTATCCAACACCACATCAGGGTCGGGCCGCTCCTCTACTTGGCCGAAGATCGCGCGAATCGCATCTTCACCGGCATTAGAGGTCATGATAATAATGGTGTTCTTGAAGTCGATATCACGACCTTCCCCATCCTTAATGGTGCCCTTGTCGAACAGATTGTAGAAGATGTCCTGCACGCCCGGGTGCGCCTTTTCCATCTCATCCAGCAGGATAATGGAGTACGGCTTGCGGCGGGCGGCTTCAGTGAGCACACCGCCTTCACCATAACCTACGTAGCCGGGAGGAGAACCCACCAGCATGGAAACCTTGTGCTCTTCTTTAAACTCGGACATGTTGATTACGGTGAGGTTCTGTTCACCACCGTACATTACATCCGCCAGCGACAACGCGGTTTCAGTTTTACCCACGCCACTGGTGCCCACAAACAGGAATACGCCGATCGGTTTGCGGGGATCGGTCAACCCGGCACGGGAGGTGCGCACAGCTTTGGCCACCGCTTCCAAGGCATGGGGCTGACCGATAACCCGTTCTTCCAGGCGATCCCGCAAATTGAGTACGGCATTGATCTCGTCACTGACCATTTTACCCACCGGGATACCAGTCCAGTTGGCTACCACTTCAGCCACTGCCTGTTCATCGACCGATGCCTGCATCAACGGTTCAGTTCCTTGTATACCCGTTAATTCATGAGTGAGTTCCTTGAGCTTGGTTTTCAGATCCGCTAACTGGTTATCATCCAGCTCCCGCTCTTCTCCACCTTGGGTGCGCAGGAAATCGTTCTCGATCTGATCACGTACCTCACGAATCTTCTGAATCAGCTCTTTCTCTTTTTCCCATTGAGCTTCCAGTTGCTCCAGATGCTGTTCCGACTGTTCTTTGCTGGCCCGCAGGGCGGCAATGCGATCATCGTGCACACCGGTGGCGGAGTTTTCCCGTTCCAGGTTGGCAATGTTGGAGGCGTCCTGACGGATCTTGCGACGGCAGTCCTCAATGGTGGACGGCGTGGCGGTCTGGCTCAGAGCCACCCGGGCACAGGCGGTATCCAGCAGGCTCACCGACTTGTCCGGCAACTGGCGGCCGGGGATATAACGACCGGACAGTTTCACCGCCGCTTCGATGGCTTCATCCAGGATACGAACCTTGTGGTGCTCCTGCAGCACCTTGGAGATGCCACGCATCATGTTGATGGCTTTCTCTTCGTCCGGCTCTTCCACTTTCACCACCTGAAAGCGGCGGGTCAACGCGGGATCACGTTCAAAGTATTTTTTGTATTCCGCCCAGGTGGTGGCGGCGATGGTGCGCAACTCACCCCGGGCCAGTGCGGGCTTCAACAGGTTGGCCGCATCACCCTGGCCTTCCTTACCACCGGCACCGATCAGGGTATGGGCCTCGTCGATGAACATGATGATGGGTTTAGGGCTGGACTTCACTTCTTCAATCACCGACTTCAACCGGTTTTCGAATTCACCTTTCACACTGGCACCGGCCTGCAGCAGGCCCAGATCCAGGGTATGCACGTCCACGCCTTTCAGCGGCTCCGGCACATCATCGTTGGCGATACGCAGGGCAAAGCCTTCCACCACGGCGGTTTTACCGACACCGGCTTCACCGGTCAGGATCGGGTTGTTCTGGCGGCGACGGGTAAGGATATCGATACACTGCCGGATCTCATCATCCCGACCCAATACCGGATCAATGCCACCCTGACGGGCTTTGTCCGTGAGGTTAATGGTGTACTTGTCCAGTGACGGGGTTTTACTGGGGCGAACCGGCGCGTCCCCGGCTCCACTTTCGGTTGCACTACCGGCAGGCGCACCACTGGACGATTCGCCGGTAGTGCCGATGATGGCCCGGGCGGTTTCGCGCAGGGATTCCGGTGCGATGTTTTTGAATTCCGGCGCGGAATCCAGCAGGGATCGACGTGATTGATCATCCAGCATCAGCGCCGCCAGCAAGTGTCCACTGGTGATCATGCCATGACCGAAATCCACGGAACTGATCATCCAGGCATTTTTACTGGCTTCGACAATGGAGGGTGACAAGGCAGCCGGACGGGAGCTGCCCGACTTGAATTTTTCCACCGTATTGGTGAGCTCTTTGTTCAGATGGCTGATGTCCAGTTCATGCTTTTCCAACAGGGTATTGAAGTCACTGTCCACGGTTTCCAGCAGCTTCAACAGCCAGTGCTCCACTTCCACATTGTAATGACTGCGACCAATACACAGGCCTGCCGCCCCTTCCAAGGCATCGCGCAAAGTGGGGGACATTTTGTCCACCAGGGATTTAAGGTTCACGTTTATCATGTTGAGCTTCCCTGTAGTTATTAAAAGCTATTAATGGTTAATAGGTTATTCACTCACCCGTATCCGGATCAGTCGATTCTGGTCTTGTTCCTGTTGACTCTGTACGCCAAGGCCGCTGTTCCACCCCAGCATCAATTCGCCCCCTTCGATGGCACGACCGTTCATCTGCGCCACCTGCCCCAGCCCTACCTGAGGCAGGTCTTTTTGTCGAATACTGATCTCGATATCAAAATCGAATTCGGTACCGGCCATAAAGCGCACCAAAGCTTTCAGCGCTTTCATTTTGGCGCCACCCCGGTGCAATGCTGACGAATTGGGCATAATCCAGTTCCTCGATACGAATACGGAACTTACTTTGAATATCCCAACACTGACGACCAAGGATGACGTTCTCACCCAGGAAGTTGTTCTGCCCCAGCGGCACCCCCATCCCCGGCAAACGGCTCTGCATGTCTTCCGGAAGCGGTTGCCATTTGCCGACAAACTGTTCCACCTGCACCGGCAACTCAAAATAATGCTGAAGCATCCGCGCCATGGTGGTGGCCGAAGGCACACCTTTACCCAACTGACCGGCAAAACCCAGCATGGCCTCATCGGGAATCGGCAGACGCTGCTGCAGTTTGTCGGTACCCAGGCCGATGAACGATGCCAGCATGTGGCTGAATATATCGTTACGACCACGCCCTTCCCGATGGGCCCGTTCATAGACCACTGGTAGGCGATATTTATGCCAGGCCTGGTAATACAACGATGTACTACGATGATTCAGCACATCCAGAAAATTAACCAGGGCGTGATCCTTTTGCCGCAGCCGCTTAATCACCAATTCGCTGATGTGATAAGGCATCACGCCATTGCTGCCGAACAGGCCGAAACTGNNATTTGCGGCGCTTCTTCGTCATCCAGCTCCAGGGTTTCGGAAATTGCCACCCGATCCACATCCGCTCCCCGGAAGGCCAGACTGGCCTGCGCCTGGAAACGGATACTTTCCCGGTTTGGCGGCGCCCCCTTGGCAACCGGTACCCGCGCGAATTTCTGACCTTCGCCGGCATTGATGCGGGCAGCCATTTCCAGTAAACGCACCGCCTGGAAAAAAGCAAAGCGGTGGGGTTCTTCCTGTAATTGCCGGGTTATAGCAAGGCTTTTTCGCCGGCGCGCGGAGGCCATCGCTTCATTTCTCCTTCGGCATTACTGATTTTGGCTATTAACCGAGTGAAGGAATTCAGGCTGCAATACAGCGCTAAAAACCGCTCCAACACACTGGCAAACAGATAGGGTGAACCACCGGCCACCAGCCGGGGGTCGAATTCGACTTCCACCTGGGTCCCTCGACACATGGCGGTGCCTTTGCCCACTTTAATGGGCGCCATGATGGGTTTTACATGCAAATGCCGAATCGATTCGATCATCTTGCGGGTGCTGTCGGCATCACGAAAATCGTACAGGCGCAGGATCTCCTTCAGGGCATCGCCCTCTTCATCCCCGGTCAGTGATAGGTGATTCAAGTTCAGATGAGACATCAAACGCCAATAAGCACGGTTTCGCAGTGGCGGTCGTAAGGTTTGCGTGGGCGGGGTAATGCAGTGGATCGACGCCACCGGTGCATCCCCTTCCACCATATTCAGCTTCGGCTGGTTGCTGCCGGAAGGCAGGCGCGCCGGCAGGTTACGATTAAAACAGGTAAGCTGCAGATCCAGGGTTTCGTCACTGGGCAGATTGGGGTCAAAGTGCAGGTCCACCAGGCTCAGGTTGATCTCAGAGGCTTCTTCGTTGTGGTTCTCACCTTCAATTACTGAAAGCCTGCGCTCGAACCAATAGGTACCGTGATTACGCTCGGTATGACGGTGGCGTACACCGTAAAACGGCGTGTATTCATATTTATTACCGCTGGCATCGGACGCATTTACCTTGTCAATGGAATAGATTTCCAGCGCACCGGTGCGACGCCCATCAGGCACCACCCGGTATTCAGTTTCGGTATGGTCCAGGGCAATGGGGTCCGCCACATACTGGAACANNCAGGGCGATAGGGTCCGCCACATACGGGAACAGGTTCACCGCCGGGGTACATCCCAGCACAAAAACACTGGCGTTGATGTAATGTTCCAGCTCGCCATCGGACTCCTTCAGGTAGATATACAGATTCAGTTCATTGGCGGTGTCCGCCGGCAATTTGCTGATATCGATATCCACAAACAGGAACTTCTGGGGAAAGACAAAGTATTCCGTCAGCAGGCGATAACCGATAAAGGCGTTGGCAGGATACGGCAGCAGGCCCTCTTCCGAACTGAAACCCACCGGGGTGATAACATCACTGTTACAGAATACCGGTTTGGTGTCCCCTTCCCCTTTGGCCAACACTACCTTTACCGCACCATTCATCAGATGCTCGTATAATGGGTAAATATGTTTAGGTTGACCACGCAGGTAAAAGCGCAACTTGCCGGGCTGCAGTTCGGAAATACTCAAAGCGGACGACAGGGTTTTCAATGCTATTTTCAGTACGCCATCGGCACCGCCCACTTCGTCAGCACCCGGCGCAATAAAAGGACGGGCCATCAACTGGGCGGACTCCACCTTCAAAGGCTGAATGTTCGCCGGATAGCAGGTACTGAAGCGGCAGCTTTCACCAGCGAAGCTGTCGGTATCCAGCTCGGTTTTGGCCGCTACTGTAGTGCATTCATCCAATGCTTCCGCTGCCTGGAATTGCACAATGGTCATGGAGGGGATGGGACGCTGGTAATGGGGGTACATAACGCCCATTAAGCCATCGGTCATCTCCGGAAAATCATCGTTCAGTTTGTCCTGAATACGAGCGTTCAGTAACGCCACCCCATCCAGCAGACGCTCTACAAAAGGGTCTTCCGGCTTGTCATCGGAGACACGCAGACGGTTACCGATCTTGGGATGACGCTGGGCAAACTCCGACATGGCCTTCTGCACAAAGGCCAACTCCTTTTCGTAATGTTTGAGCAAATCATCACTCATTTATTTGGTCTCCGCCACGGTTACCGACCGGGTCACCGGGTTTAATGCTGAATCAAAGACAATCACCTCATCGGCGCTCAAGGCATGCAAGGTGGCTTCCACCCGAAAACGGATACTGGGATCTTCCGGGTCATGGGAAGCCTGGGTCTGGACTTTGACACTGCGTATTCTGGGTTCGTAGTGCGCAATAGTGCGTTCCACCGTACGGCAGAATTCCTGCCGGGCTTTTTGCGAACTGAGATTCAAGGTGGCGGCATCCGGTAATCCGTAGTTGTGT
>JABAHQ010011418.1_pt1 | contig 11623 bp, 13 predicted proteins | sample 7062091 | NCBI WGS metagenome assembly JABAHQ01 (sample SAMN14534359, study PRJNA622989) | marine sediment metagenome | biome: marine biome [ENVO:00000428]; feature: marine pelagic biome [ENVO:01000023]; material: deep marine sediment [ENVO:00002113] | place: India: Gulf of Kutch | collected...
CGCTTTTTACAGAACTTAGGCTACACAACCATGGCGTTAGGGCTATTAATGGGCGGCACGGTTCCGCGCGCGCTCTCCGCAGATGGATGCCCTCCATCTGTGGGCTGCGAGGCAACCGATACAGCATGTGGGCAAGCTGAGGGGGCCCCTTGCTGTTGGACAGTGCCGGCTCAATGTTGCCCGCCTTCGCCTTGTTGCTCCATGGTGATCGACGATTTCAGCTCCATCTTTGGCCTGCTGTGCGGCTCTTCCGACGGTGTAGCCAAGGAGATCTGTACCCCCGCCGGGCCGGTCGGGATGGCCCTGGTCAACGATAGCGGGGTGAACCGCTACTACGTCGGCAATACCCTGATCTATCTGGCCCCGGGAGAGATAGAGCTGGACCTGACCGGGCTATACCGTGGGGCGAAGCGAGTCGAGGTAGTCGTGGAGGATACAGCGGGAGCGGGGAACACAGTAGTTACAGCAATGGATGCCGACGGAAACATCGTCAGCGAGGTCAAATCGAGGACCTGCCTGGAAGAGGTCCTAGCCGTTGATTTCTGCGATGCCTGTCAGTGGATCGCTCGGGTAGAAATCGAAGGAGTACGGACGTTCGTCAAGGAGATCCGAATTCTCTTCTAGACCAACCCTCAAAGGAGAGATTATGGCCAGCATCTCCGGCCTGGATGCTGGCCATAGTTTTAGCTCATAGTCGGGATAGTTCGTTTCCTCTAGCCGCTGGCCGAAGAGAGCACAGCAATCCCTTCCATCTCCACCTCCGCGCCCTTCGGCAGGGCGGCCACCCCGACGAAGGAACGGGCTGGCGGATCTTCTTTGAAAAAATCCTGATAGACCTCGTTGACCTGGGGGAAGTTCCCCATGTCGGTGACGAAGATCGTCGCTTTTACCAGGTCCTCCATCCTCGACCCGGCGGCCTCCAAAATTGTCTTGAGATTTTCCAAACATTGGCGGGCTTTCGGTTGGATGTCGCCCTCGATTAGGTTGCCCTCGCGGTCCAGGGGAATCTGGCCGGAGGTGAAGACGAACCCGCCGGCGACGATCGCCTGGGAGTAAGGCCCAACGGCCGCCGGGGCCGCGGAGGCGCTGATCGCTCTCTTGTTCATTTGAACTCCTCCTTCCACAACACATAATAACAGTTTGACCTCGGATTCCCCACCATTCCAACGGTCCCCGGGGCTTTAAGGAGGAACCAGGGCAACCCGAAGTTAGCACTCCTTATAGAGACCTGCTACTCCTGGAACATCGTGCGCCTCCTGTAGCCCTCGCTGAATTCTGCAGCTCTCCTCAACAGCAGCGCACCAACAATTCTGGTTCCCTTTCAAAACTGGGTATCTGCCAGGAGGAGGCCACCTTGACTTCGTGAAAGACTTGTGGTAGATTGGGTTGTCCGTGGGAAAGGAAAAGGCTATGACGTTGCTTAGCTTGAAAAGAGTATCAGAGGTATCCTGCCCGAGATCCCTTCTCAAGCGAGGAGGGTAATTTATCCTCCTCCTACAACCCTCTTAAATTAATTATATCCTATTGAGGTTCAAACCTGGAGGCGATTTTTCTGGATTAACGGAGGTGAACCGATCATGGTCCAATGCCCAGAGTGTGGATCTGGATTTGAGTTGTCCGAGGATGTAGTGGAGAACGAGATACTGGAATGTCCGACCTGTGGAATCGAATTGGAGGTTATTGGCCTCAATCCGCCGAAGGTCGATTTGGCACCTGAGGAAGAGGAAGACTGGGGGGAGTGAGCCGGACCGGGAAGGTGGAGTTGGATATGTAGCGCGCTCGGCTAGTGGACGATGGTCAGCAACTAGTCGCTCGAAGGAGGGATGGTTGTTTAAATTGGGGGTCTTATTCTCCAGGATCAGGGTGGAGGAGAAGCTGCTGATCGAGGAGGCCCAGGGGCGAGGGATTGAGGTAGTGAAGGTAGATAGCCGGAAGCTGGTCTTCGATCTCGATTGCAAGTTCGACTTCGACCTGCTTTTGGAGCGGGACATCTCCCATTCCAGAGCCCTTTACGCTTTGAACCTGTTTGAGGGCTCCGGGGTTGTTACCATAAACACCTATGACGTTGCCAGGATCTGCGGCGACAAGGTGGCCACCTCCAGGGCCCTCCGTGAATATGGAGTTCCCACACCGGAGGTAAAGGTTGCCTTCACCAAAGAGAGCGCCCTGGAGGCTATAGAGGAGATCGGTTACCCCGCAGTCCTGAAACCGGTAACCGGCTCCTGGGGGAGACTGCTCGCCAGGATAAACGACCGAGACGCAGCAGAGGCGATCTTGGAACATAAAGAGAATCTAGGTTCCTATTACCACTCGATATTCTACCTGCAGAAGTACATCGACAAGCCGGGAAGGGACATAAGGGCCTTCGTGGTCGGTGATGAGACCATCTGTGCCATCTACCGGTCCTCACCACACTGGATCACCAACACGGCGCGGGGCGGGGGAGCGTCCAACTGCCCCATCACCGACGAGCTAAACGAGATATGTCTACGGGCTGCGCAGGCTGTGGGCGGAGGGGTGCTGGCAATAGATCTGATGGAGACAGGGGAAAGTTTAACTGTACACGAAGTGAACTATACCATAGAGTTTCGCAACAGCATTGGTCCCACCGGGGTAGATATCCCGGCAAAGGTGATCGATTACGTCGAGAAGGTGGCCCGGGATGGATAGGCTACAGGTGGCGGTAGTTGGAGGATCGGGCTACACCGGCGGGGAGCTCCTGCGGCTTCTCCTACNNGTCGCGGTGACCTCCAGGAGTTCGAGGGGCAAGTCAGTCTATAAAACCCATCCGAACTTGAGGGGCGCTACGAGGTTGAAGTTCACGAATCCGGATGACCTAGTGGGGGGGAGATATGATCTCCTCTTCCTCGCCCTGCCCCATGGAGCCTCCATGGAACGAATGGACGATTTTTTAAATATGGCTGACAAGCTGATCGACCTGAGCGCGGACTTCCGGTTAAAAAATGAGGGCGATTACCTGAGATGGTATGGCTACGAACATAAGAGTCCTCAGCTCCTTCATCAATTCGTCTACGGGATGCCCGAACTGCATCGCCAGAGGATCAAAGGGGCTGATCTTGTAGCTGTCCCAGGGTGCACGGCCACCGCGGCGATCATCCCCCTCAAGCCCCTGGTCGATGAGTTCAAGATCAAGCTAGTGGTGGTGGACTCGAAGGTGGGCTCCTCCGCTGGCGGAGCCGAAGTAAACCCCGGAAGCCACCATCCGGAGCGAAGCGGCGTCGTAAGGTGCTATAAGCCCGCAGGTCACCGGCACATAGCGGAGATGGAGCAGGAGCTGAATCCAGATGGCCTGATTTCATTCAACTTCTCCCCTCATGCGATCGAGCTGGTCCGGGGGATCATGAGCACCACCCACGTCTTCATGGAGGATGACTACGAGGAGAGGGAGATCTGGCAGACCTACCTCAAGGCTTACGGGGAAGAGCCATTTGTGAGGTTGGTGAAGGAACGGGGCGGACTCTATCGTTACCCGGAGCCGAAGTTGTTGATCGGGACGAACTACTGCGATATAGGGTTTGAGAAGGATGGGCGGACCGGCCGCTTGGTGGTGATGTCCGCCCTGGACAACCTGACCAAGGGTGCGGCGGGCCAGGCCCTCCAGTGCATGAACCTGATGTTCGGGCTGGATGAGCGGGCCGGGCTTGAGGCCCTGGGTTTCCATCCAATCTGAGTAGCCCCAGATCCAAGATAAAGGGGGCGAGATGTTTGTGGTGAAAGTTGGGGGAAGCGAGGGCATCGATTACGACCGTTTCCTAGCTGATCTGGCCAATTATGATGAGTTCGTCCTGGTCCATGGCGGTTCCCATGAGCTTAACCGGATCTCAGTGAAGCTCGGCAAGCCGCCGAAGTTCGTCGAATCGGTCTCCGGCTACACCAGCAGATATACAGACCGGGATACTTTAGAGCTATTCAACATGGTCTATGCCGGAAAGATGAACAAGATGATCGTGGAAAAGCTGCAGAAGCTCGGGGCAAACGCCATTGGATTGAGTGGGATGGACGGACGCCTGCTCGAGGGGAAGAGGAAATCAGCCCTGAAGATCGTAGAGGATGGGAAGAGAAAGATCTTGAGGGGAGATCACAGCGGGATAATCGAACGAGTAAATACCGAATTCCTGCAGCTGCTCTTGGCCAGTGGCTACAAGCCTGTGGTGACACCGCCGGCGATCAGCTATGAAGGGACTGCCATAAACGTAGATGGCGATAGAGTCGCAGCGGGGTTGGCCAAGGCTCTAAAGGTCGATCGGCTGATAATCTTATCGAACGTCCCCGGGTTGCTCCGGCGGGCCGAAGATGAGACCAGCTTGATTAAACGGATCTCAACCGATGAGATCGAGCACTATGCCCAATATGCCCAAGGTCGGATGAAGAAGAAGCTTTTGGGGGCAAAGGAGGCTCTCGAGGGTGGGGTAGGATCTGTGATCCTTGGAGATGCTAGAGGGGAGAGTCCGGTTACTAAGGCTTTAGCTGGGGGAGGGACGGTGATAGGGTGAAGATCAGTGAGATCGAAGAGGAATATACAAGCGGGGTCTATGCCAAGAAGCCCCTGGAGATAGTGCGGGGGGTGGGGACGAAGGTATGGGACTCTCAAGGGAGGGAGTATATCGACTGTACTGGGGGAATCGGTGTCGCCAGCGTGGGCCATTCCAACGGGTATGTTGCCCAAGCGATCACCCAGCAGGCGAATCGGCTGCTAACCTGCCCCGATGCCCACTTTTACAACGATAAGCGGGCCAAGCTGCTGGAGAAGTTAAGCGAGATATCCCCGGGGGATTTAAAGAGGAGTTTTCTCTGCAACTCCGGAACAGAGGCCGTGGAGGCGGCCATCAAATTCGCCCGCGGCCATACGGGCAAGCCGAAGATAGTCGCGGCGATGAGGGGCTTTCATGGCCGGACCCTCGGGGCCCTCTCCGCCACCTGGAAGTCCACGTATAGAGAGCCTTTCCGGCCTCTGGTGCCCGGGTTCAAGCATCTCCCCTACGGGGAGCTGGAAGAGCTGGAGCGGGAGATTAAAGATGGGGATACGGCGGCAGTGCTGCTCGAACCGATACAGGGTGAATCGGGGGTCCATCTGCCCCCACCGGATTACCTGAAGGGAGCCCGGGAGCTCTGCGATCGGCATGAGGCATTGCTGATTATGGACGAGATCCAGACAGGATTTGGGCGAACGGGGCGGATGTTTGCCTGCGAGCACTGGGACATCGTTCCGGACATACTATGCGTGGCCAAGGCGCTGGGCGGCGGCCTCCCGATCGGGGCTGCAATTATGAGGGAGGAGATAAAATTGAACCGTGGTTTGCATGGCAGCACCTTCGGGGGCAACCCCCTGGCGGCCAGCGCGGCGTTGGCGACGATAGAGTACGTCCAAAAGAACGATCTACCAGGGAAGGCGGAGGAGAGAGGAGGATATTTCCTGGGGAGGCTTAAGGAATTTGAGCCAAGAGATATTGTCAGGGAAGCCCGGGGCCTGGGCTTAATGCTGGCCTTGCAGTTGAAGAGGAAGTCCGGCCCTTATCTGAACAGCCTGATGGAGAAGGGTGTCTTGGCGCTCCCTGCGGGGGGCACAGTTATAAGGTTCCTGCCACCGCTGGAGATCACCAGAGAGGAGATCGACCAGGCCGTTGAAGCTTTGGATTCAGTGCTGTCATGACCACAGCAGAACTGCTAAAGAGGATGGTCGAGATCTATAGCCCCTCAGGCCAGGAGGGGAGGTTGGCCCAATTTTTACAAGATGAGATGGAGGGGCTTGGGTTCGATACTCATATAGACAGGGCAGGAAACATTGTGGGAAGGGTGGGAGAGGGGGAGTGTGAAATCCTGCTGGTAGGCCACATGGACACCGTGGCAGGCGAGATCCCGGTCGAAGTGAAGGGAAACCGGCTATATGGGAGGGGTTCTGTGGATGCCAAGGGGAGTTTAGCCGCATTCATCGAAGCGGCTGCCGAGTGTGGAGACTCTCACCTGAAGGTTTACGTGATCGGTGCGGTGGAGGAGGAGACAAGCTCCAGGGGGGCCAGGCATTTATTGGACAAGTACAGACCTGATTATGTGGTTATCGGGGAGCCCAGCGGTTGGGACGCCATGACGATCGGGTATAAGGGTTCAATCCATATCGCATACTCCTTGGAGAAACCGTTGAGGCACAGAGCTCATTGGGGGAAGACGGCGGCGGAAGAGGCTGTCCAGTTCTACAATGCCTTTGCGGGGAAATATGGCTCAGGTGGAGGCTTTGACTCGGTGAGCGTAAACCTCCTCTCGATAAACACCATAACTGACGGGCTTAGGGAGTCGGCGGAGATGGAACTCGAATTGAGAACGCCTCCTGGCTTCGATTCTGCCAAGCTCGAGCAATCCATCTTGAAGTTAGGGGGAAGCGCCGGGGTGGAGCTGGGCGAGGAGGTGATGGCGATAAAGGTGGGGAAGCACAATGAGCTGGTGAGAAGCTTTCTTAGGGCTATCAGGGCGCTCGGGGGAGAGCCTAGCTTCAAGGTGAAGACGGGGTCATCGGATATGAACATCCTGGGTGGGGAATGGGTTGCGCCAATAGTCGCTTATGGCCCAGGAGATTCGGCCTTAGATCACGCTCCTGATGAGCATCTGGAGATAGAGGAGTACAAAAAAGCAGTCAAGGTATTGAATCATCTCCTGAAGGATCTGTCAAAGAAGGCCAAGGGGCGGGCAAGGTTGAGCCAAGAAAGTTCTGCAAAATGCCCCTCCGAGGGCTAAAGGGCACTACCATCACCGCCTCTTCTCCGGCAACTCCGGTCTCCTTAGGCGCTTCCGATTCGTCCTCCAGCAGCGCCAGGTCCAGATACCTTCTCCCGGTCAGCCATTCTTCGGACTGTTCCATGGCCAATGCCGTCACTAATCGCAGGCAGCTGGCCCGGTTGGGAAAGATCCGCACCACCCGGGTCCGTCGCTCCAGTTCCTGATGGAACCGTTCCAGCCCGTTGGTCGATTTCATCCGTTTGCGGTGCTTCCCCGGCAGGTCGAAGGCCGTCAGTGTCTCTTCCCCCGTCTCCTCCAACCAGTCGGCCAGCTCCGGATAGCGGCCCCGGTAGTCCTCAATGATGAGTTATCTCCATCTTGGAGGGGCGACCCTGTTCCTTCAAGGGCTGCTTTTTACAGAACTTAGTCTACACAACCGTTTGTGGCTCCAATCTGTCCGCCATCCACACCCTCTCCCATCCGATGAAGCAGTTCCTCAAGAGAGGATGGCTCTCTCGTCCCTCTCCAATCTTTTATCCGAAGATCAACCGCTGATTGCCGTTGGCTGCAAAATAGCGTACACTATCTCAACGGTGATCATCAGTGAAAGCTCAAAGATTATGGTTTACCTCGGCGATAATCCTGATCTTGTTCCTTGTGGCGTTGGGATCAGGGCTGTCAGTGTCTCTAACCGGCTGTCAGAAAGAGCAGGAGAGAGAACAAGGGCAAAGGAGGAGAGGAGAGGGATGGACCACAAGCCTCAAGAGGTAAGGAATTTTCTATGGAGATAGGATCAACAGTCCCCTTCTATCTGGTCGTTCTCATGTGGTTAGCCAAGGTCGTCTTTTTGGCTCTGGTCTGTTCATTCCTAGGCTTGCTCGGGATCAGGGTGTTGGACGTCCTCACCCCCCATATCCATGAGCGGGCGAGAGCTGGCGAGGATCCCGTATCTGTAGGGCTGTTTATCGCGGGGTTCTTTATCTTCATCGGCCTGGTCATCCATGGAGCGGTCACCGCCCCTATGGCTCTGGGCGGAGGTGGGGGTTCCTTCGTTGAATATCTATTCGACCTCAGGAGATTGGGGCTGATCGCAATGAGCTTCTTCATAAGCCTCCTTCTGGGGATAGCACTGTTTAACCTCCTGAACGTACTTACCCCTAAGATCCCTTTCCTGAGTATCAGAGATAGCTCGGCAGGTATGGGCATCTACATCTTCGGATACCTGGTCTTCTTCGGGCTGATAATCCACGGCGCCCTGACCACCCCTTTGTGAGGACCATGGGTGAGAAAAAGGTTTTATGGATCGTGATCCTCATCTGTCTTGCCAACCTAAACTTGATATCTGCAGATGTGGTTGCCCTCCCGTCACCGCAATTTGAGCCAACCAATGGAGAGGTGGTCGACGGCTGGGGTGTGGTCAGGACCAGGGCTCATGGTTCTGATGGCTTCCTCCAGATATCCCGAGACTCATTCCGCCCCATCATCGTAGCTGAAAGCCTGGCTGAGAGAGTTGATATAGCCTTTACCATCGGGGAAGAGTTTGCCAAGAGGTATCCAGATACCAATAGGAGGGCTGAGGAGGTCTTCCGCTTCGTAAAAGATCATGTCAGGTATACACCGGATACCACCCAGTTCGGGCATAGAGAGTTTGCTAGAAATGCTGATGAGATGGCTCAAGCCATCGAGGAGCGAGGCACAACTCGAGGGGACTGTGAAGATTATGCTGTATTCTTAGCCGTGATATTTCAAGGTGCCGGTCTTCCCTCAGCCATAGTCCTTGCCCCTGAGCACGCGGCCGCTTTGGTCCATCTTCCATCATACAGGAGGGGCAAGGCTTTGGATCTTGAAGGGGAGACGGGCTGGTTTTGGGCAGAGGCCACAGGCAGAAACAACCCCTTAGGATGGGTGCCGAAGCGATTCCTGGGTAAAAAGCTCTTGGCGTACGAGGTCTCCGCCGAGCCAATTTGGGGTGAGGGTTCAGAGCCCAAATTGCTCGCCATTTCACAAGAATCCCGAAGTTTGGGAGTTCAACTCTCTCCTCTCATGAGCATAATTGCCCTGATGGGGCTCGTGCCCATATTCGGGAGGATGTTGATGCACTTAAGGTGAACTCCTTATTCTATCTCAATCCTTTTCCACTCCCAAGAGGAAAAATAGGTTTTAATCTTTAGTAATCTGGCATCGGAAGGGTGTTTTCCTAACATCGCGGCCTTGCAATGCCTTCCACCTATAGCTACCCTTGAATTGGTGATCAATCCTCGGGACGCAGAGGCCGCGGTCCGGAAGGGAGGTGGAATGTGAGATGAAGGAAGCCGAGCAGTTCCCTATCGAGGAACTCATTGAGGAGTTGGGAGGTAAGTTCTCCACTGCCCTGGGGATCGACCTCGAAAGCAGGGATACCGAGGAGATCTCCAAGTGGTTCCTCGCCGCGATCCTCTTCGGAGCCAGGATCGGGGAGTCGATCGTCATCAATACCTATCAAGAATTCGTGAGACGAGGGGTCACCACACCTCAAGCGATCTTGGATACGGGCTGGGATGGGCTGGTGGAGATCCTCGACGCTGGCGGGTATGTTCGCTACGACTATAAGACCGCGACGAAGCTCCTCGAGATAGCGGAGAAGCTGGAGAAGGAATACCAAGGGGACCTCAACCTGCTCCATGAGCAAGCCAAGGAGCCCCGCAATCTGGAGAAGCGACTCCTGGAATTCAAGGGCGTCGGCCCGATGACGGCCAACATCTTCCTGCGGGAGCTCCGGGGAGTCTGGGAGAAGGCCGAGCCCTTCCCCGGCAAGCTCGCCCTCCTTGCGGCCCAGAATCTCGGCCTGATCGAGACTGAGGCTGCGCCTCAGGCCGTGAAGGAGCTTCAGCAGCTCTTCCAACAAAGGGCATTGAGCGAGGCATACCGGTTCCCAGACCTGGAGTCGGCCCTCGTCCGGCTGGGGAAGGGCTGGTGCCGTAAGGAGAGGCATGATGAATGCCCGATGAGGGATCGCTGCCCGAAAGGGGTTTGAGAGCCCCTGCCCGGAGGTAGGGGAGCCCAGAGTGGAGGGGCTGTGAACGCAGCAATTTTATATAGCGAAAAGCTGAAGGAATACGACCTAGGTCATGTGCTTACCGGCGAAAGATATGACAATTTTATCCGCTTATTCAAAAATACACTCGGGGGTAACCCGATTCTGGAAATAGTCGAGCCTCCATATGCGAGGGAGGCTGATCTGAAGCTTGTGCACACTGAGGAGTATATCGAACGTGTGGAGAGGTATGAATCTAGAGATCCGCATGATACGCCGCTTTCCCCCGGTCTGGTCAGGGCGGCAAGGCTTCTCGCCGGAGCAGGGAAGCTGGCGGGCGAGCTGGTTCAATCAGAAATGGCTGAGAAGGCATTTGTAGTGGGGGGAGGGGTCCAACATGCAAGACGGGACCATGAAAAGGGATTCGGCGTGTTCAGCGATGTGGGCGTCTGCGCCGAGAACCTGATGCAAAGTTACGGAGTAAAAAGGATCTTAATCCTGGATACAGATGCACATGCAGGGGATGGAGTTTATCGGGTCTTCTCGGAAGACCCTCGGGTGCTTTACATATCGATCCACCAAGATCCCCGTACCCTTTATCCCGGAAGAGGTTTTGTCGGCGAAATAGGAGAGGGGAAGGGCAGAGGCTATTCCGTGAATATACCATTGCCACCCCGGGCCAGTGATATGGCTTACAGACATGTGTTGGAAAGCATCTTCGTTCCATTAGCCAGGGAATTCGAGCCGGAGCTCGTAATGCTGGTAGATGGGACCGATCCTCACTTCACAGATAGGATAACCCAAATGGGTTTGACGCTTGAAGGGATCAGAATGATCGGCGGCGTAGTAAGGGAGACGGCGGATGAGCTGTGCGGGGGTAAAGTTGTTGACTTCATAGGTTCCGGCTACAGTCATGACCCAAAAGTAGTGGGCCTCGGCTGGCTGTCATCGATAGCCGGGGTAATGGGGATCGATCTGGAGCTAGAAGAGCCGATCGTGGTTCCTCCTCAATTAAAGAAGGATTTCGGAGTGAAGGAAGCAAAGAAACTAGCAGTAGATGTGAGGAGCGGTCTTTCTACCTATTGGAAATGCCTTTAGATCACCCCCAGCTTTCGTCCAACCTCCGCGAATTTATCCAGGGCAAAGTCTAAGTCATTCTTGGAGTGCACCGCGGAGATCATCACCCGGATGCGGGCCTTCCCCCGGGGCACGGTGGGAAAGCCGATCGCCTGGGCGAAGATCTCCTCATTGAAAAGCTTTTGGGAAAAATCCCAGGCCGTCTGGGCCTCGCCGAGCATCACCGGGGTGATCGGAGTCTCGCTCACTCCGATGTCAAAGCCCAGTCCCTTCATCTCCTGTTTGAAATAGCGGGCGTTATCCCAGAGCTGACGGACCGGCTGGTCCGTCTCGGCCAAGATGTCGAAGGCGGCAATACAGGCGGCCACGTCCGCCGGGGTGGTCGCCGAAGAGAAGAGGAAGGGCCGCGCCTGCTGCCTCAGATACTCGATGATCTTCTCCTTCCCGGCCAAATACCCTCCGACGACGCCCAAGGCCTTTGACATCGTCCCCATCTCCAGGTCCACTCGCCCATGAAGCCCGAAATGATCGGCGATCCCCCGGCCGTGATCTCCCAGGACCCCCTCGCCGTGGGCATCATCGACCATGACCATCGCCTCATACCGCTCGGCCAACTCCACGATCTCCGGCAGGGGCGCCAAATCCCCGTCCATGGAGAAGACCCCATCGGTGACGATCATCTTCTTTTTGATATCTTTGTTCCTTTGGAGGGCCCCGGCCAGGGCCTCCGTGTCGCGATGGGGGTAGATCTCCCGCTTCGCCTTGGTCAGCCTTACGCCGTCGATGATCGAGGCGTGGTTCAGC
>JABAHQ010015005.1_pt1 | contig 11618 bp, 8 predicted proteins | sample 7062091 | NCBI WGS metagenome assembly JABAHQ01 (sample SAMN14534359, study PRJNA622989) | marine sediment metagenome | biome: marine biome [ENVO:00000428]; feature: marine pelagic biome [ENVO:01000023]; material: deep marine sediment [ENVO:00002113] | place: India: Gulf of Kutch | collected...
GGTAGCGGCCGGGTAGAGGGTCTCCTGGGCCCGGAGGCCGTCGATCACCTCCTCCCGGCTCGGGAAGTCGAAGTCGGGTCCGGTCCAGTACGGGTGATCCGACTCCCGGGGGAGGCCCGCCGAGTGGGTGAGGAGGCCCTCCACGGTCACCGGGGGGCTCTCGGGATGGGCCTGCTCCAGGGTGAACCACGGGAGGTGCTCGGCCACGGGATCGCTCAGCTCGAGGAGGCCGCGGTCCCGGAGCTGGAGCACGGCGACCGAGGTGAAGAGCTTGGAGATCGAGCAGATCGAGTAGATCGTCTCCGGGGTGGCCGGGCGGCGGTCCGCCACGTCGGCCCAGCCGAAGCCCCCGCTCCAGACCAGCTCCTGGTCGTGGACGACCGCCGCAGAGATCCCGGGGATCTCGTCGTAGGCCCTGCGGGCGTCGAGCCACACCTCCACGAGCCGGACAGCTTCGGCCACCCGGGGATGGGACGCTAGGGAGCCGGTGTCGGGGAGGGGAGCGGCCGAGGAGCGGGCCGGGCCCGCCGCCGGAAAGAACCCGCCGGTGCCGGGACCCGGACCCGGCACGGCCGGTGCCGCCGCGAGCACGGCGGCCGGAAGCACGGCCGCGGCGGCTGAAGCGATCGCGATGGCTCTCATCGTGGCTCTCCGGGTGGGGACAACTCGTGTACCGGACGCTCCCGCGCCCCGGCGGCTCGATCCGGTGGCCCGGGGATCCCCCGGCCGTGCCGATCGGCGGGCCCGAACGCCGTCCACAGTGACCCCCTCGCGGGGCGAGCGCCAGCCTCCTCCCGGAGCGCGGTCCGCCGGGCGGGAGGGACGCGCGGGCCTCGACCGCCCCCTCAGCGGGTCCGCTGCAGGTAGGCCCGCAGGTCCCCCACGTCGAAGCCTCCGTCCCCGTTCCCGGAGAGGTCCAGATAGCGGAGCTGGAGGTCGGAGAGGGCGCCCTCGCCCTCGACCAGACCCTCCATGAGCTCCGGGTCGGTCAGGTGCTGATCCTGGATCGTCAGGGCGAGGGTCTCGTAGAGGAGCGCTCCCTTGTCGTCCTCCACCGTCACGATCACGGGAAATTCGCCCGCCTGGAGGGGCTTGCCCCGGAGGATCACCCGATCCGCCTGGACCGCGACCTCCACGCCCGCCGGGAGGGGTCCGTCGGCGCCGCCGACCCGGGCGTCGAAGGGGGCCGCGCCTCCCCCGACCCCGAAGCTGCCCTCGTAGTCGAGAAGGACGTCCCACGTCGGCGGTACGGACCGGTCCACGGCCACGAGGTCGGAGCCGACCGTGAGGCGCACCCGGGCCACGCCCCCCTCGACCCGGATCGAGTGGATCGAGAGCGTGCTGGGCTCACCCGAGTGGGTGCGGGTCGACGGGACGGTGGACGCGTCGAGGGACGCCTCGGATCCCTCGGCGGAGAAGACGTCGCCGGCGACGCCCCGGTTCCCTCCCTCCGCTTCCAGCTTCCGCAGCGCGTCGTCCCCGTCCGCCTCCACCAGGTGGTAGGGCCAGGGCGGGATCTCCCCGGGCTCGGGCCGGAGCGTGCGCCGCGGGTCGAAGGCGTCATGGTGGTAGACGAGAACGCCCCCGGCCGGCAGGTCCTCGTCGAAGCCGGTCCGGGTGCGGTACTCGATATGAAAGCTCTCGGGGCTGCCGGGGCCCAGGGACACGAAGAGGGCGTCGCCCGACGCCAGGCTCGGCTCGAGAACGAACTCCTCGTTCTCGGCCCGGCTGACCTCGATCGGCTCGAGCCAACCCAGGGTCCGCCGGGAGAGGGGGGAGAGCTGGACCGGGCCGAAGCCGTTCAGCTTCGATCCCGTGCCGCATCCCCACGACCCCCCGGCCATGAGCCCGAAGCAGCCCAGGTTCCAGTGCCGCTGGGAAGGACCCGGGCCCGTGATCGTGCGATAATAGTCGGGGAGCCCCAGGATGTGGCCCAGCTCGTGTGCGATGACCGAGATTCCCTGGAGGTCCTCGCCGGTGCAGTCCGTGACGCTCTCCACGATGAAGGCGTCCACCTCGATCGGGGCGCCGTCCGGGCCGAGGTCCTGGGAGGCGAAGGGCTCGCCGTCCTCGGTCCCGGACCGCGTGGTGCCCAGGTGGGGCCAGATTCCCGGGCCGCCGCAGGAGCCGGCGGGCTCGAGGAACTCGATCGCCACGGCGTCCGCGACCCCGTCTCCGTCTTCGTCGAACTGGGCGAAATCCACGCTTTCGTCGGCGAGCCGAAGGGCTTCGACGACGTACTCCCCCCGACGCTCGCCGATGTATCCGTGGCCATCGACCTCCCCGGCGGCCTCGAAGATCGCCACCGAGGTCCTCACCCAGGGGACGACGGTGCCCTCGAACTCGAAGCGGCCACCGGAAGCCTCCCGAAAGAACTCCGGTAGCGTCCCCGTCTCGCTCGGCCCCTCGAATTCCTCCCGACGGATCTGCTCCACCGGGATGTGAGGCTCGGGAGAGTCCTCGAAGAGGGCGGGGACCACCAGGACGGGCATCGTTCCGATCCGCTCGATTCGGGCGGTCCCGTCGGTCAGGAGCCTCTCCACGGGGGTGATCCCCAGCCGAGCGGCCTCCTCGGCCTGGCGGGCCTGGGCGGCGGGGGGCAGCCGGAGCCCCGGACGGCGGGCAACCGGCTCGAAGTACTGGGCCGGCGCGGCTCGGGGAAGGAGGAACGAGGCGAGGCCGACCGCCGCCACGGCGAGGCATCTCATCGCCGCATCTCCACCGTGTAGCCCGTCACGTCGTCACGCAGGCGGTTCTCCCAGTCCGCGACCTGGAGGACGTGGATCTCGGGGAGGGCGGGGCCATCCGCGGCCAGGACCTCGAACTCGATCGTCCCCGGGAAATCCCGCACGATCGCGATCTGGCTGCGCTCGCCCACGTTTCTCCCCAGCACCACGGTCCGATCGTCCGTGCTGCGGACCCTCAGCACCTCGTCCCTCGAGACGTCCAGGAGCACCGCCCCCTCCGGCCCCTTCGGCGATTCGATCCGGGCCTGGAGCGTGACCGTCTCCCCCTGGAAGCCGGGCCCGGTCTCACGGCCGGAGTCGATGCAGCCGGCCGCGAAGAGGAGGACGAAGAGGAGGACGCCGGCGCCCCGGACCGATCGCCGGGGGCGCCGAGAGTGGATGCTGCGTTTCACGCGAATCCTCGTCTGGGTCGGGGAGAGATCCGCCGGATCGCCGAAAAGGGATACGGGGTGGCCATGGCGCCCGTTACAGGGCGTGACCCCCCTCCCCGGTGGGCCCGGGAGCCCGGGTGCGGGTCCGCAACGGTCCCGACCCGGGGCGCGCAACGCTCCGGCGCGGCCGGGTGTCCAACTCCCGCAGCCGGTCCCTCGATCGACCTCCACCCGGGAGATCCCGTGGACGGACTCCTGCGGGACGTCACCCAGGCCCTCCGCGGCCTGCGCCGCCACCCCACCTTCGGCGTCGCCGCCCTCCTGACCCTGGCCCTGGGGATCGGGGCGACGACCGCGGTCTTCAGCGTGGTGGACGGGGTGCTCCTGCGGCCCCTGCCCTACCGCCAGCCCGAGCGCCTGGTCCAAGTCTGGCCGGCGAAGAACTTCAACGTCTCCCTGGCCCGTCAGACAGGGGGGCGGCTCACGACCGTGGAGAGCCTGGCGGGGATCTCGGGCTGGTCGGTGACCCTCCTGGGAGAGTCCTCGGCCGAGCAGATCGTGGCCCAGCGGGTGAGTCCGTCCTTCTTCGACCTCCTCGGGGTGTCCCCGGCCCCGGGACGGGGGTTCGCGCCCGAGGAGGGGACCCCCGACCGGGGCGCCGTGGCCGTCCTCAGCCACGGCCTCTGGCGGCGCCGCTTCGGAGGGGACCCGGAGATCGTGGGCCGAACCCTTCGTCTGGACGCCTTTGGCGTCGTCGACGTCGTGGAGGTCGTCGGGGTGGCGCCCCCGGACTTCCGGAGCGTGGCCACCCGGGAGGAGCCGGACCTCTGGCTGCCCCTGACGCGGCGCCCGGGCCTCTCGGTGGAGGCCGACAGCACCTGGTTCGTGAACACCGTCATCGGGCGTCTGGCGCCGGGGGCGAGCCACGAGGGGGCTGACGCGGAGATCCGCACGGTCGCCCGGGAGCTCCGGGCCCTCCACCCCTCGGCGATCGAGGAGGAGGAGGCGAGCATGGCGTCGGCGATCCCCCTCCGAGACGCGGTGGTGGGGGACGTGGAGAGCTCCCTCTGGCTCCTCATGGGGGCGGTGGGGCTCGTACTCCTGGTCGGATGCGCCAACGTGGCGAACCTCCTCCTGGCCCGGGGCCGAAGACGGCGAAGGGAGGCCGCGGTCCGGGAGGCCCTGGGAGCCGGGCCCGGACGCCTCCTCCGGGAGCGGCTCACGGAGAGCGCCATCCTCGCCCTCCTGGGGGGCACGGCGGGGATCGGGGCGGCTGCCTGGGCCCTCCGGCTCATGGCGGGAACCCTGGAGGCGTGGCTCCCGCGCCCGGACGCCGTCGGCGTGGATCTCCGCATCGCGGCCTTCGGGGTGGGCGCCTCCTTGGCCGCCGCTCTGGTCGCCGGGCTCGCCCCGGCGGTCCGTGCCGCGGCCGTCGACCCCCTGGAAGGCCTCCGGTCGGGGAGCGGCGGCGGAGCCAGCGATCGCCGCCACCTCCTCGACCGCGCCCTCCTGGCCGGCCAGCTCGCCCTGGCCACCCTCCTGGTGGCCTCGGCGGCGCTCCTCCTGCGGAGCCTCCGGGAGATCCACGCCACCGATCCGGGCTTCCGTACGGAGGGCCTCACCGCCGTCACCGTGAACATGCCCCAGAGCCGCTACCCCACGCCCGGGGAGCGCCGCGCCTTCGTCCGCTCCGTGGAGTCGACCCTGGCGGCCCTCCCCGACGTCCGGGAGGTCGGGTCGATCCACCTCCTGCCCCTGACGCCCGCCAACTGGTCCTTTCCCTACCTGGCCGAGGGGCACGTGGCGCGCCCCGACGAGCCCCTGCCGTCGGCCAACGTCCGCCTCGTCACCGCCTCCTACTTCCGGACCGCGGGGGTGCGGATGGTCCGGGGCAGGGCCTTCGAGGAAGGGGACGGGGTCGACGACCCCCGGGTGGGCGTGATCAACGAGGCGATGGCCCGGCGGCTCTGGCCCGGAGAGGATCCCCTGGGCAAGGAGATCCGCCTCTTCGGGAGCCAGCCCTTCACGGTGGTGGGCGTGGTGGAGGACGTGCGCCAGCACGCCCTCACCGAGCGTTCCCGGGCCGAGTACTACCTGCCCTACGAGCAGTGGGGATGGGCGGTCACGTGGCTCTTCGTCCTGGTCCGGAGCCCCCGGGACGCCGGCACCCTGGCGGCCCAACTCCGCGAGGCCGTGCTCTCGGTGGATCCCGTCGTGCCCGCGCCCGAGATCCGGGCGATGGAGGAGGTCGTGGCCGAATCCGTGGCCCGGGAGCGCGTCGTCGCCTTCCTGGTGACGGGCTTCGGCCTGGCCGCCCTCCTCCTGGGCGTGGTCGGCGTGTACGGGGTCACGTCGTACGTGGTCGGCGGCCGGCTCCGGGAGTTCGGGATCCGCCTGGCGGTGGGGGCGGAGCCCCGGGCGATCGTCCGGGACGCCCTCGCCCGGGGCCTCGCTCCCGTGGGGGCGGGGCTGGCCGCGGGCCTGCTGGGAGCCCTGGCCGGGGGGCGGCTCCTCTCGGGCTTTCTCTACGGCGTGACGCCCCGGGATCCCCTCACCCTGGTGGCGGTGCCCGCGATCATGGGCTGCGCGGCGCTCGCGGCGGCTCTGGGGCCGGCGCTGCGGGCGTCCCGGGTCGATCCGGTCCGGGTGCTGAAGGCGGAGTAGCGGGGGGCCCGGGGCTCAGCCCTGCGGGGCCCGCTCCGGGTGCGCCGGCGGCAGGACCAGTCCCTCGAGGATCTCCACCGCCCGGTCCAGGAGCTCCCGGTCCTCGGGCTCCAGGGCGCCGATGCGGGCGGCGAGAACGCCCACCCGGGCTCGGCGACCCTCCTCCAGGATCCGGCGGCCCCGGCCGGTGACCCGGATCCGCTGGACCCGGCCGTCGTCGGGATCGGGGATGCGCTCCAGGAGCCCGTCTCCCTCCATCTCCTTCGTCATGCGGGATACCGTGGCGGCGCTCACCTGCTCGGCCGCAGCGAGCTCGCTCACCGTCACCGGGCCCCCGAAGACCACCACCGAGAGGGCCGACAGGCGCGGTCCGCTCAGCCCCGTCTCCCGGTCCACGACCCGGAGGCGGCGCAGCAGGTGGATCGCGGCGGAGTGGAGCCGGTCCGCGGTGCGGATCTCGGCGGGGGACGAAGCGGGCCGGGGAGCGGCGGTCGACGACGAAGACCCCGAAGACGACGCGGACGACGGGGAACCGGGCGGTGGGGGGGACTTCCCTTTCGGCGGCGGGGCCATGGACGGCTCTCATCGGGAGTCGCGACCGGCCCTTGTGGATCCGGGCCGGAGACATTATTTACTTAGCCAAGCTAATTAACTCGCCGCGCCCGTCAACCCGGGAACTCCCCGTCCCCACCCCACGGAGGCCGCCGTGCCCAGCTCCGAGAAGCCGCCCCTGACGGGGCGGATCCGTCAGATCGCGCTCACCGTCGAGGACGTGGAGCGCGCCACCGCCTTCTACCGGGACCGCCTGGGCATGCCCCACCTCTTCAGCGCCGGCCGGATGGCGTTCTTCGACTGCGACGGGGTGCGCCTCATGCTGGCGCTTCCCGAGGACGAGGTCCCCGCCGCGTCCTCGATCCTCTACTTCGCCACCGAGGGGATCGCCGACGCCCACCGGAGCCTCGTCGAGCGGGGCGTGGCCTTCAGGGACGAGCCCCACGTGGTGCACCGGGACGACAAGCACGAGCTCTGGATGACCTTCTTCGAGGACGGAGAGGGGAACCTCCACGCCCTGATCGAGGAGGTGCCGGTCGCGTGAGCCGCCGCACGGGCACCGCCGATCTCCCCCTGCACGGGGGCCGGGCCCCCCGGTGGCTCTTCGAGCGGATGGAGCGCCTCGCTCCCGCCGTGGTGGAGGCGATCGTCCTGGAGGCGGGCCCGGGCGAAGTGCTCCGGCGCCTCTCCGACCCGTGGTGGTTCCAGGCCTTCGGCTGCGTGCTCGGCTTCGACTGGCACTCCAGCGGCGTGACGACCACGGTGTGCGGCGCCCTCAAGTCGGGCCTCGCAGGCCGGGAGGGGGACACGGGGATCGCGGTGGCCGGGGGAAAGGGCCGTGCCTCCCGGCGCACCCCCGACGAGCTCCGGGAGCAGGCGAGCCGCGCCGGCGCCGACGGGGAGACCCTGGTCCACATCTCACGGATCACGGCCAAGGTGGACTCCTCCGCCGTGCAGGACGGCTTCCAGGTCTACCACCACGCCTTCTTCCACACCGAGGACGGAGCGTGGGCCGTGGTCCAGCAGGGGATGCGAGAGGCCGACGGCTCGGCCCGGCGCTACCACTGGCTCGGCGAGGGGGTGGAGAGCCTGGTGCGGGAGCCCCACGCTGCGGTGTGCGCGGACCGGAGGGGCGGGGCCGTCCTGAATCTGGTGGCCGAAGAGTCCGAGGGCGCCCGGAGGGCGTCCAGCGAGATCGCCCGGGAGGACCCCGACCGGGTGATGCGGGAGTGGGACGCGCTGCGGGGTCAGCCCTCTCTCTTCGGACCCCGGAGCCCGGGCGCGAGCCCAGTCCGGAGTGGGCGCGGGAACCGGCCCCCCGCGGCCCGGACGGCTGAGGCCGACGGTCCCCGAGCCTCGCTTCGCATGCCCCACCGTCACCACGTCGTCGAGGCCGAGGACGTGGACCCGCGGCAGCTGCGCAAGGTGCTCCTTTCCACCTACGAGTCCGGGCCCGAGGACTTCGAGGGCCTCCTCGGGGTCCGGGGGGTGGGCGCCCGGTCTCTCCGTGCCCTGGCGCTCCTCTCCGAGGTCGTCTACGGCGAGCCAGCGAGCCTGCGGGACCCGGCCCGCTTCAGCTTCGCCCACGGGGGCAAGGACGGCCACCCCTATCCGGTGGACCGGGAAACCTACGACCGCTCGATCCACCTCCTCAGGGAGGCCGTGGACCGGGCGAAGGTGGCTCGCACCGAGGGGGTGAAGGCGCTGAAGCGACTGGCCCGCTGGGAGGAGGAGGCCGGGAGCGCTACTCCTCCCTGAGGGCCACCGACGGCTGCACCGACGCGGCCCGCAGCGACGGAACCGCCGAGCCCACCAGGACGGTGACCAGCAGCGCTCCGGCCGTGAGGACGAGGGTCACGGCGTCCACGGCACCGATCCCGTAGACCACGCTGGACACCACCCTGCGGGCGCCGAGGGCGCCCAGAACCCCCAGGGCCACCCCCGACACGGCGAGGCGCCCGGCCCGGCTGCCCACGAGCGCCACCACCCGCCCCGGCGACGATCCCAGCGCCAAGCGCACGCCGATCTCCCGGGTGCGCCGGGCCACGAAGTACGAGACCGTGCCGTAGACCCCGGTGGCGGCCAGGAGCACCGCGATCGCGGCGAAGAGCCCCACCAGGCCGGTGTAGGAGCGCCGCTCGCCGAGCCGGCGGTCGACCCGCTCCTCCATGGTGCGGAACTCCGCCGGGGGGAGCGTCGGGTCGACCGAGGCGGCGGCCCGGCGCACCGGCTCCACCAGGGCCGCGGGCTCTCCCCTGGTGCGCACGGTCAGATAGAGCTGGTACCACGGATTCGCCGTGTACGGGCGGTACGCCTCGGGAAGCACCGGCCGCTCCGCGCCCCACTGGCGCACGTCCTCCACCACCCCCACCACCGTGAGCCAGCTCGGCTCGTCGAAGGAGAAGCTGAAGCGCCGGCCCAGGGGGTCCTCCCCGGGCCAGAAGCGCTCGGCCAGGGTGCGGTTCACCACCACCCCCGGGCTCCCCGACGCCGAGTCCTCGGGAAGGAGGGCCCGGCCCCGGACCAGGGGGATCCCCATGGCCCGGAAGTAGCCGCCCTGGACCCCCGTGATCTCCACCAGCGGCGCGTCCTCCCGGACCTCGGGCACCGGCCGTCCCTCGATGCGCACGTTGGAGTTCGAGCCCCCGTACCACGGCAGCTTCGTCGCCGCGCCCACGGCCTCGACGCCCGGGGTCGCCGCCACCCGCTCCCGTACGCGCTCGAAATAGCGGGCCCGGACCAGGGGATCCTCGTAGGCCGGTCCCTCGGCGGTGGCCGTGAAGGTGAGGACGCCCGACGGGTCGAAGCCCCGCTCCTCGGCCCGGAGGTTGGCGTAGCTCCGCAGGAGGAGCCCGGCGCCGTTGGCCAGGACGAGGCTGAGGGCGAGCTGGCCCACGATGAAGGCGCTCCGGAGGCCTTCGCGCCCGTCCGAGGAGCCCCGGTCGCCTCCCTCCCGGAGGGGCGTGGCCAGGTCCATGCGCCGGACGGTCAGCGCCGGCGCCGCGCCGAAGACGACGGCGGTGAGGAGCGACGCCCCGGCGGCGAAGGCGAGCATCGCCGGGTCGAGGCCCACGCCGGCGACCCGGGGGAGGCTCGCGGCGAGAATGGAGCGGAGCCCCTCGAGCCCGGCCCACGCCAGGAGGACGCCGAGGGCGCCCCCCACGGCGGCGAGGAGAAGGCTCTCCGCAAGGAGCTCCCGGGCCACCCGCAACCGCCCCGCGCCCAGGGCGGTGCGGATCGCCAGCTCCCGGCGCCGGGAGGTGGCCCGGGCGAGCTGCACCCCCGCCACGTTCCCGCAGCCCACCAGCAGGAGGAGGCCCGCCGCGCCCAGAACCAGGAAGAGGCGACGTCCGGCCCGGCCGTAGAGGTCCTCGTGCATGGCGGTCACCCGAACGCCCCGGCCGGCGTTCGTGTCCGGATAGGCCTCGGCCAGCCGCTCCATGATCGCAGCCACGTCGGCCCGGGCGGCCTCGAGGCCTGTCCCCTCGGCCAGCCGACCCAGGACGAAGAACCAGTGGCTCCCCCGGTTCTGCTCCAGGGACGAGCGGGCGAAGGGAAAGAACACGTCGTGGTCCTGGTCCGGGTCGCCCCAGGGCGAGGGGATGTCGAAGCCCTCGGGCATGACGCCCACCACGGTGCGCGGGCGCCCGCCCAGGGCCAGGGTCCGACCCACGATCTCGGGGGTGCCGTCGAAGCGACGCTGCCAGAGCCCGTGGCCGAGGATCACCACGTCGGGATCCTCCGGCGCCTGGTCCTCCGGGGTGAAGGCCCGGCCGAGGACGGGCTCAACCCCCAGGACCCGGAACGTCTCCGGAGAGACGGTCATCGCCGACAGCCGCACCGGCCGGTCATCGGCGGCCAGGGTGATCTCGGTGGGCCGGATCGCCGCCAGGGCCTCGAAGGAGCGCTGCTGCTCCTGCCAGTCCAGGAAGTCGGGGCCCGACACGGAGCCCCGGGTGAAGTTCTGGGTGGTCTCCCAGACGTACGCGAGCTCGTCGGGCTCGGGGTAGGGCAGGGGCTCGAGGAAGACGCCGTCCAGGACGCTGAAGACCGCGGCGCTGGCCCCGATCCCCAGGGCGAGCACCAGGACGGAGACGGCGGAGACGAAGGGGGAGCGCCGCAGCGCCCGGACGGCGCGGCGGAGCTCTGGAAGGGCGCTGGAGGACATGGCTCGGACCCGTGCTGGATGGCGACGCCGGGGAGGCGTCCGCGAATCCAGGACCCGGCGCCTCCGATCCGCCGGGTTGGACAGGCGGTCCGGGCCGAACGTTGGAGGGACCTATCCGGTGCCCCCGGCTCCTCCCCGCTCCCCGATCCACGCCAGGATGCGCCCCGGCAGCCGGTCCCGGTTCCGGCGGGTCACGCCGACGAGCTCGGCATCGGCGTGTTGCCGGACCCGGGCGATGAACCCACCGGCCCGCTCGGAGATCGTGGCCACCATCCGGGCGTCGGAGTCCAGGATCCGGCGCACCAGGTCGACAAAGGCGTCCGAGAAACACTCCATCTTCCCGATCTCGTCGAGAACGTAGATCGGGGCGACGTCGGGGAGGCGCGCCACGGCCTCGTCCACCGCGGCCACGTCCACGCCGTACTTGGCGACCCGGGGCTCGCCCCCGATCTCCACGTGGGCCATCACCCGGCTCCAGCCGTCGAAGCCGACGATCCGGAAGCCTTTCCGCCCCTCCCGGTCCCGGATCTCCTCGGTGTAGAACCCCGCCGCGGGCTCGTCCAGGGCCTCCACGACCCTGCGGATCACCGTGGTCTTCCCGACTCCGGGCGGGCCGGTCAGGAGGACGACGCGGGCGTCGGTTTCGCTCATGGCATCGGCACCATACCATCCAGCGGCGTCGACGTTCGGCCGCCCCTCTCTCAAGGAGCCTCTCCGGCCATGCGCACACGCACCTGGGCCGTCCTCGTCCCCGTTCTCGCCCTGGTCCCAGCGGCCGGGGTCGGGGGCCAGGAGCCCGGCGAGCGGATCGGGCCCGAGCCCGTCCACCCGCCGGCGGCCTACCGGCGCGCCGTGGCCGCCGGCACCCGGGCCGCCGACGGCCGACCCGGCCAGGCCTACTGGCAGCAGAAGGTCGACTACCGGATCGACGCCGATCTCGACCCGGAGGCCGGCGTCCTTCGGGGCCGGGAGACGATCACCTACCACAACCGCTCCCCGGACACCCTCGACGCCGTGCTGCTGCGCCTGGAGCAGAACGTCTACGCCGAGGGCGCCCGACGGAACCGGCGGGTCATCCCCACGGGGGGGATCACGGTGGAGGACGTGCGGGTCGAT
>JABAHQ010022632.1_pt1 | contig 11618 bp, 8 predicted proteins | sample 7062091 | NCBI WGS metagenome assembly JABAHQ01 (sample SAMN14534359, study PRJNA622989) | marine sediment metagenome | biome: marine biome [ENVO:00000428]; feature: marine pelagic biome [ENVO:01000023]; material: deep marine sediment [ENVO:00002113] | place: India: Gulf of Kutch | collected...
AATTTGAAGTCGCCTACTATCAAAGTCAACAAGCCGATTTAGACCCTACCTACCTCCCCCAGGCCATCGAAACCTACCAGGCTGCCCTCCAACTTGAGGATACCAACCCAAACTATCAGGCCAATCTGGCCGGGTTACTGGCGCAAGCGAATGACCTCCAGGGCGCTATCACCGCTATGGAAATGGCCCTGACCCTGGCTCCTGATGAGCCCATTTTTCTGCTTAATCTGGGCTATTTCTACGAAGCTCAGGGAAATGACAGCCAGGCCCTGGCTTATTACGCCCAGGCTGTTACCAGGTTGCCAAATCTCCTCGACACAGGTCTATGGGAACCGGCCAAACGTCAACTGATCATTGATCATATCCAGCATATCCAGCAGCAAACTCAGGACTTAGCCCTGGGCAGCACTCTAAGCCTGGCCAATGGCGATCCCGTTCAGGCTGAAAATCTGGCCCGCCGGGCCATCCTTAACCTGGGCGAAGCCGGTGGGTCAGCCTCTTCGAAGCAAACGGAAGCCTATCTTGCCCTCATTCGGGCGCTGTTGGCTCAGAACAAGCCAGATGCTGCTTTAGCTATACTTGCCGACCGGTTCCCCGAATTCGGCATGCTTGCCGGAGGAGAGCTATACCGTCTCCGGGGACAGGCCAGATGGTTGCAGCAAGCTGGCCAACCTGACAATCATCAGGCAATCATTCAGGACTTAAAAACGGCCCTTTTCATCTCCCCCTTCTTAAATGCCCCGGCCTATTATACCTTAGGTCAAATTTATGAAGCTGAGGGGGATATTGAGAAGGCCAAACAAACTTATGCCAAAGCAGTGCCTCCACAAACCTTTTCCCAAAATTATGATATTGTCGTCTATGGACGCGGAACCCGTCATCCCCCGACCGTACCCCAACTCATTGACGTTCGTCTGGGCGAAACGTACGCCAAACCCTGGCTGCGCCTGTTGCAGTTATACGAAGCCGAAGGGCAAAAGAGAGAGGCCGAACGTGTCAAGCAAAGTTTGCAAACCCTTTATCCCTATCTCAATCTGGCCACAACGCCGTAACCGGCCTAAATTTGAGCCGGATATTTTCCCTACTTTATCTTTGCTAGAAGTCATACTTTCTTGTATGATCTTACCAGATGGCAGGGGGCTTGATACTAGAGGCGTTTTAATGAAAATTGGATTTGTTATCCCAACCTATAACGAACGTGAAAATATCGTTGATTTGATCCCCCAGTTGTTGGCCTTGCCCTTAGGTGGGCATATCATCATCGTCGACGATAACTCTCCAGATGGAACCGGCCAACTGGCTGAGGAAATGAAAACGAATAACAATCGCATCCACGTCATCCACCGGCCCAAAAAGTTGGGCCTGGGAACGGCCCATATTGCCGGCATCAAATACGCCCTCGGCCACGGGGCTGAATATATTCTAACTATGGACGCCGATTTTTCCCATCACCCTAAATATATTCCCGCCATAGTCGCGTTGGCCCAAAGTTATCACGTGACCATCGGTTCACGCTATCTGCCGGGTGGAGGGGTAGAGAATTGGGGCCTCCATCGGCGCATCTTAAGCGCCGGAGCCAACCGATTCGCCCGTTTGGTTTTGGGCTTAAAAATTCATGATTGCACAGCCGGTTTCAGATGTTATCGGCGTGAGGTTCTCCTCAATATTGACCTGGACCATATCTTCTCCAATGGCTACTCCTTTCTCCTCGAAATGGCCTATAAATGTCAGCAACTCGGTTGCTCCTTTGGCGAAACCCCCATCATTTTCGCCAATCGCACCCGGGGTACTTCTAAAATCTCACAAAGAGAGATTTTTAAGGCCATGTACACAGTTCTTCGTTTGGGAGCGACGCGCCCGCGCTTTAAACGGGCCAAAATTACCTCCATTACCTCCTCAGAAAAAACCTCAACAGTTGACAATCCTCTCGAACCAATAGAAAATTAAATTGCCACTGCTTTATCATCCCTCTCTACCCCCCAATGGGGACCGAGGGGGCGGCTTTTGAATCGCCCATCGGGTAAGCACAAGCCTGAAGCGTGGCGCGTAACAACTTAATACGCACTATACTACGTATGACAATTTTAATTACTTCCTGAAGTTGTCATTCTATCTTTAATCCCACCTGACCGGTACACGCGTGACCCAACAAAAACCATTTTCATTCCAATGGCTCAATCTCCATAGACTGTTAGTAGCGGTCGTCTTTATGGCTATTTTCACTATGGCCATCCGTTTCCCGGTTGATAGTGATACCTGGTGGCATCTCCGGGCTGGACAGACCATGATCGAAAGACGCACTATCCTCACCACGGATCCTTTCTCCCATACTCAAACCGGCCGGCCCTGGATCAATCACGGCTGGCTAGCCCAACTATTTTGGTACGGGCTTTTCACCCTGGGCGGTTGGCCAACCGTGGCTTTGGGGCTGGCCACCATCGTTACTTTGGCCTTCTGGCTGGTCTGGCAACAAAGCGGAGGGGTTGTGTATCTCAAAGCTTTCGCTCTGATCTTGGGGGCTATTAGTTCATCGATCATTTGGGCGGCCAGGCCGCAAATGCTTTCTTTTTTGCTCACAGCTTTAGTCGCCTGGCTCCTTTACCGCTTCAAATATCATGGTCAAAAATTATTGCCCTGGTTGCCTCTGATCGTTTTGTTATGGGTCAACACCCACGGTGGCTTCGCCATTGCCTTTATCCTCATGATCGGTTATGCTGTTGGCGAGATATTTAACCACCTCACGAGCAAAAAGATCGCCAACGCTGATACCATCAGTTGGCCGGCCTGGCGACACTTGCTGTTGACCCTCATTGTTTGTCTGGCCGTCGTGGGGATTAATCCCCATACCTGGCGAATGTGGCTTTATCCCTTCCACACGGTCAGCATCGGCGTTTTGCGGGACTTCATCGCTGAATGGCAAAGCCCTGACTTTCACCAACCGATTGTACAGCCCTTTTTGTTGCTGCTTCTGCTCTTACTGGCTGCTATTGCCAGGGCTGGCCGCCAGGTCGATTGGACCCACCTGGCTCTGGTAGGAGTCTGGACAACACTCAGCCTGCTAGCTGTCAGGAACGTTCCTATTTTCGCCTTGATCTGTACCCCCATCTTCATTCGCTATGCTGATCTAGCTCTGGCGGAGCAATTCGGTCCTATCTCCCTTGGCCGAAGGCGGCGGCTGTCCCAACCCCTTTATCTGGCCAATTGGCTATTGTTAAGCCTGGTGCTTGTCGGGGCCGTGGCCCAAACCAGCCTGACCCTTTCACCAACAGCTCTCCTCAAAGCCGAACAGGCGGCATTTCCCTACCGGGCTGTCCGCTTTATCCAAGAGACCCACCCTCCTGGCCCTATCTTTAACAGCTATAATTTCGGCGGCTATTTAATCTTTAATCTCTGGCCTGATTATCTGGTTTTTGTTGACGGCCGGACCGATTTGTACGATGATGCGTTTTTAAGGACTTATTTGGAAACAAGCATGGCTTTGCCGGATTGGCAAAAACATATGGAGGCGTACCACATTCGGTTGGTGTTGATTGAGCGAAATAGCCCCCTAGATCTGGCTTTAACCCAAGACCAAACCTGGCGTAAACTCTTCGAGGATGAACAGGCTGTTATATTTAAACGTGAACCCTTACCCTAGAAAAAAGTTTATCAGTTTTCAGTTTCCAGTTTTTCACCCCGGAGGGCATCTTCGACAGTTAACTGAGAACTGAGAACTGAGAACTATTGGTAAGTTTCGTCACAAATTCGGAAGCGAAATGGGTACAAAATTATGGCAAAGACTACTGTCTTTGTCCTCCAATCGTATAAATAATAATAATACAAAAAGACCGCCTTGGGATTATGCAGATACTGTGGGCTTGGCCATTATTTTCGTTTTAGCGGTCTCGACCCCCTTTCTCAACGGCGGGTTTGACTTCTTGACCGTCTATCGGGCGGGGACCTTAGAAGGGACTTATGGCACCGCCGTCTTCAACCCCTGGCCTATCTATTTTTTGTTCTACCCCTTTTCCATCCTCCCCCCTCGACTCGGCTATTTATTATGGAACCTGGCTAGCGCGACCTGCTTCATTTACGCCATTCGCCGTTTTAAAGGAAGTTACCTTTATTTTGCTACCTCGCTACCTTGCGTATGGACATTTTTCAATGGACAGCTTGAAGGATTTATCACCCTGGGGCTGGTCTTGACTACGCTGCCAAACCCACTTTTAGCGGGCCTCGGCTTGACATTGCTTAGCTTCAAACCTCAATTTGGCTTGTTTGTGATAGCTTTTATTCTTCTCCATCGCCGCGATTGGCGCATCTTGGCTGTACCAGCGTTAGTTTATGGTCTATCATTGGTACTCTGGGGATGGTGGATACCTACCTGGTTCCAGTCGATATGGAGACAGGGCGATAACCTGACCAACATCAGCTTCTATCCTTATGGACTTTTATTTTTGCCGCTTCTGTGGCTTCAACGAAACTCGCTTAAGGCCTGGATATTCACTGAGAGTGTGGCCATGCCGTACTTTGCTGTTTATAGTTTGGCCCCTCTGTTTACCACAAGAATGCCGCTTTGGATCAGCCTTTTAATTTGGCTACAACGGCTCAGTATTAACACAGCTTATCCAATACCGGCCTTTTTGGTGGGGTTATTGTCCTTGGCGTGGGTGAACCTAAGCCCAAAACAAAACTCAGCCTACTTTCGTCAGCTGAATTTAAGTGAAGGTGAAACGAACCTGAACCCTAAACCCAGAACAATCATTTTTTAAGAAAAAGATTCATGACCAGAAATACTCCCCCTCTTATCAGTCAAGCGGAATGGCGTCGTGTAAGCTGGTGGAGCGCCTTTATCCTCATTCTGGCTTCGCTCCCCATTTTTGTTGGTTACTTAACTACCGATAACAACTACGTTTTTATCGGTACAGTGAACGGCCTCGATGATATGCTATCATATCTGGCCAAAATGCAACAAGGCTATGCTGGCTCCTGGACGCTTCACCTGCCCTACACCACTGAACCCCATCCAGGGATATTTTCAATGTACCTCACCTACCTGTCGCTAGGTCATTTGGCCAAATGGATTTTTATCCCAATACCCCTGATATATCACACTGCCCGTATCCTGGGTGGATTATTATTACTTATCACAGTTTACCGCTTCATTGCCTTTGTTCTACCTAATCCAAACTGGCGCTGGACAGCATTTTTGTTAGCCTCGGTGGCTAATGGGTTTGGCTGGATGATCATGGCCTTTTACCCCGCTATGGTTTCCAATGGGCTGCGACCCCTCGACCTATGGCGATTTGAATTTTACACCTTCGGCGTATTACTGTCAGCACCGCATATCATCTTGGGGTTGACCTGCTTTTTGACCGTCCTCCAAAACGTCCCTATCTATTGGGAAACAAAATCACCCAAACACCTCCTGATCGCAGCGGGGGCTGCCTTAGGGACAGGTTTCACCCTCCCTTTTTTGCTGCCCAGCTATGGCGCAATTTTGGCCCTATCTTGGTTGTGGGAACGGCGTTGGAAAACTGGGTTCTGGCATACAGCCGGCGCTGCTGTTTTGGTAGTCAGCCTACCAATCCCGATCCTGTTCTATTACTGGTATAGTCTACAGTACCATCCTTTGTGGGCCTCATTTATTGGCCAGAATCAGACCCTTTCACCGGCCATCTGGCAATACCCGTTGGGGTATGGCCTGGTGGGGATTTTAGCTCTACCGGGTATCCGCTGGGCCTGGCGAGATGGATCTCGGGGTCGTTTGGTCATTATTACCGTGGCCGTATCGTTGCTAATGGCTTATGCGCCTATCCAATTCCAAAGACGCCTGGTTGCTGGAGCCCATGTTCCCTTATGCATTCTGGCCGCCATCGGCGTACATCAGTGGCTGATACCACGCCTCCCCTTCCTCCCCTCAAGTGGGGGGGGACGTCCCAGGTCGCAAAAGTTAATTCGCTTCAGTATCGTGGGGTTTAGTGCCTTAAGCAGTATTTACATTTTGGCCGGCATGATGATTGTGGGGCTGGAGCGCTGGTCAGAGTTTTACCCCTCGAGCCAGGTTATGGCCGGGGTACACTGGTTAGCCGCTGAAACACCGGCCGAAGCTAACATCTTGGCCGCCTTGCCCACCAGTCGCATTATTTCCGCTTATAGCGGACGGCGCGTTGTGTGGGGGCACGCCATGGAAACTCCATTTATGGCTCAAAGGCAAATTGACATCCCCGCTTTCTTCTCCGCTTCCGCCACAGACGAAGAACGCGTATCGTTGCTCAATCGTTACCAGATTGATTATCTCTTTTATGGGCCAGAGGAACAGGCTTTGGGCGAGTTCCAGCCCCAATCAGCCCCCTACCTGGAGCTTGCTTTTCAAAATGATCGGGCCACTATCTACGCTGTGGTAAAATCACCATGAGCATGTCCAAGCATAAATTTCAAGCATCGTCTCAAAGTGGTGCCTAATGTCAAATATCCGTCTTAGTAAAATCTCACCTCAAACCTGGCTCCTCATGGGGCTTTTTCTGCTGCTCCTCATGGCCGCCGAGTCTTACCTCATCTATGAAGTCTACACCACCCGCTTCCCTGGAACCGCCGATTTCTTTTCGCGGTGGTATGGGGCCAAGGAGTTAATCCTCAACGGCCGTAACCCTTACGCCGATGACGTTGAGGCGGAGACACAATTAGCCATGTTTGGCACAAAACGATCTCCTGATCAAGATCAAGTCAACTTTGCCTACCCACTTTACACCATCTATCTATTTTGGCCCCTAACTCTCGTCCCTTATGCCTGGGCTCAGGCCATCTGGATGGTTATTTTACAATTCATCTTGTTGGGAGCGACGAGCTTCCTGTTTAGCTTAACCCACTGGAAGCCGCCCGCCTGGCTCTTTAACCTAACCCTTTTATGGGCGCTCTTCTTTTATTCAGGCGCAAGAGCCATTATGTTGGGACAGTTCTCCATTATTGTTTTCTTGGGTGTGATTATCGCCATTTGGGGCCTGATCCATGGCAAAGAAAAATTAGCTGGCGTGATTTTGGCACTGGCGACCATAAAACCTCAAATGGTGTTTTTACTCATTCCCTTTGTGCTTTTGTGGGCCTGGCGACAAAAACGTTGGACCTTTATCACTGCCTTTGGCATCAGCATGCTCATTCTTCTCCTGACCAGCTTGATTTGGCTGCCGGATTGGCCGCTTCACTTTTTCAATGTTTCCTTAGCTTATGCAGACTACGTGAATCATGGTTCCCCCCTTGAGAACATGACAGCTCGCTTCTTACCCTCGTTCGACCACCTGCTGAATCCAATCATTAGTGTTCTGTTGATTGCCCTTCTATTATGGCAGTGGGGGTTAGCCCTCACTCGCCAGCCAGATAGCTTTTTGTGGGTTATTAATCTGACCCTGTTAGTTAGCAACCTGATTGCCTTTCGCTCGGCCACCACTAATCACGTTGTCCTTTATTTAACCATGTTCCTGCTGTTTAAGCGGCTAGATCCAGCTTCCTGGAAAATTGTAATCCTACAACTCGCCAGCCTTATTGGCCTCTGGGGCCTTTTTGTCACCACGATTGACAAGTCACGGGCCCACAATTTTGAGGCTATTTTCATGCACGGCTTTTTACCGAGCTTGCTTATCATCTACACCCTACTTGATTGGCGTGCCCTGAAAGCTATCACCCCCAAAGTTAAGGTTTAATTGATGATCACCCGATCTTCGGCCTGGATTAAATGGAGTCTAATCTGCCTGTTTTTAGGCTGGGTCTTTTCGACGATCGGCATCTTTTATGTGGTGCAAAAACCCTTTACATTGACCACGCTTCAAAGCCTGACCCAGACCGAGAGCCCCTCCTTTACCTTTTCTGCCGTCGCACTGGGGCGTACCCTATTGGACTTACTGGCGGGACTCTGGCTGTACTTGCTCAGCCTGGGACTTGGCTTATGGCTTTATCGTTGGTTAGCCCTGGAAAAAACAGCAAAGTCTAACCTGGCTACCCTCGAAGAGATTGTTTTTAGCAGTGCCTTGGGCTTCGGGGCTTTGGGATTGCTCGTATTTTTTCTAGGCCTGGCCGGGTTTATCGCCCCGGCTAATCTATATGCGATCACCATCCTTCTAACCCTGCTGGTAACTCCACAGACTCTTAAGACACTCCGGCGAACCCGGTTACCCTCTCCTCCGCTCTTGCTGAAACTGTACTTACCCCTCACCATCGGCCTGTCTTTAACTATCGCCCTCCTGCCACCCACAGACTGGGATGGCCTATTCTATCATCTAACCGGCCCCAAATTATATCTAGCTGCTGGACGTATTATCCCCGGCATTGACATTCCTCATCTCAACTTTCCTTTCTTATTTGAAATGCTCTTCATGCTGGCCCTGGCCATTCGCGGTGCGGTAACGGCCAAATTACTCCATTTTGTCTTTAGCCTCTTGTTAGCCGGGTTGGTTTACCTCATGGCCAAACAACATTTAAACTTAAAAAATGGCTGGTGGGCCGTTATTTTCCTCTTTTCCATGCCGATGATCTTGGTCCTGGCTGGCTGGGCTTATAATGATCTGGCCCTCGCTTTTTATCAGGTGGCAGCGCTATATGCCCTATTACGTTATCGCGGCGCTGGTGAACTATCGGACACTAAAGGTCAAACTCACTGGCTCATCCTGAGCGGCTTATTTTGTGGACTGGCCATGAGTTTGAAATATACCAGCTTCGTCGCTCCACTGACACTGGTCGGACTATTGTTATGGTGGCAATGGCGCGAGCGGACGCCTTTAGTCCAGGTGTTGAAATCTATCATCGTTTTTTCAGTGCCAGTCCTGCTCATCGCAGGTCTATGGTATCTGAAAAACTGGTTCTTCACCGGCAATCCGATCTATCCCTTTGTCTTCGCCGGCCGCTTTTGGGATGATTTTCGGTCGGCGGCCTATGCGGGGGCGGGCAGTGGCATTGGCTTCGACCCTCTGACTCTACTCACTCTGCCCTATCAACTCACTTTAGGGCTTCAAGACGCTAACTATATTGACGGTCGAACCGGTCCCCTCTTCCTGGCTTTCTCACCTTTAATCGTAGTCTACGGCCTGTTCAAATACCGTCGTCCTCCCACAGCCGTGAACGCCTTGTTAATCTTTGGGCTAATGCAATACCTTTTTTGGCTGGTCGGGGTGATCTGGTCGAGGGGGTTGTGGCAAAGTCGGTTGTTATTGCCCGCTTTTGTCGCGCTATGTCCGGTTCTGGCCTGGATATTACATGATCTACGACATCTGAATCATCCTAAATTTTCCCTCCAACATTTCCTCAACTTATTAATAGGGTTCATCCTGGTACTGGGGCTAGTAGACCAGCTTATGAACGGTCAACATCAGACTGGCTGGCTTTTCTATCGTCCCTGGACCTATTTAATTGGCCCTGAAACTAAAGAGGCATATCTCACCCGGCGCCTGGGGGCTTACTACGCGGCTATGGCAGAGATAAACACCCAATTTCCAGCCGATGCCGTGGTCGCCTTTTTGTGGGAACCCCGTAGTTATTACTGTCAAGTAGACTGCCGTCCTGATAGCATTCTGGACGAATATGGACATCTGCAATATCTGCATGGACAAGATGCAGAAGCCATTGCTCAAGCCTGGCACCAAAAAGGAATTACCCACCTGCTGGTACATCGCCAGGGGTATAATTTTTTACGAACTGAAGACAATGTTTCACCAGAGCTTCGACCCAACCCGGAAGTTCTCAACCAGCTTGAGGCCGAGCATTTGGACTTAATTTTTGATATCGTCGGCGCTTATCAGGGCTACAAATTAAAATAATCATGGGGCATGAGTGCAGAGGCGGTTTACCGTTTCACAATGCCCATCGTGTTAAGTCTGGCCTCACTGCCATTAATATTTGACCGTCGTCAATCATCCCTCTCGCTGGTCAGTTAAAGTTTGGATAAAAATATAGGGCCTCAGTTATGATCAAGGACAAAAAAGTGGTGGTCGTAATGCCAGCCTACAACGCAGAAAAGACCTTGCAAATGACCTACAATGAAATCCCCCATAATATTGTGGATGAAATTATTTTAGTTGATGATAAAAGCCAGGATAGAACGGTAGAAGTAGCCCGGCGATTGGGCTTGAAGACAGTGGTCCACGAACAAAACAGGGGGTATGGGGGTAACCAAAAAACATGTTACGCCACGGCCCTAGGATTGGGGGCCGATATTGTCATCATGCTTCATCCCGATTATCAATACACCCCCAAACTGATCACGGCTATGACCTCACTCATTGCCGAAGGGCTGTTTGATTGTGTCCTGGGCTCCCGCATTTTGGGGGTCGGCGCGTTAAAGGGGGGGATGCCTCTTTACAAATATATCGCCAATCGAGGTTTAACCTTCATCCAAAACATTTTGCTCCATTATAAACTTTCTGAATATCACACCGGCTACCGAGCCTTCAGCCGGAAAATTTTGGAGACTTTACCCCTGGAGCAAAACTCTGATAATTTTGTTTTTGATAATCAAATGCTGGCGCAAATTATTTACGCCGGTTACGCCATTGGCGAGATTACCTGCCCGACCCTTTATATGGAAGACTCTTCATCAGTCAACCTCTACAACTCAATTGTGTATGGGTTTGGTGTGCTAAAAACCTCTATCCTATACCGTTTGAACAAATGGGGCTTGATTTCAGCCAAGATGTATCAATGTCAAAGCCCTCAGGCTATTGAGCCTCCGGGAAATTAAAGTGGCGACGATTATGATATTCTTAGAATCAGCCAACAAGTATCGCCAATCACTGATAATTGCCCTTCTCGCCATCTTAGTTGTCGTTTTAGTGGTAGTCATGTCCCTGACGCTGCCACCAGGGATTGATTGGCGGGATACATACCGCCCTGCTACTCTGGCCATGTTGCAAGGGCGCAACCCTTATGACCTGGAAGTGGCCCCTGAAGCACCATTCTTTGCCGCCCCATGGGGTCTGCTTCCGCTCATCCCTCTGGCTTTACTGCCTCTCGAAGTGGGGCGAAGTATACTACTGATAATTAGCCTGATCTCGTTTGCCTACACGGGTAAACGGCTGGGGGCTAATCGGATTGGCCTTGCTGCTTTCCTTCTATCACCTCCAGTAATGCATTGTCTGCTCAATGCCAATGTGGAATGGCTTCCCTTGTTGGGGTTCGTCCTGCCGCCCCAAATAGGTTTGTTCTTTATCGCTGTCAAACCTCAAACCGGATTTGCTGTGGGAATTTTTTGGCTTTTTCAGGCCTGGCGTCAAGGAGGGTGGCGTGAAGTAATCCGAATCTTCACCCCGGTAACCCTAGTCCTGTTCCTTTCGTTTCTGCTCTATGGCCCCTGGCCTTTCAGATTTGGCAATGTTTTTGGCATTGCCCGTACCTTCAATGCTAGCTTATGGCCTATGTCCATCCCTGTTGGACTGACTTTAATTGTAACCGCCGTTCGCCAAAAAAAAATAAAATATGCCATGCCCGCCTCTCCTTGTCTCGCCCCTTACGTCTTATTTCATTCGTGGAGCAGTGCCCTGGTGGCCCTGTCAGCCCAGACCACAGAAATGGTTACGGCTGTTATCGGGCTGTGGCTCCTGGTGATACTGCGCACCATAGGCTAGACACGGAGGCATAAATAGGTCGTCAGTTATTCG
>JABAHQ010004576.1_pt1 | contig 11615 bp, 12 predicted proteins | sample 7062091 | NCBI WGS metagenome assembly JABAHQ01 (sample SAMN14534359, study PRJNA622989) | marine sediment metagenome | biome: marine biome [ENVO:00000428]; feature: marine pelagic biome [ENVO:01000023]; material: deep marine sediment [ENVO:00002113] | place: India: Gulf of Kutch | collected...
AGGCCCCGGCAGTAATGCCGAGGAATTCCACCTAAGCCAGAGGGGGGAGGGGGATGATAGACAAGGCTTCAATGAGGCCCCGGCAGTAATGCCGAGGAATTCTACAGTCGCGGCACATTACCTGTAAGTTGTTGAAGTGCTTCAATGAGGCCCCGGCAGTAATGCCGAGGAATTCCGCCCTTTTGGTTTTGGAAAAGTTTTGAGGAGGAAAGGGCGGGTTTTGCGAGCGGTGCTTTGGGCATACCGCATACCCCCTCCGTGCCATTGAATCCGGTCCCCCGGATTATGGATCTATATTCCTGATTGTTAAAGAGCAAACCGGCTTGCGAGCGGTCCCCGGGTCTGGCACGCCACTGGAGCGCTCGCGCCGCCCGGGCGAGCCTTGGCCGGAAATCCCTACCCTTCTCAATTCTTACACAATCGTCGCTTCCCGCTGAACCGGGTCGAATGCCTTGCCCACGCTGCGGACCTTCGGCTTGACGCTGTCGGCGGGGCCGAGGTCCAGGATCATCAGGTGGTCGTCCTCGTGGTCGATGAGATCGCTGAGCTGGCTCTCGAACTGCGCCAGGCGCTTGCGGTCCAGCCGGCACTGGAAAACGGAGAGCTGCAGCCATTCCCCGTAGCCCTGCATGGTCTTGAAGACCCGGCGCCAGCGGCGCTGGTCGGAGATGTCGTAGGCCACGATGAAAAGGTGGTCGTCCATGGGCGCTACCTCGTCAGGAAGTTGGGGTAGTCGTCCAGCTCGCCGAGCAGGAACCGGCCCAGAAGGCGGGCCTGGACCTCCAGCAGGCGGCGGTAGGTGAGGCGGTAGCCGAACAGGGGGTGGGTGATCTCCTGGCCCAGCCGACGCTCGAAGCTGCCGATGAAGCGCTTGCGGCCTTCCTTGGTCAGGTTGCAGGCCCCGGCGCCGTGGACGAAGTCCGTGGGCCGCACCGCCCCGTTGTTCACGGCGGAGATCACGGCGGAATCGGCGATCAGGGGGCGGAAGGGCTCCATCATGTCCAGTGCCAGGGCCGGCCTCCCGAACCGAGGGTAGTGGTAGAACCCGCGGTAGGGGTCGAGGCCGACCGCGGACAGGGCCACGCTCCACTCCCGGGTGAGCATGGCGTAGGCGAAGGACAGCATGGCGTTGACCGGGTCCTTGGGCGGGCGCCGGTTGCGGCCGAGGAAGTCGAAGGACAGGGAGGCCTCCTCGTCCTGCTTGAGGAGGTTCAGGAATTCCCCGAAATACTGTCCCGCTGCGGTCCCCTCCAGCCCGAGCAGGCTGTCCAGGCCCTGGGCCTTCTGGACCTCGTCGGCGGTCTTGCGGAGCTGGCGCAGCACCTTGTCCGGGGACGCCTCCCCCCGCCAGTTGCGGCGCAGCAGGGTCCGCGAGTTGAGGACCTTGGCGTTGATCAGGCCCTTGGTCAGGCGCAGGCAGGTCGAGTCGTCGAAGCTGGCGCGGTACTGGGCCGTGCGCAGCTCCACGTTGTTGTGCCCCGTCCCCACGGTGTGGCCCAGGAACCACCCGCCGTAGGTGTGAAAGCTCAGGGTGACGTTGCGCCGCAGCAGCTCGTGGATGGTGGGGGTGGTGATGGAGACCGATCCGAACAGCGCCACCTGGGAGGTCTCCCCCAGCCGGGCCGTTGCCTGCTTCTCGTCCTCCACCAGGACCTCCAGGGTCTCGCCGCGCTTGCGCACGCGGGCCCGGTTCTCCTGGACGTAGAGGGGCAAGGCGTCCTCCCGGGCCGGGATCAGCGGCCGGGGCGCCACCTCGCCGTTCTTGAGGAACTGGACCTCGTCCGGCAGGCAGATCCCCACCAGCGAGCACCGGGGACACTTGGGGCTGTCCTCCAGCGGCGGGGGAATGTGCTTGGAGGCCGCAACCAAGCGCAGCTCGGAGGCGGCGGTCTGGGCCCGCTCCGTGAGCTCGTCGTCGAAGCTCACCCGGACCCGCTCCCGGCTGCCGGCGAAGTAGAGGATACCGCTGTCGCAAGTATAGCCGTGCTCCTGGAGGAGCAGGCCCTGGGCGCAGATCTGGACACGCTCCGGCTCGTAGGCGCCCTTGTCCACGTGGGGGCGTTTGCCGCGCTTGTAGTCCACCGGCTGAACCTCGTCGCCGTCGCCTTCCACCAGGTCCAGCTTGGCGATGAGGCCCAGCCGCTCCGAGGACAAGGTGATGGAGCGGGCATGGATCTCGGCCTCGGACTCCAGGGCGGCGGCGTCGGGCAGGGGCTTCTCTCCGGAGTCCACCCGCTTGTGCTTGCCCCGGCCCTCGACTGTCTCGGCGTTGTCCGCGAACTCCCCTTGCACCCACTCCAGGTAGGCCAGACGCGGGCAGTAGACGAACTCGTTGAGAATCCGCGCCGGCAGGGGCGGCATCTCAGGGCCGATCTCCGGGAAGCGCAGGGGCAGGTGCTGCTGATCAGACATGGCCTGTTCCCCCAGTTGGCCGGCCTTCCCTTGTAGCACTTTCCCGAAAGAAGGGGAATAACAGCATCTTTCATGCACGGCAAATTTGTTCTTAGCCGAAGCTCCCTGTTAAGGGAGAAGGTCCGGCCTGAATCTTGACTCCCCTCGCCTGGACCGGGCTTGTAAGAGCCCGGCTTTGCCGGGCGAGCCGTGGGTTGGGCCTGGGTGCCCGAAGCGACGACTCGCCCAATGAATTGGGCTCCTACAGGGGGCTTGCCCCATTCCCTGTAGGAGCGCGGTTCACCCGCGCGATGCCGTTGGCCGGGAAAGGCATCGCCCAATGAACTGGGCTCCTACAGGGGGCTTGCCCCATTCCCTGTAGGAGCGCGGCTCCGCCGCGAGATGCCGTTGGCCGGGAAAGGCATCGCCCAATGAATTGGGCTCCTACAGGGGCATTGGTGCCGTTTCCCCGAGCTTTCCGAGGGCCTCAAGCCGTTAGAACAAATTTGCCCTGTGTTTCATGGATTGCCTTGCATCCGGAAGGCAGGAATGATTTTCTTTGTAAGTCCTGGAGCTTCCATGGGAAAGGGGGGGATGGACCGCTTCGACCGGATCTATGCCCTGGACGGCATGCTCCGCAATGCCCGGCATCCGGTGTCCCGACGGACACTGGAGGACGGCCTGGAGTGCTCCCGGGCCACGGTCCGGCGCACCATCGAGGACATGCGCGACTTCCTCGGTGCTCCCATCCGCTACGATCCCGTCCGCAATGGCTACTACTACGACCGCACCGCCGGCGGCGGCACCTACGAGCTGCCCGGCCTCTGGCTGAATCCCTCCGAGCTCTACGCCCTGCTCGCCGCCCAGGAGCTGTTCCGGCAGGTCCAGCCGGGCCTGCTGGATTCCCACCTCAAGCCCCTGCGTGAGCGGATCCGGACCATCCTTGCTGCCGAGGGCCTGGAGGGGCCCGACCTGGAGAGGTGGGTCCGCATTCGCCCGTACGCCGCGCGACCTCCGGACTGGGACGTCTTCCGCCGGGCCGCGGAGGCCGTCCTGCGCCGCAAACGGCTCCTCATCGACTACCATGGCCGCGCCCGCGATACCGCTACCCGCCGCGAAGTCTCCCCCCAGCGCCTGATCCACTACCGCGACAACTGGTATCTGGATGCCTGGTGCCACGAGCGCCGGGCCCTGCGCCGTTTCGCCCTGGACCGGATCCGGGCCGCGGAGCCGCGCCCGGAGGCGGCCGAGGAGATCGCCCGGGCCGACCTGGACGCCGCCCTGGAGGCGGCCTACGGCATATTCGCCGACGAGCCCGCCGGCGTGGCCGTGCTCCGCTTCACCCCGGAGCGGGCCCGGTGGGTGGCGGACGAGACCTGGCACCCGGAGCAGGAGGGACAGTGGCTGGCGGACGGCCGCTATGAGCTGCGCCTGCCCTACGGCGATTCCCGCGAGCTGGTCCTGGATATCCTCAAGTTCGGGGCCGATGTGGAGGTGGCCGCCCCGGAGGCCCTGCGGGCGGAGGTAGCCCAGCGGCTGCGGGAGGCGGCGGACCAATACGTCGGGGCCGGCAAGCAGGAGCGGGAGGGAGCGGCGGAATGAAAGGGGCGGCAGGGCTAGTGGTCGCCCACGAGGGTCAGGCGGAGGGAGCGTGCGGCCTCGGCGAGGCCGCCATCGAACACGGCGAAGCGGAAAGGAACGGGGGCAACCTGGGTGGCCACCGCCTCGGCGGCGGCGAGGTGGACGCTGTCGTACCCGCGCAGGTCGTGGGCGTCGGCCAAATGGCCCGCCCGGCGGATCAAAGCCGGTTCCGCCCCCACAATGGTGCTGAATTGGCGCCATTCCTCTTCGAGCCGCCGGACACACTTCTCCGTATCGGCCTCGGACTGGCGCCCCATACGCCGACCCCGGGCGAAGCCGGCCCGCATTTCGGCATAGGTGAGCAAATGTGTGGCACACCCCCGGGCCTCCGAAATCGCCTGGTCCACCAGGTCCGATCCGGTCTCCTGGAAAAAAAGCTTCAGGTAGGCCGAGGTGTCCAGGTAGAGGATCACTCCCGATCCTCGAGAACGATCTCCGACAGGGGCTTCTCGCCTTCCGGAGTGGGGATGCGCTCCTCGGGGCTTAGCCCCCGGGGCTTACCCTCCTGCTCCGGGGCATGGACCCACGGCTGGGCGCGCAGACGCTCCAGGGCGGCGGCTACCTCGTTCCCCTCGGCGTCCTCCTTGTTGACGGGAGCCACCAGGCGGCCCACGACCCTGCTGCGGGAGGTGATGGTGATCTCCTCGCCGGCCTGCACCCGGCGCAGGTACTCGGAAAGGTGGGCCTTCAGCTCACGGACGGAGACTTGCATGGCGGAATGCCTTTCGTGGTCACTAGAAAGCATTGTAGTCACGATAGGCCAGACGGGCAAAGGCTTGGACAAGGCAGCGGCCGCGGGGGCTGGGTCTGGATATGGGGGGTGACGTACAATGCCAAAGGATGATGTACGTCATTTTTCCTTGAGCACACCCGGGAGCCCGGCCATGGGCGAGAAACTGACCTTACGCCTCGACGTGGAGCTGATCGCAAAGGCCAAGGACTACAGCCGCACCCACGGGAAATCCGTTTCCCGGATGGTGGCGGATTACCTGAGCCTCCTCACGGAGATCGAGGAGGACGGAATTCCCGCAGACGCGCCGCTTACCCAGTCCCTGCATGGGGCGTTGCGGGGGCGGGATGTCTCCGAAGAGGACTACCGCGCCCATCTGGAGCGCAAGTATCTGGGCTCTGGAAACAGCGAAGTCCGCTAACAACCGGGAAAAAGGGGGCTCCCACGGATGAAAGCCGTGGTCGACATCTACGTCCTCCTGGACGTTCTCTTGGCTCGCGAGCCGCACGACCGGCCGGCTGCCCGTTTCCTGTCGGAAGTGGAGCGCGGGCGCATCGACGGCCACCTGTGCGCCTCCTCGGTGGACACCCTCCACTACCTCCTCGCCAGGGCCTCCGATCACCAGCAGGCCCGGACACTGACGGCGACCGTTCTCCGCCTCCTTTCGGTGGTGCCGGTTGACGATAAGGCCATTGCGGCGGCTTTCGACCTGGGCTGGCGGGACCTGGAGGACGCCATCATCCACGAGTCGGCCCGCCTGGCCGGCGTCGAGGCCATTGTTACCCGGGACAGCGACTTCCGCAGTGGCCCGCCGGAATCATTGGTGGCCCTGAGTCCCGGCGAGGCGGTGGCGCTGGCCCTGTCGGATCCCGATTAAGGGCGCCAGAAAGGCGGGCTCACGGATTGAGTCACCGGGGGTGGTAGAAAGGACAGGCCATCGCCGGGAAGGAGGGGGAGCCCATGCTCAGCAGGCGCGGATTCATGCAGGTCCTGGGACTTGCGCCCCTGGCGGCCGGGGCGCGGCCAGGGAGGGCGTCCGGTTTCTACCGGAAAGCCACCCTTATCCAGCAAAGCTCCGTGGCCGGCTTCCAGTACCACGAAGGCGAGCGGTTGTGGCATCGGCTGCGGAAAGGCCAGCGCCTGGACCTGGTGCGCGAGCCGGACAACCCCTTTGATGCGCGGGCGGTGCGGGTGGACTGGAAGGGCCGTAAGCTTGGCTACATCCCGCGCGACGAGAACCACGCTGTGGCCCAGATGCTGGACCGGGGGCAGAGGGTGGATGCTCGAATCCATCGCCTCCGGGAAGCGGCCAATCCCTGGGAGCGGATACAGCTAGAGGTTTCCTTGCTTTCATAAATCACCTTCCCCCTACACCGGGTCTTGGACGGGAAGGTCGAGCAGCAATGGCGGGGTCGGCAAACGCAGGGTTGCGTCCTATCCAGACGGGAAGGAGGAACGGTCATGGGGTTAATGCTCCATGCATCCTGTGACTGCGGTTTTATCGGGTCCGCTTGCGCCGGTTCGGGAAGGGATGAAGGCTCGGCGACCTTACCCGTTTTATGTCGGCATTGTCGGGATGTGACCTCGGTTTGGGTGGATCGCTCCCGGCTCAAATGTTCGCGTTGTGGCCGCAAGCCGGAATTGTACGAGGTGAATGACCCTCGCGCGCAGGTAGAGGCCCTGGACGAAGCGCAGCGGTACGAATGTCCGCAATGTGGCCAGCACCGGTTGCGCTTCGAGCCCATGGGACTTTGGGATTGACCGGTCTGGAAGTGCGGAAAGCCCGGATCTGGCGGCGACAGACGAACGCTAATTTCCGTAAATGGCTCGAATAAACGGTAAGGCGAATGGCATTCGATAAGCTGTTCCAACAGGCTACGGGCCTTCAGGCTCCCTACCCCTACCAGCGCCGCCTGGGGGAAGAGCCCTGGCCGGACCTCGTGGAGATCCCTACGGGACTGGGCAAGACCGCCGCGGTGACCCTGGCCTGGCTGTATCGTCGGGGGCTTCGCCCCGGCGGTGAGCGGGCTGCGCCCGAAGAGGGGATGCCCCGGCGTCTGGTCTGGTGCCTCCCCATGCGGGTGCTGGTGGAGCAGACGGTGGCCAACGTGCAGGACTGGCTAGAGCGCCTGGAGGTCCGGGGGGAAAGTGGCGAGCCCGGGCGGGTCTCGGTCCACAGCCTCATGGGCGGTGAGCCGGATCTGGCGCGGGCGAGCTGGACGGCTTATCCCGAGCAGGAGGCTGTCCTCGTCGGCACTCAGGACATGCTGCTGTCCCGGGCCCTCATGCGCGGCTACGGCATGAGCCGCTTTCAGTGGCCGGTCCATTACGCCCTGCTGCACAACGATGCCCTCTGGGTCTTCGACGAGGTGCAGCTCATGGGGCCGGCGCTGTCCACGACTTCGCAGCTCGAAGCGTTCAGGCGCCGGTGCCCGCCCTCGGCGTGTAAAGGCGAGAGCTGTTCCGTCTGCCAGTGGGCGCGNNTGCCTACCACCACCCAGCTGGAAGCCTTCCGCCGGGATGAAGGGGTGGCGGCCCCGGCACGCAGCACTTGGGTTTCCGCCACGCTCCGCGAGGACTGGCTGGACACGGTGGATTTCCGGCCCCATCGGCGTGCCTACCTGCGGTGCCTGAGGCTGGAGGAGGCGGACCGGGCAGAGAGGCCTGTTCTCCAGAGGATCCGGGCCCCCAAGGCCTTGAGCCGGGCCGGGGTCCGGCTGGATGGCAACAGCGCCAAGCAGGGAGCTAAAGACTACATTCAAAGGCTTGCGGAGGAGATCCGGGAAGCCCATATCCCGGGCGAGCAGACTCTGGTCATCGTCAACCGAGTGGAGCGGGCCCAGGCGCTCCATGAGGTGCTGGCGGACACGGAAGCCGACCGCTTGCTGCTCCACGCCCGTTTCCGGCCCGGCGAGCGGCGGGCTATCGAGGCCGGCCTGCACCGCCCGCCCGGCGAGGCCGGGCGCATCGTGGTGGCCACTCAGGCGGTGGAGGCCGGGGTGGACCTGGACAGCCGGGTGCTTTTCACGGAGCTAGCGCCTTGGGCCTCCCTTGTGCAGCGTTTCGGCCGCTGCAACCGGGCCGGCCGGTTCGAGGATGCCCGGGTTGTCTGGATCGACATCGACGAAGAGACCAAGGGCCTGGAACTGCCATACGAGGCGGGTACCCTCGCCGCGGCGCGGGAGCACCTCCAAGCCGCGTCTTCGGCTGTCCCAGCCGACCTGCCCGCCGTTACCGAAGCTCCCGCCGCCGGCCAGGTCCTGCGCCGCCGTGATCTCCAGGAACTGTTCAATACCGATCCCGATCTGTCCGGCTTCGATGTGGACATTTCCCCCTACATCCGGGATATCGGAACACCCCAGGTGCAGGTTTTCTGGCGGGCGGTGAAGGAAGAGGGCACGGCGCGGCAGCCTGACCCGCAACGCGATGAGCTGTGCCCCGCCTCGGCGACCCAGGTGCGCGAGCACCTGAAGAAGAAGCTGCCCCCCGCCCGGCGCAGGGCGGTGGGCCGGGAGCATCCGGCAGCCTGGCGTTTCGATCCTCTGGCGGGTGAGGGCCAGGAGGGGGCGTGGGTAGGCATCCGCAGCGCCGAGGAAGTCCGCCCCGGTCAGACCCTGATGCTGGATGCCGGCGACGGTGGCTACGATCCGGACCGCGGGTTCCTCCCCGGTGCGGCCGGGCCGGTGAGGGAGGTTACCCCGGAGGGCGGCCCCCATGCCGGCGAGGGCTACGCGGAGGATCGGCTCACCACCGTCGGCGGCTGGGTGCCCCTGGGCGAGCACCTGACGGATGCCGCCTCCACGGCCGATGATCTGGCCGCCACCCTGGGGCTGCCGATGCCCGAGCAGGAGCTTCTGGAAACCACTGCCCGCTGGCACGACGTGGGCAAGGCCCACGAAGCTTTTCAGCGGGGTATCGGTGCCGATCCCGCCAAGGGTCCCTGGGCCAAGTCCGCAGGCGGAGGTCGGCCCCGGTATCACCTCCTGGATGAAGAGGGCGGGGAGCAGCCGCGGCCCGGCTTCCGTCACGAGCTGGCCTCCGCCCTGGCCTGGCTGGAGGCAAACGGTCCGGACATGGAGCCGGAAGCGCGGGACCTGGTGGCCTACCTCATTGCCGCCCACCACGGCCGTGTGCGCCTAGGCCTGCGTGCCCTGCCGGGCGAGAAGGAGCCGCCGGACCCGGAAAACCTCTACGCCCGCGGGGTCTGGGCTGGCGATCGCCTGCCGGCCATGGACTTCGACGGAGTCAGCCTGGAGCCCCTCACTCTGCGGCTCGACCTCATGCGCCTGGGGCGCGGCCCCCAAGGCCCGTCCTGGAGCGAGCGGACCTGGCACCTGCTGGCCGCTCACGGGCCCTTCCGGCTGGCTTGGCTGGAGGCCCTGGTCCGCATCGCCGACTGGCGGGCAAGCCGCATGGAAGCGGAGGAGACCAGCCAATGACCCACCGGATCACCCTCGCCGGCTGCCGTCCCATCCCTTTGGCCAGCTATCTCAAGGCCCTGGGTGTCCTGCGCCTGGTGGCCGAGCAGGCCGACCCCGAGGCCCGGGGCTACTGGCAGGACGGGCAGTTCGTCCTGGAAAGCGGGCTGGATGCCGAGGCCCTGCGCCGGTTTTTCCTGGAGGAGTATCGGCCGACGCCTTTGCTTGCTCCCTGGGGGGCACGCTCCGGTTTCTATCCCGGTTCTTCCGAATCCGGGGCTCGCTCGGTGCTGGAGAAGATCGAAGCGACCGAAGGTGAGCGTCTGGCTTCCTTCCGGGAGGCGATCCAGGAAATCCGCGACCTCCTTAGTCGTTATGGCTTTACCCAGAAACCCGAAAACGATGACGCCAAGCTGGAGCTGATGCGCTTGTGTCGCGCCGAGCTCTCTGAAGACCTCGTGCAGTGGCTGGATGCGTGCTACACGCTTACGGCGGAGTGGCGCCGATTTCCGCCCCTGCTTGGTACGGGGGGCAATGAGGGGAGTGGCAGCTATTTGGCAGGATTTGGGCAGCTTGTTGTTGACTGCCTGCACGAGCGGAAATGCGATGGAGCCCTTAAGGCCTCTCTATTCCGCGAAGCGATTCTGGAGGCCGATTCGGGGCAGGTGCCAGGCCAGTTCGCCCCAGGTATGGCAGGGGGTGTCAATCAGGGAACCGGGTTCAGTGGTGGTGTCAGCACCAACCCCTGGGATTATCTCTTGGCCCTGGAGGGAACCCTGTTCTTTTCTTCAGCAAGCACACGACGTTTGGATAGTCAGGACATGGGCACCGCCAGCTTCCCCTTCACTGTCCAGGTGACAGGAGCCGGGGGTGGGACAGCGAGTACCGCTGATGAGGACGGTGCCCGGGCAGAGATGTGGGTGCCCCTCTGGCACGGAAGGGCCTCCGTCCCCGAACTCCGGGCAATCCTAAGCGAAGGGCGTGTCAGCCTCGGGAGCCGTGCCGTGAGGGAGGGTCTGGATTTTGTTCGGTCCGTTGCCCGGCTCGGTGTGGATCGGGGTCTCGGGGCTTTCCAACGTTACTCCTTCGTTCAGCGATACGGGAAGAATGTATTTGCTGTTCCCCTGAATCGCATCACCGTCCAGCGCAACCCCGCCGCCGATCTGATCGACGAGCTGGATTCCGGGGCCTGGCTCGGCCGCTTCCGGGGCCATGCTCGCAGGGAGGGGGCCAACCGTGTCCTGTCCCTGGCCCGCCGCCTGGAGGACGCGATCTTCGAGCTGGCGACGGCCAGGGACGATTCCGCTCCCACCGTGCGCCAGCTTTTGCGGATCCTGGGGGGGATCCAGCTATATCTCGCCCGCAGCCCCAAGGCCCGGGAGGCATGCCCGCCGGTACCGTCACTTTCTCCCCAATGGCTTGATTCGGCCATGGCGGACGGTGCTTCCCCCGAGCTGAGCCTGGGGGCCGCGCTCGCGGGTCTGCATGCCCGCGACAAGGCCGACCATTGGACCCTGCCCATGCGCGGCCACCTCGCTCCCGAGCGCCCCGGCCGCTACCCGGCCTGGACTGCCGACGATACCCATGCCGTTACCTGGGCCGCGGGGGCGCCTCTGGCCGACAACCTGGCTCGGGTCCTGCACCGCCGGCTGCTCCAGGCCGAGCAAGAGGAGCTGTCGGACAAGCCTTTGGCCACCGCCCGTACCGCCGGTCTGGGGGAGGTGGCCGCCTGGCTGGATGGAGAGGTGGACGAAGGGCTGCTCGCCGATCTGCTGCCGGGATTGATGCTGGTACGGGTGAGCGGGGGCGGACCGCCCCGCCCCCGGCGCGAAGCGCCGCTGCCGGCCGCCTATCGCCTCCTCAAGCCGCTGTTCTGTACCGACCGGCAGTTGCGCGAGGCGGGCATTCTGCCCCCGGACCAGAAGCTGCCCTTGCCCCCGGAAGTGGTGCGGCGGCTGGAGGCAGACGATGTTGCCGGCGCCCTGGAGCTGGGGCGGCGGCGGTTACGCGCCGCCGGAATCGACCCGGGCTTCCGGAAGCTGGCTCCCGGAACCGCGGACGGTCGCCGCCTCCTGGCGGCGCTGCTGGTCCCCGTTTCCAGCGCGGCCTTGCAGGCGCTCTTGCGCACACAGTCTGATCCCCAGACCGCCGAGATCCACTGAAACAGGAGTACGCCCCATGTCCCTGAATCTCGATGCCCTTGCCGAAGCACCCCGCCTATTGATGGAGGCCTATCTCAAGCCCCTGCAAGGAACCCGGTTCCAGCCCACGGGCTTCCCCGACCTGGGGGCAGCGGAGTATCCGGAGCCGGAAGGGGAAGGCCGCATGCTCCTTGTGGAGTCGGCCCAGAGCATGGCCAACCGGCTGGAAGCGGTCTGCTGGGACGAGGCCAGGGAGGACTGGATCGAGCCCCTGCAAGGGTTGTCTTACGTGCG
>JABAHQ010008353.1_pt2 | contig 11611 bp, 8 predicted proteins | sample 7062091 | NCBI WGS metagenome assembly JABAHQ01 (sample SAMN14534359, study PRJNA622989) | marine sediment metagenome | biome: marine biome [ENVO:00000428]; feature: marine pelagic biome [ENVO:01000023]; material: deep marine sediment [ENVO:00002113] | place: India: Gulf of Kutch | collected...
CCGATCCTTCGGGCCAGTTGGGCGATCGACGTTTCCTGACCGGGACCGACGTTGATGACCCCGGAGCCATCGTACCGTTTCATCAGGAAAATGCAAGCGTCGGCCACGTCATCCACGTAAAAGAATTCCCGGCGGGGCCGGCCTGTCCCCCAGACCACCACCTCGGGATCCTCGTTTTCCCGGGCTTTGTGAAATTTGTCCACCAGGGCGGCCAGCACGTGGCCGTCTTCGTCGAAATGATCGTGGGGACCGTACACGTTGGCCGGAATGACGGAGAAGAATCCGGCCCCGTATTGCCGGGCATACGATTCGCACAGCTTGATGCCCGCCAGCTTGGCGACTGCGAAGGGCTCGTTGGTGGGTTCCAGGGCGCCGGTCAGAAGATCCTCTTCCTGCATCGGTTGTTTGCAGCGCTTGGGATAAACACAGGAACTCGACAGGAAGAGCAGTTTTTTCACCCCGTGCCGCCGGGCCTGGTCGATCACGTGGGTCTGGATCATCAAATTGTCGTAGATAAAATCCGCGGGATAGGTGCGGTTGGCCCGAATGCCGCCGGCGCGCGCGGCGGCCAGGAACACGTATTCCGGTTTTTCCCGGCGGAAAAATCGTTCCACCTTCGTCCCGTCGGTCAAATCCAGGGCCCGATGGGTGCGGGTCAGAAGGTGGCGGTACGCCTCGGCTTTCAGCCGCCGGACCAAGGCCGACCCGATCAGGCCGGTGTGCCCGGCCACGTAAATCCTGGAATCCTGGTTCATCCTGGTTCATCCCCTCGGGTTCCGCCGGACCCGTTTTCCGCCGGAGAACAAGACCCAGGAGGAAGCCCGAGAGCCCCGGAAGCCTCCGGACCAATCATTCCAACTCGTTCAGAATCCGGCACAGGGTTTTGATTTTGTCTTCGGGCAGGTCGGGATAGTTGCCGATGTAAAACCCATAAAAATGGATGTGCTCCACCTCCGGATAATTCTTGTACTCATCGTGGCCGACCACCCCCTTGAGATAGGGCTGGCGCAGCTGGTTTCCTCCCCCGGCGCTGCCCCGCCGGAATTCGACCCGGCATTCCCGGAGCTTATCCATCACCCGGCGGCAGAAGGCCGGGTCCGGCCGCCGCAGCACCAGGTTCAAGGCGTAGTTGCAGCTGCCTTCCAGGTCAAAATCCGTGCGGTACCGGGTGGCATCCAGGTGGCTCAGGAAGATTTCGAAATTCCGGATGCGCCGGGCGTTGTCGGCATCCAGGCGTGGGAGCTGGTTCCGGCCCAGGACGGCCCCGATTTCCGTATTCCGCACATTGTAAGCGGGAAAGGCGAAGATGAACTCGGGATTCAGTTCCGGGTTTTCCTTGACGTAGGCTTGTTTCCACGTTTCGTCGCCGGCTTCCCGGACCAGGCCGTGGGCCCGGAACATCCGGCTCATCTGGTACACCCGCTCGTCGTCGGTGCACACCATGCCTCCCTCGATGGTACTCATATGGTGGGCGAAATAAAAAGAAAAGTTCGACATCCAGCCGAAGGAACCCAGCTTTTGGCCCTGGAACGTGGCGCCGTGGGATTCGCACACGTCTTCAATCAGGGGAATGCGCCGGGCTTCCAATTCCCGGAGCAGGCGCTCGGTCAGCCCGTTGAACCCCTGAGCGTGGGTGAGGAATACGGCGCGGGTCCGATCGGTCAACTTGGCGATCACCTGGGCATCGTCCATGCTCAGGGTGCGCGGGTGGATATCGACAAAGACCGGAGTGAATCCGCATTGGATCACCGAGGCGATGTCCGAGACCCAGGTCAAGGTGGGAACGATCACTTCCCCGGGCCCGGAAATTTCTTTGAGCACTGAAAGGGAGATCAAATTAGCGGAGGATCCTGAATTGACGAAGACACTGTACCGGACGCCCAGCCAGTCCGACCATTCCCGTTCGAAGGCGCGCACGTTTTCGGACTGGGTGAGCTTGGGGTTGCCTTTTAAAAACTCGATCAGGACATCGAGGTCGTCCCGGGTGATGTTGTTTTCCATCAGCGGCCAATTCAAATCCATGTCGCTTCTCGTTTTCAAGGGGTGATCCAATGAGACCGGGCATAATCCAACCGTTCCGGGGTGCCGATGTCCAGCAAACCGGAGTCGGTGATGAATCCGTAAAGTCCCCGGCGGACCAGGGTGGGAAACACATCGTGCTCCAGGGAGGTTTTCGTTCCGGGCTCGATGCGCCTCGCCACATCGCGATGGAACACGTAAACGCCGGCGTTCACCAGCCCGGGACCCGGCGCGGCATTCTTCTCGCGGAACCCCAGGACCGCCTGCTGCTCATCCAGGACGACCGACCCGTAATCCCGGGAATCGTCCACCCGGGTCAGGGCCAGGGACACCCCGGCGTTTTTTTGCAGGTGAAATCCAAGGAACGCGTTCAGGTCGAGGGGACAAAAGGAATCCCCGTTCAGAATCAGAAACACGTCGCTTTGGAGGAAAGGCTCGGCAAATTTGACGGCTCCCCCGGTTCCCAGCGGATGCGGTTCTTCCACCACCTGGAACCGGGCCCGGTCCGGCCGATTCCGGCAATAGTCTTGAATGAGCCCACTTTGGAATCCGGCGGCGAGGATGAATCGCCGCACCCCGAATCGGGCGGCGTGGTCGATCACGTAATCGAGAAACGGCCGGCCCTGGACGATCGCCAGGGGTTTGGGCCGGTCCCGCACCACCGATTGCAGCCGGCGGCCTCGTCCCCCGCACAGGATCACGGCATCCAGGTCGGAGGTCCGCCATGCGTCCATGATTATAAATCTTTGGAGGAGATATCGGGCTGGAAGACCACGATCTGGGTTCCCTGGTTTTCTAATTTAAAGGGGATGCATAAAAGATCCCGGAGCCGGTCTTTGATCACGGGCTGGTCTTGAGGCCGGGCGAACAACAGCATGAATCCGCCCCCGCCGGCGCCCAGAAGTTTTCCCCCGATGGCCCCCGCTTTCCGCGCCGCCTCGTAAATCTCGTCCACGCGGTCGGTGGACACCCGGTCGCTCAGGCTCCGCTTCAACTTCCAGGATTCGTGGAGCAGGTGGCCGAAGTCGGTGACGCAGGCCCCGTTGACCAGAATGTTCAATCCCTCGTCCACCATTTGGTGCATGATTTTGAGCTCGTTTTTTTTCCGGGGAATGTTTTCGATTTTCTTGCCGGCGATGTCGGACGCGTACCGGGAGATTCCCGTGAAGAACAGCATGAAATGGCTGAGGAGTTCCTGCATCCGGTCCGGGCAAAGGATGACGGGGGTTTGAACGAAGTTGTGATCGTTTTGAAATTCGATCTTGTGAAATCCCCCCAGGGCGGCCAACACCTGGTCCTGGGACCCCACATTCTCCTTCAGAATCTCCCGCTCCAGATGAATGGCTTCGGAGGCCAATTGTTTCTTGGAAGCCATCACGCCCCGGAGGGCGTACAGGGCGTTCAAAATTCCCACCGTGAACGAGGAACTGGACCCCAGCCCCGTGCGCGCGGGCAGGTCGCCGTCGTGATGAATCTCCAACCCGGCTTCCACGCCTAAAAACTGAATGGCGGCGCGGACGGCGGGATGCTGGATATCTTCCGTCCGTTCCACGGTTTCCACCTTGGAGTAGACGATGCGGTGCCGGTGCTCAAAAAACGGGGGCAGATAACGGCAACTGATATAGCAGTACTTGTTGATCGTGGTGGCCAGAACCGAACCGCCGTTTTCCTGGTACCAGGCCGGGTAATCGGTTCCCCCGCCGAAAAACGAGATCCTGAACGGCGTTCGACTGATGATCATTCCTCCTCCGGATGTTCAGATGGAACGGGCGCTCTCGTGCGCGAGGCTATCAATGGATTTCAGGCATTGGCGTAATGATCTCTTTGGATGATCTGGTATCCCTTAATCAACTCCCGGATTCCGGAATCGAGCGAATGCTGGGGGAAAAACCCCGTCGCCTCGATCTTCTGGTTGCTGACGATATAATCCCTTTTATCCACATCCTCTCCCACGGGGGCTTCGGTGAAATAGAATTGGGGCAGATGAGTTTTGATTTTCTGGCAAAGCTCCCATTTGCTCAGGTTGGCGTCGCTCAACCCCACGTTGAAGGGTTCGCCCTTCATTTTGTCGAAGTTCTCGACGCTGTGGATGAAGGCGCGGGCGGCATCGCGGACGTGCAGGTAATTGCGTTTGAAGTGGGCCTCGAAGAGAATCAGGAACCCGTCGTGAACCGCCCGGTACGTGAAATCATTGACCAGGAGGTCCAACCGCATCCGGGGACTGGTTCCGAACACGGTGGCGAACCGGAGGGTGAGGCAGTTTTCCGACGCCAGCAGTTCTTTTTCGATTTCCACTTTCCACTGTCCGTACAGGGAAATGGGACGCAGCGGCGTTTCTTCGGTACAGAATTTTCCTTTCTCCCCCACACCGTAGCCGCTGTTGGTGGTCGGGAACACGATCCGCTGGTCGCGGCCGCGAAGCTTCAGGAGCAACCGGATGGCCTCGAGATTGGTGGATCGCGCGCCGACCGGGTCCCGGGCGCACAGGGGAGCCCCCGTCAAGCACGCCAGGGGAAAGATGACGTCGGCCTGCTTCAAGGCTTGCCGAAGGACCGATTCGTCCCGCGCATCCCCGCGGAGGAGGGTCAGGTTGGGATCGTAACAGCAATCCAGGAGCGAGGTCTGGCGATACCTGAAATTATCGACCACGGTGACCCGGTCGCCCCGCTTCAGCAACTCGGGAACCAGAACGGACCCGATGTAGCCGGCGCCTCCGGTAACCAGAATGTTCATGGATCCAACTTCCTTTCCTGACAGGAGAGTTACTCGCGTGTCCCTTCGGTAAAAACCGGGAACCTCCCCGGCCGGTTTGATCCCGCAGGGCAGGATTCCGGGTCATTCCCCGGGCGGCCCGCGAGGGTATTATTTATTTCGGACCATTCCCCGGGCGACCTGGGCGATTTTTTCCCGGTTGGGGTAAATGAATTGTTCCAGAGTGTACCCGGCGGGAGTGGGGATGTCGGGCATCCCGATCCGGCGAACCGGGCCGCGCAGGAATTCGAACCCCTTCTCGGCCGCGAGGCTGGCGATTTCGGCGCACACTCCGCCCATTTGCCAGGCCGTGTCGACCACCAGGAGGTGTCCGGTTTTTTTCAACGATTCCAGGATGAGGGCTTCATCCAGGGGTTTCAGCGTCCGGAGATCGATGACCTCGACGCTGATTCCCTCCTTGGCCAATTCCTCCGCCGCTTCCAGGGCCAAAACCAGCGTGTGCGAGGTGCCGACGATCGTGAGATCCGTCCCGCGCCGCCGGTACACCCCCCGGCCCAGGGGCACGTGATACATGCCTTCCGGCACCACGCCGGGATTGCGCATGATCCAGCGGTGCTCAAAAATCAGGACCGGGTTGTTGTCGGCAATGGAGGCCAAAAGCAGTCCCTTGGCGTCGTAGGGCGTGCTGGGCATCACGATCTTCAAGCCGGGAACGCCCAGGAGCAGGCCCTGAATGGCCTGCGAATGCTGGGACCCGCTTCCCCAGCCCCTGCCGATGGCGGACCAGATCACCAGGGGCACGTTCGACTGTCCGTTGTCGATGTAGTGCATTTTGCTGGCGTGGGAGACGATCTGGTTGAAGGCCAGGAGGAGAAAATCGGGCCGGTTATGGAGATAAACGGGGCGCAGGCCGTTGAGGGCGGCCCCCGTGCAAATGCCTGTGAGTCCCTCCTCCGAGAGGGGTGTATCGAACACCCGGGACTCCCCGAATTTCCTGTGCAGTCCGGTGGTCACGCCGAACATGCCTTTGGGGTCGTTGACCCCCTGCCCCAGGACGAACACCTTGGGGTCGAGGTGGAGCGCCAACTCCAGGGCTTCGTGGAGGGCTTCCACGTAGGAGAGAATCCGGCCTTCTTCGGTTTGGACCGCCTGTTCTCTGGCTTTGGAGGCGATCAAGGCTTCGGCCCAGGGCATAAGGCTTCCCTTTCAATCCAGGTTAATCGCTGTATACAAACGTAGAAAGATCGTCTTCCCCGGGATGGGGGCTGCGGATGGCATGATCGAACGCTTCCCGGATTTCCTCCCGGATTTCCTTTTCCATCTTTTCCTTGTCGGCTGGTCCCAACCCTTTCAATAGCCGCAGCCGGTCCTCCAGTTTTTGGATGGGGCAATGGGCCTGCCACTGTTCCACTTCCGCCGGATCCCGGTACCCGGTTTTGCTGTCGTCGCCGGCTCCCCCGTGTCCGCGCCAGCGGTAGGCGAGGGACTCAATGAAGCTGGGCCCCTGGCCGGCCCGGGCCCGCTCCACCGCCGCGCGGGCAGCTTCGTAGACCTCGAGCACCTCCGTGCCGTCCACGGGACCACTCTTGAGGCCGAACGACTCGGCTTTTTTGTAAATGGGGACCGGGGGCTGACGGACTTCCAGGGAGGAGCATACGGAGTAGAAATTGTTTTCACAGACATAAATGACGGGCAGCTTCTTGAGGGCGGCCAGGTTCAACGATTCCCACAAGGCCCCTTCTTCGGTGGCCGCATCGCCGAAAAATACCATCGTGACCTGGTCCCGGTCCAACATCTTGGCGCTCAGGGCGGATCCGGTGGCGATGGGCACCGACCCCGCCACGATGGCCGACGACCCGGCCATCCCCACGCTTTTGTCCAGCAGGTGCATGGAGCCGCCGCGGGACCCGGCGCAGCCGTTGACCCGGCAGTACATTTCCGCCATCATGGCCTTCAAGCTGCCCCCTTTGGCCAGGTAATTGCCGTGGGTGCGATGGCTGCTGTAGACCAGGTCCTCCGTCCGCAGAGCGGCGCAGCAACCCACGGAGGTGGCTTCCTGACCGATCACCAGGTGGATCGGGGTTTTCATTTCATCTTCGTGGTAGCGGCGCTCGATTTCCTCCTCGATCCTGCGGATGCGGAGCATGCTGCGATACAGGGGGAGGAGGAATTCACGGGCATACTTCCGGCTCCCGTTGTCCGAACTCGGAGTCTCCGTCCCGGTGTATGGATAGCGGATCACGGTAAAAGCATCCCTGTTTGGTCGGTCTTGGAAAAACGAGTCCCCGGGGCCGGCCGCTTCGAAGCGCCCCGCCGGCGGTTCAAGCGGGACTCAACACATCCCGGTGCTTGCGCTTGATCTTGACCCGCACCATGTCGCCAATATGGTCCACCACCTCCTGGCCGAAGGTTTGGCGGACCAGGGACAGGTAAGACGGGTGGGTGAAATACGTATCGAAGGCCCGGTCGCGAATATCCAGGACTTCCTGGCCGCTGCAGGCTTCCGTGGGCAGGGGGAGCGATTCATACGCATGCTGGGAATAGCCGATCCAGCCCGGGCCTCCCTCATCATCCGGCAAGGGCAGCCCTTTCTCCTTGGCCCAGGTGTACAGGGGGGAGCCGGGATACGCCATCGCGCAGTAAAAGTTCGCCCATTCCGCGTTGACCTCCAGGGCGAGATCGAGGGTGCCCTGCATGCTTTCCGGCGTGTCGTCGGGCAGGCCGAAAATGTAATTGCCCACGATGTAAATTCCGTGACTCTTGATTCGCTGAGTGGTCTTGAGAATGTCTTCGTCGCCGAACCGGCCTTTTTCCACCCCGTCGCGGACGTATTTGCTTCCCGATTCGATGCCCAGGGCCAGCCAGTTGAACCCCGCCTTCTTCAATTTCTCCAGATACCGGTCCTTCACCGTGTCCACCCGGGCGTAAGCCCAGAGGTTCAACGAATACCCCCGTTCGATGATGAGATCGCAGATCCCCAGCACATGCTCGGGATGCAGGACGAACATTTCATCGGGAATCTTGATGTTCTTGAGATCGTATTGTTCGACCAGCATCCCGATCTGGTCCACCACCGCCTGGGGAGACCAGTAGCGGATGCCCGCCCCCCCAAAAGGGGCGTTGATGCAGCAAAACGAACATTTGTACGGGCACCCCAGGCTGGTCTGGAGCGATGCGTACGGCTGCCGCTCCCGGATATGATCGAAACAATGCCAGTTGTGGGCGCGGTACCGGTGGAGATCCAGATGCTCCCACGCCTGACGGGGAATCTCGGAATCCAGATGCCCGAGGTTTTCCGCGGCGGGGTTGGACCGAACGGTGCCGCGGTCCCGGTACCACAAGCCGGGAACCCGATCCAACCGGGGGGACCCGGATTTCAAAGCCTCCAGCAAACGCAGCAGCGTGTACGGTCCTTCGCCTTCGCAGACGAAGGTATAAGGTTCTTCCCTTAGGGTGCGTTCCGGCAGGGCGGAGGCATGCGTGCCCAGCACCAGGGTTTTCAATTCCGGCGCCGCCTGCCTCACCCGCTCGCAGACCGCACGGCCCGAAGGCATGCATTGGGTGGACGCAGAAGGTTGATGCCCGTAAATGACGAAGACCGTCAACCGGGCGTTCCGGTCGATGATGCGCCCGGCCGTTTCGTCGTAGCCGATCCCTTCGGCTTCCGCATCGAGAAGGGCCACGGAACAACCGTGCCGTTCCAAAAAAGTGGCGAGCAGGGTGGACCAGACGGGCGGTTCAATCGCCGCCAGGGTTTTGCCCAATTGCTGAAACACCCGGTCCTTGCTGGGCGGAGTGACGAGAAGGAGGTCCAGACTCTTCCCCATGTTTTATTTACCGGTTCATGTTTGGTATTGAGTTGCAGGTCGAAGCAGAGGGTCGGAAAAACCCAAGGGATGAAAAACCTCCGGTTTTACAGGGCCAAATCAATTTCAGCGCCCTCATCATACCCCCTGGACGGCCAATTATCAACCACAATTCAGGCATTCCGAAGAAAATTAGACATCTCAAAATTTTCTCCGGTCACCACAGGACAACTATTCGTTCGGCATCGACGCCCAATTCCTTGAGGGTTTTGAGCCGATGATCCACCTGGTCTTGCGTTCCCAAAACCACCTGTCCCGGGTAGGATCGAAGGCCTTCCACGGGCTTCACGGTCAGCTGATGAAACCGGCTGCCTTCTGAAAAATCAAAAACTTCCTGAATCTGGAAGGCCCGATCCCGGGCCAGTTGGTAAAGCGTTTCCGCCTCGTCCCCCACCCCGAACAAGGCAAAGCTTTGAATGCCGTCCCGGGACAACTCCTGCAGGCAGCGCTCGCACCTTTGGTGAACTCCCCGATGCACCCGCAACCGTTCCCGGAAAAATCGAAAGGACGATATGAAGACCCCGCGCAAAAACTGTTTCGGAGTTTTGTTTTTTTTCAGGAACCGAAGCGCCTGCTCCCCAAACTGACGCAAAACCATTTTGTAAACGGTCTTGCTCTCCGGGGTCGAGGCCTTTTGGCGGGCCAGGTTCCGGAGGCTCCATTCGTTTCGTTTTTCCTCGGGCACCGCCTCCCGGAGCAAGGAATCCCGGTCCAGCTCGGCGGTTTTCCGCCGCAGGCGCTCGATGGCGGCATTTTCCCGAAGAGGCCGGGTCCGCCCGGTGAACCGGGCGCGAAGCGCCGTGCTCGACATGTTGCGTCCGTCATGCGGGCCGAGATAATTGTTGTGGCCGTCCGTTCCCGGATGCCAGGTATGGAACAGAAACTCCCGGGGATGCCAGATCTCTTTTTTCCCCGCATTCACCAGGCGGAACGTCAATTCGTAGGGACCGCAGATGTGGCCCAGGTAGTCGATGTGTTCGTCCGCTCCGCCGATGGCGATGAGGTCTTCGCGCAGGGCGGACATGCAGGCCCCGTAATTGCGGGTGTGCAGCGGGTCGTCCCGGTCGCGCAGGCCGCGCGTTTGCCCGTCCTCCCAATTGATGCACTGCTCCCCGAGCAACTCGTCAAACGAAGGGTAGTTGAAGGGATAATACCGTGGATCGATGTTTCGGACCTCGTCGTGGTGCAGGACGATCCCGCTATCCGCCGCCCCCAGAGCGGGCTCCGAGCCGAAGGCCCGGACAATGGATTCGACGAAGGTGGGCTGGACCATGACGTCCGAATCGCAGAGCGTCACGATCTTTCCCCGGGCGGCGAGGATTCCCACGTTGTACATGAGGTGCTTGTGGTAATACACCTCTTCCGGCATGTCGAGGACGATCCACTGGTCCAGGACCGGGAACCGGCCCGCCCGTTCGGCCTCCCGCAACGGCGTCTCGATCGCCCCGGCCCGGCGGCCATAGTACTCGATCCAGATGATTTCGTACCGGTCGCGGGGAACCGACTGCCGGTTGAGGTAATGCAACATGTGGAAACTCTCCCGGCAGGACCAGTCCAGAAGCACGAAGCTGACCTCGGGATCTCGAAGTTTGGGATTTTCAAAAAGGATTGGCATGAGGAACTCGGAATCGAAACACGTCTTCTGCAGGACATGTTTTTTGGCAAAGTCCATGGGGAGCCGGATGCTGCCGCTCTTTCGCGATTGCCGAACCGCCGCCCAAGTCCCGGGTTCATTGCGGATCCCCCGGGGGAAACCGGGCGAGAGTACTGGCCGCGGGTCCGGCCAGAACCCCCTTAATAAAAATGATCCAACCGGTTCATGTCAATAAAAAGAGTGGGTTCGTCAAACGAAAAGCGGGACACTTCCGGCCTTCCGCTATAGGTTACCCGCCAGTCGTTGATCTGAAAACTTTCTGCCCGATGCTGAAACTGTGTGATCTGGATGCCCGCTTCCTGGATCATGGCCAGCATGATGGGAAGCGCATACTGGTAGGCGGAAGTCAGGGGAAAGGCGAATTCATCTTTCCGGGAATAAGGCGCCACAAAGGAAAAACCCTTTTCCGGAGCCGGGGTCTGAATCCGAGGCGGACAGATCAAATGGATTCTCCGGTATTTCTCCAGATCCTGCTGCATCAGCCGGCTTTTGATGAATCGAAGTTCTGTGGAAGCCGAACCGACAATATAATTGTTCACATGGGCATGAGCAAAATAAAAAGACACGCCGCACAGGAAAAACAAAATGCTCCTCAACAAAACCGTGNNGATTTTATGCAGCGCGTAAAATAACACAATCGCTGACAAGGCAAATAAGACTCCGAATCCCCGATAGGTAATCACCCGGCCTTTCAGGGAAAAAAAATGGGGAGCGATGGTCAAAACAAGAAGACCTATAAGGATCAGGACTTTTCCAAAGAGAAATCCAAAACCCGTTAATCGGTGATTCCGGCTATTTGAATGGGCCGTGTGCGCCATTTCAAATCCAATTGCGACGACAATCAAAAAAAGAACCCCCCAAGGGAGAACGTTGTTGGGGAAAATGTTCCAGAAATTGAAGGCCGTGAACAAAACCTGGGTAAAAAACCAGTGCAATTTAAACCCGAAATCCGTTTCCAGTCCCAACTGGGGGTTGTCGGGAAGGGGCGGAACCCAAAATTGAACATAAACGATATAGAGCCCCGGGGGAACCCATGCCCAGGCCAGATAAACCCAAAATTTGCGGTTAACGATTCGGGGAGAAGGTTGCGGAGAAAACAAAAGCGAGAATCCGAGGGCACAGAAGACGATCATGGCCGCCGGAGGGTAAGTCCAAAGGGCCGCCAGAGACAGAGCGATGAAAACCAGAAGAAATAAACTTTTTTGTCCTCGCTCCTCGGTTTCCATGGCCCGGACCAGGGAAAAAGTAGCGCCGATTCCAAACAGCCAACCCAAAATATCCACCCCGTTGCTGATGTAGGCGATATATGTGTTGAAAGGGGTAAGCGAAAACACAAACAGGGTCAATAAAAAAAGGGAAG
>JABAHQ010020783.1_pt1 | contig 11610 bp, 11 predicted proteins | sample 7062091 | NCBI WGS metagenome assembly JABAHQ01 (sample SAMN14534359, study PRJNA622989) | marine sediment metagenome | biome: marine biome [ENVO:00000428]; feature: marine pelagic biome [ENVO:01000023]; material: deep marine sediment [ENVO:00002113] | place: India: Gulf of Kutch | collected...
GACCTTCCAGTCGATCTTCTTAAGCTCCTCGACTATCTTGTCGAAGTCGCGGTAATCGACGTGGAGTATCTCGAGCGATTGCCTGAAGCTTAGGTGTACCTCGCCGCTTTTGCTGTATCTCTTCGCTATCTCCGCTATCGGGACGAGCTTTTCCGTGGGTATGGAACCGCCCGGGCATCTAAGCCTGACGGTAAAGAGGTTCTTCTGCCTTTGCTTTATAAAACCGCCGCTCTTTAAGTCGTCGAAGTTTATCTTCTCACTCTCGCCCTCGAGAGAGACCTCGACCATCTTCTTCTTATCTTCAATAAAGTGGTCCATCTTTGAAGCCGACTCCTTTCGCTGTTGTGCTGATTGCTTGAAGAAAACGTATCTTCACTCCCCCCCCCGTATCAGGTGCGCCCCCCGTATCAGGTGCGCCCCCTGTCCTCCGGGCACACCCATCTCAGGTACTTGCCAGGGTTGCCGCGCCGGGGTTCTCCGGCTCTAATGCCATCGCGGGGTCTATCTGCGGGGCGCCTATCTAAAAGATACGCCTTGCTTTATAAAATCTTACCTCAGGGAGAGTGCGCGGGTATATGACATATCTCAATCCCGCCAAGCCTCTACCTCGATACGTTGCTCATCAGTAAAACGGGGCTATTAAGACAGGGCTACCCCCGTCGTGAAAAAGCCCCTCTACCTTATCCTTATATAATACCAGAATCAAGGGCCTCTCGGCAAGCCGAACCGGCAAGCCGAACCGTATCGGTATTAGCTTCGTTTGCCGGGGCCAGTGGGGCTCAGCCCCTTGCTGCCGCGAGGTTGTCGTCTGTATTTACAAGCTCGTCAAAGCCCTTGAGTGTAGCCTCAATGACCGGCGGCTCGCCCACCTTTCCGTAGAGGGCCTCCTGGGTCTTTAGCCCGTTGCCGGTAATCGAGACGACTATGGACTCGTCACGTGGTATCCTCCCGCTATCGATGAGCTTTTTCGTTGCTGCGAGCGTGACCCCGCCAGCGGTCTCGGCAAAGACTCCTTCTGTCTCCGCAAGGAGCTTCATGCCCTCGATTATCTCCTCGTCGCTTGCGTCCTCGCCGTAACCGCCGCTCTCTCTCATGGTCTTTGCCGAGTAGAAGCCGTCTGCCGGGTTGCCTATGGCGAGGCTCTTGGCTATGGTATCGGGCTTTACCGGCTTTATCAGCTCGCTCCCGCTCTTTACGGCGTTTACTATCGGCGCGCACCCGGTGGCCTGCGCTCCGTAGACCTTCGTTGCAAGCTCGTCTACGAATCCGAGCTTGTAAAACTCGTTGAAGGCCTTCCATATCTTGGTTATAAGCGAGCCACCGGCCATGGGAACGACTATGTGCTTTGGAAGCCTCCAGCCGAGCTGCTCTGCGATTTCGTAGCCGAATGCCTTCGAGCCCTCGGCGTAGTATGGCCTTATGTTTATATTGACAAACGCCCAGCCGTACTTTCCGGCTATCTCGCTGCATAGGCGGTTTACCTCGTCGTAAGTGCCCTTTATCTTCACGACATTCGAGCCGTATACCTGCGTGCCGAGTATCTTCGTCTGCTCAAGGTCGTGTGGGATGAATACGTAGTTCTCCATGGCGCAGGCGCTTGCGTTTGCAGCCACAGAGTTCGCGAGGTTGCCCGTAGAGGCGCACGCCGTTACCTTGAAGCCCATCTCCCTGGCCCTGGATATCGCGACCGATACGACCCTGTCCTTAAAGGAGAGTGTCGGAAAGTTCACGGCGTCGTTTTTTATGTAAAGCTCCTTTACGCCGAGGGCGTCCGCGAGGTTCGTTGCCTTTATAAGCGGGGTAAAGCCGACCTGGGCACCTACCGTAGGCTCGCCCTCTATCGGCAGAAGCTCGCGGTAGCGCCACATGTTCGGCTCCCTGCCTTCGATAACCTTCCTCGAGAGCGCCTTGGCTATCTCATCGTATTCGTAGGCCACCTCGAGGGGCCCGAAACAGTACTCACAGACGTGTAGTGCTTCCTTTGGAAACTCTCTTGCGCATTCCCTGCACTTAAGTGCCTTTATAAAGCTCATCGATCCTCCCTTGAGTATTGTCGTTACGCAGTCTCTGCCCCCCGCAGCCGATGCCTCGCAAAAGCCCGATAAGGCAACATTAAAAAAACCCCTTCTTGGAAGTTAAGAAGAGGCCTTGAGAGACTCTTCTTATCTTCCAGGCATTGCCCTCTCCCGACCATACCCGTCGGGAGGGTTTCCAACCTGCTGGAGTTAGCACCTGACGCCCCCAAAAGTTACGCAAACTCGCGTCTTTTAAAGAGCCGGTTGCTGTGGCTTCGTCGGGCCAGTTCCCTCAGCCACTCTGGATAAGAAGTCATATTCGATTTTAGAATTACTGATTTTAAACCCTCGATGTCACATTGTCAAGGAAAATCTCCCTATTTTGTAAGGTAATACAATGCCACCTCTCCATTATCGAGCAAGTAGCAAAGTCCCGGGATTGGATTATAAAATCTGAAAAATCTCTGATGCCACACGCTACTCCTTGCGAGCGCGTTTTTTGCCGCTATAGTCTGATTTAAGTGAGACTCTTATGGATATGACGGGGAGAAGACGGTCGCGGGCGGTTATAGTCGCGCTTATAGTTAGTGCGGCTTTACTCGCATACTCGTGCGCAGGCGAGCTTGCCAATACAAGGCGCGTTGCCGTGACTATAAACGGCCACGATATCGGTCTCGCCGAATTGTACCGCGAGGCCGACTCGAGCATAACCACATCAAAGCACGGCAAGGCGGATATCTGTAACGCGCTCGCTAACGTCGTGCTAAAGAGGCTACTAATCGAAGAGGCGGTAAAGAGAGGGTTCGCAAAAAAAGCCGTACTCGAGGCGCCGACCGATGATGCAAGGACGCAGAAGGCAGTGCTTACGCTTCTTAAGGAACGCTACAAGGCAGCGGAAGCCAACTCAGAGGCCATAAGCAGAGAAGAGGCCTTTAGGGCCTGGATCCGGTCAATAGAGGCCTCTGCGAGCGTCGAGACAAGCAGTGAATTGAATGGATGCGCCCATGCCTCAAAGCCTGCGTTGAATGCGGCCTACCCCGATCCTCCGGTAGAGGGCCAATGGGCCAAAGACCTCCTCTCCGGAGACCTGCTATTGCGTGTAGACTCCATAAAGGCACCCGATACCCCCCCGATAAAGTAGCAGACCATACCATAAGACAAAGGGGCGTTTCTCGCCGAGCATGAGCGGGCGCTGCCCCTACCTGCCATGACATCCATCCAGGCATCGACCAAAGACGAGATACGCTTTAGCTCAAATCAAGGCTTTTATGAGCACCCAAACATATCGTCCAAAGGCGCTTAGAGTGAGCACGGTCCTTATATCGGGACTGGCGTTTTTGTCGCTTGCGATATACTCGGCAAGCCAACTCGCATACCCCGAGAGTGTTTTTGCAGACGACGGCTACTTGAGCTACGAGACCAGGCATACGACCATACACTATTTAAACGGAAGCGAGCTTCAGAGCTTTGCAAGAGGTATAGGCAGAGGCCTTGTCGGGCTTTTCAAACCCTCAAAGAGTGATTCGAAAGAGGTGGCCTCAAAGAGGATAGAGTCGATACTCGACGAAGTTTGCAAAATCCTCGATATGCCGCCGCCTCGAAGAAAAATTACCATAAGGGTGCACTCCACGCACGACGAGCTTGTAAGACACTTTTCAGAGTTCGATGACCGCCGCGATGTCCCTATAGCCTTCTACGCTTACGAATCGGCGAGCGTGCACGTCTCGCTTGAAGACCTCAGCGATAAAATCCTCGCCCACGAGCTTGCGCACGCGGTGATAAGCGATTACTTCGGAAAGGCCGCGACCGAACGGGTCCAGGAAATACTCGCAAAGTACGTCGATATGCACTTTTGAGTGGTTTACCACAGAGAAGGTGTCTGGTTGGTAATCTCTGTCTTAAGGAAGTAGAAGAAAAGCCTTCAAANNCGTCAGGAAGCGCCCCTGCCGAAGATTACTACCGGTATGGTCTTTAGAAATATCTTTACGTCAAGGCCGAGCGACCACTTGTCGATATAATGGAGGTCCATCTTCACCCACTCGTCGAAGTCGTCTACGACGTAATTGCCGCTTACCTGCCAGAGGCAGACGAGCCCCGGCTTCATGCTCAACCTCCTTCTCTGCCACCTCTTATAGGCCGCCACCTCATCAGGAAGAGGCGGTCTTGGTCCAATAAGGCTCATATCGCCCTTGAGTACGTTCCACAGTTGCGGCAGTTCGTCTATGCTCATCTTGCGTATGAAACTTCCGAGAATGGTCACGCGCGGGTCCTTCTTTATCATGAATACCGGGCCGTCCATGTCGTTTAAGTCCCTTAGCTCATCTACGCGCTCTTCTGCGCCGAGCACCATGGAACGGAACTTGTAGATGGTAAAGGTGCGGCCGTTTTTCCCGCATCTTTTTTGCCTGAAAAGCACAGGCCCCCTGGAGGTCGACTTTATGAGTATCGCTACAACGAGCATCAGGGGCGCAGCGAGGATAAGGAGTACGGCGGAGATGGAGACGTCGAGGAACCTCTTTACGGCAAGTGCGGTGGTGTTTGGCGGTAGTGTGGTAAAGGTCAGAAGAGGGATGCTCTCGACCTCGTCGACCCTGAGCCTTGCAACCGAGTGCGGGAAGATATCGAGCGCCATGCGTGTGTTGATGCCGTAGTCCTCGAGTACGAGGATGGTCTCTTCGAGGTCGCTCAAGTCCTTGCCGGGCGAGGCGAATATTACCTCGTCCACTACCTCGCTCTTTATAACGTCTTCTATATCGGAGACTCGTCCGAGCACCTTGTAGCCGCAGAGCTCGGATTGCCTCGGCGCATCGCCTACAGTCAGAAAGCCGATTACGTTCAAACCCCATTCCTTGTTTCTCTCGAGCGTGCCGAGAAACCCGATTGCGCTCTCGTCGGTGCCTGCGATTATGACGTTTAGGTAGTTATACCCCTTCCCGCGCACGTAGCGGCTCAGCATACGAAGTATTATGCGGCTCGTGCAGAGAAGCCCAGCGTTCGTTGCGACAAAGACCGCCACGAGCGACCTGCTGAGATAATGCTCCCCTATGAGGTACGCCACCGCCCCTATTATCACGCCGCCCGAGAAGACCACCTTCGCCATGACCTTCAGCTCCCCGGTTATCGACTCGACCCTGTAGGACTTGTATACCTTGTAATTTAAAAGAAGCAATACCCAGAGCGGTACGATGATTAGAAGGAGCCAGTAATAGCTACCAAGCTCGTATATCTCGCTAAATAGCGGCGAGTAGGCAGGAAGTAAGGACGAGCGTATCCAGTAGGCCAGAAAGAAGGAGGTGACCGTTATGGTGATATCGCTCAAAAACAGCGCGTAGGTTACGAGTCTCTGGTGTTCCTTTATCACTCTATCTTATCTCCTCGCCCCACCCTGCTCCCTGGGGCTCGATTCGGGCACGTTCAAATCAAAGAGTCCTTAAGTCGGTATTTTAAATTACCGCAAGCCCGTGAGTCAAGGCGCTTTTCCCCTGGCAAGGCGGATAAAGAGCGCCTCGTACTCTCCTGCTATCTTGTCCCAGGAGTAATACTCCCTGATTCTTTCGAGAGCCATCGCGCTGTGCTCCTTTAATCTCTCCGGGTTATCGAGGGCGTAGCCCATGGCATCGGTGAGCGAATTGATGTCTTTTTTGAAGTAAAGCCCGGCATCTGCGAGTACCTCGCGGCTGAAGGGTACGTCTATTGCGATTACTGGGGCGCCGCTTGCCATGCTCTGAAGCAGCGCGGGGTTGGTCCCGCCGGCCTCGTTGCCGTGGACGTAGGCGTAGGAGTTGCACCAAAGCTCTCTAAGGAGCGACTTATCGAAGACAAAGCCCGGCATTACGACGTCTTCTCCTGCCTCTGCCTCGATAAGTCGCGTATAATCGCTCGGGTACTTGACCCCTCCAACGAGCACGAGTTTCTTATCCGTCTTCAACCTCTTAAATGCCCTTAGCGTAAGTAGCGGGTTGTTCTCGGGCTCGAACCTCGTAATCTGAAGAAAGTACCCGCCCGGGGTAAGCCCGAGGCCATCCCCGAGGCCTTGAAGGAGCGCGGGGTCGCTGCTCTCTTCTACGTCTGCGCCATAGGCTATGAAGTCGCTCTCAATCCCGTATAGGCGTTTGAAGTAATCCTTTAAGACCATTGAATCGGTGACGACCCTGTCTGCGAACCTCGTGGCGAGCCATGTCGAACCCTTGAAAAAGGCTTTTGCGACTCCGCCCCACTTGCCCCTCTCCCACTCCAACCCGTCGGTATTTATCGCGACCTTCTTGCCAAAGAGCCTCGGCAGAAGAAGCATCGAGCCTCCGGTTATACCGAAGACCATGACAACGTCGTATGAACGGAGAGAGGCATGGACAAGGGCGGCGATGACGCTCGAGGGTGTCTCCAAGGACTTGCCCTTTAGGCCCGGGACGTAGACGAGCCTCATCTTGCGGTAGCTTGCGAGTCTCTCTTCGTAATGCGAGCCCCTGCAGTAGACGGTCACCCTGTGGCCGGCCTCTGCAAGCCTGCTGCCGACCTCTTCAACACAGGTCTCGAAGCCGCCGTAGCTTGCCGGCACCCCTCTGCTCCCGATAAGCGCTATATCAAGCTTCATCGCTCTCCTCGCAATCCAACCGAATATTGTCCACGTTTACGCCAAAACGGAGAATATAGCTCAAGGCGCCGATAAAGAGAATGGCCGGCTCAAAGAGGACACGGTTCATCAGCCCTGAGACGACTATGGTAGCGAGCATAATCGAGACGCTGAGTGCTATAATAAACCGCGAGGCGTAGTAGACCGAGGGTTCCCTTGTATGCACATAAGCACGCGCGCTCCTTACAAACGAATATAGGTAATAGAGGTACAAGATAACGCCAACGACCCCGCACTTTACGAGCAGGAAGATATAACCGTTGTGGGTTATCGGAATATCCCTCTGGATACCTTCTCCGAGCTTCATATGCAGCCCCATGTCTATGAAGGTGCCAAACCCCTGGCCGGCGAAGAGCTCGAAGGGGCTTCCGCTCTTGTAGGTCTCAAGCCCTCTGTACGATTCGTATCCGCGCCAGTTCCTCATTATCTCGATACGACTGCTGTAATCGCTTATCTTGAGCTCGTTTATCACCCTGAGTGTCTTTGCGGTAAAGCTTCTATCAGACGAGGTGATTTTGTCGGCGTCTATGCTCGTAGCTGCGATTAGAACGGCGAAGATTAGCAGCATCACTACAAGGGCCTTCTTTACGTTCCTTATGTTTAGCATATCAAAGGAGAAAAAGAGCATTACAAAGAGACTCATCCAGAGCGTCCTCGAAAACGATAGCGTGAGCGAAGCGATACAAAGCATCGCAATGAGAACAAATGGCCAGCGCCTTGGGCCAAAGACAGCGAACCTTCCCTTTACGGCCACTGCGAGTACAGCAAGCGCGAGCACGACACCGAAGTAGCCCGCTCCCGTACTCCTTCTGATACTGATGATATCCGAGGTCAAGAGCGAGGGGTCAAGTACGAAGTACGAGAGGTGGTAGACCGCGGCCACGACCCCGGAGGCGAGTACGACCTTCATAAGCGTTTCAAAGTCGCCTATACGATTCATGAGGTAGTAGCCCGCAAGTACTGTGAGGACGACCTTCCCGATATACCACGAATCCCTGATTACGTCGTAAGGGTCGTTGCCAATCGAGCCGACGAGCCCAATGCTGACGAGCAGAAGTAGAGGCCAGGTAAGCGAGAGTGAGCCCACTGGTATGCGAAAGCCGGTAAGGAAGAGATAGAGTACGATAACGCCGAGCGTGACGAGCGTCAGTACCTCGCCGGGAAGCAGTATCGGCAGCGTCATAAGGGTCATTAGCGTCAGGGCCGCAAGCCTGCCGCTGGTAACGCCTGCTCCGGCGTAAGGATAGGCGCCATCGCGCATGAAATCCGTATCCATACCCATGCTCATTACGGTCTTTCTCCAATCATGGAATCGATCCGCCCGGTTACCGCGCGACTAAAGGCACTTAGCGAGAACGACTCTTCTGCCCTGCTTCTTCCCGCGCTGCCAAGCCTCTTTGCCTTTGAGCGATCCGTTGCAAGCTCCTCGATTGCGTCAGCAAGCGCTGGTGCGTCGTCAGGGGCAACAAGGAGCCCGGTCTCACCGTCTATGACGATATCGCACGGCCCTCCGTGCGCAGCGGCTATGACGGGCTTGGCCGCGCACATCGCCTCTATGACCACAAGACCGAAGGGCTCCGGGAGCGTCGACGGCACCACCGCTACATCGGCTGCGTCCCAGACCGGCCATATATCCTCTCTAAACCCGGTCACGGTTATACGCTCGCGCGCGCTCGAATTCTCTATTGCCGAGCCAAGTAGTTCGAGATAGGGCTCGCCCCCGCTTGCCGTATCGCCGACTATTAGGTAGCGTACCTTTTCAATGCCCCTCTGCTCGAGTATCGTAGCGGCCTCGACAAGGAGCCTCTGGCCCTTCCAGTCGTTTATCCTGCCGACGAGCACTACGAGAAAGTCGTCGCTACCGGCCCCGGCAAGCCTCCTTACAGCCGCGCTCGCCTCCTTGTCAGGCTCTGACTTTCTCTCCATGCCGTTCCAAACGACATAGGACCTCTCAGCAAGCGAGGGTAGCACCTTCGTCAAATTCGAGAGGGTCGCCGTAGAGTTGCAGATCACCTTGCTTGCAAGGACCTTTAAGAGTATCGGGTACACTTTAATGGGCGATACGCGGGGTCTTTATTATCTCGTGGACGTGCCATATGTGCGGGATGCCGTTTAGCCTTGCCCAGAGCGCGCCCGTCAATACGGCAAGTGTGTTTGAGTACGCAAGCTCGACCTCAACGCCACCAAGCGCCCTTCTAAGCGAGATAAGAGAGGCAACTACCCTTAGCGGTAAACCGAGCATGCCGAGCGGGGTAAGCGTGGCCCTGCTAAGGAGCGCAAGCGGGATTATAAAGGTCCTTACCCCCTCGCCCTCGAGGGCCTTTGATAGCGGCCCGCTCGTGGGGAGCACGACCATAGGGTTATAGCGTGTCCTGTCAAGGCCCTCGATTATCTGAAGCAGGACCTTATCAGAGCCGTACATATCCGCGGATTGGTGAAAAAAGAGTATATTCTTCATCTCTTCAACGCCCCCCGCCGATTAGCGCCCTTGAGACTTTGAAAAACGCCGTGGCCTTATCGGAATGCACCTTAGAGCGCGTAAGCCATGACGAGAGGGCGAAGGCGGCAGAGCGCAAGAGCATGACGACTCCGAGCGAGTACCTGAGCACATCTTTGGCTGCATGGCCGTGGAACTTGCCGGAATAGTGAAGGTATGAGTCCATAGTCGAGTAAAGCGCGCCCTCGCCTATCCAGGGCCTGTCGCTGCCTTCGTAGTGCGTGACCCTGACACTCGGCGTATAGCAGACCTCAAAGCCGGCCTCTCTCGCCCTCTTGCAGTAATCAACGTCCTCTATGTACATGAAGTACGCCTCGTCGAGTCCGTTAAGACGGCCCCATAGGGAGAGCGGAGTGATGAGAAAGGCGCCGGATACCCAGTCGAGGTCCCGCCGGACCTTATCGTAGTACGCAGGCGAAGGCTCAAAGCGCTTGAATATGCGCGGGGCGGACTTGAAGCGTCCAAGCCCGAGCCATGACAGCGTTAACCTAAGCGCCGTGTGCTCGTAGCCGATTGACGGCTGAAGCGAGCCGTCGGCGTAGCTGAGCCTCGAGCCGAGCACGCCTATCTTTTCATCTGATTCGAGCATCTCTATTGCCGGGGCAATGGAGGATTCGAGCACCGTATCGACGTTTAGAAGCAGAAGGTATCTGCCGCTTGCCGCGCGTGCGCCTATGTTGTTGCCGCATGAAAAACCGTAGTTGTCTTCAAGGGCGATTAGCCTCACCTCGGGGAATTCTTCGCTTACTATCTCACAGCTCTCGTCGCCCGAGGCGTTATCTACGACTATCACCTCGTGTGGAAGCTCAACGTGTTTGGCGACGGACTCAAGGCAATCCCTTATAAAGCGTGCGCCGTTATAGTTGACTATCACAACGGAGACGAGTACTCCGTTATCTAAAATCTCTTGTTGTTTATTCATCGAGCCACCTTGTCTTTAATCCAAAGGTCTCTTCAAGGGCCCTGACGTCTTCGGCAAAGTAATCGTTTAGCATACGCCTGGTATCTTCATCGAGCTCGTCTTTGCTGCCGGTATTTAAGTCCATTATCTTAAGCCTTAGAGGAATCCTTATCCTCTCTGGAACAAGGGTCTTTGCCATACTCTTTACAAGGCTCGGCTCGTTTAAAAAACGCGTGACCCACCCTGACCTCGAGACCCCGGAACGGTTGAATACCTGCGAGGTATCGACCTCGAAGCCCGGGTCCACGCCGAGGAACGAGTATACCCCTTCGACGACCCTGGCGGCGGAATCAATAAAGTCGTCGAAGAGGATTAAGTGCAGGTTCTCTCTGCCGAAGACGCTTACGTATTTTTTCAGCCTCTCGGTATAGAGCGAGCTTTCGGCGTAGCGCCAGATATCGCCAAAGCCGGCCTCTCTCCTCCTTGTCTCCTCTTTGAGCGCCTCCTTGAAGCCTAAGGTCTCGAGGTTGTCTCTCCTTAGGTGCATGTACTGTGAAAACGCCTTCTCTACGGGGTTTCTCAGTATCGCGATTATCTTTATCCTCCCAAGCTCATCGAGTATGCGTTCGCTTGCGTCCGAGTGATAGAGGTATGAGGGCGAGACCTCGCCTATGGCGCTCTCCTCGCCCACGCCTTTGTAGTAGGACTCGTAGCTCTCCCTGCTCGAGCAGAGGTTGTCTGCGACGAGCTTGTCGCCCGGGCCGTTTGTCGACTCTCTTATCCTGTCGCAGGAAAAGTAATGGAGCTCCTTTCTCTCGGGCAGATAGATATCGGGGTGCTGCTTGAGGTAATAAAAGAGCGAGGTCGTACCGGACTTCGGCGCCCCTATTACGATAAAATTAGGTAGCTTCGTCATATTCGTCCTCTCGTCCTGCTCAGGTTCAATATCCGTACTCCTTTAGCAGGGCCCCGGCCCTTGCATTGAAGAGCTCTATCTCCTCGGAGGTAAAGTGTTCTCGCCAGGCGCCGAGGGCGCCTTTATTGTAGGTGAGCGTCTTTGTCGAGTACACGCCCTTGGCAATACGACCGCACTCTTGCTCACTAAGTGCGATATCGAGGTGCCCGGCTATGGCTTTTATTGTGGCCGTCTGANNCCGCCTGGGCCGATAAGGTCTTCGAACCTGACGACAAGCGTATTAGGAGCTTTTAACCATCCGCCAAAGAGTTCGAGTACCTCGTCGATCGGCGCTGCGAGACCTTCGATGCCGTTGATTACGCTTCTTAGCCGCTCCCGGTCGTTAGCCATCGCTTGAAAGCGTTTATGCGCCGGGTGCGTTGTGTCTATATTCGTTACGTACCTGAAGTTCGATACGATTACGTCCCGTGGGTCGCGTATGATAAAGATGACCTTTATCCCTTCCTCCTCTACGACCCTGAGCACCTCTTTATGCGCTGGAAGGTGCGCGGTAGCGAACTCTCCCCTCTTAAGGCGCCTTAGCCTGCCGAGTACGTCGCTACCGGTGCACTCCCACCCTCTAAGGGTCCTTTGGGCAGAGTTCCTCATTAC
>JABAHQ010002679.1_pt1 | contig 11601 bp, 10 predicted proteins | sample 7062091 | NCBI WGS metagenome assembly JABAHQ01 (sample SAMN14534359, study PRJNA622989) | marine sediment metagenome | biome: marine biome [ENVO:00000428]; feature: marine pelagic biome [ENVO:01000023]; material: deep marine sediment [ENVO:00002113] | place: India: Gulf of Kutch | collected...
GGCCGATCGGAAAAGGAGAACGTCCGTCCCGATTCCGGATTTCGCCCGGGAAAGATTCCCAGCGACATCCCTGTGGACGATCCGGGGTACCGGGCGGTGCGGCGCTTCGAAGGCCCCCGGATGGGGATTCCCCAGCGGCGGCGTTCGTGGAAAAAAATCTCGGGCTCGGAGAGGCTTTCCGGGGGCGGGCCCCGCCCCTCCCGGATCTTCGGTCCCGACCGCCGGCTCCCTTCTCCCGGGACAGAAAAGAAGAAGCCGAAGGAACTCTTTGATTTCAACTCAAGGTTGCAAAAAAAATTGGAACAAAGGTCGTCACCGCCGGTTCCGGGTTGGGTGCGGGAAGAAATCGAGCGGGTCCGGGGTCAACCCCTGGACACCCGGAAGAGAAAGGCGCCGCCTCCCCTGAAACCGGGGCGCAAGCCCCTCACTCTGGCCGGGCCGGGATTCGAAATCGAAACCTTTGAGGGCCGCCGCAAGGGTCCCCTCCATTTTGATTGGACCAGCCACTTGAAAATCCCTTATCCCCGAAAACCGCCTGCCCCCAAAGTGGAAGGGTTGGCCTCCCAGGAGGGCGCGATTCGAAGCAAAAAGCCATTGATCTTTCACTCCGCCCAAACGGCGTTGGGAACCCTTCCCGAACCGGAGCCGGAACCCTCTTTCCCGGAAAACTCCTCCCCCTTTCCCCGGGCGGACCTGGAATCCGTTCCCGAAACCAAGGTGCGGTTTTTTCCCCGGGACGAGACGCACGTGGTATTGCATCGCGGTCCGCAGGCCATCGATTTGCTCCACGAAAATGAAAATGTGATCCGGGACAAACTCCGTCAGTGGTGAGACCCCGAGGCTGTTGGGGCGATTCGGATCAGTTGGGATTCTGCGGCCGGGGTTGCGAGGGAGAAGAGTTTTCCACGGGGGGCGGGGGAGCCGGGTCGGGGGCGTTCGTCGTCCGGTGCCAATAGAAAAGAAGCCAGAACCCGATGATAAAAACCCAGATCAGGATTTTGCGGAACCGGCTGATCTGCGGTTTTTGGGAGTCCTCGGATGTGGAAGCGGTCACGGTTGTCTTCCTTTTCTACCGGGCCCGCACCGGGCCGCCGTGCCTCCTCCGGACGGCCTCATTGTTATTCGGCCCGTCCGGCCCGTCAAGGACAAATCTCCCAAGTCGGGAATTTTCAGGGAGATTTAGCGCACCGGAAACCGAAACTGTTGTTTCGAACCTCCGGGGTGAAGAAGCTCCGGTTGAAGGTGGGGGCGCTCAATCCGCACCCGTAGGACAGGCAGTCGAACCACGATCCCCCCTTCAAAACCCGTTTGTCTTTCCCGTATTCCGGTTTGGGAACGGTGTTTCCGGGATGGGGCAGGTAGTAGGCGTTCACCCATTCCCAGACGTTGCCCGACATGTCATAAAGACCGTACGGGCTCCGACCCTCGGGATAGGAGCCGATCGGCTCGGTGCCGGTGGACCCTTTATAGGGATTGTTGGATTTGTCGAGGTCCCAGATGTTGCCCCAGGGGTAGATGAGGCCGTCCGGCCCGCGGGCGGCTTTTTCCCACTCTTTTTCCGTGGGCAACCGTTTTCCTTCCCAGCGACAGTAGTCGCGTGCGTCGAACCAGTTCACGTAAATCACCGGATGCTTTTCTTTTCCTGGAGGAATCGCTCCGTTCGGCCAGTGGTAGGGAGGTTCGCGTCCGGTGGCGTCCACGAATTGTTTGTATTCTTCGTTCGTCACTTCGTAGAGATCGATGTAAAACGCGTCGGTGTGGGCGATGTGCTCGGGCGCTTCGTCGTCCCAGCGTTCGTTCGATCCCATGATGAACTCCCCGGCGGGGACGAACGCCATGTCCGGGTACTTTTGGGACGCCGCCGCCGGGGGCGTCCGGGACGATTCGGAAGCGTCCCGGTTCGGGGAAGCCGGGGCCGGTTGCGAGACCGGCAGAACCCGTGCTTTCTGAGGCCCGATGCCCAGAGCGGGGGAGGGCGGCAGGGAGTCCACCGATTGAAACGGCGACCGCGGCCGGGGATGTTTCTCGCCCGCATGGCAGCTTGCGCACTCGGCGGCGTTGAACCGGTCGTGCTTCGCCCGGGCGAGGTTTTCCGGCTTGTGGCAGGTCCCCTGACATTTTAAGATGGAATCCAAAGGCCGCGCCGGTTCCGATTCCGGGGCCGGGGAGGATTGGGAAAACGCCGGAGAGAGCAACGCCCCCGATCCGAGGATCCCGATCAGAACAAACGCTTTCATCCACTTCATGGCGTGATCCGTTAAAAGCTTAAAAAACGGTAAATTGCACCCAATCTTTTGATGGTAAGGAATGATCCCCGGGGAGTCAAAAAAATTTGCAAAGCCAAGAACCGGAGCCAAGGAGGACCCACCGTGACGCGCGAAACCTGGAGATGGATCGAAGACCCGCCCTCGGACGGCCGATGGAACATGGCGGTCGATAGCGCCCTGCTGGCGGCCTGTGAAGAGGGACGGATCCCGCCCACGCTCCGGGTGTACGGCTGGGAGCGGCCGACCTTGTCGGTGGGATATTCGCAGGACCCGGGACGGGGGGTGGATCTGGAGCGGTGCCGGGAACAAAAGATCCCGATCGTGCGCCGTCCCACGGGCGGGCGCGCCCTGCTTCATGACCGGGAATTGACTTACAGTTTGGTGGTGCCGATCCCCCATCCCTGGTTTCCCTCCAACTTGCGGGACAGTTTCAGAATCGTGTCTCAGGCCCTGCTGGCGGGTTTGTCCTGCCTGGGCGTCCCCGACGCGCGGATGGCGTTGGGCCCACCGGTGGGGGCGGCGCGGCGGACCCGGTCGCCTTCTTGTTTCGCTTCTATGAACCATTTCGAAATCCATGTCCGGGGGAGAAAATTGATCGGCAGCGCCCAGCGAAGAAAAAAAAGCGCCTTTTTACAACACGGGTCCGTCGGGATCACCTGCAACCGGGAACTGGAAAATTCCCTGTTCCGGTTTGAGAGCCCCGCCCTCCGGCAGGAAAATCTGGAAGAGTTGAAAAATCATACCCTTTCCCTGCAGGAACTGTTCGGCGTCGAGTTGTCCCGGGGGACCGTGCTGCGGGCTTTTAAGGAAGGGTTTATGAACTCTTTTCCGGCCCGGTGGGTGCCCGGAACCCTGACCCCGGAGGAGCGCGAAAAAGTGGATTCGTCTTCGATCCAAAATTCGTCCAATGAGCGGGGAATGATTTTAACCTTTTGAAAATATTGTTATAATTTAAAACATAGGACTTTTCAAAATCCGTGTTGGGGTGTGGGCCAAGAAAGGGGGAAATCCGTTTGTTCCGTCCGACAGGTTTGTTTATAATCTGGGCTTGACTCGTCCACCGTGCCTCTCAAACACAGAGACTCTTTAGGACTATTCCAGCCGGATCGGGGTTTTCACCCCGACCTTCGGAACCAAACTCAGAATCCAAAAAGGGTTTGTACCGGGGATTCAACCCTTGAGCCGGGGCGGAACATCGGCGAGCGATTCAGCATGGGAATCGAAGCATGATCGTCAAATTCTGGGGGGTGAGAGGGAGCGTTCCTTCCGGGGACCGTTCCACGGCGGGGGTGGGAGGCAATACCACCTGCGTCGAGATTCGCTGTGGCGATGAATTGATCATCATCGACAGTGGCACGGGGATTCGCAACCTGGGCGAATCTCTCCTCAAGCAGATGCCGGTCAAGGCCCGGATCTTGTTCAGTCACGTGCATTGGGATCATATCCAGGGATTTCCGTTCTTCAAGCCGCTGTATGTGAAGGGCAACGAATTCGATATCTATGCGGGCACCTGTTTGCCCACCCCCATCGAAGAAGTTTTAAAGCAGCAGATGTCCCCTCCGTGCTTTCCCGTCAAGACGGATGTGCTGGCCGCCAGAATCAAGTATCACGATATTCGTCCCGGGGATGTGATTTACGGCCGCAACTACCGGGTGACGTTGACCAACCTGGTTCATCCCAACGGGTCCTATGCCTACCGGGTCGAATCCAACGGGCGGTCCCTGGTGTTCGCCACCGATACCGAGCACCATAAGGACAAGTTGAACCAGAATCTGGCGGGTCTGGCCCGGCGGGCCGACCTCTTGATTTATGATGCCCAGTATACGGACGATGAATATAATGGAACCAATGGGCATTTCCCGAAAGTCGGATGGGGGCACAGCACCATGCTCGAAGGGGTTAAGTTGGCCCAAGAGTGCCAAGTGAAGAAACTCATCCTGTTCCATCATGATCCCAGTCACGACGATGATTTCATCCGATCGATCGAAATGGAATGCCGGAAACGTTTTGCCAACAGCATCGCGGCTTATGAAGGGTTGGTGGTCGATCTCGATACTTCGGAAATGCCTCGGTCCTTATTCGATTAAGTTCCTCCTGATTCTGGTCTGCGGCGCGGTCGTGGCGGCCGGATGCGGCTCGTCCCGGATCGTTAAAAAAGATTCGCACCGCCAGCATTACCTCGATGTTTCGCGGCACCTTCTTCCCTCCCTTCCCGGGTCCCTCCACACGGCGTCCTTCGCCCGGGTGAACCCCGACCGCCGCTGGGACCTGGTCCTGGTATGGGACCGCCAACACGAGCCTTCCGAGATTCGCTTTTTGAATTATGAGAAAAAGGGGCGGTTCGTCGTCCAGCCGGGCGGACTCACCGATCAATTTCAGGCCGACCGCATCCGGGGCCTGGCCACGGGGGACATCAACCGCGACGGGGCGGACGATCTGATCCTGGTGACCGGGCGGTCGGACGCCCGAACGGCCTGGCTTTTAATCAATAACAAAAAAGGTTATTTTTATACCCTCGACTCGTTTCGCCTTCCCCCGATTTATGGCGGGATGGAGCGGGTCGACGTGGTGGACCTGGACCAGGACGCCGACCTGGACCTCGTGTTCACGGGCACCCGGGTGGTGGATGAACAAGGCCAGCCGCATCGGTTCCAGGCCCAGATCCTGATCAACAACGGAAAGGGGGAATACCAGGATTTGACGGGGTTGCTGGTGCCCGCCCTGCCCCCGGGAATCAGCGGCACCAGCTTCGCCGATTATAATGGAGATGACATTCAGGACGTTTTCCTGGCGTATGGCCAAGGGCAGAATCGCCTGCTCCTGAACAACGGACTGGGGAGGTTCGAGGACCGGACCGAAACCCTTCTCCCCTCCATCGCCGATCAGACCGCCCACGTGGATTGGGCCGACTTTGATGGCGACGACGACAACGACCTTTTGGTCGTCAACCGAGCTTTGGCCCCGAAAGACCAGGCTTATTCGGGGGAAACCAGCTATTTTCTGGAAAACCTGGGGAAGGGGAAATTCGTCAAACGGTCGCACCAGGTTCTTCCGCCTTCGCCGGCGGACCGGGTGTACCTGCTGGACGCCAACGGCAACAACATTCCGGATATCCTGATGGTGACCGGGAACGGCGTGAATTTTATCCAGGGGCGGGGCCGTTGGAAATTTTCCGTCCAAACCCAACAGCGGCTGCCCCGCGACCGCCAGCTCGTGGAACTGAGTTTCGGCGACATCAACCGGGACGGCTACCTGGATATCTTCGGCATTCACGCAAAGGCCCGCGAGGGCCGTATTTGGTTGAACCGATTTTAAAGCCGGATTCGCTCATGTCTGCTTTCAAAAAACTCACTTTTCTCAAAGTGCTCTCCACCGTCGCCTGGGCCGACGGGCAGATGACCCATTCCGAACTCAACCTGCTCAAGTCTTTTTTCAGAAAGTTCGGTCTCAGTCACGCCCAGTACCAGGAGTTGAGGCATTACCTGGAAGCCCCGGTTTCCAAGAAGGAACAGAAACAGTTGTTCGAGCAGCTGGTCGCCGAACTGGATTCCCCCCGGGACCGCGAGGAAATTCTCCAGGCCCTGGAAACCATGGCCCAAAAAGGCGGAAAACAGGGAAAAGAGGAGAGCGAACTCATTCAGGAATTCATCGCCACGCTCAAAAAGTCCACCTTCACCACCCGGACCCTGGGAAAATTCCGGAACCTGTTGAACCGGACCCTGTTCCAGCACGCCCGGGACAAGGATCCGGAACTGCTGAACTATTTCAAGCGGCAGGTGTTTCAAAAGATCCAGCTCAAAAGCGATCGCCACGGCCACCGGATCACCTTGCCCGAGGATCAAATGTATTTCATCTGTTTACTGGGGACGCTTCTGGCCTCGGTCGCTCATGTCGATGATCATCTCGACGCGGCGGAAAAGAAATCCTTGAAGGAGGTGTTGGAAGACCGGTTCGACTTCTCCGGCAAGGAGCTGGAAATCCTGATCGAGGTGGTGGAGGAACTGTCCCGGCAGGGGTTTGATTTTCACGAGGTGATGACGCAGGTCAACCAGCTTTTGACCTACAACGAGCGCTGCGACCTGATCGATTGTTTTTTCGCCATCGCCACCGCGGATGGAGAGATTTCCCACGAGGAGTCGGAGCAAATCCGCCGCATCACCAAAGCCATGCACATTCCCCACCAGCATTTCAAGCAATCCAAGATTCGCGCCCTGGAGCAGATTCGATGACCCTCCATGTCAAATCCGCGTCGGTGACTCTCCAGACCCGGGGGTTCGGGGACGTCCTCGATATCACCTCCCAGGTGGCGCGGGAAGTGGAAGGCTCGGGATATGAAGCGGGAACGGTGACGGTGTTCGTGCCCGGGTCCACCGCGGGAATCACCACCATCGAATACGAGTCCGGCGCCGTGGAGGATTTGAAACAGGCCATCGAGCGGCTGGCTCCCCGGGACCTTCCCTATGCCCACGACGCGCGATGGGGCGATGGCAACGGGTTCTCCCATGTTCGGGCCGCCTTGATGGGAGCATCCCTCACCGTCCCTTTTAGCCAGCAGCGGCTTCAACTGGGAACCTGGCAGCAAATCGTGCTGTGCGATTTCGACAACCGGCCCCGGTCCCGCCAGGTGCTCATTCAAATGATGGGAGAATGAAAAATTCGGACAAAAAAAAATTCCTGGGAATTCTGTTCGAATGCTGCAATGTCTATCGGCGCATTTACCTCAACCCGGAAAAAAACGCTTACGAGGGCCGATGTCCGCGCTGCGCGACCCCGGTCAAGATCCTGATCGGTGCTCAGGGCACGGATTCCCGGTTTTTCCGGGCTCGATGAAACCGCGGACGAGGGCGCGTGGAAACAACGGAGAACCCGATGAAACTGGTGGTCCAAAGAGTGGCGCGTTCGGCCGTGAGGGTTGACGGACAGGAAATCGCCCGCATCGGCCCCGGGCTCCTCGTTCTGTTCGGGGCGGAAAAAGAGGATGATGCCGGACGGGCGGATTTCCTGGCAGGAAAAATCCCGCATCTCCGCATTTTCCCCGACGACCAGGGCAGGATGAATCGCTCCTGCAAAGACATCGGCGGGGAAATCCTGGTGGTGTCCCAATTCACCCTGGCGGGCGATTGTTCCCGGGGCCGTCGTCCCGGTTTTGATCGGGCGGCCGACCCCGCTGAGGCGGAAAAGCTTTATGAGTATTTCGTGGCGGCGTTGGCTCGGTTGGGGGTTCCCGTGGCGACCGGGCGGTTCGCCGCCGACATGCAGGTGGAATTGGTCAACGACGGTCCCGTGACGTTTATCCTGGAACGCTGAGAGGCTCGGGAGCCGGGGACTCGAACGGGGCGGCGCGAAAGCTCAGAACGGAATGGAGTTTTGGGCCAGTTCCATCAGCAGGGACGGATAAATGCCGATGCCGATGATGGCGATGGAACTGACGGTGACCAGCGCGGCCATGCCTTTGTTGATCACCAGGGTTTCTTTCCTTTCCTCTTCGTGGAAATACATCATCACGATGATCCGCAGGTAGAAGTACACCGAGATCACCGTGGCGATCACCGCCATGACGGTGATGAGGGTGAACCCGGACTTGACCGCGGCCACAAAGACATACAGCTTGCCGAAAAACCCCGCCGTGGGGGGGAATCCCGCCAGGGACAGCATGAACAGGCTCATGGCCGCCGCCAGCAGGGGGCTGCGTTTGGCCAGTCCCTTGTACCGGTAAATGGAATTGCCGTCCCGTCCGGATCCTTCCATCGAAAGAACCACCGCGAAGGCGCCCACGTTCATGAACAAGTACACCATCAGGTAGAACAGGATGCTGGCCACCCCTTCCCGGCTGTTGGCCACGATTCCCATAAGCAGGTACCCGGCGTGGGCGACGCCGGAATAGGCGAGCATTCGTTTCACATCGTCCTGGAAAATGGCGGCGATGTTCCCCACCAGCATGGTGAGCACCGAAATTCCGAACAGGAAGGGCATCCAGATCTCATGCAGGGTCGGCAGGGAGACGAAAAACACACGGGCGATGAGCGCGAACGCCGCCGCCTTGGTGGCGACAGACATGAACCCGGTGATCGGCGTCGGGGCGCCCTGGTACACGTCCGGCGTCCAGGAATGAAACGGAACCAGGGACACCTTGAACGCCAGACCACAGAACACCAGACCCATCCCGATGTAAACCAGGAGATTGCTGGTGTAAGGGTTTTCCTGGAGCAGGCGGCCGATCAGGCGGATTTCGGTGGTTCCCGTGCCCGCGTACATCAAGGCCATGCCGTAGGCCAAAACGGCGGAGGCAAAGGCCCCCGTCAAAAGGTATTTGACGGTCGATTCCTGGGACGACCGTGTTTCCCAGGTCAATTCCGGCGCTTGCGAGGGGCTTTCGCGGCCCGTCCCGTGTTTGGCCTCGAAACCACACAGGATATAGAGAGAAATGGAAAAGATTTCCAGCGAAATGAAGGCCGTGATCAGGGTTCCGGATTTGGCCAGAACCATCATCCCGAAAACCGTCATGAGCACCAGGGCGTAGTATTCGGACTTGTTTTGATGGCTTTCCTGGGGATAGCGGAAGGAACTGAACACCACGAAAACGGCCATGAGGAGGAAAAGAAGGTTGAACACGATCGAGAACCGGTCGTGGATCAGGGAATGGCTGAAGATTTCGGGGTCGGCCTCGGTTCCGGGCGAGGGGGCCTGGCCCCAGAGGGCCAAGGAAAACAAAAGCGCGACGAGCACGCCGGCCAACGTGACTTTGGACAGAAAGCCGTTGGTGCTCAAGGATTTTTTCAGCCCCACCAACAAGAGAAAAAACGCGGTGAAAAGAACCGTCAACTCGGGCGCCAGGGCAAGCCAGTTCATGTCTTCAAAATTGATTTGAATCTCCATCCGCCTTGCCCCGACTCTTCAAGAGTTCTGAAAAAGGAGTCTTAAGATTAAGTTGTGGCTGGTGAGATCGTTCATGGCGTAGAGCGTTTTTTTAAAGCATTTCCGCTCTTTTTTCAAGGAAATGTTTTGCAACCGCCGGATTAAATTTGGGTTCCGGTTCCCCGAAGCGGTCGCCCCGGGGATAAAGTTTAAGGTATAATAAATCGCCGAAACTCATCGCGTTGGCCTTTTTCCCAAACTCCTTCAGGACGCTATGGAATTCCGAATCCCAGGTGCCGGCCAGAGGGCGTTCCCTCCGGGTTTCGTCTTCATTCTTTTCTGGGCCCTCTATTTCTTTTGGACGGTTCCCTCCGCCGCGCAATCGGGGACCCGATTCCACGAACCGGTGCCGGTGACCACGAATCCCGGAGAAGATTTCGCTCCCACAGTATCCCCGGACGGAACCCGGCTGGTTTACGTTTCCGACCGATCGGGGAATTTGGACTTGTGGCTCAAGCACCTGGGTTCTGGAATCCAACCGCCCGACGAGCGGTTGACCACGCATCCCGCTGAGGACAATTCTCCCGCATTTGCTCCCGATGGGAACCGGATTATTTTCGTCTCTCACCGCTCGGACGCCAAGGGAGACCTGTACCTCCTCGATCTCACCCAACCCCGGGGAGAAGAAGAGGCCTCCCGGTTGGTCCGGTTGACGGAGGGAACCCTGCCGGAATCGGACCCCGCCTGGTCCCCGGATCAAAAGTTTGTCTATTTCACCTCCGTGCATCCGGAAACCCGGCAGCAAACTCTTTACAAGCTGGATTTGGAGAGCAAAACCAAATCCATCCTGGCCACCGGCGACGGCGGACTGGATCCCGCGGTTTCCCCCGATGGCCGTTACCTGGCCTACGTGGTCGGCGGGGATCTCCCGGCGGTGTGGGTCCTGGACCTGCAAACGGGGAAAAAGGTGCCGGTGACCTTGGGAGAGGCCATGGATGTCTCTCCGCGATGGACCCGCGACGGGGAAAAAATCGTTTTCGCCCGCTACCGGGACGACACGAATTTCGACGGGAAATTGACCATCGATGACAATCCCAACCTCTGGAGCGTTGAATTCGGCTCCATGAAAGCGGGAACCCGGCGCCAGTTGACCGACAGTTCGACGTACGACCTGCTGCCGTTCCCGGCGCCGGGAGACCAGCTGTTTTATACCTCCGACCGCGGAAAAAGCATCGACGTCTGGTCCCTGCCGCTGGAAGGGCTGATCCCGGCGGCTTCGGGATACGGTTCCTCCCTCCAGGTGGCCGAAGACCTGTGTTCGGAAGAGGCCGCGTGGACCTATCGGTGCCTGGCGGCCTACGGCAACGTGATCCGGCTCTTCCCCGCCGAGCCGACGCTGGCCCGCCTCCGGTACAAAGTGGCGCGGGGCAGCCTCGAGCTGGGTCACCTCAAACGGGCTCGACTCCTTTTCGCCGAGGTGATCGAGAAACACCCGGATCGGCCGGAATACCGGGGGCTGGCGGAAATCGATCTCTTCCGCCTCCTGGACCTGGAAAAGACCCGCGAAGAAGGTCAAACGGTCTACCAAAAGAACCTGGAAGAAGGCGTTCAGAAACTCGACCAGATGATCAAGGCGTACCGGGGCCAGCCGCATGTGGAGGCCCGGGCGTACCTGGAAAAAGGCTACCTCCTTTTGAAGCTGGATAACCCGACCGACGCGCTCAAAGCGTTCAAAGTTGTGGTCGGGCAGTATCCCCGGCAGCGGGCGCTTTCCGCCGAGGCCGCCTTTGCGCAGAGTAAAATTTATACCCTGGTCGGAGACCAGGGAAGCCTCATCCAAACCTTCGTCCAGGTGGTCAGGGATTATTACGACGTGGAAGCCTGGAGGGAAAAGGCCATCCAGGAAATTCTGGACCTCCATGAACAGGCGCCGACCCTGGAAAAGAAAGTGTCCAGTCTGCACAAGTTGACGGTTCAGTTCCAGGATCTTCCCCGTCTGGCGGCGGCGGTGCAGAACCGGATCGGCGAGATCTACCGGCAGGCTCATGAAAACCTTCTGGCCAAAGAAGCCTATCGAAAATCCATTGAAAAATTCTCCGAAGCCCGGGGACAAACCTTGAAAGCGCGTTTGGCGCTGGCCGACATTTACGCCGAAGAGGAAAATTTTGAAAAAAGCCTGGAAATTTACCGGGAGATCGCCGACCCATCCGCCGGCCTGGAAGCCGGTCTCCAGGCCGCCCGCCAAGGATTGATCCGCAAGACCCTGGAGAAAGGAAACTGGGAGCTCCGGGTCGGCGAGGTCAAACTGGCGTTCAAGACTTTTCTGAAACTGATCGATTTCGCCCCGGAAACCGTGGATGCGCACCGGGGCTACCTGCAGGCCGCGGCGGCGTTGAGAAAAATCGAACCGGCACTCGAGTTTTACCGACAACGGTTGAAGGCGCAGCCTGACTCGGCGGTGGACCTTTACGCCCTGGGC
>JABAHQ010001753.1_pt4 | contig 11599 bp, 14 predicted proteins | sample 7062091 | NCBI WGS metagenome assembly JABAHQ01 (sample SAMN14534359, study PRJNA622989) | marine sediment metagenome | biome: marine biome [ENVO:00000428]; feature: marine pelagic biome [ENVO:01000023]; material: deep marine sediment [ENVO:00002113] | place: India: Gulf of Kutch | collected...
GCGCGCCCGCGCTTCCGCAGGACCTGGGCGATCCCATCCCGCACGTGTCGGAGCCCTTGTACCGCTGCGCCGAGCCGACCCACCAGCAGCTGCAGAGCTTCCGAGCGCCGCTGCGCAACTCCCGAGTCTCGACGGCGTCAGTACCACAGCCCGGTGATGTGCCACCGCGGGTGGCGTCGCGGCGGCGCCCAGGGGCCCCATTGCGCGAGCGCATCGGCGGGCATGCGCAGCGGGCGGCGCGCGGGCTCGAGCTCGAGCAGCCGCCGGATGCGCTTCTCGGTGGGCGGATGCGTTCGCAGCAAAGACGGCTCGGGGATGCGGCGCCCGGGCAGCACCACCCGCTCGATCCAGCCGCCCTGGTAGCGCTCGAGCTTCTCCAGGGCGGAGGCCAGCGCCCGCGCATCGCCAGTGAGCCGTACGGCCTCGAGATCGGCGTCGTGCTCGCGAGCCCGCGAGAGCGCGAGCTGAAGGAGCGCGCTGATGGTCGGCGCGAACGCCAGCAACGCGAGCGGCAGCAGCGCGATCTCCGCATCGCCGAAGAGAATCATGGGCAGGCTCAGCAGAATCAGGAGCTGCCCCGCCAGCGACAGGATGCTGGTCAGGCGGCTCACCACGTCCGCCAAACCCATCACCCACATGTCGTTGTTGCGAATGTGGCTGACCTCGTGCGCGAGCACCCCGGTAAGCTCACGGGCACTCAGCCGCCGCACGAGCGCGTCGGAGACGACCAGGGCGGCATCGTCGCGGCGTCCCATGGTGAACGCGTTCATGATGGGGCTGGGGAGATAGTAGAGGCGCGGCGCGGCGCTCAGCTCGGCCCGGCGGCTGAGCTCGCTCACCACCCGATGCAGACCCGGGGCGTCGTGGAAGCCGAGCGGCGCGGCCCCGTACATGCGCAGGATCACCGCGGGCGAGACTCGTGGGGCGAATAGCAGGACCACCACTCCGAGCACCGCCGTCCACACCAGACCCTGGGCACCGGCGATGATCCATCCGATGAGTGCGAGCAGCCCCGCCATCCCGCCGAGCAGCACGGCGGACTGGGCCACGTTGTTGAGCTTGTGATTCAAGAGGCGGCGCTGGTCCATACTCTATCGACATGGGTGTCGGCATCGGGTTTTCAAGGCACAGCGCGCCGACTCGCAAACGCGGCCGCGAAGCCACGGCGCGTATAATCCAGCCCGTGGAGGAACCGACCCAGCGTCTCGACAAGTGGCTGTGGGTGTCGCGCTTTTTCAAGACGCGCGGCATGGCGGCGGAGGCCATCTCCGGCGGTAAGGTGCACGTGGAGGGCCGGCGGGTGAAGCCCTCCCGGCCGGTCAAGCCCGGCGCCCGGGTGCGCATCCGCAAGGGATCCTTGGAGTGGGAGATCCTCGTGCGCGGACTCTCGGATCAGCGGCGTCCCGCGCCGGAGGCCAGCCGGCTCTACGAGGAGACCCCGGAGAGCGTCGAGCGCCGCCAGCGTGAAGCGGAGCGCCGGCGCGTGGACGCCGCGGCGCGACCGCCGCGGCCGGGGCGGCCGACCAAGCGCGATCGGCGCCTCCTCTCACGGCTCAAAGGCAAATGATGGCCGTACTCCTTTACCCCTAGTTGTCCTGCGTGTTCCTCTCTTTTCTCGATCCTCTGTGTCCTCTGTGGCTATTCTTCGAACCCCCTGTCATTTCGGGCCTACGCGACGATGTAGGTGCCCGTCCCCACCGCGATGAGGCTGCCCTCGTCGTTGTGCAGCTCCGAGCGCGTGACCGCGACCCGCGTCCCGGTGCGCAGCACGAAACCCGTTGCTATGAAGTGATTGCCGCTCCCCGGTCGCAGGTAATCCACGCGCAGGTCGATGGTGCCGAGCCGGGAGAAGCGATCGAGCTTCTCGTCGCGGCTCGCGCCCTCCATCTTGCGCAGAATATCCATGAAGGTCACCAGTCCGCCGGTGACGTCGAGGACGGCGGAGATGACGCCGCCGTGCAGCGTTCTTCGAATGTAGTTGCCGATCAGCTCGTCGCGCATGTCGAATTGAAAGCTCGCTTGCCCCGCTGCGAGCGAACCGATCCGCAGCCCCAGGACGCGATTGAACGGGATCTTCTCGGTGAAGACGGTCTCGACGAGCTTGAGCAGCTCCTGCTCTTCCTGCGTTCGGTGCATGAAATGCGCGTCAGGGTCGGCGTGCCGCTCTTACGGCGAGGTCACGGGATCATACTCTCTCTTCTTGCCGGTGCGCGTCACTGCGGCGGCCACAGCCAGGCGGCGCCGCGCACGCCGCTGGCGTCGCCGTGGCGCGGCGGCACGAGCCGGGTAGCTACCCGATCCGAGAACACATAGGCGTCCCAAAGACGGGGAACGTTCTCGTAGAGGCGCGCGATGTGCGACATGCCGCCGCCGAGCACGATGACGTCGGGGTCGAGGATGTTGATGACATGGGCCAGCCCCCGGGCCATGCGTGACTCGTAGCGCAGGAGGCACGCCTCGGCCTCGCGGTCACCCGCGGCCGCGGCTGCCTCGATCTGGGGCGGCTCGAGCCGGCGGCCGGTCGCGGCCTCCAGGTCACGGCTGAGAGCCGGCCCCGATAGGAAGGTCTCCAGACATCCGGTGCGCCCGCAGTAGCACGGGGGGCCCGGCCACTCTCCCGATTGCGGCCAGGGCATCGGATTGTGTCCCCACTCGCCGGCGATGGCGTTGATACCGGTGAGGGTTCGCCCGCGCACCACGATACCCGCACCCGTGCCGGTGCCCACGATCACGCCGAACACGACCTCGGCCCCCGCGGCAGCGCCGTCCACCGCTTCCGAGAGCGCGAAACAGTTGGCGTCGTTGCTCATGCGCACCTCGCGACCCAAGGCCCTCGCCAGGTCTTCGTGCAGCCGGCGTCCGATGAGGATGGTGCTGTTCGCATTCTTGATCCGCCCGCTCGCGGGGGAGATGGCACCAGGAGTTCCCACGCCCACGCTGCCCACCGCCTGCGCGTCACGCTCGAGCTCCCGGACCAGGTCCACGATGGCTGCGATGAGAGCCTCGTACCCCTTGCGGGGCGTGGACACCCGGCGGCGGCTTAGCGTGCGGCCGGTTCCGTCGAAGGCGGCGGCCTCGATCTTCGTGCCGCCGAGATCAACTCCGATGCGCACGTGCCGATGTACTCTCAGGCCGTCGCGCGCGCCGTGATCCGTCATATCCGATGGCACCGGTAGACCCTCGACCGCTCGGGACCTTCGAACGCCCTTTTCACCGCCGCATCCAGTGCTGTGAAATCGCCCGCACACCGGTGCCGTGTTGCGGGTATCATGGGGGGCCTGGATCAACGCCGCGCGCGACCGTGCGATGATGGATGGACATAGGACCTTGCTCGCGCTCGTCAAGCCTTTCCTCGATATCTGTCTTCTGAGACGCAATCCCCAAGACTTGCCGGCATCCGGTCTGCTGCTGGGGTTGTGTCTGCTCGCTTATGCGGCGAGCGGCATGCTGGTATCCACCGTCATGCTCCCCGCGCCCACCGCGTTTCTCGCGGGGGTCACCGATACAGTGCTATTGTGTCTGCTCACCGCCTCGGTGCTCTATCTGCAGCGACTGCGCGCGCGTGTGCCCCAAACCTTGAGTGCGCTGGCTGGCACCGGCGCCATCCTCAGCATCATCGCGTTGCCCGTTACCAGCTGGCTGCAGTCCGCGCGCGACGCCGGCACCGACACGTCGCTACCCGACCTGATGCTCCTCGCGCTCCTCGTTTGGAGCCTCGTCGTGGCCGGTCATATTCTGCGTCACGCGTTGTCCACCGTGTTCATCGTAGGGGTGGTCCTGGCCGTGCTCTTCTTCTGGATCTCCGTCAACGTGCTGTACTCCCTGTTCCCGCTCGACGCCTGAGCGCAGAGCACCCTCCCATTGCCAAACCGCCATATGCGCATCCACATCCTCGGCATCTGCGGCACGTTCATGGCGGGGATCGCCTCGCTCGCGCGCGAGCTCGGGCACCGGGTCACCGGCTCGGACACGCGCGCATATCCCCCGATGAGCGATCAGCTGAGAGCACAGGGAATCACCGTGCTCGAGGGCTACACACCCGAGCATCTGCAGCCGGCCCCCGACTGTGTCGTTGTCGGCAACGCTCTCACCCGCGGCGTACCCGCCATCGAGTACATGCTGGACCGGGACTTGTGGTACACGTCGGGCCCGGCGTGGCTGGCCGAGCACGTGCTCAAGGGCCGTGGGGTCATCGCGGTGGCGGGTACGCACGGCAAGACCACCGTCACCAGCATGGTGGCCTGGGTCCTGGAGCAGGCGGGGCTCCAACCCGGATTCCTGGTGGGCGGGGTGCCGGAGAACCTCGGCGTGTCGGCCCGCCTCGGCGCCGGGGCACCATTCGTGGTGGAGGCCGACGAGTACGACACCGCCTTCTTCGACAAGCGCTCCAAGTTCGTTCACTACCGCCCCCGGACCCTCGTGCTGACCAATCTGGAATACGATCACGCGGACATCTTCCCGGATCTTGCAGCCATTCAACGTCAATTTCACCATCTGGTCCGCATCGTCCCCGGCACCGGGCGGATCCTGTGCGCGGCCGGCGATCCCGCCCTCGAGGAGGTCCTGGCCATGGGGTGCTGGACCCCGGTGGAGCGCTTCGGCCGAGCGAAGGCAACCACCTGGCGGACAGCCGCCGAGGCCGCCGACGGGAGCCGCTTCGAGGTGTGGCACGACGAGCGCCGCGCAGGGCTCGTGCAGTGGGAACTGCTCGGCATCCACAACATGGAGAACGCCCTCGCCGCCGTGGCGGCCACCGCGCACGCGGGGGTCGCTCCCGCTCGCGCGTGTGAGGCCCTCGGCGCCTTCCGCAACGTCAAGCGCCGGCTGCAGAAACGCGCGAGCGTGCACGGCGTGAGCGTCTACGACGACTTCGCGCATCATCCCACCGCCATTGCCAAGACGTTGCAGGCGCTGCGCCGGCACGTCGGCTCCGAGCGTATCATCGCGGTGCTGGAACCACGCTCCAACACCATGCGCCTCGGCGTGCACAAGGATACCCTCGGACCGGCTCTCAGCGAGGCGGACGCGGTCTGGCTGCACCGGCCGGCGGAGCTGAGCTGGGACCCGGCGCCTGTGGTCGCCGCCCTCGGGGGCGAAGGGCACCTGTGCAATGATGTAGACGCCATCGTAAGGGAGGTCGCGGCGGCGGTGCACCCCGGCGATCACGTGCTCATCATGAGTAACGGCGCCTTCGGGGGCATCCAGGACAAGCTGATCCGCGCACTGCAGAACCACGAACATGTCTGACGCCGCCATTGCGCTTGCTATGACCGGTGCCTCCGGTGCGCCGTACGGGTTGCGCTTGCTCGAACTCTTGCTGGCGAAGGGCGAGACGGTGTATCTGATGGTATCGAGCCCCGGACGCATGGTCATCGGAATGGAGACGCCCCTGCGACTGCCCAACCGCCCGAGCGACATGAAAATGGCGCTGGTCGAGCACTACGGCGCCGAGTCGCGACAGCTGCGCGTGTTCGCCATGGAGGACTGGAGCGCGCCGGTGGCGAGCGGCTCAAACCCGCCGCGAGCGCTGGTCGTGTGCCCCTGCACGACCGGCACGCTGGCCGCCATCGCCGCCGGCTACTCCCGCAATCTCATCGATCGCGCGGCGGACGTCGCGCTGAAGGAGGACCGAAAGCTCATCCTGGTACCGCGGGAGACGCCCTTCTCCGCAGTGCATCTCGAGAACATGCTGCGGCTGGCACGGTTGGGTGCAATCATCCTGCCGCCCAATCCGGGCTTCTATCACGCTCCCAAGAGCGTCGAGGACCTGGTGGATTTCGTGGTGGCCCGCGTGCTGGACCACCTGGGCATCGGGCACACGCTGGTGCCACGCTGGGGAGCCCCCGCCGATGACTAGCGAGACCGGCGAGCTGCCGCTCTTTCCGCTGCATACCGTTCTGTTCCCGGGCGGGCCGCTGAGTCTGCGCATCTTCGAGCCGCGCTACCTCGACATGGTGCGAGACTGTGTGAGGCAGGACAGCAGCTTCGGGGTGTGTCTCATTCGAGATGGCGTCGAGGCGGGCCCCGCCGCCGAAATTGTGGATGTCGGGACTCTCGCGCGCATCGTCGACTGGAACCGGCTCGAGGACGGGCTCCTCGGCGTTACGGCCATGGGCCAGGGACGCTTCCGGGTGCTCGAGCGGCGAGTGCGCTCGGACGAGCTGGTGGTGGGCCGGATCGAGCGCCTGCCCGAGGAGCCGCACCACCACGTGCCGGACGCCCATCAGGAACTGGTCGGCCTGGTGCAGGCGCTGCTCGACAAGCTGCACCCACTCTACGCAGACGTTCCGCGCTCGCTCGACGACGCGACCTGGATCGGCTACCGGCTGGCCGAGCTGCTGCCTTTGCCGCTGTCGCGCAAGCAGTACTTTCTGGAGCTCGAGGACCCGCTGGAGCGACTCAGGCAGATCGACGAGGCCGTACGCTCGATGATCGAAAGCGATAAGGGCGCCTGAATGCGCGAGGGGCGGACGCGCGAGCTCGCCCGCCGCAGCGCGCTCGAAACCTCAGCCCTCGTACTTGAAGGAGAGCTTCACTCTGGCGCGGTAAGCGACGACCTTGCCCCCCTCCACCTTCATGTCCAGCTGTGAGATCTCTGCGACACGCAAATCTCTCAGGGTCTTGGCCGCCTGCTCTACGGCATGTTTTGCGGCATCCTCGAAGGAATTCTCACTGGTGCCGATGATCTCGGTGACTCGATAGACGCTATCGGGCATGGTCTCTCTCCTCTGTGCGGTTGTTCTTCTTGGCTGACCGGATTCCTTGGAAAGCACTCGCGAGCGCCCCGCGCCCACAAGCGTCAATATAGCGGATCCACGCCCCTTCGCCGAGGGTTGATCGCACGTTCAGCGCCCCGCGCCCGGAAAAAGTGGGGTCAAACATCACTTTCCCTTCCGCTGGCTTACCGCTGTGACACTGTGCGTAGGGAAAGCGGTGTCTGACCCCACTTTTTCCGCGCTAGCGGCTCGACAGCCACAGCAGCACTCTGTCGAGCCCGCGGTGCGGCAACACTCGCTTCACGGCGGCGAAGACGTGCGTGGGAACGGTCACGTAATAGCGCGGCTTCGGGCGGCGGCTCTCCAGCGCCTGGATCACCTTGCGCAGCACGGCCGCGGGCGGCAATGTAAACGGTGGCTCGCTGTCCTCCTGGGCGAGCCGGCGCTCCACCGCAAGATAAGCCTCGCGATGCGCGCTGGCGGCTGCGTCGATGTTGCGTCGAAATGCCTGGTAAGCGTTCGCCCTGAAGCGGCTCTCGATGGGGCCGGGTTCGATGAGCGACACATGGATGCCGCTCCCGGAAAGCTCCAGCCGCAGGGTGTCGGTCAGGCCCTCGAGTGCAAACTTGCTCGCGTTGTAGGCGCCGCGATACTTGAGCGCAACGAGGCCGAGCACCGAGCTGTTCTGAATGATGCGCCCGAATCCTTGCCGGCGCATGACCGGGATCACGCGGCAGGTGAGCTCGTGCCACCCGAAGAAGTTCGTCTCGAACTGGGCACGCAACACCTCCCGGCTCAGATCCTCGACCGCCCCCGGCTGCCCGAACGCACCGTTGTTGAACAGCCCGTACAAAGTCCCGTCCGTGCGCTGCAAGACGGCCTCCACGGCCGCGCCGATGGACGCCGAATCGGTGAGGTCGAGGTGCAGTGCCTCCAGGCCAAGCGCGGCGAGCGCGTCGACGTCGGCCTCTCGGCGCGCCGTGGCGAACACCCGATAGCCCCGCGCGCGTAATCCCTCGGCCACGCAGCGCCCGATGCCGCTCGAGCAACCCGTGAGGAGCACCGCGCGTGCATCCCGCGGCCGCGTGACCCCGCGCGAGGCTCCGGCGGGCGCCTCAGCGCTCACCGTGCACCGTGACCGTCACCCGCCGACGGTGACTCGAGCGACGATGCTCCCACACGTAGACCCCCTGCCAGGTGCCGAGGCCGCAGGCACCGTCGCTGACCGGTATGTCGAGCCCGGTCTGGGTCAGGACCGCACGTACGTGGGAGGGCATGTCGTCGGGCCCCTCGGCGATATGCCGGAACACCGGATCCCCGTCGGGCACGAGGCGTGACATGAACGTCTCGAGGTCTCCGCGTACCGCCGGATCGGCGTTCTCGCACAGCATGAGCGACGCGCTGGTATGATGGATGAACACGTGGCACAACCCCGTGCGCACCCCGGAGCGGGCGACGATACGCTGCACCTCGCCGGTCACCTCATAGGTACCGCGGCCCTCGGTGGATACCGTGAAGGTCTCCTGCGCGATCAAAGCCTGCTCCCGTTTCACCGCCGATATTCAAACCACAGAGGGCACAGAGGAAAGAAGAGCTACAAGACCGGGGAAATCCTGGCTCCCGACCCGAACCCGTTCCCCTGCGGCACGAGGCGCAGCCCTCGCAACATCCGTTTTTCTCACTCTGTGTCCTCCGTGCCCTCTGTGGTTGGATCTTCGTGCATTCGACGTCGGCAGTGTTCAGGGGTTGAGCAATGTCACCGTCCACTCCCCATCCACCACCCGGTAGCACACCCGGTCGTGCAGACGGTAATCGCGCGCTTTCCAGAATTCCATTCGATCCGGAATGACCCGGAATCCCGACCAGTGCGGCGGCCGCGGTACCGCTCGTCCCTTGAACTTCTGCCGGTATTGGGCGACTCGCTGCTCGAGGGTCTCGCGCCTGTCGAGCGGCTCGGACTGGTGCGAAGCCCAGGCTCCGATCTGCGCCTCGCGCGGCCGCGTCGCCCAGTACGCGTCCGCTTCCTCGTGATCGACCTCCTCCACGCGCCCCTCCACCAGGACCTGCTCAAACAGCGGCTGCCAGAAGAAACACAGGGCTGCGCGCGGATTCTCGCCGAGATGGTGGCCCTTGCGGCTGCTGAGGTTGGTGTAGAACACGAAACCCTGCTCGTCGAACCCTTTCAGAAGGACCGTGCGCGCGCTGGGGCGCCCCTCGGCGTCGGCGGTCGCGAGCGTGACCGCGGTCGGCTCCCGCAGGTCCGTGCGCAGCGCGCGCTGGTGCAGTGCGTGGAATCTCTCGAGCGCTTCTCGATACAGTAGTTCCATCAATTCACCTTCTGGTCCTGATTGTACGCGAGCACCTGCGCGTACCCCTCGCGGAACGTCGGATAACGAAACCGGTAGCCCGAGGCGAGCAGACGCGCATTGCGGCAGCGCTTGTTGGCACGCCGCCGCCCTGATCCCGCACTTTGCGCGCTCACGCGTGGCGGGTGAGGGCGTCCGAGCCGCTCGGCGATCCAGTCCATGACCGCACACTCGGGCGACGGCTCGCAGTCCACGGCCAGATAGACGGGCGCAACGGTCTCCCGCCCTGCCAGATGCCGAAGAACACCTGCGCAATCGTCGCGATGGATGCGGTTGGTCCACACGGGCGGCTGGTCGATGCACCTCGCCCCCTCGCGCACGCGTTGCATGAGCCGGGTGCGGCCGGGCCCGTAGATGCCGCCGAAACGCACCACGCAGCCCGGGATCCCCGCGTCCAACGCCCGCGCCTCGCCGGCCAGCAGGCAGCGACCCGAGAAGTGCGCGGGCTCGGTGTCGGAATCCTCGTCGACCCAGCTTCCGTCGCTCTGCCCGTAGACGCCGGTGCTCGACACGTAGAGGAGGCGCCGGGGGCGCTGCCCCTCCCGGTGCAGCGCGTCGACGAGATGGCTCAGCCCGCGGACGTAGACGGCCTCGTACGCCGCCTCGTCGAAGGCGCCCGCCGCGGCGCTGTAGACGACCACGTCCAGGCGCGCCGGCAGCGCCGCGAGGGTGGCAGGCTCGGTGAGATCGCCGCGCAGCCGATGCAGCGGCTCGGGCAAGGCCTCGCTGCGCCGGCGCAGGCCAAAGACCTCGTGCCCCTCGGCGGTGAGGCGCAGACCGAGCGCCGTACCCACGTCGCCGCAACCCGCGATCAGAATTCGCATGCCTGTATCCGAACATCACTCCGCCATCCGTCGGCGGCGTGTAGCTTACAATATCCACCCCGGTCCGACAGCGCCCGCCTCTCGCGCGCTCGCCATTCGATAACCCATGACGCCGGAACGCTTTCTCAAACTCCGCACCGTCCTCGACCGGCGCCAGCCCGATCTCACCGTGCTCATGGACAACGTGCACAAGCCGCACAATTTCTCGGCGGTGCTTCGCACCTGCGACGCAGTGGGCGTGTACGAGGCCCACGGCGTGTGGCCGCACCCGGAGCTCAGACCCCACCACCAGATCTCGAGCGGCATCGCCAAGTGGGTGAAGATCAGAACCCACCCCACGCTGCGCGACGCCTTCACCGCGCTACGCGCGTCGGGCTTCCTGGTATACGCCGCCCATGCGTCGGCGAGCGCGCACGATTACCGCGACGTGAGCTACACGCGGCCGGTGGCCATTCTGCTCGGCGCCGAGCTGCACGGGCTGAGCGATCAGAGCCTGGCGCTGGCCGATGCGCATGTCGCCATTCCCATGATGGGCTTCGGCGGCTCGCTCAACGTGTCGGTCGCCGCGGCCACGATCTTGTTCGAGGCCCAGAAGCAGCGATTACAGGCAGGATTCTACGCGCGGCCGCGCCTCGCCCCAGACGCATACGCGCGCACGCTGTTCGAGTGGGCGCACCCGGACGCAGCCGAGCGCTACCGTCGCGCGGGGCGATCGTACCCGCCCCTCGACGAAACCGGCAACATCATCGACCGATCAAAATAACCACAGACGTACAGAGGATGTCGTAACGATTAGGGTTAAAGCCCAGCGCTTTCGTATTAGCTTGGATCTCATTCGTCACTAACTTCTCTCAACCTTTTTAGATTGAAGGGCGCGAGAAGGTTCCATGGCACTAGGTTCAGGTTGGACTCGGTAATTCTCCATCAGCGACCTTCCATCACAACGCGTCTCTTGAAAACCTAACAGTAAGCTCACGACTCAAGAACCGCTCCCATTGCTCTTAGCCTTCCTAAAGCGCCTAAGACCCTCCCAAACCCCGAGAATAACGCCAAGCGCAGAAATGATAGCAAATGTGGTTTTCACAAATCGGGCCAGCTCGGTGTCCTCTTGTTCATAAGTAATGAGCAACGTCGGCACCGCTGTCCCCCCAAAAACAGCGCGTTCACGGGACCAGAATCGCACAAAACCCGCTGATTCCTCGGGACCAAATCGTTCACCGGGAATAAGCTCCCGCTCTCCACCCGTCAGCTTTTTAAGCCTGAAGGCGGAGACAATGAACGTTAAACGCGATTCACCGTGTCCGATAGCTTCGCCGACGCTTCGTGCTACGTCCCATCGGAACAACTGTGGAAGATCGGTGCCATCGATCACGACAATGTCTTCCGCTTGCGCTGGATCGGGACACACACGGTTACTCCAGCTCATTCTAGCTTCTGTCCAGTCAGAGTCCCAGCATGGCGCAATGCTCACAAAGAAGCGGCTATCAACGGTGGCAAGTCCGAGTGACTGCGCAAAGAGGCTTATCGTAGCTTGCGTTACACGTGTCTTCCCGATGAGGGAAGATTTCGGGACATTTGTCATGTCAAAGCGAAGATAGGCAAGCATCCGACCTGCTTCGCGTCCACGGCCAATGCCAGCCTGGAGAAGAGCAATGTCATTCGCATTATTATTAGGATTTCCCTCGAATACAAA
>JABAHQ010004944.1_pt1 | contig 11592 bp, 10 predicted proteins | sample 7062091 | NCBI WGS metagenome assembly JABAHQ01 (sample SAMN14534359, study PRJNA622989) | marine sediment metagenome | biome: marine biome [ENVO:00000428]; feature: marine pelagic biome [ENVO:01000023]; material: deep marine sediment [ENVO:00002113] | place: India: Gulf of Kutch | collected...
GGTTCACGGCCCGCCGTGATCGCCGGGCGCGTTCGAAAACCCAACCTCTACTGAGTAAGCGCTTCCCCCTCCTTTGAAAGGAGGGGCTGGGGGTGGTTGATAATCACTTCCATTTTTCTACTTAAAACACAGATTCTTCGCTAACGCTCAGAATGACATAGAGAGGCATATTGTCATCCTGAGGAGCCGCAGGCAACGAAGGATCTATGTGTTTCGTTTTAAAACCGTATAAATTACTTATGCAAAGGTCTTCCTGGGAAGGAGGGGCTGGGGGTGGTTGATGACTTTTTCTTTTTTTGTAGTTGCCCGATGGATCGGGCGGTTTTTAAAAGCGCCTGATGAATGAGGCAACTGCCTTACCCCTGTTATTTTTCTTCTGAGCAATTTCGCGAGTTATGTCAGGGTCTCTTTTTCTGCGCGGAGGGCAACTGGCTGACGGTTCACCGCCCGCCGTGACCGCCGGGCGCGTTCGAAAACCCGCCCCGATCCGTTTGTCTTATCCTGCCAACAGGGTCCCCAGACCGGAAATCAATTTAAAGAGTCCCGCGATTACCCCCGCCGCCAGCAACAACAATGTGAAATTGATGGTGTACTTGACGAGCCGGTATGCCTTCCGGTTGGTCTGTTTGAGGGTTTTGAGTTTTTGCAGGAAGGGCGCCAGGCCGGAAAACAGGGCGTTGGCGAAACCGCGCCGATCCTGGTCGGTATTGGGCACCACCGTCATCCTCAGCAAGCCCTTGCAGAAGAAATTGATGGCGCGGCCGATAAAACTCATCGGGCGGTCGATGTCGCACATCAGAATCAGCCGGTAGTCCGGGGAATCGTTCCTCGCGTAGTGAATAAATGTTTCGTCGAACAGCAGGGCCTCGCCGTTCCGCCAGGAGTACTGGTTGCCGTCGATATTGATAAAGCAGTCGTCGGAGTTCGGCGTGTGGAGCCCCAGATGATAACGCAGGGAACAGGCGATCGGGTCGAGGTGGCGGGTCAGTTGCGAATCCACCGGCAACAGGGAAAACATGGCGCCGTTGACGGAAGGGACGGTTTCCAGCAGGGCGACGGTTTTGGGACAGAGCTTTTTGGCGGAATCATGCGTGTAGCCGTACCAATTGAGATAAAACTTGCTCCAGCCGTACTTGAAGAAGGTACGGAACCCGATATCGTAATAGGCGTTGGAGTCCGGATTTTTGGTCTGCTCAAAATAATGCTGTTGGTACAGCTGCAGGGCTTCCTCGCGGATCATTTCCCAGTTGTCCCGGATCACGTTCAGCTCGTGAAACTCTTCCAGGTTGGCGATCGGTTTGCGGGCCCGGGGCTGGGTGAACATGTAGAGCAGGCAGTTTAAGGGCGTGAAGACCGGCCAGCCTTTTCGAATGTACTCGCCCAGGCTTTCATAGCGGATTTTGCCGCGATACCGGTAGGCGTAGGTCATCGACCCGAGAACAAAGAGGAAGGTTGCCAGCAATCCGTACCCTACGACTGTCATCGGTTTCTTTCCGGGGATAATGGGTTTATGAGGAATTGTCCGATCCGCTCAGGCAACAGGGATCAGACTTTTATTATAGGGCAGTTTCCGCCAAACGACAAAAAAACCCGCGTCTCTATAATGAAATTGGAGGGATAACCGGGGTCAGGCCAGCAGGGGGTGGCCGAGTTCGCCGCGCTGGCGGACGCAGCCCTCGGCACACAACCGCGCCAGCTTCCGCACCCGGCCGATGAAGCCGGTGCGTTCGGTGACACTGATCGCCCCGCGCGCATCCAGGAGATTGAAGGCGTGCGAACATTTCAGGGTGTAGTCGTACGCGGGCAGGACCAGATCCTGCTCCAGAGCCGCCTTCGCCTCCGCCTCATACATGTCGAACCACTGGAACAGGCGTTCCTTGTCCGACACCTCGAAATTGTATTGCGAGAACTGTTTCTCCGTCTCCAGATGCACGTGGCCGTACTTCACCGTGTCGTTCCACATCAAATCGTAGACATTGTCCACGTTCTGCAGGTACATGGTGATGCGTTCCAGCCCGTAAGTCAGCTCCACCGACACCGGATCGAGGTCGATGCTCCCCACCTGCTGGAAGTAGGTGAACTGGGTGATCTCCATGCCGTCGAGCCACACCTCCCAGCCGAGGCCCCACGCGCCGAGGGTGGGCGACTCCCAGTCGTCCTCGACGAAGCGGATGTCGTGTTTCATGGGATCGATGCCCAGCGCCTTGAGACTGCCCAGGTACTGCTCCTGCACGTCCTGCGGTGACGGTTTGAGGATGACCTGGTACTGGTAGTAATGCTGGAGGCGGTTGGGATTTTCGCCGTAGCGTCCGTCCGTTGGCCGGCGCGACGGTTCGACATAGGCGGCGCGGTAGGGCTCCGGCCCCAGCACGCGGAAAAACGTCGCCGGGTTGAACGTGCCCGCTCCCGCCTCGATATCGTACGGCTGGTGGATGACGCAACCGCGCGACCCCCAATACTTCTCCAGTTTTAAGATGACATCCTGAAAGTTCATGAGAGTGGTTGTAGCAAACAACCCGGCAGGATGTCAACGGGGATACTTCCCTCATTGATTACAATTTTCCCAGCTTGACGAACAGTTTGTCGAGAGTCATCAGGTAGAGCCAGATAAAGAAACCGCCGATGACGGGAAGCGCAACGTCCATCAGCGCCCGGCGGAACAACTCCCCGGGGCCCGCGAAAAACCATTTGAGCGCTTTAAGGGTTTTGCCCAGCCAGGGAACCGCCATTCCCAGAGCGATGACCCCCAGGGGGATCACCAGCACCCACATGGGTTGAGATAAAAACGCGTCGATAGTTGGCCAGGCCAGGTAAAGAAGGGCCAGCAGAATCAAGAAAAACGGAACGCCTAAAACAATGGGTTTCAGTCGAAACACCTTGAACACCGTTTCGGCGGCGACTTCCATATGCTTTTCCCATTTTTCACTGGGGTTTTTTAACCATTGGAGGCATTTTTCAAAACGGTTGTCTTTGTACAAGCTCCCATCACCCGGGTCTCCAGCCGTATTTTCGAAGGGCTTTTTGCCGGCAAATTCCTTTTCGCTGATGACGTAGCCGTTGGCCATCAGGGAAAACGCCTCGATATCCGTAAACGTATCGAGATCGGTCCTCACCTGCGACAACAGATCCTGGGCGTGATACTTCACATCAGAGAGGGTGGAGCCCGGTTCAAAATCCGGCCAATGCTTGAGGTCTCCATTGGGTTTTCCCTCCTTATTAAAATAAGGAATCTCTTTGCGGGGCAATCCCTGGCGCAGGGACATGTAAGCGACCTTTTCATCACCCTTAACCTTGTTTTTATCACTATCGTTTTTTTTATCATCATCCTTTTTCGAATTTTGAATGAGGCGGAACAATTGCTCTTCCCGGATACGGTCCATCATGATGCTGTTGGTCCGTCCCAGCACCGAAAGGGCGGAAGGCGACGGGCTTTGGTCGTCCGCCATTTGTCCGGAGGAGTCGCTGATGATGAAATGGTCGCACTTCCGGGCTTCCAGTCCCAGAATGCCCTGGTTGTCGTGCACCCCGCCGTCCACCACCTGGATGCGGAAATCGTCCGGGTGGTACATGTTGCTGATCGACATCGGCGGGAACAGGCCAGGCACCGTGGCGGAGGCGGCGACGGCGGATCCCAACCGCACGACCGGTCTATCCTCCCGTTTATAATTTTCGTGCTTTTCAGGCCGTTCCAAATGAAAATTCTTGTCAATTTTATTGGGCCAGATATCCTGATCCATCCCCGGCACAACGGTGTCCGGTTCGCCCATGGTCTTCGCCTCGAACCGCCAGTTGTGGCCGCTGTTCAGACAGGTGCCGTTCAACAGCAGGATGGGGATTTTGTCTTCCCGTTGTTTGTTGAGTGTTTCAAGATCAAAGGGTTTGACGATACCAGGGGGATTGATGAAAAGATCAGAAAGGCTGGCCCGCTCGCGTTTGCCCAGTCCCAGTACGGGAGAATAGAGTTCCTGGTCGTAAAGCTCCGCGATGCGGTCGCTCCGCGAATAGCTCCGGCGGATCATTTTAAAATTGGCAATGACATTGGAAAAGGTGCGGAGCCGGATGTTGGTTTGCACCGCCTCCCGGAAATGTTCCGACATGTCCCGCACCAGGTCGATATAATCCTGTTGCGAAATTACTTTTTCCGGGTTTTCCCCCTGAGTTGCGCGGTCGTATTTGGTTTCCAGCAGTTTTTTCAGATAGACATAATACAGAGCCCCGATAATGGAACCGCCGGATACCGTGGAGATGACTTCGACCTTGCGAAGCAAATCCTGGTCCGCCATCCGGGCCAGAACACCCAGGTGAAAAAAAGACGCGCGAAAACCCCCTCCTGATAAACCGAGTCCTAATCTCATATTGCCCCCCTTTGTAAGAATGTTCTGATAATCCGAATCCGGCGAATCGTTAACCGGAAACGGCCGGGCTGGTGGTTGGCCTCTGCTTGATCCTTTCAGTTGTAATTTTGTTTCAGGGATATTGGAATGCGGAAATTATACGACTTACGGGTAAGGGAGGTCAAGGTTAATGCTTCTGGAAGAGGGGGGCGGAAGGTCAATTCACCGGGTAAGCGCCGCGTGTTCTAAATCACCCTCACGGTTTTGGGGGTGAGGATGACGTGCTGCACTTTGAACTGCAGGTCGAACAGGTCGTCACCGACGGTTTTGAAAACGGTCAAGCCTTTGATTTTACTCAGGTCCAGCCGGTTTTTGGAAACCTGGAAATTGCCGCCGATTTTTTTCTCGCCGATGATTTCCGGTTTCAGCGGGACTTTCGGGATTTTTTCCCGCATCTTCTTGCCGGTGTTGATGAACAGGCCGGTCAGCTTTCCTTTTTCGCTGCGGAGGATCAGATCGCCGCGCAGTTTCTGGATCCGCTTGCCGTCCTTGTCGCTGAACCCGGCGATTTTCAGGACTTCCTTCAGGGGCACCACACCTCCGCCCTTCAGGGAGAGTTTGCCGATATATTGAATCAGCCGGGTCACCTTGGGCTGGTCTTTCGCGGCGATGGGGATTTCAAGCAGGTTTTCGAGATCTTCAAACATTCGACGGGCCTCCCGACACCGTTTGACGGCGACTGTTTACCACTCAGTATAATAGGAAACTCAGCCGGGAAAGAAAAAATTTCGGAGACGCCCGGCGGGTGACGGATGGAGCGGGGCGCAGGGGATGGATGAGCGCCTGCGGTTATTTGGGATTCAGACCTTCCAGATCGTGCTTCTTGATCAGCGCGTCCATATTTTTATGGAACGATTCCGCCTGGAGCAATTCCCGGCCCCACAGACTGCCGATCTCCCCCGCCTCCCGGCTGATGGCCGGCATTTTGATTTTCCACTCCTGCCAGAACGGCGTCTCAAACATGACGATCAGTTTACGCACCACCTCGTGCGACATATGCTTGTCGTACACCGGGATGATGCGGTCGACAAGATGGTCCACGTCCTTCTGGGAGATGAGTTCGTAATACTCTTCCCAGAAAGCGTCGGGGATTTTGGGATAGGAGGCGGAGAGACCCATCGAATACGAGTCCAGCAGGTTGTTTTTCATGATGATCAACTGATCGTAAATACCGGAGACCACCAGCAGTTTCCGGATGTCCTTGGCTTTCTGGCCGTCGGAATCGGCCTGCGCGAAGGTCACAGCGAAAAAGATCAGAAGGAGCACCAGCACTTCTCCCGCTATTTTTTTTAACAACATTTTGGATTTCATAAACTCACTCCGAAACGGGTGGTAAGCAAAAGGTTTGGGTCAATCCTTGAAGTTTTCGAGTATGCGCACAGGGTTTCGGCTTTTTTGGATATTGCCGAGCCTTGTTTTAATAATGGTTAACATATCGGTAAATAGGAGGAAATAACATAAAATAAAAGCATTCTCCTTAAAGGTACCATCTAACTATTTATAATCAAAGGGTTTGATGGCAATTTTTGCAATAAGATCAAGACCTTGACTTTAGATGAATTCGATCCTAAAATAAGATCAAACCTTTGATCTTATCAAGAATTTTAATATAGCCTATTGTATTTTATTCAGTTAAGCCAATGCGTGAAATTCCGGTAGCCACTGTTAAAAAACGATTACAACTCACCAATCCCCATTGGGAAGCGGGAGAAGTGGATAGTGCCCTGCGCAAGGAAAGAAAAAGAAGATACTTTGAGCTGTTTTTTCCCATCGTCCAGTCTAAGGTCGACCGGGCGGTGGTTTTGATGGGGCCGCGCCGGGTCGGCAAAACCGTCCTCCTGTGGCAAACGGTTCAGGAGCTGATCGATCAGGGGCATTCGCCGCAAAAAATTTTTTACGCTTCGCTGGACACGCCGATTTTGCATCCCTATTCCCTGGAAGAACTGCTGGGTATATATAAAGACATATTCCAACTGGAGAGTTTGTCCGGACGCGTCATACTTTTTGACGAGATTCAATACTTGAAGAACTGGGACGTTCAGTTGAAGGTTCTGGTCGACACCTTTAAGGATACAAAATTTATCGCCTCCGGCTCCGCAGCAAGCGCGTTGAGAAGAAAAAGTATAGAATCCGGCGCAGGCCGTTTCACGGATTTTCTGCTTCCGCCCCTGACCTTTTATGAGTATCTTGAAATCCATCCCCTCATTGAACGGGATTCCTTAATTTCGCATTCCCGAGGGGCTCTGGATATTGAAGGATTAAACAGGGAATTTGTGAAATACATCAATTACGGAGGATTTCCGGAAGCGATCTTTGATCCGGATATTCAAAACAATCCGCAACGTTTTATCAGAAGCGACATCATTGACAAAGTATTACTTCGCGATTTGCCGGCTTTATACGGAATATCCGACCCGCAGGAGCTCTACCGGTTATTCTCCGCCCTGGTGTACCAAACCGGAAGCGAGATTTCTTACGAAGGGCTCAGTCAGTCGTCCGGCATCGCCAAAAATACCATCAAGAAATATATCAATTATTTGGAAGCCGCATTTTTAATCCAAACCGTGAGAAGAGTGGATGATACCGGCAAAACGTTCCAGAAACAAAATTTCTTAAAAGTTTATTTAACCAATCCTTCACTTTACTCCGCGATATATGAACCTGTCGACGGATCCGATTCCAAGACCCTGGGCAGTCTGGTGGAAACGGCCATATTCAGTCAATGGATGCACGATCCTTCCGAGCTAAGGGGAATTTATTATGCGCGTTGGAAGGGAGGGAAGGGAGAAGTGGATTTGGTGAGACTCGACGAAAAATTTATAGTGGAATCCTGCTACGAAATCAAATGGAGCGACCGATGCGTAGAGGATTGGGAGGAAATCAAAAGTATTATAAATTTCTGTGAAAATAATAATCTCAATCAGGCGACCATAACAACAAAAACCCAAAGAACAATAAGGCAGCGCGATAATATTGAACTGATTTTCATTCAATCATCCGTGTTCTGCTATTACGTGGGTTACTTGATGATTTATCAAAAAAAGGAAGACCTGGGAAAGCTTTTTAAATAATAAGCAGTTTTATATTTTGGGCAAACTTACCTATTTCTTCAAATCCTCAAAATCCCGCCGAACCTTTTCTATGTCGCTACGATAACTCCTGGCATCACCATAATCAAAGAAATATTTATAGCGGCCGTGAATGGCCCCCACACGGCGGGCGTGCTTGATCGGGCACCAGTGTTGTTCCGTGCGCGCCGCCATCTCCCGCGCGTAAGCCACCAACCCGTTGAAATACCCGCAATACACGCAGTTCAACCGCTCAACCCAGTTCAAATAACTCAAATTGTGCCGGTCCAGAATGATGTAATCCGACCGCCTTACCTTGGGGATGCCGTAAACGGGAAAGCAGATGGCCTGGTAGATAGTGATGGTCAGATCCAGCAGCAGGGCCGGGATCAGGCAGGCCCAGATCACCGGCAACGTGAGAATGGCCAGCGGCCGCGCCTCTTTAATGTATTCGAGAACACTTTGCATCAACAGCCGGTGTTCCAGCTTGATGTCCCGGCGGAACCGGACTTTTTTCCTCCGAATCTCGTAGAAGAACTCCTCTTGTTTTTTTTGAATTTCCATCGCCAGCTCGCGTTCCAGCGAGCGGAATTTTTCCAACAGCATTTCCAACCGATCTTTCATTAAGGTCACCTGAATAAAGGGAATATGGGATATAATAATCCCACCTTATCACTATTCGCCGGAAAATACGAAACGGGAGAGTTTCCCCTTTCGTAAGAGAGGGAGGCAAGCAGACGACGGATGCATAACGTATATAAAGAAGTATCGGTGGAGGACGCTCTGAGAATTCTGAATTATTGCCGGCGCCACACGATAAAAGCCGGCGGGCTGTTCGAAGTGTATTCCACTCCGGGAGAGGACGTGCATATGATCATCGTCAACTCCTGCCCGGAAGACGGCCCCCCGGACCGGTTCCGTCCCCTCGGCGCGTTTTACCTCAATTACCTGAAACCCGGAACGATTTCCATCGAGGAAGACGATCCCCATTTCGACGGCGCGCCGCAGCGCAAATACCACGTCAAAGCCATCCGCCAGGCGATCGACCTGCTCATCCAATACGCCCGCCCCGGGTTCACCCTCAGTTACAACGATCTGCCGCCCATCCCGGAGTAGCCTCCGCCGGTTCCCAGATGAGAGAGGCAACGGGCTGAACGTTAAGAGCAGACGGCAACGCCGCAGAAAACTGTAAAATATCACTGGCGCCCAACGATTCCCGGTATTCGTCAACCGTCAGCCGGCTCCTCCTCCGGGGAGGAGTCGGAACCGGGGATGGCGTAACCCCCATCCAGCCATTGGCCGAGATCGATCAGACGGCACCGCTCCGAACAGAACGGGAAAAAGGAGTTGTCCTTCTTCACCGTTGGTTTCTTGCAGATCGGGCATTTCGTGGTCTCAGTCATAGGCCATTATCCGAATACCGGCTGATTTTTGCAACCCTGCCCGCCGTTTTCGCGGCTCATTAGTCTTTTGATTTTTAAGGGGTTATCCCATTATTTTTATTTACATCCCGGCCCCGGATTTGTATAGTGGAACAGCGGAAAACAGCCGCGAACGATCACTGGAATCAATCACCTCCACGGAGAACCCCCGTGCCCACCACGAAAAAAACGGATTACTATAAAGCCCTGGGCGTATCGCCTTCCGCCACGCCCCGGGAGATCAAGGAATCGTATCTCGGATGGATCCGCTATTTCGATCATCCGGAAGAATGTCCCAAACCGGGCGACCTGCAGGGAACGCTGAGCGAGCAGATCGAGCAGATTCAGCAGGCGTACGACCTTCTGTCGGATGAGGTCCGGCGGGAAAAGTACAACGGAACCCTCCCCCGCACGCCGGAACCCGGACCGGAGGAACCCGCGCCCCGCCTGTACCAGGAAATGGAAAACATGATCGCCAGCCGGAAGAAAGCCCGGGATTATCTGGAATTTTTCAGCCTCCGGGAAAGACCGTTCGAGTCGACCCCGGACCCGCATTTTCTGTACCTGAGCGCGCGGCACAAGGAAGTGCTGGCCCAATTGATCCTGGGTCTGCAGGAGAACAAGGGCATTCAGAAAATCGCAGGCGAAGGGGGCACGGGCAAGACCACGCTCTGCCGCCGGTTTTTAAAAGAACTCCACACCGGATTCGACTTGGCGTACCTGTACCATCCCTGCGCCGACGCGCTGGAACTTCTGCAGTCCGTCAACGCCGCGCTGGGCCTGCCCGCGCAAAGCAAAATCAAAAACGAACTGCTCCAGCATCTGCACCGTCATCTGCAGGAACTGAAAGCCGGGGGACGGCGCCTGGCGGTGGTGGTGGACGAAGCCCAGCAACTGAGTATGGAAGCGCTGGAAGAGTTGCGCGTCCTGTCCAATATTGAAACCGAAAAAGAGAAGCTGCTGCAGGTGATCCTGATGGGCCAGCCGGTGCTCGACAAAATTCTGTCCCGTTCCAAACTGGCGCCGTTGCGACAGCGCATCAGCGCCCACTGGGAACTGTATCCGCTCAATATCGAAGAGACCCACGGTTACATCCAGCATCGCCTGGACACCGCCGGAGGCAAGGGCAAGCTGGCGTTCGGCCGGCCCGCCGCGGAAGCGGTGTTCCGCATGACCGGCGGCATTCCCCGCGGCATCAACCGCCTGGCCGACTGCGCTCTGTGCATCGCGCACAACCGGCAGGTGAAAAAAATCGACCCCGAAATCATCCGCGCGGCGGTGAAAGAACTGGGACTCACCAAACCCAAATCGAAGAGTCTGGGATGGATATGGAAATTAGCCGGGATGGCGACCCTGCTGGCGGCGGCGATAGTGGCGGCCTTTATCTTTCGATCCGAACTGGGATGGGCGCCGGAAGACCCGCAGGCCGTCAATCTGAACCGCGTCATCCAGAAAGCGCCATTGGACCCGGCCTCCCCCGGCCGCCTGGTGCCGCAACGGCTTCCCCAAACCCGGACCCTGTCGTCGGTCGGGAATCCGGCGAAAAATCCCGCCTCCGCCGCCGAATTGATTCTGAAGGATGACAAACTTCCGGAAGCGAAACCGGTAACCGATCCGGCCGAACTGGCGGAAATTTTAACCGGCCTGTCCGCCGGCGAAAGTAAAATCGAGGCCGCCAAGTGGGTGCTCCTGCGCTGGGGGGCCCTGCGGAAAGATACCGTCACCCTGCAGCCGGGAGCCCGGGACATTTTAAAGCGGGATTTCGGCCTGTCCGTTTACGAAACCCACGGCAACCTGGACCGCCTCACCACCCTCAACTATCCCGCCCTGGTGGAAATCCGCCTGCCGGGGAAACGGGCGAAGCGTTACCTGTCGCTGGTGCGGATCAACGGCGAAAACGGCGTCTTCCAGACCGATCAACTGGTGGAGATGCCGCTGGCCCTGTTCGAATCGGTGTGGACGCACAAGGCCTGGATCGTCTGGAAAAATTTCGAGCAACTGCCCGGCAACATGCGTGCCGGATTCGAAGGACCCGAGTCCCAATGGCTGCAACAGCAGTTGAGCGTTCTGGGCTTTTACAAGCAGAAACCCATCCTTCGCTATGGCGACCGCACCGCCGACGCCGTGGCCAAGTTCCAGCGGTATTACAACATTAAAGACCACGGCCGCTTCGATACCGAAACGCAAATGATCCTCTACAACCGCCTGCCCGCCTACCCCGTCCCCCGCCTCACCGGCGGCTGATCGTTTCCAAAAAGATCAAACCCGAATGGACCACAGATGAACACAGATAAACACCGATAGGCTCCCTCTTTTTAAAGAGGGCGGGGGGTGATTTAAATTCTCCCCCTTCTTGAAGGGGGCCGGGCCGGCGGAGCGCCGGAGCAAACTTGCTGACGGTTACCTGCCAGCGATGATCCTTGAGCGCGATTTCAGCCTTTAAATTTTCCTGCGGGCGTTGCCCGCCTTCCCCTTGTAAAGGGGGCCGGGGGATTCTTCCTTAATTCAGGATTTTAATGGATTCAGCGGGTTTAGGCCACGGTTGACACTATTATATGGAGTGGGATATATTGATGATCCCCCCACATGACATTCGCGAACAATATTGAGAGGAGGGTCTCATCGTGTTGTGCCGCAAGCCTTTCTCCACCATTTTGATCATTATCCTTTGCGTATTCCTGTCCGCAACCGCACACGCCGACCGGGATA
>JABAHQ010009518.1_pt1 | contig 11590 bp, 17 predicted proteins | sample 7062091 | NCBI WGS metagenome assembly JABAHQ01 (sample SAMN14534359, study PRJNA622989) | marine sediment metagenome | biome: marine biome [ENVO:00000428]; feature: marine pelagic biome [ENVO:01000023]; material: deep marine sediment [ENVO:00002113] | place: India: Gulf of Kutch | collected...
TCCGAATATTTCGTGCCCCCCCCGTGCAGGCCGTACTTGAGGCCGGAGAGGTCCGTGTCGAGACGAAAGTTGACGACCCCCGACACCGCGTCGGCGCCGTACGCCGCCGAGGCGCCGCCCGTGACCACCTCGACGGTCTCAACGAGCGTCTCGGGGATGCTGGCGATGTCGACCAGGCCGAATTTGTTGTTGGGCCCCATACGGCGCCCGTCGAGCAGCACCAGCGTTCGGTTCGAGCCGAGGCCCCGCAGGTTGAGCGTGCTGCCGCCGGGGGCGACGGAGCCGCCCACCGTCTGTTGAGGAGTCAGGTTGTTATCGAACTGCGGCAACTGGCTCAGCGCGTCGACGAGCTGGCCCGGCTCCATGGTTTGCAGCTCGGTCCCGCCCACGACCGTCACGGGCGTGGGCGTGTCCAGTCCCGTAGGCGCGAGGCGCGAGCCGGTCACCGTCACCTCTTCGATCGAGCGCGCAGACTGCTGCTGCGCGGAGGCGGTGCCGGGCAGCGCCAAGCAAACCGCCACGGCAGAGGCGACGAGGCTGAACAGCGTCACCGGGGATCGGCGTAGATCGCTGTCGCGAGAACGGCTCCGCGCAGACGTTAGGCAAGCGAAATTCTCTTCTTGCGTCCTGTACCACCGTTTCATAGCTTCTTCCCCCCGAGTTTCTGGTCTATCGGCTCAGGGTACACCCCCCAGCCGATATGTGGATCCGTAACCCGCACCGGGCTACGGATCAGGTTTGCCCCCTTATCTCTGGCGTCTTCCGTCGAAAAGCCACTCCTAACACTATACGGTTGCCGTTTAACGGCGGGCCGTAGCTCGCCGGCGTCGGAACCCGTGGATGTGGATGCGAGCGCCCTTCCGTGTGGACGGTCCGAAACGCAGGCGGGCGCCGTTAACGAACCTGAGGATGCGCTCGAGCTTGGGAATGTCGACGCGTGCGGCGTCAGGACCTGCTGCCGCGCCGTTACCGAGGCCTCGCAGCACGTGCGGCTCGAGCTCGCGGAGCTGATACGCATGGAACAGCGCGCACGCGCAGGGCTTGAACGGAACCTCGCCGGCCGGCGCCATCGGATCGAAGATGCCAAACAACGGTTGCCAGAGGTTGCCAGACGCCCCTCGACGCCGGCACAGCTTCGCTTGTACCGGGCCTCCTGTCGGCCGTGACGTCGCTCTCGCCGGACCAAACCGAGAGAACCGTAAGCTGAGTCGAACATAGAACGCAGTGCCTGAACTGTCAAGGTGCACGAAACCCGGCCAGCCGCGAGCCCGGATGAGAGAACGCGGCTGCGAAACGTCCTGTCGACACGCGGGATGATGAACACGGGCATGCTTCCCCGTGCGCTTCCCGGCGGCGACGCACCGAGAAAAGCTTGCTCTACGAAATAGCGGGGATACGTCTGGATCAAAGGTTCGTCGCCGAGGTTGCCTCGCTATCGCGGGCCTGCGCGCCCGCATCGGATCTGCGCTCCCGGGCAGCAGGCGGGTCGCCGGGCGCTCGGCTCGCGGGCTACGGTGCGCGGTCCGAGTCCTTGCGCCGCGCCGCGAGGCGGTGAAGCAGCTCCGAGATCTCTTCCCAGATTCTCTCGGCGCGGTGCTGCGCCTTCTCGGCGGCATAGCCGCCCTGCTCGCGGATCTCGTCGAGCCTCGCCCGCAACGAGTCGCGCAGGCCCGCGAGCCTCTCGACGTCGTGCCGCCATTCCTCGGAGGCCGTGCCCGTCATTTCGGCCAGCCTCGCTCTGAGCGCCGCGAGCCTCTCGTTCGCCGCCGCGAGGCGCTCGTCGAGCGTCCCGGCCGCGCCCCCTCCGGGCTCGCGCAGGCGCGCTTCGATCTCGGCCTCCGCCTCGAGCCAGTCGGCGACCGGATCCCCGCCGTCGAAGCCGCGCCTTTGCGCCCGAAAATAGGCGGCATCGGCGATCATCCGCCGGCGCTGCTCCTCAGTGACCGTTCGCGCCGCTGTCATCGACCCGACCTCCCTCTGGACAAGGATGGATGCGCCACGAGTGCAGTCTGTCACGCGCCCGCGCCGCACCAAATAAGTAGATGCGCGTATGGGCGCCGTCCTCCCGAGTGCCGCGACGGCGGCCGCGCGCGTACGTACAACTCCGTATCGTTGCTCGCCGCGGCCGACGCTAGCGTCGAAGGTGGAGCGCGGGTCATCGCAGAATCCGGGATCTGCGGCAATGTCCAACGCATCAACAGGAGGCAAGAATCATGGCACACGGAGAGATGGCTCCCTGGAGGCGGGGCCGGCACGGGCTGCGCCACAGAGGCCGCGACCCCTTCGAAAGCTTCGGCCACCGCCTCGAGGCGCTGCACCGCGAGATGGATCGCCTGTTGGAAGGGCTGCGTCCCGAGAGCGCCGGCAGATCGCTGCTGTCCGAGGACTGGTCGCAGCGCGAGGTCGTGCCCCGGCTCGACGTCAGCGAGGACGACAAGGCGGTGCGCATCGAAGTCGAGCTGCCCGGCATGAACGAGAAGGACATCGACGTGACGCTCTCCGACCGGCTTCTGACGATTCGCGGCGAGAAGCGGGAGGAGAAGGAAGCCCGGGACAAGGACTATTATCGGCGCGAGCGCGCATACGGCGGCTTCCGCCGCAGCATAGAGGTCCCGACCGCCGTCGACGCGTCCAAGATCGAGGCGAAGTTCGACAGGGGCGTGTTGACGATCGAGCTTCCCAAGACGAAGGAAGCGCAGGAGAAAACGAAGCGCATCGAGGTCAAGGCGGCCTGATCGGCGCGGATCGGCGGGTTTCGGCTCACGGCTCGCGCCGCGTCGATCCGCAAAAGCTGCCCGCTGCGTGCGCGCCGGAAGCCCGCGCCGGGGCGATGGCGCGGAAGTTCGAGCCGCGCGTGGAAACCACGAACGTCGCGGACATTGCCGTGCAGGTCGGCCGGAAATCCTCACGCCCGTCGCGCTGCCGAGGCCGGTGGACGTCGGCGGCGCCGCCTGCGGAAAGCCGCAATCGTTCGCTCCCGCGCACGCTGCTAGCATCCGAACGACTCTGACGAACACGCGCAGGAGAAACGCTCATGTCAATCGCACGAGTCACGGAGATCACCGCGTCCTCCGAGAAGAGCTTCGACGACGCCGTCCGGCTGGGACTCGATCGGGCGTCGCAGACTCTCGAGAACGTCAAGGGCGCCTGGATTCAGGACCAGGAGGTCGTCGCCGAGAACGGCTCCATCAAGGANNGCATATGAGGGTGACTTTCGTGCTCAAGGAATGAGCTCGGCCTGCAGGCGCGCGATCGCGTGAGCGGGGACCGTGCCGGGGCCGCGCCAGCGCCGGCGGAGGTTGCCGCGGACCGGGACGAGCGCGAGGGCCGCGACGTGATCGCGGAGGCCGCCGAGGGAGCGGACGGATGTCGGAAATCGTATTGGATCTCTACAGCCGGTTCGGTCAATCGCTGTGGCTGGACGGCGCGGACCGGAACCTGTTGATGAACGGCAGCGTCAAGGCGCTGGTGTCGGAAGGGGTCCGCGGCATCACGGGCAACCTCGAGCCTTTCCGCAAGGCACTCGCCGAGACGACGATCTACGACGATGCGATCCGCGACCTGATGCAGGCGGATCACCGCGTGACGGGCGCAACGCTGTGCCATTGGCTGCTCGTCCAGGACGCGCAGATTGCGGCGGACCTCTTCAAGCCCGTGCACGACGCCAGCGACGGCGTGGACGGCCATGCGTGCATGAACGTGCCGCCGTATCTCGCTCACGACACGCCCGGCACCATCGAGGCTGCCAGGCACCTGTGGCGCCAGGTGGACCGCCCGAACCTGATGATCGGAGTGCCGGCTACCGATGCGGGCCTGGCCGCCGTCGAGGAGCTCGCGAGCGACGGCATCAACGTCAACGCGACGCTGCTGTTNNCGAAGCCGCGAAGGCCTATCTGGACGGCGCCGCCCGCAATCCCGAGACGCGCCCCGCGTCCGTGGCCTCCTTCGCCGTCGGCGCGATCGACAGGGCATTCGATCCGCTGCTCACGGAGAGGGGAGCGGGGCACTTGCGGGGGCGCGCGGGGCTGTCTCTGGCGGCGCTGGCCTACGAGCGGTTCGAGCGGATCCATGCGCCCGCCGAGTTCGAGCTCTACAGGCAGCGCGGCGCGCTGATGCAGCCGTTGCTGTGGGCGGACACGGACGCCGCGGAGGAGGAATACCCCGACCTGATGTACGTCGAAGGGCTCGTCGGCGCCCGGACCATCTGCGCCGTATCGAGCGCCGCGCTGACCGCGCTCGAGCACCACGGAGAGTTGACGCCCGCTCTCGGAGACCGCCCGGATTCGGCCCGCCGCCACGTCGGGTCGCTCGAGGCCGCCGGCGTGGACACCGGCGAGACGATCAGAGGCCTGCAGGGGGCGGCCGTGGAGAAGGCCGGGGGCGAGTACGATCACCTCGTCCGGCTGCTCGACGGCAAGCGCGAGGAGGCCGCGAGAAGATTCGCAGGCGACTAGGCGCAGCCCGCGGACCGGGACGCCGGCCCCCTNNCCTGGCGCCGAGACGGCGGGCGAGCGCGAGCCGGGAGGCCGCGGGATGACGGATCAATCGCACACCGAGATCGAGATTCCCATCAGCGACGTCGCTCTGCTCGGCGACCTGCACGTCCCCGAGTCCGCGAGCGGCGTCGTCGTGTTCGCGCACGGCAGCGGCAGCAGCCGATCGAGCCCGCGCAATCGCAGCGTCGCGGCTTATCTTCGCGAGCAGGGGCTCGGCACGCTGCTGTTCGACCTGCTCACGCGCGAGGAGGAGCGGGCCGAGGCCGCGACGCGGCACCTGCGCTTCGACATCGGGCTGTTGTCCTCGCGGCTCGTCGAGGTCACGCGCTGGCTGGCGGCGGAGCTCGAGCCCGCGCGAGCGCTCGGCTATTTCGGCGCCAGCACGGGCGCCGCGGCGGCGCTCGTCGCCGCGGCGGAGCCCGGCACCGAGATTCGGGCCGTCGTCTCGCGCGGCGGCCGGCCCGATCTCGCCGGCGTCGCGCTCGAGCGGGTGCAGGCGCCGACGCTGCTCATCGTCGGCGGCCACGACGTGCAGGTGCTCGATCTCAACGAGGCCGCGCTCGAGCGCCTGCCGTGCGAGAAGGAGCTCGTCGTCGTGCCGGGCGCGACCCACCTGTTCGAGGAGCCGGGGACGCTCGAGGAGGTCGCGCGGCACGCGGCGAGCTGGTTCCGCGGGCATTTCCCGCAAGCCTCGTCCTGAACCGGCCGAGCGACGGAGGCGCCGGCGCGAGCCCGCGCATCGCGGCGGCCACGCCGCGCGAGCGCCGCCGTGCTCAAAGAGCGTCGTAGTACTGCTTCGCCGCGTAGCGCGCCTCCTCGACCGTGGCGAAGCCCTCCCCGCGCCACTCGGCCGCGCCGCGGTGAAACACCTCTGCGCTCCACAGACCCGTGTCGCGATCCTCGGCGTACTCGGCCGACCAGGCGGCGCTCAGCGCCTCCTCGTACGTGCCGTCGGTCCGTTGCCGGAGCCCGTCGTTCATTCGCGCGGTCGTCGCCTCGAGCCGGATCTTGAATCGGGCGCCCGTCGATCCCCCGTCGGCGCCGCAGGAGGACCAAGCGCATGTTCATCGTTGCGCGGACGCGCGGCCCGCACCATACGCATTTACCCCAATTGCCGATCGCGCAGCCGCGTTCGCATCATGGGACGATCGACCGGGAGGACATCCGCCATGAGCACGGACTTGGAGCCCGTCACGGGCAACTGGTATCGGCATCTCGACAAGGGCCAGATGTTCGTCGTCGTCGAGTTCGACGAGGAAGAGGCGATCGTCGAGGTGCAGCACTACGACGGCGACCTCGAGCAGATCGACCTCGCTGCGTGGAACGAGATGGAGCTCGAGCTCGCCGAGGCGCCGGAGGACTGGACCGGCCCCGTCGACGACGTCGAGACGGACGATCTCGACTATACCGAGACCGACATGTCGCGCCGGGACTGGACGGCGCCGCTGCGCGAAGGCCACGCCCCCGGCGGCGAGCGCTGGCAGGAAACGCGCCCCGAGGACGAGCGCGACGAGTGGGGCGAGGGGACGTCGACCGAGGAGCCCTCCGGCCCCGAGCCGGGCCGCTAGCCGCTGGCGCGGATGGCCTGCACCCGCAAGACGCCTTGGTCGCCGCAGCTGTTCATGAATAACCCGCGCCAGCGGCGGGTCGCACGCTCAGCGTGTCGCGCGCCGTGCGCTCGACGGCCGCGCCGAGCGCCGCGCTCTCGCCGGCCAGCATGTCCCGCACCCAGGCGACGTCCGCGTCGGCCGCCGTCTGCAGGCGCATGCGGGCGAGCTTGAACGGCACGACGTCGAAGCTCACGAGGCTGCCGTCCTGCTCGCCGAGCGCCACGAAGTACGCGAGCGGCAGGTCGTCGCGGTAGCCCTCGTGGCCGGCGATGCCTTCGTAGTCGTTCACGAAGTCGCCGCAGCCGTAGATGATCGGCCGGCCCCGGTAGATCTCGACGCCTTTCGCATGGTGCGAGGAGTGGCCGTGGACGACGTCGACGCCGCCGCCGTCGACGAGCGCGCGCGCGAGCTCGCGCTGCTCGCGGGGTATGCCGTAACCCCAGTTGCCGCCCCAGTGGATGGAGACCACGACCACATCTCCCGGTTGCCTGAGCGCCTCGATCGTCCGCGCGAGCGCCCGTGCCGACCGCGAGACCGGCAGCAGATTGACGCCGGGGCGCTCTTCCCCCGCGCCCCAGAGCTCGGGAATCCCGCTCGTTTCCCAGCCGCAAGCGAAAACGAGCACGCGCCCCTTCCCGGGCACGTCGACGACGGCCGGCGCGCGCGCCTCGGCGGCGTCCGCGCCCGCGCCCGCCGTGCCGAGACCCGCCGCGCGCAGCGTCGACAACGTCTCGTCGAGCCCGGCATATCCCCAGTCGAGCACGTGGTTGTTCGCGAGCGCGCAGCAGTCGAGGCCGGCCGCGGTCAGGCAGGCGACATTGTCGGGATGCATGCGGTAATTGATGCCTTTGCCGGGCCACCAATCGTCGCTGCGCGTCACGCTCGTCTCGAGGTTGACGATGCGCGCATCGGGCGCGAAGCGATCGAGGACGGCGAGCGCCTCGCCCCAGACATAGGCGAAGTCGACGGGCTTGGCGATCGGGCCGTTGACCTGCTCGGCGAGCTCCACGTACACGCGCGCGTCGCGCACGTACGGCTCGTGCAGCGCGGGGTCGCTCGGGTGCGGCAGCACCTGATCGACCCCGCGCCCCGTCATCACGTCGCCGGCGAGAAACAGCGAGATCACGCCGGCCGACGCTACGGGCGCACGACGTCTATGCGATTCACGACGCGATCGACGCCGAACAGCGCCCAGGCGTCGAACTCGACCGCGGCGCGTGCCGAGTCGGCCGTGACGGCGCCGGTGAGAGTGATCACGGCGCCGTCGCAGCGCGCGCCGATCTGGGAGGCGTCGACGAGCGGATCCTTCTCGAGCACGAGCCTGAGCGCGTCGAGGATCTCCTGCTCCGTGTCGCGCTCGTCGGGCTCGACGCCGAGGCCGTTGACGACGTCGCGGCTTCCGGGCACCCACCAGGCCAGCACGCCGGCGAGNNTGCGCCGGCGGCCGCAGCACGACGACTTCCTCGCCGACGCGCCGGCGCAGGCCGCATTCGTCGAACGCCGACTCGCGCAGCAGCGCGCGCTCGAGATGATCGGCCACGGCGCCGTCGCCCATCTGCTCGGCGGGCCTGACGCGCAGCCGGTCGACGATGCCCGTGACGGCGGGCAGCGCGGCCGCGACCTCGAGCGTCAGCCGTTTCGCGGCGATGTCGGCGACCTCGCCCGACAGGCTCGCGACGCCGTCGTCGAACTCGACCTCGATCCGGTCCCTGTGCAGATTGACGAGCGGCTCGTGCTCCAAGGCCGCACGGAGACTGCTCTCGACTTGCGCGCCGTCCATCCGTTCTCCTTCTGCCGCCGCGCCGCGACCGCGTCCCGGCAGTCAAGTATCCGCGCCGCGACGGCGCGTCAAAATTTCGGCTTCTACGAGCCCGGCGGGCGGCCGCCCGCGTGCGCGCGACGACGCCTCGAGCGCTCGCCGGGAGGATGCAGCGCGTCGCGCCTACGGTCCGACCTCGATCCTGCAGTTGGCGCCGCCGGCCGTCGCCCGGCGCCGGATCTCGACCGGCAGCAACTGGCGGATCACGTCGACGTTCGTCAGCGTGTGGCCGCTCGGCGGCAGCGTCACGAGCGTGCCGGCTCCGGCTAGCGCGAGCGGCAACAGCAGCTGGTCGGCGAGGTGCACGCCGACCGGCGCGCCGGCCGCCAAATAGCGCTTCGCGTCGCGGACGACGCCCGCGGCGACGCGCTCGGCGGGCACGCCGCGCCGGCCGAAGCCGGTGAAGACCTCCGTGACGTGCTCGCAGACGACGAACGCGGCGACGGCGTTGCCGGGACCCGGGCTGTCCTCGATGACCCGGATGCGCACGGCGCCGGGACGCAGGCCGAGGCCGTCGGCGAGCACGGCGGCCTCGCGCTCGGCGACGTGGCGCGGCAGCCTCGACAGCAGCACCTCGGCTTCGACGCCCCGGACGGCGCCGCGCCGCTCCAGATGCAGCGGCGCAAGCCGAGGGACGGGATCGATCGTCACACGCACGCCGCCGCCGCCCGCGGGCTCGAATCCCGCGCGCTCGAGATCGATCGCGACTCGCGGGCCCATGCGCTCCAGCAGCGGGAGGTAGGCGCGCGCGAGGTAATCGAACGTCGGCGCTCGCGGGTTGTGCGTGCCGCCCTCGAGCCGCAGCTCGGAGCGCCGCGCGGCCGTGACGAGCGCCGGCAGCACGGTCTGCAGGACGAGGCCCGTGCTGCCGGCCGTGCCGATCGCGAAGGCGTAGCGCCCCGGCTCGACCGGCCCCGGCGCGAAGGCCAGCTCCTGCGCGTCGCGCGCCGCGCCCTCGACACGCGCGCTCGAGATCTCGGCGGCCGCGCGGACGGCCGCNNGCGCACGGCGCTTCGGGTGCACAGCGCGAGCGCGAGCGCCGTGCGCAGAATCTGGCCGCCGCCCTCGCCCGCCGAGCCGTCGATCGTGAGCATGACCAGAAGGATCATACGAGTTCCTACGTATATACGCCCGCGCTCGCCGCGACCGAGAATCGACCGATAGCTCACGAGGAGGTGTGCCATGGCTCAGTGCGAGACTTGCGGCAACGACTACGACAAGACGTTCGTCGTGCAAATGAACGGCAAGGCGCATACGTTCGATTCGTTCGAGTGCGCCATCACGGGGCTTGCGCCGCGGTGCAATCATTGCGGCAACCGGATCATCGGCCACGGCGTCGAGGCGGCAGGCGACTATTACTGCGGCGCCCACTGCGCGCACAGCAGCGGCGTCGCTCAAGCCGTGGACCGCATCTGACTCTTTGCAGGGCGTGTCCGCCGTGGTGGGAGCATGTCCGCCCCGNNGCCGCGGCTCTGCTCGAGCCGTTCGGGCACGTGCGGCGCACGGACTATCACAACGTGCTCGCGATGAAAGTCGCCGACGTGGCGGCGTTTCTCGCCGAGCTGCGGACCGCCGTCGACGAGGACGCGTCGATCGCGAACGCCGTGTCCCGGGTCGTCCCCGTGACGCGCACGTTCCGCTTCCAGTCGCCCGAGGAGTTCGAGCACGAGGCGCGCGAGGTCGTCGGCGAATGGATTGCGGAGATCGAAGGCAGGACCTTCCACGTGCGAATGCATCGCCGGGGCTTCAAGGGCAGGCTCTCGAGCCAGCACGAGGAGCAGTTTCTGGATCATTTCATCATCGAGCAGTCGAAGCTGCGCGGCCGCGAGAGCACCGTCGACTTCGACGACCCCGACGTCGTCGTCGCCGTCGAGACGCTCGGGCAGGAAGCGGGCCTCTCGCGCTGGACGCGCGGCGAGCTTCGCGACAACGCGCTCCTGCGCCTCGACTAAGCGACCCCCAGGGACCGGGGGAAGGGTCCGGATCTCGGAAAGGAATCGGGCGCGCGCCGTCGATCCAACGAAGGTGAGGTAGGCAACATGGCCGAAACAGGTGTCGGCACTTTCGACAGGACGATAGAGAAGACCAACGTGTGGCTCGCCCGTCTCGACGAGACGCTCGGCTTCGGCGACCGCGAGAGGGTCTACATGACGCTGCGCGCCGTGCTGCACGCGCTGCGCGACCGGCTGCCCGCGGACGAGGCGGTGGACCTCGCCGCGCAGCTGCCGATGCTCATTCGCGGATTCTTCTACGAAGGCTGGCATCCGGCGCACAAGCCGCTCAAGTACCGGCACAAGGGCGAGTTCCTCGATCAGGCCGCCAAGGAGGTGCCGTGGCTCGAGCGGGCCGAGCTCGAGCGGGCCGCGACCGCCGTCTTCCATCTGCTGTCGACGGAGCTCGGCGGCGGCGAGACGGACCAGGTGCGGCACCTGCTGCCGGCCGAGCTGCGCGAGCTGTGGGCGCGGCCCGGCATGTGACGGCGCGGCATTGCGGAATCTACCGATGGCGCGAGATCGGTGATCGGCGGACAGTTGCGGGCATGCAGGTACCGCTCGAGATCCGTTTCCACAACATGGAGCCGTCGCCCGCGATCGAGCGGGCGATCCGCGAGCGCGCGGCGAAGCTCGAGCAGTTCGCCGACGACATCACGAGCTGCCGCGTGGCCGTCGAGGCGCCGCACAAGCACCATCGCCACGGCAAGCTTTTCGCCGTCACGATCGACGTCAGGCTTCCCGGAGGAGAGGTCGTCGCGAGCCGCGATCCGGCCGCGCATCATTCCCACGAGGACGTCTACGTGTCGCTGCGCGACGCGTTCCGCGCCGTGCGCAGGCAGCTTCAGGACTACGTCCGCGAGCGGCGCGGCAAGGTCAAGGCGCACGAGACGCCTCCGCACGGCAGGATCAGTGAGCTCAACCGCGAGGAGGATTTCGGGCGCATCGCAACATCGGACGGGCGCGACGTCTACTTTCACCGCAACAGCGTCGTCAACGCGGATTTCGACGACCTCGAGCCCGGCGACGAGGTCAGGTTCAGCGAAGAGCGCGGCGACGAAGGGCCTCAAGCGAGCACGGTCCACGTCATCGGCAAGCACCACGTGGCCGGGTGACGCAGCGACGGCGCCCGGTGTGCGAGCATCGGCGCATGCAACCGACGTACGAGCACTTTCCGCACGGCGCCGACGTCGGCGTCCGCGGCTTCGGCCGTTCCCGAGAGGAGGCTTTCGAGCAGGCGGCGCTGGCGACGACGGCGGTCGTCGCCGACCCCGGGAACGTGGCGGCCGTCGACGAGGTGGAAATCGAATGNNGATCGTCTACGAGATGGCCACGAGAGGCATGCTGTTCGCGGGCTTCGACGTCCGCATCGAGGACGGGCGTCTGCACGGACGCGCCCGCGGCGAGCGGCTCGACGCGGCACGGCACGAGCCGGTCGTCGAGGTCAAGGGCGCAACGCTGACGAGCCTGCGCGTCGCCCGGGAGAGCGACGGCACNNATGCGCGTGCCCGGCATCGTCTACGGCGACGAGACGCTCATTCGCGCGATGGACGTCAAGGTCCTCGAGCAGGTGGGCAACGTCGCGGCGCTGCCGGGAATCGTGCGCGCGTCGTACGCGATGCCCGACGCGCATTGGGGCTACGGGTTTCCGATCGGCGGCGTCGCGGCGTTCGA
>JABAHQ010001874.1_pt1 | contig 11589 bp, 10 predicted proteins | sample 7062091 | NCBI WGS metagenome assembly JABAHQ01 (sample SAMN14534359, study PRJNA622989) | marine sediment metagenome | biome: marine biome [ENVO:00000428]; feature: marine pelagic biome [ENVO:01000023]; material: deep marine sediment [ENVO:00002113] | place: India: Gulf of Kutch | collected...
CCTGGACCCGCCAGGGCCCGGATAGGCCACGGGCCAGTGACAAATTGTGTTTTCGCAATCTGCACAACTTCGATGGTTTCACGATTGGTTTCAGTGAGTCGATACATGGCCCGTGGCCGGCTGGTGCCATATGCGGGCTAGCCCGCCGGAGGAAAAAGCCACGGGCCTGCCGGCGTTTGTCCCCGGTGTGCACCGCGCGCATGCGCTGTCGGGATCCGAGGTCATCGATGCGCTCAACTCGTCCCCCCATGGCCTTGGCCACGGGGAGGCGGCCGCCCGGCTGGAGCGCTTCGGTCGCAACGCCCTGCCTCGTGCTGAGCCTACGGGCATTCTTCGCGTTTTCCTGCGCCAGTTCCTGAACCCGCTCATCTACATCCTGGTCATCGCTGCGGTGATCTCACTTCTCCTGGGGGAATGGTCCGACGCGGTGTTCATTTTCGCGGTGCTCCTGATTAACGCGATTATCGGGACGGTGCAGGAGTACTCCGCCGAGCGCAGCGCAACTGCCCTCCAGCAACTCGTCACGACGTATGCCAGAACGCTGCGTGAAGGCGACGCTCACGAAATCGATGCTGAGACCGTCGTGCCCGGAGACATCGTGCTGCTGGAATCCGGGGACAAGGTGCCTGCGGACGTGCGGCTCCTGGACGAGCACGGGCTGGTGGTCGACGAAAGCTTGCTGACCGGTGAGTCGCTGCCGGTAAACAAGATGCCCGAACGCACGCTTGCCGAAGACACGGTGCTCGGGGACCGCGCCAACATGGTGTTCGCGGGAACCCATGTCTTGCGTGGGCGCGGCCGCGGAATCGTCGTGGCCACGGGGTTGAGCACCGAGCTGGGTCGCATTGCCGAAGCGGTGCTGGCGAAACCGGCAACCAAGGCGCCGCTCCTGGTGCGCATGGAGCGCTTCGTATATGCCATCGCCGTAGTGGTCGGTATCGCCGTAGTGATCATGGCCGCCGTGGCACTGACGCGGGGTTCACCCCTTTCGGAGATCTTTATCCTGGCCGTGGCGCTGGCGGTGTCGGCCATCCCCGAGGGGCTTCCCGTGGCCCTCACCGTGGCGCTCGCCATCGGGATGAATCGCATGTCGCGCCGCAACGTAATCGTACGCAAGCTGGTCGCCGTCGAGGCATTGGGTTCCTGCACGTTTATCGCCTCGGACAAGACCGGCACGCTGACACTGAATGAGCTGACCGCACGCCGTATCGCCTCTCCCGGCCTGCCTCCCTGGGAGGTCACGGGGGAAGGCATGGTCCCCGAGGGACGCATCCTCGCCCCGCACGGCGTCTCCGCGGAGGCCGGCCAGGCGATGATGGAACGCCTGTGCCGTGCGGTGGTCCTGTCCAACGAGGGCTTCCTGGGCGAGCGCAACGGAGAGTGGGTACACCACGGCGATGCAGTCGACGTCGCCCTGCTGGTCCTGGGCCACAAGTCCGGCATCACGCAACCGGAAGCAACCAATATCCACCCCGAGGTCGATGCGATTCCCTTCGAGCCGGAGCGACGTTTCAGCGCAAGCCTCAATCGCAGGGACGAAAACCTGCATGTGTCCGTGAAAGGCGCCTGGGAGCGGGTCAGCTCCATGTGCGATCGCATGTTGACTTCCGAAGGCGAGGTTCCCCTCGATGCGCAGGCGGTCGAGTCACAGGTCGAGGAACTGGCGAACGAGGGCTACCGGATCCTCGCTGTGGCCGACGGGCCCATGGAGCTGGCGGAGGGCGAGGTGTTCGGCGAGGAACACCTCAGGGATCTGTGTCTGTTGGGCCTGGTGGGAATGATCGACCCCTTGCGCAAGGAGGCCAAGGCCGCCGTGGCCGCGTGCCGCCACGCGGGGATCGACGTCTCCATGGTCACCGGTGACCATCCCGGCACGGCCTTCGCCATCGCGCGAGAGCTCGATCTGGCCCACGTGCCCGGGCAGGTCGTAACGGGCAGGCAGCTCGCCGAGGCAAGCGGCGCCGCCCCCGAAGCGCTGGATGCCCTGTGCCGCGGCGCGCGTGTCTTCGCCCGTGTCGAGCCGCAACAAAAGCTGGAGATCGTGCAGTCCTTGAGTCGCCTGGGCCACTTCGTGGCGGTGACGGGCGACGGCGCCAATGATGCACCCGCGCTGCGGGAGTCACATGTCGGGGTCGCGATGGGTGGACGCGGAACGGACGTGGCGCGTGAGACCTCGGATCTGATCGTTACCGACGACAACTTCGCCTCTATCGTGGCCGGGGTCGAAGAAGGCCGCATCGCCTACGGGAACGTTCGCAAGGTGATCTTCTTGCTGATCTCCACGGGTGCCGCGGAGATCGTACTGTTCACGCTGGGCCTGCTGACCGAATACCCCATCCCCCTGGTGGCCGTTCAATTGCTCTGGCTGAACCTCGTGACCAACGGGATCCAGGACGTGGCGCTGGCCTTTGAGCCGGCGGAAGGCGACGAGCTGCGCCGTCCGCCGCGCTCGCCGCGCGAGCCGATTTTCAATCGCACGATGATCGAGCGGGTCGTGCTTTCCGCTCTGGTCGTTGGAAGCTTTTCATTCGCAGTATATTTCTGGCTGCTCAACACAGGCTACACGGTGGAAGAGGCCCGCAACGGAACTTTGCTGCTGATGGTGCTGTTCGAAAACGTGCACGTCTTCAACAGCCGTTCCGAGACCCTCTCCGCATTCCGCCACAATCCACTGCGCAATCGGCTGCTCCTGTTCGGCACCGCCGCCGCGCAGCTCGTGCATATCGGCGCGATGTATACGCCGGGGCTGAGCGATGTGTTGGGCATTGCGCCCGTCTCGCCGGAACACTGGGGGCAACTGCTCGTGGTCGCCCTGTCGGTGCTGGTGGCCATGGAGCTGCACAAGGCGTACCGCCGGTACCGTCCCTACCGCGCTCGGACCGGCTAGACAGCTGATCCGAAATATGCGTAGCAGTATTCGGAACACCTATTAAGCCGCATCCGAGTCGACCATCGCTTGCACACGGCGTCGGCATCCCGCATCCAGCCGCCACGCCACAGCTGCGGAGCCTCGTACGGTCGGCCGCCGGGCCCTGTGACCCGTGTCACAGAATCGTGCTGACCCCGCGCGACGGGTTTCACAAATTTCATCCGCACGCGACACCAGTCACAGAAAATCAGCCACTCCTTACTAATATTTGAGCCAGACCACTGCGCATGCATCTGAGGGCCCAGCCATGGTGCGGGACAACAACGTAGTCCAGCTCGACAGCCGCGAAGCTCTGCGCGGCCCCGGCGTTCACCCGCAGGCCACGAAGCTCGTGGACGAGTGCGAGATCATTCTCGACAAACACCTCCACAGCTATCTCAAGTATCTGCTCGACAACGTGGACGACACGTTGTTTGAGATGGCCGACAAGGCGGAGACCAACGCCATACAGACCATGTACTTCGACGCCATGCGCGAGATCCGTCTCAAGCGCGAGCAGGTCGAGCGACTCTTCCGGCAGGAGGTCCAAGATGCCTATCGCGCGTTCTGGAGAGGACCGCGCAAGCCGCGCGCGTCGCTTTCCCTGGAGGATGACTCCCTGGACAGCCTCGAGCTCGTCGGCGACAGCGATCTGGAAGAGTCGCTGGCCATCGGCAACATGGCCAACAAAGGCAAAGAAGTCTACCGACAGGAGCTCTTTGCCCTGGAGCAACGCTTGAACCACGTCGTGCCGGACAGCGTGGACGAGAAGAACCATCCACTGGGGCCGCCGCCCATGGCCGACGCCATCCGCAAGGCCGCCGAGGCCATCGATGCCGACGTCAAGATCAAGCTCATCCTGTACAAACTGTTCGACAAGTACGTCATGAACAATCTTGGGCCTATGTACGCTGAGCTGAACCAGCTCTTTATCGATGCAGGGATCCTCCCCAAACTGCGTATGAAGGCCCGCCGATCCACATCGGCTGCACCCCAACGCCCCGGCCATGCTGGCGGCTATGGTCCAGCTGCGCCCGCGGGCGAGGAAGCAGGCGACGGGAGCGCGGAGCCCGAGGCACTGGATACACTGCAACAGTTGCTTGCAGGTTACCGCCAGGCCACGGGGGGCGGCGCCCCGGCCGTCGGCGGCGCGCCCGCGGGCGGCGGGGGTGGCGGCGCACAAGCCTCCACCCAGGATGTGCTGACTGCCCTGTCTCAGCTCCAGTCGTCCGATTCTGCTGCCGTACCGGCCGCAGGGACCGCGTCCGACACCTCCAACACGATCGCCCAGATCAAACCCGGCTTGATGGCTGCAGTCCAGAGTGTCACCGGCAACGGCCAGCTGGCGTCCGTGAACCAGGTCGACGAAGACGCCATCGACGTGGTGTGCATGCTGTTCGATTTCATTCTGGAGGACCGCAATCTGCCCGTCGCCGTGAAGGCGCTCGTCGGCCGCCTGCAGATTCCGATCCTCAAGGTCGCGATCCTGGACAAGGAGTTCTTCGGCAAGAAGACCCATCCCGCGCGGCGCCTGCTCAACGAGCTGGCCCAGGCAGGCATGGGCATGGACCCCGAGGCGGTTCCCGAGCAAGACAGTCTCTATTTGAAAATCGAGCACATTGTCAACCGCATCTTGGAGGAGTTCCAGGATGACGCAAGCCTGTTTGCCGAGCTGCTGGACGAACTGCAGAGCTACCTCCGCGAGGCCGACGAGCCCCAGGAAGAGCAGGTACGCGAGACCACCGAAGAAGCCTATCGCCAGCGGGAGGAATATGAGCTCGCCCGCCGCTGGGTGACCGAAGTGATCGACGCACGCCTCACCGACCGCCGGCTGCCCAAGGTGGTCTTTGCCATCGCCAAGAGTCCGTGGCAGGAGGTGCTGTTGCACACCTATATCGACGACGGGCTCGAAAGCGAGATGTGGAAAACCCGGCTACGGGTGCTCGACCAGCTTCTGTGGTCCGTCGAGCCCAAACGGACACAGCAGGAACATCAGGAGCTGGCTCGAGCGATCCCCGAGATTCTCACCACGCTGCGCACCGGCCTGAAGGCCATCGAATATGACGCGGTGAAGACCAGCGCCCTGTTCGAGGAGCTCCAGCGCTGTCACCTGACGAGTCTCCGAGGGGGACAGATCGAGATGATGGACGAGGACGACAACGCTCAGGCCACTGAGGATCAGGCCGCACGTGACGAGGCCGTGAGGGAGACCATCGAGTCCCTGGAGCAGCAGATGGACAGCCTGAACAGGATGGAGGCCGTCCTCGACGAGACAGGCGCCCGCACCGCCGATGAAGAGCCCATGTCCGGACGCGAGATCGTCGAAGAAATCGTCCTCTGTGAAACCGGTGCGGCCTCGAGCGAGGAGTCTGAGCTACTGACGGACGACGAATACATCCAGGTGGCACAGCAGCTCGAGATCGGCGATTGGGTGGAATTTACCCTGGACAACAAAAACAAGCTCCGCGGCAAGCTGCTGTGGAAGAGCGAAGTACTCAATGAGTACACCTTTGTGGACTGGAAATATAAAGTGGTTGCGGAGAAGTCGCTGCGCGGGCTCGCCACTGATCTGCGCCGCGGTACCGCGGTGGCGCTGGAAACGGCGCCACTCGTGGACCGAGCGGTGGATGCGGTGGTTCATATGCTCAAGCGCTCGGCCCCGGCGCCTGCCTGAGCCCTCCCAGTATCCGCGTTCTGCCACCCGGCGGCTCCCAAACGACCGCCGGTTTTTTTTGCCTTTCGCCTGCTTTCCCGGCCAAAATTGGTCCCGTCCGGCCAAACCAAAGAAGAAACAGCGGAGTACCGTCCATGGCAGAGCTCACCGAGTTGCTGGAGCCCGTCCAGTCCGTCCTGTGGAATCCGATCATGCTCATCCTGCTGGTGGGCACGGGGGTGTACCTTACGATCGGGCTGCGCAATTTGCCGGTACGCCGGCTGCTGTACGGCTTCCGGATGCTGTTTGCGGGACGCGAGCCCGCGGCGCAAACAGGAAAGGGCGAGATCACGCCGTTCCAGGCCCTGACCACGGCCCTGTCGGCCACCATCGGCACGGGCAACATTGCCGGCGTGGCCACGGCCATCGTTCTCGGCGGACCGGGAGCCGTGTTCTGGATGTGGGTGACCGCCCTGGTGGGCATGGCGACGAAGTACAGCGAAGCGGTCCTGGCGGTGCGCTTTCGGGAAGTGGACGCCCGCGGTGTCTATGTGGGCGGGCCCATGTACTACATCCGCAACGGCCTGGGGAAGCGCTGGGCCTGGCTGGGCGGTGCCTTCGCACTGTTCGCGGCGATCGCCGCGTTCGGCATTGGCAACACCGTGCAATCCAACTCCGTGGCGCGAGCCGTGGAGGAGTCCATGGGCCTTCCCTTCTGGCTGACCGGCGCGGTGATGGCCGCGGTTATCTTTGCCGTGATTATCGGCGGCATCCGGCGCATTGCACAGGTGGCCGAGCGCCTGGTACCTTTCATGGGCGCGGTGTACGTCGTCGGCGCCCTGGTCATTCTCCTAGCCAATATCGAAGACATCCCCGCGGGGATCGCACGAATCTTCCAGGACGCATTCACGGGCACGGCCGCGATGGGCGGTTTCGCCGGCGCCGGGGTGATGCACGCAATTCAATTCGGCGTCGCGCGCGGCCTGTTCTCCAACGAGGCGGGCCTGGGGAGCGCACCTATCGCCCACGCCGCCGCGCGCACGACGGACCCCGTGCGCCAGGGCCTGGTCGGCATGCTGGGCACATTCATCGATACCATTATCGTGTGCAGCATGACCGCTCTGGTGATTGTCACCACGGGCGCCTGGACCGGTGACAGCACGGGTGCCGCGCTCACCGCCATCGCCTTCAATCAGGCGTTGCCCGGGCCGGGTGATTTCGTCGTCGCCTTCGGGCTGATTGTCTTTGCGTTCACGACCACCCTGGCCTGGGCCTACTATGCCGAGCGGTGCATCGAGTACCTGCTGGGGGTTCGTGCCATCATGCCCTTTCGACTTGCATGGGTGGCCGCGGTATTCATCGGCGCCGTCGCGAACCTGGAGCTCATCTGGATCCTGGCCGACATCACCATGGCCCTCATGGCAATCCCCAACCTGATCGCTTTGCTGCTGCTGAGCCCCCTGGTGTTTCGTCTGACGCGGGAGTACTTCGAGCGAACGGGAGCTGGGGAAGGGGAATCCAGCGAGAAGCGACCGTGACATGAAGCGCGATATCGCGGCCGATTACGCGTTGCCCCCGGAACTGCGTGAAGCCATTGAAGCCGACGTGCGCCACGCACTGGCCGAGGACGTAGGAAGCGGCGACCTCACTGGGGAGTTGATCCGCGCGACCGCCACAGCGACCGCCGTGGTGATCAGCCGCGAGCACGCGGTGCTGTGCGGTGGTCCCTGGTTCGACGTTGTCTACCGTCAGCTGGATCCCGCGATACGCATTGACTGGCAGGTTGCCGACGGACGCCCCGTCGAACCGGACCAGCAAGTCTGCACGATTGACGGACCCGCCCGCGCGCTGCTCACCGGCGAGCGCACGGCACTCAATTTCCTGCAAGCCCTCTCGGGCACCGCCACCGAGGCGCGCCGCTTCGCGGATGCCGTCTCCGGCACGGGCGCGCGCATGCTGGACACCCGCAAGACCTTGCCGGGGCTGCGCCGGGCACAAAAATACGCCGTGCGCTGCGGCGGCTGTCACAACCACCGGATGGGATTGTTCGACGCCGTCCTGATCAAGGAGAACCACATTCTGAGCATCGGCTCCATTGCCGCGGCGGTCGCGGACGTCCGCCGGCGTCATCCCTCGCAGCCCGCCGAGGTCGAGGTGGAAAACCTGCAGGAGCTGGAGGAGGCGCTGCAGGCCGGCGCGGATCGGCTTCTGCTGGACAATTTCGATCTCGAGCAGCTCCGGGAAGCCGTCAAACGAACGGCCGGGCGTGCGAAGCTGGAGGCCTCCGGGAACATCGGGCTGGACAACATTCGCCAGGTCGCTGAAACGGGAGTCGACGAAATCTCCGTTGGCGCGCTCACGAAGCACCTGCGCGCCGTCGATTTCTCCATGCGCGTCCTGCGTCGGACCGGCGGAACAGTTTAATCTCAATCGGTTTTTTGTCTGATCCGACCCTGATCACCCGTTGATCCAGGTGGTCAAGAGGGGCGTGGCCAGCAGGGCCATGGCACCGGCAATGACGAAATCGGCGGCGGCGAACCCCAGGCTTGCGCCCGTACCTCCCACGAGCGCCAGCAGCATCAATGCGACTCGAATCCGATCCATCTCGTGTCTCCCCTGTATAGGCAGCCCTTTCGATATCAAGATTAGTCTCCCCTGCGGGTGGCTGCCGCGCACTGGATCACACTACGTACGTGAATTTTCCTCATGGAGACCCTCACGGGCCGCGATCGCGCGAAGGAAAAGGGTGCCGGGATCAGGAAGGTTCGGCGAGCATCCGGAGCAGCTCGCGAACGCGCCCCTTGATCTCGTCGCGGACCTGGCGGAACGTAGCCGTGAGCTCTTCTTCGGTGCCCGTAGCCCGGGCGGGATCGTTCAGGGGCCAGTGGAGCTTGCGCGTCCCGGCTGGCAGCACCGGGCACTGCTCATCGGCATCGCCACATACGGTAACGACAACATCCGCGTGCTCGATCATCGCCGCGGTGAGGCGCGTGGACTCCTGCCCAGAGATATCCACACCGTCCTCCTGCATAACGGCGATCGCGCGCGGATTCTTACCGTGGGCCTCGATCCCGGCCGATGCGACCTCCAGCCAGGCGGGCCCGAGCTGCCGCGCGTAGCCCTCGGCCATCTGCGAGCGGCAGGAGTTTCCGGTACACAGGAACAGCAGGTGGGCCTTGCGTTGGGGCATGGCGGTTCTCTCAATTGCGGACGACCGGCCGGATAGTATATCGGTGATTTGTACCGCTCCGTGTAGAAGGGCCCGCGGCCTCACCTGCGCGGTTCGGTCCGCCCTCTCGACAACGCTCTATACGGGATAGTGAGCCTCGAGGATATGCCCCCTGTTGCCCGAAAGGACTCAACCGCAGTAAGTCCATGGTCTCTATCCCCGTTCCTTTGCACAGGCTCAATGCAATCGCGGGTCTAACCGATTTAGATGGGCATAGTGCTCAACCGGCATCGCCCAACCTCGTGCTGCATGCAGGTCCGGCCCGCGGCGCCACATCCCGCGAAAACCGGGAAACCGGGCCGTCCCGGGCCCGGCCCTTGACTCTGTACCTACCTACGGAGTTTAGACTCCGTGAGGAGAAGCGGAAATGGAAACCATGACCATTGGACAGCTCGCGAAGCGGGCCAACGTGAACGTCGAGACCGTACGCTACTACGAGCGCCGCGGGCTGATCGCCCGACCGACGAGCAACGCGTCCGGCTATCGCCAGTATACGCCACGGGACGTCGCGCGCATCGAGTTCATCAAGCGTTGCCAGAGTCTTGGATTTTCCTTGAACGAGATCGCCGACCTGTTGAGCTTGCGGGTGGACCCCAAGGCCACGTGCGCCGACGTGAAACAACGTGCGGAAGCGAAGATCGCCGACGTCGAAGAGAAGCTCGAGGAGCTGGCGCGGATCAAGAGCGCCCTGTCACGGCTCGCCGAGACCTGTACGGGTGAGGGCCCGAGTAGTGAATGCCCAATCCTGGACGCGCTGGAAGGAGAAAAACAGCTTTGAACCCACGGATCGAGCTCGTGTACTTTGCCGGCTGTCCCAACGTAGAGGCCGCCCGCGCCGTGCTGCTTCGCGCCTTTGCCGCCGCGGGCGTTCCCGCGCGCTGGCGGGAGTGGGACAACAAGGACGCGCGCAGCCCCGCATACACACGGGCGTACGGCTCGCCGACCATCCTTATCGATGGCCGTGACGTCACTTCCCAGCCACAGGATAATGCGGACACCGCTTGCTGCCGCGTATATTCCGACGGACAGGGCCNNGGTGCCGTCGCTGGAGATGCTCGTCGAATCGCTGCGGCGCCATTGGGAACCTGGGCCCCGGAAGCGCCATACCGGTCCGCGTACCGGCGCACTGCGAACCGCAGTGGGGCCGCTGCTACCGGCAGTCATCACGGCGGCCCTGCCGAAGCTCGCCTGCCCGGCATGCTGGCCGGCCTATGCGGGACTCCTGAGCGCCGCCGGCATCGGGTTCTTCGACTACACCCCCTATTTATTGCCTGCGACGTTGCTCTTCCTGGCAATCGCGGTGGGCGCCCTCGCCGTGCAGGCGCAGAGAAGCGCCCGGTTTGGACCCCTGCTTCTCGGGACCTCCGCGGCCCTGGTCATTGTGCTGGGAAAGTTTACCCTCGACTCGGAAATCGCCCTGTACGCTGGAATCGTGCTGTTGGCCGGGGCATCGCTTTGGCGCGGTCTGCCCCCATGGGCCGGTTTGCGTGGACCGTCCCGTGAATGCCGCTGTGCCCCGTCATCCAATCACGCATCGGAGGTCGCTCGACATGACTGATGTTCGCAAAATCGAGATCTTCAGCGCCGGCTGCCCAGCCTGTCAGGAAACCATCGACCTGGTCAACCGCATCGCCTGCCCTTCCTGCGAGGTCACCGTGCTGGACATGCACGACGCGACCGTGGCCCAGCGCGCCAAATCGCTGGGGGTGAGCAGCGTCCCCGCGGTGGCCGTGGACGGCAAGCTCGCCGACTGCTGCGCAGGGCGCGGCCCCGATGAGGCCGGGCTGCGTGCCGCCGGCGTGGGCGAAGCGCCCTAAATAACTGTTCGGAGCTCCGCTGCGGTTGGGTGTGGCTGCCGCGGGTTTTGGGCGCGTCGTAGGCGGCGCGCGCAGCGGGGATAGCGTAGCGCGGCGGCTTCGATTCGAGCTGTACAAGGACGTGCGGCGAGATTGAGCACAAAAAGCCCGCGACAGCCGCACGCGAGTCGGCGACACGGGACGTCGCCCCCCTTTCTCCCGCCGCGGCTTGCGACTATCCTTTGCCCCCTTGCGGCGGCCCGCACGTTGCCGCCGGAAGAGGATCCATGCCCGACGATTGTATTCGCATCCGCGGCGCGCGCCAGAACAACCTCAAGAACCTCGATCTCGAGCTTCCCCTCCACGAGCTCATCGTGATCACGGGGGTCAGCGGCTCAGGCAAGTCTTCGCTTGCCTTCGATACCATCTACTCCGAGGGTCAACGGCGTTACGTGGAGACCTTCTCGCCCTACGCGCGGCAGTACCTCGACCGCATGGACAAGCCACAGGCGGAACGCATCGAAGGGATCCCGCCCGTCCCGCCATCGCTATCGATCAGACCAACCCGGTACGTACCTCCCGCTCCACGGTCGGAACGATGACGGAGCTCAGCGACCACATCAAGCTGCTGGTCGCGCGCGCGGCGCAGCTTTACTGCCGCGGATGCGGGCGACCCGTGCGCCGGGACACACCCGAAAGCATCGCGCGGCACCTGCTCGACACCGGTTCCTTCGCGACGCCGTTCGCCGTTCTGATCAGCTTTCCGGTTCACATCCCGGAGAGCTTCTCCCGCGAAGAAGTGGAAGCCCTGCTGGCCAAGCAGGGCTACACCCGGATCTACAAGCGTGGGAAAGACAGGCTCGAGGTCGTTCAGGATCGCATTCGCCTGACCAGGGACCGCCGCGCACGCATCGTCGAAGCGTTGGAGGCGGCCATAAAGGTCGGCCGCGGGCACACCAGTGTGCATTGCCTGGATGAACAACGGGAAACCAGGCAGGTGTTG
>JABAHQ010027093.1_pt1 | contig 11586 bp, 7 predicted proteins | sample 7062091 | NCBI WGS metagenome assembly JABAHQ01 (sample SAMN14534359, study PRJNA622989) | marine sediment metagenome | biome: marine biome [ENVO:00000428]; feature: marine pelagic biome [ENVO:01000023]; material: deep marine sediment [ENVO:00002113] | place: India: Gulf of Kutch | collected...
TAAACTTTTTAATTCATTCTTAATTTCTTCTCTTAGAAGCTTTATCTCATTATTCACGATTGCAAGCAAGTCAATGTTAGTATTTTCTTTAAATTCTGTAATTTGATTTTGAATTTCTTCAACTGACAAACTTAATTGTTTTTTTCTTTTTTCATGTATATAATCAAGCGCTTTTTCTACATCTTGGATGATATCATTGACCTGAAATGGTTTTCCGATAAAGTTTGTGGTAAATATATTTCCAACGTTCTGGTTTAGAATATCCTTAATATCTTCACGTGAAGAATATCCTGAGATAATTATAATTCCAACTGGAAAAGCATGAATGTTGGATAAATGTTTGATAACAGCGGTACCACTCATTCTTGGCATTACTATGTCCAATACTGTGACGTAGATATTTTCACCATTAGCTGATAAAATACTTAACGCTTCAACTCCATCGTGAGCAGTGAAAATTTTATTATATCCGGAAGCCTCTAACACCTCTTGCATCATATTGGTTATATTAGGCTCATCATCTACAATGAGAATTCCTCGGTCTTTTTTGTTATCAATTAAAAGAGGCATGAGTGTTTAAGTTTTTTATTTTGATAGTTTTTAGATTAAAAGCTTAATGATAAAATTAAGCAATTCAAAATTAATTTTAAACCTAATCCCCGACAAGACTCGAGACCTATTTCGTTTACCACTTACTGAGGGTAAGATATATTTCAAAACTATTCATCAATATAATTTTATTTCTATAAAATTCTTGCTAATTTATATCAAAAGAACTTGGACTTTACTTCACGGAGTATTTATTATGTATTCCCGAAAACAGACTCCTGCCCTTCAACCTNNCACTACCATAAACCTTTTTTCCCAACAAATCACCATCCCGCGGGTGGATATGATGCCCAATATACCCACGCCTTATGAGATGCGCGACTGGCAGCAGGTGGCGCTGGGATATGATTCGCTGGTCTTCGATCTAAACGCCACCGGTTTGCATTTACCGGTGATCTGGATAAATACCAACACCATCAACTATCCCAATCACCACAGCTTTGGACTTCACAGTTACGTGGGCACCAGTTCTCCTTTTAATGCGGAAGCAATCAATGTGTTACCTGCGGTCATCAGCGCCACGCTGGCGGGTATCGATAAGAGCAACCATAACGGCTACAACTGGGTGTTAGGATGTGAGGAGTTTTTTAACCGACGCCCCCAGGAAAATGTCTATCTGAACGCCCCGGTCACCCACAGCGGCAGCGACTGGTGGTACGATATGATGCCCAATGTCTTCTTCTATCAATTGTATGACCTCTATCCCAACACCGGCGACTTTGCCTATCAATTCACTACCGTGGCGAATCGCTGGCTGCAAGCAGTGGCGGCGATGGGCGGCGATACCGCTCCCTGGGATGTGCCTTACATGAACTATCGCGGCTGGTATCTGGAAACCATGACCCCCAATACCAGTGGGGTGCCTGAGCCGGAAGCCGCCGGCAGCATCGCCTGGTTGCTGTATCACGCCTACGGAGAGACCGGGCTGGAGAAGTATCGCATTGGTGCTGAATGGGCGATGGAGTTTTTGGATGGTTGGAACACCAATCCGGCTTACGAACTCCAGCTGCCCTACGGGGCCTATATTGCGGCCCGGATGAATGCCGAATTGGGCACCACCTACAATCTTCAAAAAATTGTCAATTGGTGTTTTAATGTGGGCCCTTTGCGCCAGTGGGGGGTGATTGTGGGCAACTGGGGCGGTTATGACGTTCATGGATTGGTCGGCGAAGCCAGCGGCTCCGGGCATTATGCCTTTGCCATGAACGGTTTCGAGCAGGTTGGGGCCTTGGTGCCGATGGTGCGCTATGATGATCGGTTTGCCAGCGCGATTGGCAAGTGGGTACTGAATGTAGCCAATGCCTCCCGGCTGTTTTACGCTAATTATCTGCCCGATACCCATCAGGATAATGCTGCCTGGGCTCATCAGTTCGATCCGAATTCTTATATCGCTTACGAAGGTTTGCGCGATGACTGGCATGGCCTCAGTCCTTATGCCACCGGCGATGCCATACAGGGTGGATGGTCTGCCACTAACTTTGGCCTGTATGGCTCTTCTCATGTCGGTATTCCGGGCGCTATCATCGATACCACCAACGTGCCCTTCATTCTGCAACTGGACGCCTTAAAAACTGATTTTTTTCGACATCAAGCCTATCCCACCTATCTCTATTACAATCCTTATCCGCTGGCAAAAACGGTCAATATCGATGTTGGTTCGGGAGCGCATGACATTTACGATGCGGTGAGCAACAGCTTTTTGGCCACCGGAGTAAGCGGACAGTCCTCCATTTCCATCCCCCGCGATGCAGCGGTGTTGGCGGTGATCGCCCCGGCCGGAGGAGCGGTTACCTACAACCTGGATAAAATGCTGATCGATGGGGTGGTGGTTGATTATCGCTCCGGACAACCGGTCAGCAATTATCCGCCGCGCATCAAGAGCCTGGCCGCGGATACATCCACGGTCTTTATCGGGGAACAGACCACCATTTATTGCACTGCCGCGGATCGCGATAATGATCCGTTAACTTTCCAATGGAGCGCAAGTGGCGGAATGATTAGCGGAAGCGGAGCGACGGTCGATTGGACGGCGCCCGGCATAGCAGGAATGTATTCCATTCAATGCCGCGTGGCGGATGGCCAGGGCGGACAGGATTCAATGATTGTCCAGATCGAGGTCGCTGATAATCGCGCGCCGACCATTTCCGGCATCACCGCCGATCCCGGCATTGTCGATCCGGAAGGAATTTCTCAGTTGACCTGTTCGGCAGTCGATCCGGATGGAGACAGCTTAACTTACATCTGGTATTCAAATGCTGGCACGATCACCGGGAGCGGCGCTTCGGTCACCTGGACCGCGCCAGCTGCGGTCGGATACCATTATATCACATGCCGGGTAGAGGATGGCAATGGGGGAGTGGATATCGATAGTGCGGGAATTGTGGTGGGCAGCATGATCGCCTATTACCCTTTCAACGGCAATGCGAGTGACTCCAGTGGCTTCGCCAATCACGGAGCGGTTTCCGGGGCGACTCCAATTCCCGACCGCTTCGGCAATCCCAACAGCGCCTATTATTTCGACGGGGTCGATGACTTTGTGCGCGTTCCCAATCATCCCAGCCTGAACTTCCGGGAAGCGATTAGCATTAATTTCTGGATGGAGATCGGCGAGTTTTTCTCCCGTGAAGCCTATCCGATTTCGCACGGGAACTGGGAGAATCGCTGGAAAGCTTCGATTACTAACCAACGGCTCCGCTGGACGATTAAAACCGATACCTCGGCCGGTTCCGGGATCATCGACCTGGATTCGCAAACTCAACTGGTGACGGATTCCTTATATAATTTTACTCTGCTCTATGACGGCTCCCGTCTTGAGATTTATATTAATGCGGTGTTGGATGCCTCCGTGAGCTGGGGGGGGTTGATCCTGCCCACCACCATCGATCTCAGCATCGGCCAACATCTGCCCGGCAACAACAATTATAATTTTAAGGGAATTCTCGATGACATTCGTATCTACAATCGCGTTTTAACCTTACAGGAGATCCAGGAGCTTTATCAGGGATCGACACCGCTGGATGACCCGGTCACCAATGAATTGCCGACCACAACTTTATTGTATCCCAACTATCCCAATCCCTTTAATCCCGCGACTGCGATCAGGTATCAGTTATCCCCGGCAGGGCAGGGGGCCAGCAATAATGTAGAGTTAACGATTTATAATTTGCTCGGGCAAAAAGTCAGAACATTGGTGAAGGCAAGGCAATCGGCGGGTTCGTATCAGGTGGAGTGGCACGGTCGGGATGATTTCGGCAGATCGGTTTCCAGCGGAATTTACATCTACCGCCTCCGTGTCGGAGATTATGTGAAAAGCCGGCAGATGGTGTTGCTGAGGTGAGGAGAACTTCCTCTTCTTTGTGGAGTGTAGTTTCGCAACCAGAAAATTATATTTTTAAGGATACACCTTAAATGAACTCATTATCCTTTAGATCAATCCTGCTTTTAATACTTGTTTACATTTTCCAAACATTTAGTCAGGATGTTTCTCCCTTTACGGAACAGCTCTCTGTTGAATTCGCCGGAAAGTATGGGCAGCTGGAAATCGGGGGAAATTTTGTGGGTGCTGAGTTTCATCACAGCCTACCCCTGCCCTCCCGAATTAGCTTTTATTACCCGGTTGCCAACAGCATCGACCTGAGCACTGATTATTGGCAGAGAGATCAATCTCACCCCTTCTCGGTTACACTAAATTTTGATGGCGAAGTGAGAGAAATTGGCAAGGAGCCCTTCCGGTATCGCTATACACCCTACTACGCGCAATTCGAGCGAACTTATCCCTCTTATGAAGTCTCTTTAGCCTATCGATTTTGCGAAGATTTCCCGGCAATGCTCCTGCAAATCAAGATTAAGAATTTGACGGCGGAAGAAAAGGCGGTCGATTTGACCATGCAACTTCAAACCAGTCTGCGCACCTGCCATACCTATGCGGTAAAGGAACGGGCGGAAGTGGGCTACTTGCAGTCCGGTGCCATCGCCATTGCTAATTTTGATGATGTGGACACCGATTCTGCGCAGGTCTTTGTAATCAATGTGGGTGAGCCGCCTGTTGATGGAAGCAGTGATCGGAGTGAATTTAAACTCAAAGATGTCATCAATCCCAAATTCGATTTCCGATATAAGAGAATGCTGGCAGTGCAAGAAGAACTGGTGATCGCCCAGCTAATCGGTTCATGTCGGCAAACCGAGAGTCGTCGTATGGTCGATAGCCTGCAAAAGAACTGGCAGGCGAGTATCCGCAAGAATGAAGAGCGGATAGAGCGCTATGTTCGGGTGAGGGGACGGATGGAGTTGGCAGATAGCGCATTTCTCCAAACTGCAAATTGGTCGAAGGCCATGCTGGCCGCAAATCAGCATTACCTGAACAAACAGATTGTACCCATGCCCTGTCCTGCGGAGTATAATTTTTACTTCACTCATGATGTCTTGCTGACCGATTTGGGTGCGGTTGTTTTCGATAGCCAGCGGGTTAAAAATGACCTGCTGTATTTGCGTTCCTTAACCCAGTCGGATTCCGTCCTGCCTCACGCTTACTACTGGAAGGACGGAAAATATCAAACCGAATTCTGTGGCTCCGACAATTGGAATCACCTCTGGTTTATCATCCTGGTGGGTTCCTATTTAAAACACAGTAATGATATAGAAACTGCGACAATCCTTCAGCCCATTATCCGAAAAAGCATCAGCATGATTCTGCTGAATAAAGGCGACGATAATCTGATGTATGCTTCCCGCCCGGATTGGTGGGATATTGGTCATGTTTACGGAGCGCGAGCCTACATCACTGCCCTGACCATCCGGGCCTTGCGAATGTATGTATATTTGAATCTGAAATTGGGATTGACCGACCACGACCTGAATCCCTATTTAGCACTGGTGCGAAAAATGCAGACTCAACTTGGGGAGCGGTTGTGGGATGCGGAAGCCGGTTTTTTGCTTAACATGCTTGACAGCACCAAGGTCGATCGCCATTATTACGCCGGGTCATTGATCGCTGCGGTGTTTGATTTGCTCGAGGAGGAAAAGCAACGAACACTTTTGGAAACTGCCGAGAGAAAACTGCTCGATTCCCAAATCGGAACCCGTATTGTGATGCCGGCGGATTTCCACCGGTTAATCAATGTATATAAGTTTAAGGGGATGGAAGCGGGAGAGCCCTATGTATATATCAACGGGGGCGTGTGGCCGCAAGGCATTGTATGGTATGCCCTGGGTTGGTTGAGCCTGGGAAGGCCGGATAAGGCCAGGGCGATTATTGAAAAATATTATACGCTGCAGGGGATCCAGAACAGCCCCAACGGACAGCCTTCATTTTTTGAATATCGAAATGCCAATGCTGAGTCGCCCCATTACGGGGAGATTGATAAACCCACTTTTTTATGGGCGGCAGGATGGTATCTCCACACACTCTATCATTTAGCCGGGTTGAGAGAAAATGAATGGAATATTGCTGTTGCCTCCCATCTTCCATCAGCCTGGCAGCAAGTCAATTACGATATTCTGATCGGTGGGAAGCCGGTGCGGGTAAGTTACTCCGGGACCGGAAAATATTTCAAAAGGATTGAAATCGATGGTAAAAGCAGCTCATCGGCAGTGATCGATTCTGGATCTGACCAGATTATTTTGGAGCGTGGGCATCCCGAAACACCTTATCTGGTAAAAGCGAATTGTCAGATAAAGGGAGTACAATTTTCAAAATCAAACAGAATTTTACGGATTGAGGCCAGGGGGATGTTAGGTCAGCCCGTTAATTTGCAGGTAATCTCTCCACTCAAACCACAGGGATTATTTGTAAACAATCGTACAACTCACAATCATTTCCAAACTCACCAAAATGACAATGTCTGGATCGTAATTATTGAGAGCTCTTTGCAGGAACTGGAAGAAATTTTTGAAATCGCGTTTTGATCTATTCTTTAAATGGTGGGTTATTCCGGAGTTCTTATTTGTCACAGGCGGGAATTCCTACTGGAGGAGTGAACGGGTGGCGGGAAATGCCTGATTCATTTCTATCCACACCGATCAGCTGAATTTTTTATTTGGAATGGATTTCACCTTATCCGAAATTGTCCACCTACAATATTTAAAGACATTTGAAGAGAGAAGGATATGATTCTCTTCTGCTTTGGTGGGTAAATAATACTAACTTGATTTGATTATCATGCTGTTTGACTTTTTAGACATGATCGCAATTTTGACCACGGTTCAGTTATTCCTTCTGGCGGTTTTTTTGATTACCCATAAGGGTGGGAAGAAACGACGCCATCGGGTTCTGGCCGTATTTTTGTTTGCCAATGCCTGGTATATTCTCGATTACCTGCAATTGCATCTAAAACTGTATCTTCAATTTCCCCATTTAATCATGGCCGGATTTTCTTTTATTTTTTTATTCGGGCCGTTGCTGTATTTATACACCCGCTCTTTCACCAGGCCGGGTTTTGTGCTTCGAAAAAGTCATCTTCTTCATGCGTTGCCAATTCTATTCTACTGGCTCTGGTTAATCCCTGTATATTTTATCGAAGATGTGGGTACCAAAATTCGGTTGCTCGATTCCGGCAGAGTTTTTCATCCCGGCAGTTATATCCACATTTTTGACCTGGCCCATTTGCAAATTTTTATCTATATGATTGCTTCCCTGCGTCTGATCCACCGGTTTAGATTGGAATTGAAAAACCGTTTCTCATCCCTGGAACGATTGAACCTCTCCTGGTTGCGGCTGGTGCTCTACGGCTTTTTGTTCATGTGGATTTGCGACCTGGTCAATTCGATTGCTGCCCGAAGCATTGCCGCTCCGCCCGAATTTCATAATACCCTCACCTTCCTGTCGTTGTCGATCAATTTTGTTTTTGCCAACATTGCGGTGTATCGCAGCCTGAAGCAACCTGAACTTTTCCGGGAAGCGAAAGAAGAAAAGCCGATACAACCAAAATATAAGAAATCTCCTTTAACAGAAACGGAAAAGCAGCATCTTACCAACAAGCTATTGGATTTTATGAAATCAANNCTTTAAACGACGTGGCCGGAAAAATCGGGATTCATCCGCGCTACCTTTCCCAAATCATTAATGAATCGCTCGGACAAAATTTTTTTGACTTCATCAATCATTATCGCATTGAAGAGGCGAAAAGGATGCTGACTCAGACCCTTGACGAACACATCACCGTGTTGGAGGTGCTCTATGAAGTGGGATTCAATTCCAAATCGGCTTTCAACACTGCCTTCAAACGACACACCGGCGTAACACCGACCGAATTTAAGAAGCGAGCAAAATTGCTTCAATCCGCCCTGTAACAAATCGGAAATTCCCATTTTTCTCCCAAAAAAAGCGTTCTGCTTCATGTATCAGGACGACAGGATAATTTTTTCTGTCTAAATTGGCTGCGAATCGATACTACCCGTACTGACAGCGGGAATGGTTAAACCTTTAGTTGCAGGAGGATTTAAAATGGGAAAAATGTTTGTTACGTTGGCATTTTTGCTGCTTTTATCAACCGGGTGGTCATTACGAGGGAACATCATCCATGTACCGATGGATCAACCAACCATCCAGGCCGGAATCGATGCGGCTGCGGCGGGAGATACGGTTTTGGTGGCGAACGGGGATTATTTTGAAAATATTAACTTTAAGGGAAAAGGGATTGTAGTGGCGAGTCACTACATTCTGAATCACGATTTGTCCTTCATTCAATCAACAGTCATTAATGGCAGCACACCTTCACATCCCGACACGGCCAGTTGTGTATTGTTCATCTCCGGCGAAGACAGCACCGCGGTTCTGGAAGGATTTACCCTGACCGGCGGCACCGGTACCAAATGGCCGGATATTCACATCGGTGGATTCTACCGGGAGGGTGGCGGCATCCTGATCGAACTGTCTTCGCCGACCATTAAACACAACCTGATTGTCGATAATGAGGCGGTGGACAAATCCGCTCCGGACGTCAATAGTGCCGGGGGAGGGGCGATACGTTGCGGAGATGGTAATCCCCGCATCCTCGGGAATTTGATTATGGGAAATCGTGGATTGTACGGGGCGGGAATTGTGCTAAATTTTTCCGGGGGAATCATCAAAAACAATATCATCGCCCAAAATAGCGGCGGTGAAGATTTCGGCGGCTCCGGTATCTGGTGTTACAGCAGCGCACCTGATGCGAAGATTATCGAAAACAATACCATCGTGCAAAATTCGGCAACCGGCTCCGGCGCTTACGGCGGCCGAGGCGGGGCGATGATGGTCTGGTCGACCAGTGTGACCGGACGGAATAACATCATCTGGGGCAATACCCAGAGCAACGGGGGGCCAATTGCCGGGATTGGCGGAACTGCAAATCTAACCTACTCGGATATTGAAGGCGGCTGGAGTGGGGAAGGCAACATCGATCTGGAACCGGCGTTGTCCGATACCAGTTTTTACCTGGCGCCAAATTCGCCTTGCATTGACGTCGGTGATCCGGCAACGACATTCAACGATCCTGAAGATGTCGGCAATCCGGGCTTTGCAGCCTGGCCCTCTCAGGGTGGCTTACGCAACGATATGGGTGCATACGGCGGTCCCCTGCGAAGCTTGTTTCCCGAATTCGTCATCACTGGTATTCAACCGGGAGAGGGAAGCGTTGTTAAAAGTTTTGAATTGAGGCAAAATTTCCCCAATCCCTTTAATCCGTCAACCACCATTCGTTACACCCTGCCGCAGCGGATGCCGGTAAAACTTGTTGTTTATGATATTACCGGCAGAGAGGTCTCAGTTCTGGTCGATGAAGTTCAGCCAGCAGGAAGTCATGCGATTCGTTTCCCAACCCCAAAATCTTTCGCCAGCGGTGTGTATTTTTACCAAATGACTTCCGGTCGCTATTCGATCACCAAAAAAATGGTTTTGATGCAGTAGAGTTAACTGAGCATCAGCAGCGGGGGTGCTTATCGGAAAACATTCGATTTAGCAATCTTTTTGCGAGCCGACTAAAAATATGGAGAAAAAATGATTCATTGGAAAAATCCTGGTATATGGATATTGATTTTGGCAGTTATGATCCTGCTGATGATTGTCGGTTGTGTCAAGCGGGTGGATATGGCAGAAGCAAAAGAAAAACTGCTCCAAACCGATCGCAATTTTTCAAAACTTTCCGTCGAACAAGGCACTGCGGCGGCTTTCTATCATTATCTGGATGCGGATGGATTGGCGCTTCCCAAGTATGGGGATCCGGCCGGAAAAGAAGAGTATCAGCAATATCTTGCCCGGAGCAAAGATGCTTCCCGGAAAAGCACGCTCCGCTGGGAACCGCTTCTGGCAGAGGTCTCAAGGTCCGGAGACCTGGGCTATACCCACGGCCGCTATACCCTGACCATTATTGATTCTGTCGATGCCGAAAGGTTGGTATATGGGTATTACATAACCGTCTGGAAGCGTCAGTCAGACGGCAGTTGGAAATTTGTCCTGGATGCCGGGAATGAAAGCCCGCCGCCGGAAGAGACGGATAGAAATTGAAGGCAATTAATTCAAAGCGTGAGCCAGAAATAGCAGGGAGTAAATTTTGTTGAGATTAATCGGCAATAAAACAACGCGTTGTAGATTCAGGGGAATCGCTTAAATATAATCCTTCACAAACCCGAGCTTTTTCTCATAAAATCTATAGCGCGATCGAGATCGCTTACAAATATATTTATATATGTTATTTTCATGATGTGGACTCCGGTTTTGCTAAAAGTCAATGAGAAAATTTACGACGAAACAATTTGCGGCTTACATAGCGGCAGACAGTTAATGGCTTTGCCATTTAGGCTGAATAAACTGAATTGCCTCCCGTTTACTCAGCTTTCCTTTTTACCGCCATCCTCATTATCTTCTTGGCTTATTTCTGTTTTAGATAAAACGAATTCTTTGATCTTTTTTGCTCCTTGTAGCGCTATTTTCATATCAGCTTTATTGATTTCCAATGGGAATGGATAGCGAATATTCACGGCATAATCAGTCAACATCAAGCAGTCATCTTCAATCAGTTTGAAATTTTCGTCATACTCTTGACAGCTATTGTTTAACTGGATCAAATCATGTGTCTTTTTGATCTCCTCTCCCTGTAAAGCAAGATAGCCCTTTAGATATTTCTCTGCTGATTGCTGGCAATGATAACAAATGATCTCAATCGGAACCGGGTGCATATCCTGAAGATATTCTGCTGATGCTAAATCTGTTGCGGCAATTTTAAACCACTCGTTGGCGATGTCTTTATTATCCATAGACTCGTATTCCCTCTGTCATGATCTTGTGCTCCAGAGTGTTTTTAAGCCTTGCTCGTTCCTTAAATTCTTCTTCATCATAAACCAATATATCTATTGGAGTGGATATAAGATTAAGTAAGGCTCGTCTGATTTCTCGGATGATATCAATCTTGCGTTTGTGCCTCAGGTCGGTAACGACACACAGATCAATATCGCTTTCTTGATCAGGTTTCCCATACGCACGAGATCCAAAAATGAATATTTGTTTGGCGCCAAATTGTTTCGCCAGGGTATCTTTCAATACTTCGACTTGTTCATTTACTTGAATTGTCAATTTTATCTCCCTGCTAATAATTCCACTGCAGAAGATTAAACTTTCTGACGTTCGCGATCAAGTAAAAAAATAGTGTGCTGAATTCATGGTAATGGAACTGACCGTAGATAGAGGTACATGACATGAAGCTAAGCCCCATGTTTTTTGCGTCGCCTTGAAAGCGGTGTCGTAACGCCTTTATTACCATATTGTATGAATTTCATTTGAATTACAAAGATTCTTGTCTGCTGTTATTAAAGCTGTATTTGAATATATTGATGTTGCCGCGATTAGTCGATCCGCGGGATCAGCGGTAATCTCTACAGTGACAAATAGCTATTAACTTCCCACTTCTCGAGGTTGGGAGAGATAACATCATGAATTTTAGCTGTTTTTCTTACCTGAGCTAATTTTTCCTCTGCAAATTTTGTTGAATCCTCCGGCGGCACGAGTCT
>JABAHQ010070175.1_pt1 | contig 11586 bp, 11 predicted proteins | sample 7062091 | NCBI WGS metagenome assembly JABAHQ01 (sample SAMN14534359, study PRJNA622989) | marine sediment metagenome | biome: marine biome [ENVO:00000428]; feature: marine pelagic biome [ENVO:01000023]; material: deep marine sediment [ENVO:00002113] | place: India: Gulf of Kutch | collected...
TTGCCTTGTCGCAACTTGGCTACTCGTTGGGCGGTTTGTCCGTCCCGGTGGTGATCCTGTGCCTGCAGGCGTTCGGTTGGCGAACGACCGCTTTGATTTCGGGCCTGGTGGTTCTCTGCGTGGGTTTGCCCCTGGTTCAGGTGGTAAGGCATCGGCCCGAAAAACACGGCGAGGTAGTGGACGGTTCGCTTCGCCGCCTGGCCGACGGTAATGACGGGCAAGGGAATTACAAGGGACGGCCCGACTTTACCGCGAGGCAGGCGATGAAGACGCGGGCCTTCTGGTTGATCTCGGTCGGACATGCCTGCGCATTGCTGACGGTGTCTTCGGTGATGGTGCATCTGGTCCCCCACCTGACAGAGGGTCTGGGATATTCGCTACCGCTGGCCGGGCTGGCGGTCTCTCTGATGACGGGCTGTCAGATGGTCGGTCAATTGGGCGGGGGTTACATTGGCGACCGGTTCAACAAACAGATTATTGCCGTTTGTTGCATGGTGGCCCACACGACGGGCTTGCTATTGCTGGCGTTTGCGGCGTCTCCCGTCATGGTTGTTGCCTTCGCATTCCTGCACGGTCTCGCCTGGGGTGTTCGCGGTCCCCTCATGGTGGCGTTGAGAGCGGATTACTTCGGCGCGTCCTCATTCGGCACCATCATGGGATTCTCGTCGCTGATCGTCATGCTCGGCATGTCGCTTGGGCCCATTTATGCTGGCTACATGGCCGACGTGTATGGGAATTATCGGCTGGGCCTGGCGACGCTTGCGTGTGCGGCCTTTCTGGGATCGTTTTGTTTCATGGCGGCGACGCCCCCGAAACTGCCGGTGACGGCGCTGCCGTCTTCCTAACGGTGAAATGTCTGGTAAACTGCAACAGCCATATAACCCGACTTCCCCATGCCCGCTATCAATGTATTCGGACATCGCTACCTGAAGGAGATGGGCATCGACGTGTGGGTGCCGAGAGGGAAATTGCCCGCGTCGGACGAGGCGCTCCGGGCCGAAACGGGAGCGTTCGATCTTTGCTTTGTTTCGTACGACGGCTACGGGCTCGTTTTCGAGGAGCCGGGGAAACGGGACGAAGAATGCTGCAGGCGGCTCTGCGACGACATTGTTCGAGCGGTGGCAGGGCAGCCGTCGGGCGGCGAGCTGAACGTCCTCAGGTGGCCGGGTGTCGAGTCAGGCCGCGTCGAGCGGGACGAACACGCTGCCAGGGAGGCGGTTGGCCGGTACCTGCAGAGCCTGGGCCCGAGGATCATTGCCTTCGGAGACCTGGCGGTGGAATATATTGCGGGAGCGGAGCACGGGCTCGTGCATCGGGACGGCAAGACGATACTGACGGCCCCGGCGATCACCCGGCTGATTGCGGAGCCGCTCGAGAAGCGGGAGTTGTGGACGGGATTGTTGAAGCTTCGGGATTGATATGAGCAGTGTAGAACTGGATTACAGGCTGCGCCGCATGCAACCGGAGGACCTGCCGACGGTGCTGAGAAACGAGCGTCGGTCCTACAGTCATCCGTGGACCGAAGGGATTTTTTCGGACTGCATGGAATCCGGGTACGAATGCTGGCTGTTGGTGGCCGACCACCGCATTGTCGGGCACGGGATACTGTCGGTCGCGGCCAGCGAATCCCACCTCCTGAATGCGTGCGTCACGCCCGATTATCAGGGTCGGGGTTTCGGGCGGATACTGGTCGAATACCTTCTCGAACGGGCCCGGGCCCGCAACGCGCGGCGTATCTATCTGGAAGTCAGGCCCTCGAACCGGGTTGCCTACCGGCTGTACGAAACGCTCGGCTTCAACGAGATCGGCGTACGAAAGGATTATTATCCGGCATTCGCCGGCCGGGAAGATGCGCTGGTGCTCGCCCGGGAATTTATTCGCGATTGAACACTCTATATTGATCGGCCGCCGCAATTTACCACGTCGGGTGAACGCAATTCACCGCGTCGGGTGAAAAAGGGGAGGCGGCTCCGCTATAATCCCCGCTTTTTTCCTCAACTCTCGAATTGTCTATGAGCATAGCGCAGGAAGTCGATAAACGCAGGACTTTTGCGATCATTTCGCATCCGGACGCCGGAAAGACCACTATTACGGAAAAATTGTTGTTGTACGGCAAGGCCATCCAACTCGCGGGGACCGTCAAGGCGCGGAAGTCCGACCGATACGCGACATCCGACTGGATGGAATTGGAGAAGCGGCGGGGCATTTCCGTCACCACCTCTGTCATGCAATTCCCCTACAAGGGGCATACGGTCAACCTGCTGGATACGCCGGGCCACGAGGATTTCTCCGAGGACACGTACCGGACGCTGACCGCCGTGGATTCGGTGCTTATGGTCATTGACGGTGCCAAGGGTGTCGAGGATCGTACCATCAAGTTGATGGAAGTGTGTCGATTGAGAGACACCCCCATACTCACTTTTATCAACAAGCTCGACCGCGAGATTCGCGACCCGATCGAACTGTTAGATGAGGTGGAGGACGTGCTCGAGATCAAGTGTGCGCCCGTTACCTGGCCGATTGGCATGGGAAGGCAATTCAAGGGTGTGTATCATCTGTATGACGACGAAATTCATCTGTTTCATTCTGTCAAGGCCGAGACGACGTCCACGCCCGAAATCATCAAGGGTCTCGACAGTGACGAGGCGAGAGAAGGTCTGGGCGATGCACTGGGCGACTTGAAGGAAGAAGTCGAACTGGTCAAAGGTGCGAGTCACGAATTCGACCTCGATGAGTATCGCGCCGGCACGCTGACGCCGGTCTACTTCGGCACGGCGCTCAGAAATTTCGGCGTCATGGAAATGCTCGACGGCTTCGTCGAATATGCGCCCGCGCCGCGGCCGCGAGAAGCGACCAATCGCGTTGTTGACCCGAAGAGTGAAAATTTCTCCGGATTCGTCTTCAAGATTCAGGCGAACATGGACCCGAAACATCGGGACCGCATTGCTTTCCTGCGAGTTTGCTCGGGGAAATATGAGCAGGGAATGAAGATGAAGCATGTCCGTGCGGGCAAGGACGTGCGGGTCAGTGACGCGGTCACGTTCCTGGCGGGAGAGCGGTCGCAGGCGGATGTTGCCTGGTCGGGGGACATCATCGGGCTGCATAATCACGGCACGATTCAGATAGGTGATACTTTTACATGCGGTGACGAGTTCAAGTATCTGGGGGTGCCGAACTTTGCGCCTGAACTGTTCCGGCGAGTGCGCTTGAACGATCCTCTCAAGAGCAAACAGCTTCGCCAGGGTTTGAGACAGTTGTCGGAGGAAGGGGCGACTCAGGNNGATCCTCGGGGCGGTCGGCGTACTGCAGTTCGACGTCGTTGTTTTTCGCCTGAAGGAAGAATACAAGGTGGCGTGTGCGTACGAAGGCGTCAATGTCAGCACGGCGCGCTGGGTGGAATGCGACGATGCGAAAATCCTGGAAGACTTCAAGCGCAAGAACGAGGCCAACCTTGCCCTGGACGGCGGCGGCTGGCTGACCTACCTCGCTCCGTCGCGTGTGAATCTGACCCTCACTGAAGAACGTTGGCCCGACATCCGTTTCCGTGCCACCCGGGAAACGAATTAGCGCAAGGTCCAGCGTTTATTTGCTTCCTACGTCATATCCTCGTAGGGGTTCGGCACATCGAGAACTACCTGCTGATCGTATCCCGGAATCCTGATATGGCTTTCGGACAACTCGAGTTCCTCGCCCTCGACCACGTTGACGCCGAAGTTGTAAATCAGGGAATTCTTCCCGGCGATCGCACCGTCATCGTATGCTTCCGATTTTCCTTGAACATCTTCATTGAGCCGCGCATGCTTGAGCATCGCGTCCTTACCGTGTTTTTTCTCGAGCATTTTGCGCGTGACGTGGGGTGACAGAATGGTGGCCGTCGAGTTGTTGCCGCCAAAACCTTTGGAGTTGATCAGCGACGCATCGAGTTCCACCGGATCGATTTCCCGATGATCCATCAGGAAGTCGAGATGACTTTGGTGGACATCGTCCGCAAGATGATCGATGGTCTTGATGCCGGGAATCAGGCCGTCCGCCCAAACGCCCAGCGAGACCGTCAGTTGATCGCCCGCCGCGGTCGCCAGTGAATGGCCCAGATAAGACTTGACGGCGGCAACCGGCAGATGTTCGATGCCGAAACACTTCGCCATTTCATTGAAAATGTGAGATTCGGTCACCCGATTCTGGGGTGTGCCCGTACCGTGAGCCTGCACATACGTTCGTCTGCAAAGACTTTCTTCGCCGAGAATCGAGCGCACCGCCCCCATCGCCTTGCCCATGGTCACGTAGTTGCCGATGCCGGGCCCGGGTATGGATTTCTTGAAGCCGTCGGCANNCCAGGTCGTCGTCGAACAGGACAACGAATTGCGCGCCTTCTGCGAGGGTGAACCCGCAATTATCCGAAAACGGCCGGCAGGCACGGCGATAGTCCGGTACCGCCTCCGTGATGTGATCCAGTTTTCTTAGCGCCTCGTCCTCGGCCAGAGCGCCCATGGTTCGATATCCCTCGATCACCTCCGGTGTCAGTGGGGCCTCGCTGGCCCCCACGATGACCGCCCGGAACTTCCCGCAGCGGATGTCCTGTATGCCCTGACGAAGGTTGTAGAGAAAGGTGGCACAGGCGCCGATGTTCGCCCCGGTACAGCCGACACTGCCGAGGATATAGGCATTGATGAAATCCGCGGTCATTTCCGCAAGGCCGAGTGCGCAGTTCTTCGAGCTGACGCGTTTTCCCATCAACGATGCCTGTAACATGCCGCCGGAACCGTTCGTATCCAACTGTCCCATGGCGCTGCTTGCATAGACCGAGATCTGATCGGCCGGTACCTTCGAACGCACTACTTCCCAATCGATGCCGAGTGAGTTGATGGCGTCGGAAGCGCCGTAGACGGTCAGTTGCAGGCCGCGGGGATGATTCCTCGATTGATACATCTTTTCCGGTTCGAAGCCGCTGGGCAGCTGCCCGGCAGAGTTGACGCGCGATGCGCGAACGTCCGGAAAGAGAATTTCCAGTTCGTTGCCGACGGTGACCATCACCTGGCCGTCCTCGATCGGCTCCACCTTCCAGGTGACAGGTACTCTTTCAGGCAATTGACCACGACGGATGGTGAATGAAACGGGGCCCGCCGGCGTCGCCATCAACCGCGCACTCTTGTTGAGCGGTATGGCCTCAGGGTCGAACAGGTTGGATTCGAGTTTGCGGATGAGGGTATGGTCGCGAATGTACTGATTGCGTTGTGCGCCCATCGTGTCTTCTTTGGATAACTGCATCAATGAGGCGAGGGCGGCATAGGTTCGATCTGCGTTTTGCGAGTCGAGCTTGTCGATAACGAGTCGGCGGTACGCATGATGGGAAGAGCTGCGACCGGCGGGATTGATTCCGCCGAAGCCGACAATTACGGGAAGGCGTGACAAAGGGCTGACTCCTGAACTGATGTTGGTGTGACGTGACTGCTAAAGATTGTACGTTTTTGAACGGGGAAAAATCCAGACTGCGGGTTCTGCTGCCCGGATTCGCGTTCGTTCAACAGGCGCCGGCAAACTGGGCGGTGAGCGACCGCCATCTTTGTCGTTGCAGGTTCAGCTCGGCCTCGATCTGCCGGAGCCTCGCTCTCAACTCCGTCTTTTCCCACTTCTTCAATATACTGGCTTTCTTCATTTCCAGCCATTGCTGACGGCAACGGGACAGTTCATTCAGCTTGTTGATGAGCTGTTCGTATTCTCGTTCGAGTCTCGCCAGCCATTCCTCGCTATCGGCGCCGAAACGGCGAACGCCGTCGCTTGCCGTCTTCAATTGCATCTGGACACGAAACTTTTCGATCTTTTCAGGTGCGGCTCTTTTGAGGCCCCACGCCAGGTTGACCCAGGCCAGGGCCCGAATCAGCCATTTGGTGGGGTCGAAGTGATACCAGCGAACGCCGTTACGATAATCCCACTCGAACGAGTGATGAAAGTTGTGGAATCCCTCGCCGAAGGTGAGAAGCGCAATTATGGGGTTGTCGCGCGAGCTGTTTCGGTCCGAGTAAGGTTGTTTGCCCCAGTAGTGGGCCACCGAATTGATCAGAAACGTGGAGTGATGACAGAAAACGAGCCGAACGAAGCCAAGTAGTAGCAAGGCTCCCAGGGGGTCCCCGAAAACGGCGCCGAGCGCCAGCGGCAAGACGATGTTCAGCGCCACGGCCAGGTGCCAGTACCAGCGATGCTGCCAGGCGACAAGCGGGTCATTCCGCTCGAGGTCGCTGATATTGCTGAAATCTGTGCCGGCGCTGGGGTAATCCCGTAACATCCAGCCAAGATGGGAAAACCACAAACCCCGACGGGCGGAATACGGGTCTCGATCCGGATCGTCCACATAGCGGTGGTGGTTGCGATGATTCGAACACCATTCCCTGGCCGAGTTCTGCAAGGAGAGTGCGCCACCGAGCGCGAACAGCAGTCGAATCGGGAAGTGGGCCTGGTACGACCTGTGGGACCAAAGACGGTGGTAGCCGGCCGTTACGGACAGGCCGTTCCACGCGACGAACACGACGAACGTCGCCCATGTCCAGGGTTCATACCCTTGACTGACCCCATACCACGGCGCCACGCCAAGCGCGATCAAGGCTGTCCCGACGAAGACCGCGACCACGTCCCAGCGGCGCGGGGCATTATCGAAGCTGTGGTCCGACATAAGCGGCATCCTATTGAAGGGACAATGGTTTATCAAGCGCTGCGGGGACCGGATGTCATGCTTTTTAGCGTAACCGGAGAAACCAGTCTTTCGACGCCGGGGTAAGCCTCGTGATTGTCGGGAAACGCCAGGTTCAGGAAGAACACCACCGAATAGCCGAAGCTTGCTACTTGCCCCATGGCGGTGCCGATCAGGGATTCGGACACGAATATGACGACTACCCAGGCGGCGATGTGGTGGTTGGCGGGCATCGGCACGCCACCGGCGTCCAGCCATCGACGGGTCTTCGCGTGAGATCGATACAAAGGCGTCAGGATGAGCAGATACAAGCCCAGGCTCGTTGCCGGGAGGTACCGGGGGACATCGAATGTGGTGCTCGCCGCTCCGGCGGCGAGCACCAGGACCAGAAATCCGAGTGTGAGGCTTGTTAGCGCGAACACGCCGGACCGGCCGCTCTCCCGTGATGCGAGGAGGCGCACGAAGCAGACCAGTAACGCGGCGGCAAGGACCAGGACAGTGCTTCCGTGCAAAAAGCCGCCATCCGCCGCGAGATTGTATCGAAGCCCATCGGGGTTGAGCTGCCAGAGGAGAGCCGCGAACACCATATAGACCGCGCCAACCACAATCATGCTTTGCTGGATCCGGAAGGGGGTCGGCAGCATGTCGCCGAGCGCTTTGCGATGCCGGACGAGGCAGGCGAAGGCATAGACCGACAGCACGGGGTCCATCAGGTAATCCCAGAGGTTGTCGGACTCGAGTATGTGCAGACTGTAACCGCCGAAGCCGAGCGCCAGCGCGGCGGAGATCAGCCAGGCGCCGGCAAGGACGGCGACGATGAACAGCGCCAGAACCAGCGGGCCGAGGGCCACGGGGTAATAGCCATCCGCGTAGATATCGAAAGAAGTTGCGCCGAGGGCGGTCGGGTACAGCAGCGTGGCGGCCAGGGCGACAACGATGGACAACTGAATCAGCTGAACGATGATCTTCGGGGACGGGGTCTTGCCGCGAATACGAAACCACGCCGACACCCCCAGCACCAAAATCGTCACAATGCTCAGGTTGCCCGCCAGTACGCGCGCGTAGTGCGCAATCGGAATAGGCGTGAGCGGCAGGAGGGTGACCGCAAGAATTGATGCGAACAGGGCTGCCCTCGCGTAAATGGAGGACAGAATCGATGACGCGGCCGCAAGGCCAAGTGTGGCGATGAGTAAGGCGGCAGCGAGAACGGGGATTTGGTCGGTCATTTTATTTTTTCTTCGAGCCAGGCCTGATTGAACGAAATGTGCTTGATGAATCTCTTGTTCCACGTGTACAGCAGGTGAAAGCGGCCGTCCCGACTCCGCATGAACCACGGATATGAGAACTCGAAATCATGACTGGCCGGATCGACGTCAACGGATTCGAGTTCGTGAACGATGCGCCAGTCCTCGCCGTTTCTGGAGACGCCGAGGCTCAAGTCATGTCGGCCCTCCGGCGCATTGTTCAGAACCAGCAGCGTGTGCTCGTCGGTCTGCAGGGACGAGACGGGCGAATTGGGGTTTGGAACGTCCAGTTCCCGGGGTTCGCTCCAGGTCAGCCCCGCGTCCTCGGTAGCGATGAAAAGGACGTTGCCGTTCTCGCCCGCGTATCGAAGGTAGCCCAGAGCGACCCGCGGGGTCACCGGGACAATATTCGGCTGTAACGACCGGCGACCGGTCGACAACCGGGTCCTGGCGATGATCCGGCCCTCCCGGTTCAGGCGCAACAGTTCGCCGAATTTGCCGATGAATTCGTGGTAAACGGGCAGGCCGATGGTGCCGTCCGTGTACTCGAAGGCGGGGTTCTTGACCAGCGTGCCGATGTTCAGAAACGGGGAGGTGACCAGGCGCCGGGCGGCGGACCACGTCCGCCCGCCATCGGCTGATTCCATCAGGTTGATGGCGCTACCCGCCCAACCGCCAACCGAAACCGATACGAAGAAGAGCCAGAGCTTGCCGTTGCCGTGATTATATATGACCGGGTTCCCTACCTTGCGCACGAACCTGCCGAGCTGACGCTGGGCGGTTGCGGCGTCCATAATCACCCGGGGGTCGCCCCATGCGCCCTCGCGGCAGGTGGCAGAATAAACGGAGACGTCCGAGGCGCCTTCCTCGGTTCCCCCGTACCAGAAAGCGGTGATCTTGTCGCCATGTGTATAGGCCGTGGCGGAATGGGCTTCTGCCGTGATGCNNTGATGCCTTTGGATGCGAAGGTTTCGGTGTAAATGGGTTCGGGTGACTTCTGCGCGTTTATCTCGGGCACCACGAAACCGGCGACCCGGGGCTGCGGGAGAGTCGTGGCCCAGGCCAGGCCGAACAGCGCGCAGCCCATCGCAATGATCGACAGTTTGAGCGTGTCGTGTGTCATGAAGGAATGTATCGCCGAATTATTGTTATTCAGAGATTATAGATTCTTGCGCTCCTGAACCCATATCCCGTTGTGATATGCTGGCGGATTCACCAGACAAGATGACAGTGAGGGCAAGAAATGGCAAGTAACGCCGAGAAGGCACTGGAAATTTTCAAGACGATCGAAGGGGAGGAAGAAGGCGTTGGTGAATGGATGAAAATAAACCAGGAGCGCATCAACCTGTTCGCCGATGCCACGGACGACCATCAGTTTATTCATGTAGATCCGGAAAAAGCTGCCGAATTATCACCTTACAAGGTCCCGATCGCCCACGGCTTCCTGACGCTGTCTCTGATCGTGCCCCTCGGTGCCAGCATTCCGCCGAAAAAACCGGAGGCGATGGAGGGCGTGTTCATGGGCGTCAACTACGGTCTGGACAAGGTGCGGTTTCCCGCGCCCGTCAAGGTGAATTCCCGGGTCAGGGCGAGGCAGAAACTGATTTCCGCGGAATTGAAGAATCCCAACACGATTCAGCTGAAGCGTGAGGTGTCCGTTGAAATCGAGGGGGAAGACAAGCCGGCGTGCGTGGCCGAATCATTGATGCGCCTGATGTACGGATAGTTTCACGCCGGACGTGCTCGAACGTGTCAGCGTGACATGCGCGTTCGTCACTCTTGTAACCAGCCGCCCACCGCCTGGACGGGTGCCGGATTGCCGGGCCGGCTTATCCAGGCCACAATGGCGCCCGCCTTTTCGGGCGCGGGTGCGCGGAATTCCCAACGCGATCCGGGGTTTTCACCGGTCCGATGTTCCAGAACCACGAAGTCGTGAGCGAGGGTCCTGCCCGCGTTTTCGCCGCGGGATATACGATTCTCCAGATCGAAGCCGAGCCACACCAGGTTGGCCGTCCAGGGCCCGTTCGCCGCATCGACGGGTTCGAAGTCCAGCCGGACGCGTTCGCCGTCACGGGTGAGTGTGAGCCGTCCCGGCATCTTGCCGGTCGCCAGCGGGGGATCATGCCTNNCGAATCCGGGGGTATAGACGCCATTCACATTGCCCACGGCCTTGTGGCGCCGTTGTCGCTGTGAAAACGCCTTGTCGCTGAATTCGTCGGGCCAGCCGAGGTAGTTCCAGTAATCCACGTGAAATGCCAGCGGAATGACACCTTTCCAGAGCCGTGGGTGGCTCCTGAAATTCGATAACCACGCGTCCGCCGGAGGGCAGCTGCTGCACCCTTCGGAGGTGTACAACTCGACGAGGGTGATTTTGGCCACGGGGGAGACGAAGCGCATCGGTTCGGCCCGGGCGAACGACACGACGCCGGCAAGTATCGACAGGCTCATGACCCTGATCAATAGAACGGGCATGATTGATCCCCTGTTGACGATTCATTCATGGTATAGATTGATAAAATAGCCGTATGTTACAGGCGGTGTCGATCGAGGGTTGCATATGACAGTGATCAGCAAAGAGGATCTCGTTCAGAGCATTCAGGATTCTCTGCAGTATATCTCCTACTATCACCCACCCGACTTCATCAAGGGCATCGGCGACGCTTACGAACGTGAGCAGTCGCCGGCGGCAAAGGATGCCATGGCCCAGATTATCATCAATTCGCGCATGTGTGCGGAAGGCCATCGTCCGATTTGCCAGGACACGGGTATCGTCAATGTGTTCATGTCGGTCGGCATGGACGTCCGGTTCGAAACCGATCAATCATTGGAGCAGATGATCAACGAGGGGGTCCGAAGGGCCTACCGGTTGCCGGACAACGTGCTGCGGGCCTCGGTACTGGCCGACCCGGCGGGGACACGAGCCAATACGCGCGACAATACGCCGGCAGTCATCCACACGGAACTGGTCCCGGGCGACAAGGTCGAGATCCGGGTCGCTGCCAAGGGCGGCGGCTCAGAGGCGAAATCGAAGCTGGCCATGTTGAACCCGGCTGACAGTATTGTCGACTGGGTCCTGAAGACGGTGCCGACCATGGGAGCTGGATGGTGTCCGCCCGGCATGCTGGGCATCGGTATTGGCGGCACGGCGGAAAAAGCCATGCTGCTGGCCAAGCGTTCACTGATGGATCCGATCGACATGACCGAACTTCGGCGGCGAGGGCCGCAAAACCGGCTGGAAGAACTCCGTCTCGAGATCTTCGACAATGTCAATGCGCTGGGCATCGGTGCGCAAGGGCTCGGTGGCCTGACGACCGTTCTGGACGTCAAGATCATGGACTATCCGACCCATGCGGCCAATTTGCCGGTGGCGATAATTCCGAACTGCGCGGCCACGCGGCACGCGCACTTCGCGCTGGATGGCAGCGGTCCCGCGGAGCTGCCCGTGCCGAAACTCGAAGATTGGCCCGAGATAACCTGGTCGGCGGGTGCCGGTTCGAAGCGGGTCAAGCTCGATCAGATAACCCGGGAAGAGGCGGCGGGCTGGCGTCCGGGAGAGACCCTGTTGATATCGGGCAAGGTTCTGACCGGGCGCGATGCGGCTCACAAGAGGATTCGAGATCTGTTTGCCGAGGGCAAGGGCTTGCCCGAAGGCGTGGATTT